>FWPV01005174.1_pt1 | contig 26413 bp, 24 predicted proteins | sample 2228371 | NCBI WGS metagenome assembly FWPV01 (sample SAMEA103939776, study PRJEB20133) | metagenome
AACTTACCGGACAGGCCTCTGCCTGCCCAGATAATAGTAACCATCAAATCGGTCGGGTCAACCTTCTGTGGTCAGCGGTGAGCGGTGAGCGGATGGCGAAGAGCGAATGGCGAACGGCGGATTGCGCCGCGTTCCCGCGCGGCGGTGATTGTCTCGGGGTCTTCCCCAGCGAATGGCGAGAAGCGGAGGGCGCCCGGAAACCCGAGCGCCCTCACTGGCTGTTCTAGCTGCTGACTAACGGGTCAGGGTCAGCTTGCCGGTGGCACGCTTGGTGTCGAGCGTGTACCGGTACAGGTAGACCCCGGCCGGGACCTGCCTGCCGTCGTCTCCCCTGCCGTCCCAGACCGCGCTGTAACGCCCCGGCTCGCAGCGGCGGCGCACCAAGGTCCGCACCGGGCGGCCTGAAGCGTCAAACACCGCCAGCTCGGCATGTCCGCGCCACGGCACCGCATACGTCAGGCGTGTTGTCCGGTTGAACGGGTTCGGGCTTGCGCTCAATTCGACCTTCCTCGGTGCCGCCTGTCTGGGTGCTGCGACTCCGCCGGTGACGTATGGATTCTGCCATTTCCGCACCAGAATCGGATTGGGCGTCGCCGGTCCCTCGTTGTACAGGAAGAACCCGGTCGCGTAGTCGCAAAGGTAAGACACCATCACCGTGTCGGTAATCCAGTCGAGAATGCACGGGAACCGGTAGGTATTGGTGTCGGTGTCGGTAATCTTCTCAGCCGGGGCCCAAGTCTGGCCGTTGTCCGAAGAGTGGGAATACCATATCTCCGCGCGTAGCCTTGGCACCGGAAGCGGCGTATGGTTGACGCAGTCAAACTCTTCCCAAGCCACGAACAGGTTGCCCATCGAGTCCTGGCCGAGCGAGGGCCGGCAGGCCTGAATCGCGTTGTAGCCAATCGGCGCGGCAATCGTCTCCGGGTCAGGAGTGCGATGAATCAAGTCCCAGGTATTGGGGTTTGCCTCACACCAATGCCAGAGCTCAACCGGCAGCCAGTGGTTCGTATCGTTGACCACCGGCTCGACCGCGGCCGCGATGTGAAGCTGGTTGTCCATGTCGTACATCGGGTACAGCGAGGTGATATGGAATGACGGCACCGTTTCTGACCCGGGCGTATAGGTCGCCGGCAGCGGCAGCTCGGTTGACACTCCCCAGTTGTCACCGCCGTCGGTCGAAATCCGGTAGTAGCCCGGCTTGACACCATAGCCGTCCGGCGAGTTGACCCAGGTGATGCAGACATCGGCCTGGCCCGGGACCGGCGAGACCGCGGTGTTGTGGTCCGGGAACAAGGGCTCGGGCGCCTGGCCCGGCACGCTCACCTCAGGGTCCCAGTTGCACCATGAAGTCGCACGACTCCAGAACAGATTGTCCTGGCTCGTGTAGTCAATCATTGCCATTTGGTAGTAGCCGTTCGTTCCGACCCGAACTGCCGGCCACGCGTTGTCATCAATTTCTCTTCATTCGTGATTGGGTTTTCTAACGGATTATCATCGAAGCGCATATTACCCCTCACATTCTCCTTACGTATAACCTGTACCTACCTTCTAGAATAGTAAACTCTAGTAACCAGTTACACTCCTCTAGGTCTATAGTATCTGGGTACCATTCGGCAATGACCTTATTCTCATCAATATCAAATAGACTACCTTGGCATGTAAACTCACCGCAAAACCCGCTCAATACCACCAAACTGCTGAACGCAGGCACGTCATTGACTCTAGAGTCAATGATTACTATTGCCAGCTTATCAGTATCATTTCGCACCGTAACCGAGTGTTCTCTCCTGGTGCTACATGTTAGAGATACGATTACAGCTAATAGAGAAAAAATCAGCTTTTTCATATTACTCATTTCTAATTTTGGTCACCCATGCGCGAGCTATTACTTATATGGAGGAACGACAATGTCGGTGACTTTGTTTTTATGCGCATGGGTGAATCATACAAACCAGTCCCTCTGATGCCCGATATCAACATGAACAAACGTCGGCTCGCCCGGACAGTACTCGAAGATGCCGGCGCCGGACGCGACGTCGCGCGCGATGACCGGCGCGAGCGAACCGGTTGCGTGGTGAGCCGAAACGACCGCCACACCGGTATTCGGATCAGCGTCGAGATTGCCGAACCCGGTCCGGTCGGAAAAGACCCCGACGCCTGACTGCATATAGTCCGGGTCAATCCAGTTCCATGACCTGGCGCCGTAGTCGTAGAAGTTGTAGCGCATGTTCCGATCCGGGAACGAGGTTCCCTGGGTCTCGACCGAATGCATCCAAAGAACATGCACACCGGCACCGGGCGTGTTGCTGATGAGCTTCAACGCCGGACCGTTCGCTTGCCAGTCATAAGTTGTGCCGCCGACCGTGTCGACCACACCTAAACTGAACCGGCCAGACTCACCCGGGCCTGATCGTCCGGTTGCAGGCCGGACCGCAGGACCAGCTTGAACCGGCCCTTCGGCCGGAATCACGGTTGTCGGCTCCAGGCTCACCGCCAGCAGCAATGCCGGTACCAGCAGCCCGAGGCACACGAGAGCACGCATCTGCTTCCTCCTGGGTTTAGCTTACGGTAACTTACCGGACAGGCCTCTGCCTGCCCAGATAATAGTAACCATCAAATCGGTCGGGTCAACCTTCTGTGGTCAGCGGTGAGCGGTGAGCGAATGGCGAAGAGCGAATGGCGAACGGCGGATTGCGTCGCGTTCCTACGCCGCGAGGGCCGTCTCGAGGTCTTCCCTCAGTCGTCAGCGGTGAGCGCTCAGCGGTCAGCGGCAGGTCAGGACGCCCGCAAGCGGAGAATGTCGGGCGGTCTGACCGGCTCGCGATGGAATGTCCCGTAGCCCAGTCCCAGTCGCCACTCGGCCCCGCGTGCGCCGAGAAAGAGACCGGCAATGTCACTGACTCCAACTGTCAAGCCAAGCCGACCAACCAACACCCCACCGGCGATCCCGGCAATCGTTCCCGATTCCGAGTCCAACCCAAGCCGAGCCGCAAGCGGCAGCCAGCCAACCGGCCAGACCTCGTATGTTCCCAGCACCGTCCAACCGCCGGAGTCGGTCGTACCGGACAGCCGTCTTGCAGCGAGCAGGCCGATGTTCATTCGGTCTGAAAGCCGGTGTCCAGCCGCGAAGTTCACCCGGACCGGCAGACGGGTAGTGAAATAACCAAGGCCGTCCGGACTGTATCCGTACCAACTCCGGCCACTTGAACCGAGTTCGTAGACCGTGCAGGTATCGAAGTCAACCGCGTAGACCCCTTGCCGCACACCCTCGGTCCAGAGTATCCCGGACGAGAAGTCAACGACCGACAGAGCAAATTGGTAGTCTCCGGCCTTCCATGCCAGGCCAAAGTCCGCGGCCCAGCCCGAACCGCCGCGGGCTTCCCGGAAGGCGAGCCGGCCGGTGCCGATCAGAGCCGCCGGCGTAGTCAGGAGCGTTCCTTTGGCGTCAGTCACCTCACGGAAGTACAATCCCTGAAGCCGGTGCGCCGCGACCCCGGCCATCAGGTGTCGGCCCAAACCGGTCCCGACGCCGATGCCTCCGCGCCAGTAGACCTCGTCGCTTGCCCGGGCATTGTCGGCAACATAGTCGCGTCCCAGCGCGTTCCCCTCAAGCGCAAGCTCAATCAGGTCTTTGGGCAATCTGAGCCCAACCCGCCGCACGGTTCGAACCGAAGCGGCGACATTGCCGTAGCCGAACTCAGCCGCTCCGCCCTGCAGATAACCGGTGAAGCCAATCCCGTCCGGCGGAACCGTCCGGAGGATATCGGCCTTTGCCGCCGAATCGAGATATGCCCCTGAGTACCGGTTGTACTGCCCCAGACTCAGACAGTTGTTCTCCACCCCGGCACTGAGGTCAAGAATCCGACAAGCGAACCCCGGGCGCTCAGGCGCGGCGAGCAAAGCCGGATTCACTGGCAGGGCATCAGGGCCGGTCAGGAATGCGGGATTGAAGACCGCACCGACAATCCACAAGACCGCCGCCGTCATCGGTCACCTCCGGTTCGGATGCGCAACATCAGCAGTGCGGTCAACCCCAGCCGGTCTGTGGAAAGAACCGTCACCGTATCCGATGCCGGCAGTTCGAAGCAAAGCCGGGCTGCCAGGGGCCACACCTGAAGCAGAGACAACGCCGCCGAATCCAACTCAGCCACAACCGTGGTATCTCGGCTGCCAACGCAGTAGCCGTGCCGGTCGAGCTTCCCCTTGGTCACGCCGAAAGGTACGACCAACGAATCGGTGAGTGCCATCCCCTGGCTGACGCTGTCCCGGACGAGCACCAGCCGACCGGTCAGGCCGACCGGCAACTGGCTGCGCGCATCAATCCGCACGCTCGCACCGGACAAGTGTTTTGCCACCAGCTTTCGCTGCTTCTCCTGAAGCTCAACGGTCCGGGTCGGCGTCTCAACAGTGTCAGGCACGAACGCCAGCCGCAGCGGTGTCGAGACCACAGCCCGTGCCGAAGAGAACGCCCCTTGTTGACAACTACCCGAGCCAATGATTCGGCAACTGTACTCGACACCGAGCGAATCCGGCCCGACATTAAGCAGCTCGGTCACCGGAAAGACAAACTCGGAAACCGAGGGCTGCTCGAGCTGACCCGCGGCGGCGGTCAACGTCTGCTCCAGTGTTGCGGCTCTTTCACCCTGGCGGAAGGCGAACAGCCGCAGGCAGATTGCCAGCGGAAAACCGACGCTGTTCGTAATGTCAAGCGCCAGCTCGGCGTTCGCCACGCGCACACCCCGGAGACGGTAGGGGACCACCTCGGGCAGCACGCGCCGACATGAACCGATGTATACCGGCGACTTGAACTCCCCGGCCACGAAAGTCGTTCGCAGTGTCGTCGTCTGGTACGCAACCGTCACGCCGTCGTTCTTGCGCAGCTCAACCAGCTCGTCGGTTGCTTCGGGCCGGGCCCAGATGACATAGTCAAAGAGCGAGTTCACCCGGTTCCGATTGTCAATCCTCAACCCGCCGAGCGGCAGACTGACACTGACCTTACCCCGACGGTCAAGCTGGTACTCGCCCGTGAATCTCAACGCCGGCACGCTCAGGCGCACCCGCGCCGGGACGGCGAAATCGTTCGCCAACTCGAGCGACCACGTCCCCTCGGTCAGCTCTAGACTGTCAACCCGGAAAGGCTTGGACGGTGCAATCGTAACATGACAACGACGCTGACCTTCGCAATCCGGAATCCTCATCCGCGCACTCCCGACGCGCAACGACTCCAGCGCGTAGCCGAACACAACCGAGTCACGCCGGCTCAAGGTCACTGTGTCCGACCCTGACGACCCGGCAATGAACGTCGCCACGAAAGGTGAGTTCAAACAGACCCCGGCGCACCTCATCCTCGCCTCAAGCCTCGCCCCGCCTGGGACGGGACCAAAACCCAGCCGCCCGAGCGGCGAGACCATCGCGAGCGAGTCAAAGTCTACACTTGAGTAGTTCGCTACCGTCACCCGAAAGACCGCCTCCAGGACCTCGGCCCGTTCCAGACCATCAATCCGACAGTCCCGACTGAACTGGTTCTCAAACGGCGGGACCCGGCTCTTGCTGCCCGAGTCCGGCAGCGGCAACCCGGTCATCTCAGCCAACGTCAACTTGACCTGCCCGGCTCCGGCCTTGCAGATGACGAAATGCTCCAACTCGACCCGGTTGGTGCTGTCGAGCGCCAGCACTTCCAACGCCTCATCTGGACGGGCCGTGTCCAGCGGCAGCGCCAGACTGAATGCCACAGTCGAATCCGCTCCGATTCTGAAGAAGGTTGTGTCAAGGAAATCAACCAGCCGGAGACAGCCACTGTACAGCGGAATGTTCGCCTCGACGTCCCACTCCGGAACCTCGGGCGCTCGCAGACAATAGACGCCGGCTAAAGCGCAAACGACCGCAACGACTGCTACGTGATACCCCTTCACCCTCAACTCCTATTCAACCCCTGCCCGGAACCACCCCTGGTCCGGACTTGCTAACTGACCCCCCGGTCCTGCCGAAGACCTAAACTTAGGAGCCGCACAGACCCTGCGAGCGTCCAAGAGTGCCAATTTCTTAGAGAGGCGGCATTCTCTTTTCTGCGAACAACCCTTCAGGCGTAAGGCAGCCCCGAATGACTGTGTGTGGTCTGCCGGCGGCCAATGGCTGGGGGCCGTTTGTGAGAGGACTTGGGCGTGGGCAGAATCCCAAGAAGGAGGCTAAGATGCCGGCCCCCGATGAATCAAAGGCGGACGCTACGCCAAGTGACTAAAGCGCTTGGTGCCCGGCCCGGTACCTGTTACCGACCATTCCCCCGTCAAACTGCTGTCCTCCTGTTTCAGGCTCAGACCGAGACGCACCCGGCGATAGGTCCGCGACCCTGTTTCCCCGTCGAGGAGGAGCGAGCTCCCCCCTCCCAACTCAAGAGAAACCGAATTGATGACGAGTAGAGCAGAAAGGCTCAAGCGGTTTGAGGCTGAGACAACGGCGAGAGGCTAAGATGGCAGAGAGACCCTTTTGTGATGCGCCCTTGATGAGAGCTGTCATCCCTTCTGCCCTACTCGTCCCGCGATGCGGCAAGCGAATTCTATTTCGGCCGCCCGGCAGACCACACTCCAAATTGTCAAAGAACCAGACCTAGCGACTAGCAGAGGGGGTGCCCAGACCGAACCATACGTAGACGCCAAACGGAGGAACCAATATCCAACAAGGCACCCCCCTCTGGAATTGTCTAGTCCAAGTAGTCTTTAGCAACATTCAGGCTGACAAACAGCACCGACCGTGCCAATGGTTGAGAAGGACGACAACAGCGACAACATCTTGGTAATACGAATGTTAGCTCACTCGACCAGAATCGGACGAGTCCTGCGACAGGAATCTGACAAGCAGTCGGCCGAGCCTTGTAACATACGTACAATCGGAACATTAGCCGATTGCGACACCGGCCCGTCTGACGCCAAACCGGGACTCGGCTTGACTCCCCTCAGTCATGAGCTATAATCGAGCAATGTCGAGTCAACTGCCGCCCGCCGTGTTCCAACTCTGCCGCAAGGTGAGCGAGGAGCAGCACGTCGAACTCTATCATGTCGAGCTCGCCGGCCGCGTGCTCAAGGTGGAGATTGACGCCCCGGGCGGCACAACGCTTGTGACCTGTGCGCGTTTCTCTCAAGCCCTGTCAGCCGAACTTGACTTGATTGACGCACTGCCGGGCCGGTATCTTCTCGAAGTCTCCTCCCCCGGGGTTGAGCGCCGGTTGTATCGTCCTGCCGACTTCTCGCGCGCCGTTGGCGCGCGGGTTCGCATCGCCACTCCGCAGCGCACCTGGGAAGGCAGACTGCTCGCCGCCGACGACTCGACGGTCAAACTCACCTGCAACGGCCGGGACGAAGCCGCTGTCGTTTCGCTCGCCTATGATGACATCGCCGAGGCACGACTGGTAGTTAGTAATGATGAACTACTCCGTGTCCGACCGCGGCCTAAGGAACATGGCTCGATGACCGCCCCAGAATCTGCGGGCCGACAGAAAGGGAAGCAGTGAACAAAGACATCGCAAATCTCATTGTCCAGATTGCCCGCATCCGCAACGTTGATGTCAGCTACGTGTGCGAGACCCTGCGCTCAAGCATCGTCGCCGGGCTGCGCCGTCGGTTCGGCGCCGACACCGAAGCTGATGCCGAGATCACGCCCGAGACCGGAGACATCCGAGTCTATCTGGCGAAGAAAGTCGTCAACCAAGTCAACCAACCCGGGCGGGAAATCTCAGTCGCCGACGCGCAGGCCGTCAGTCCGGGAGCTCAGGCCGGCGACATGGTTCGGGTCGAGCTTCCTCTCGATGAACTCGGCCGGATTGCCATCCGCAAGGCATCCGACGAACTGATGCTCAAACTGCGTGAGGCCGAGCGCGCCAAGCTGTTTGACGAGTTCTCGAAGAAGAAGGGAGAAATCGTCACCGGCACGGTCCAGAAAATCGGCCGCGAGGAGGTAATCGTCAACCTCGGCCTGATTGAGGCGGTCCTGCACAATCGTGAACAACTTAAGGCCGACCACTATCGTCAAGGTCTGCCGGTCAAGGCCTACGTCCACCGCGTCGAGAAGACCGCTCTCGGCCCGCGCGTTTTTCTCTCCCGCACCCATCCCGAGTTCCTGAGGAAACTTCTGCTCCGCGAAGTACCAGAAATCCGTGAAGGCGTGGTCGAAATCAAGGGCATCGCCCGCTCGCCCGGGTTCCGTTCCAAGGTCGCTGTCACCTCGCTGGACGAGAAGGTTGATCCGGTCGGCGCGTGCGTTGGTTATCGCAAGTCACGCATCGAGAGTATCATCAAGGAGCTGTCCGGCGAGAAGATTGACATTGTGCAGTGGAGCAAAGACCCGCAGGTGTTCATCGCCCGCGCCCTCGGACCGGCCAAGGTGTCAGAAGTAATCAAGGAAGGCGACTCGTACATCGTCATTGTCCCGGACGCCGAGTTCTCAATCGCCATCGGCAAGAAGGGGCAGAACGTCTGGCTCGCCAGTCTGCTCGCCGATGTGAAGATTGAGGTACTGAAAGAGAGCGACTATCGCAACCGGCAGATTATGGCCCGGGCCGCTGAAGTCGGGCTTGATAAGATCGGCATCGAACAACCCTTGCTTGGACGGTTCCACGCTGCCGGACTCAACTCGGCCTTCGACCTGCTCAATGCGCCGGTTGAGACCTTAGTCAGCGTAACCGAACTGCCCGCCGATGCAATCGAACCCCTGCGGCAAGAGGTGCGCGACGCGGTCTGGCGCGGCGGTGATTCTCGGGTCGAGCTCCGGCCGGTTCAACCCGAGCCGGCTGCCGTGGCTGCCGAACCGGTGCTCGACCAAGCGGACGCAACGCCGCCCCTCGCTCACGAGCCGCCGCCGACCGAGGACCAATCGCCAACTCCGTCAGCGGAGGAACCGGCAGAGTAGCACGGCATGGCGCAGAAACGCAAGGTCTTCGAGGCTGCCGGTTTGCTCGGACTGTCGAGCGAAGGGCTGATAGCCATCCTCAAGGAACTGAACTACCCGCCCCGGGGCTACACCTCCTACATCACCGAGGAGGAGTTCGAGGCCGCGCGGCAACGTTTGCGCAAGGAGAAGCACCAGTTCAAGGAGACGATTCGCCGCCGCCGGACGTCGCCTCAGCCTCAGCGTCCTACGTCGGCCGTTGACAACCGGGTTATTGACAAGGCCGTCCGGGAGACGCTGCTCAAGGTGCAGGGCCGGACCATCAAACACCGCCGGCCGGTGCGCGAGACCCGAATCACTGCCGAACCAGAAAGCAAGCCGGCAGTCAGAGTTCAGCCCTATATGACGGTGGCGGAACTCGCCCATGCCTTCGGCACTACCGCATCCGAAGTCATCAAGAAGTGCCTGAGTATCGGCATGCTCGCCACTGTCAACCAACGCCTCGACTTGGAGACGATTCTGCTCGTTGCCGACGCTTGCGGGGTTGACGTCGAGCAAGCCGCCGAGACAGAAGAAGTTGAAGTCAAACGCGGCGAGCCTCGCCCCCGCCCGCCGGTCGTCGTCTTCATGGGCCACGTTGACCATGGCAAGACCGCCCAGATTGACTACATCCGCAAAACCCGCGTCGCCGAACAGGAGGTCGGCCGAATCACTCAGCACGTCGGCGCCTATGTCGCCTACTACGGCGGCAATCCGATCGTTATCCTCGACACACCGGGCCACGAGGCGTTCACTGCGATGCGGGCGCGGGGCGCTCAGGTGACCGACATCGCGGTCCTGGTCGTTGCCGCCGACGAGGGTGTCATGCCCCAAACCCTCGAGGCGCTCGACCACGCCCGGGCCGCCGGTGTTCCGTTCATCGTGGACATTACCAAGAGCGACCTACCGACTGCCAACCCCGACCGAGTCAAAGCCCAGCTCGCCCAGCACGGCGTCAAAGTCGAGGGCTACGGCGGTGACACCCTCTGCGTCGAAACCTCGTCAGTCACCGGCGCCGGCATCGAGGAACTCCTCGACGCTATCTCAGTGCTGGCCCTCGAGCTCGACCTAAAGGCACCGTACGACGGCCCGGCCACTGGCGTCGTCATTGACTCACGCGTTGACCGCGGCCGAGGCAACATCGCCACCGTCCTCATCGAACAGGGCACTCTGCGCAAAGGTGACCCGTTTGTCGCTGCCGAACACTACGGCCGGGTGCGCGAACTGCTCTCCGAATCCTTCACGCCAATCAGCGAAGCAACACCCTCGATTCCCGTGCAGGTCCTAGGCTTCTCCGGTCTGCCTCAAGCCGGAGACCGGTTCGATGTGGTTGCGGACGAGCGGACTGCCCGTGACACCGCCCAGCGTCGGCTTCTGGCCAAGCGCGACCGCATCCTCTCAGCCACGAAGCCCAAGGTGAGCCTCGAGGCAATTCAGGAACGGATTGCCGACGGCCAGATTCGGGAGCTGAAGATTGTGCTCAAGGCGGATGTGTCCGGCTCAGCCGAAGCCCTGAAAGACTCCCTTGAAGGTCTGTCGCTTGATGAAGTACGGGTACGAGTCATCCATTCCGGTGTCGGCGCCATCAACCAGAGTGACGTACTCCTCGCCCAGGCGTCCGAAGCAATCATCGTTGGTTTCCACGTCAAGCCTTTGGCCGACGCCCGGCAGCAGGCTGAAAAGGAAGGCATCGAAATCCGCACCTACCGCATCATCTACGCAGCAATTGATGACATCCGGGCCGCGATGCTCGGTCTGCTCGAGCCGGAGAAAAAGGAAGTCACCCTGGGCCGGGCTGAGGTACGGCAACTGTTCAGACTTCCGCGTGGCCCGGTGGTCGCCGGTTGCTACGTAACTGAGGGAAAAATCGTCCGCGACGCGCTAGCCCGCATCATCCGCCAGGGCAAGGTTATCCTGAACAGTCAGGTCGGCTCGCTGCGTCGGTTCAAGGACGACGTCAAGGAAGTCGATGCTGGCTATGAATGCGGCGTCGGCGTTGAGAACGCTCTCGACGTCCAGGTCGGTGACATCATCGAGGCCTATTGTATCGAGGAAGTCAGACGCAGTTCTTGACGCCGGGCAGTAATCACCGGTGACTGTCGGGCTGATCCTGCTGGACTGCTTCATCGGCGAGAGTCTGTCGCTCAAAGACAAGCGACGGATACTCTCGAGCCTGACCGACCGGGTTCGCCGCTCTTTCAACGTCGCGCTCTGTGAAGTCGAGTTCCAAGACCAGTGGCAGCGGGCAAGAATCGCGGCGGTGATGGTCAACACCGACAGCCGGATGCTCGAGAGCTCGATGTCGAAACTCATCGAGTTCCTCAATCGGGACCGCCGCCTGGAAATAGTCGGAACCGAGACCCGCCGACTGGTCTAGCTAGCGCACCAACACCAGCGCCGCTAAGCCGACGAACCACAGATAGAACGCAAACCGATACAGCTTGCCGCCGATTACAGCACGCCGCAGCAGGACCAGCGCGGCTGCTCCGGAAAGGAACGCGACTACGGTGCCGAGTGCCAACGCGCCGGGTCCGACCGCATGCGCATCGAGCTCGCGCAGCTCAAGCGCTGCACCGCCCAACACCGCCGGAATCGAAAGGAGAAACGAAAACTCAAATGCCTGCTTTGGCTTAAGACCGGTGTAGATGCCGACGCAGATGGTCGCACCCGACCGCGAAACACCGGGCAGAACCGCAACTGCCTGAGCCAGACCGATGAGCAGGATCCTACCCCATCCCAGATTGCGTTCCCCTTTCGGCATGAACCACGTACCGAACAAGCCGATGCCCGACACCAGTAGCATGACCGCCACCATGACCGGTGAAGCAAAGGCCGCCTCAACCTGTCTTTTGAGTAGCAGTCCGACCACCGCTGCAGGCACCGAGCCAACGAGGATAAACCCAACCTGTCGCCATCCGGCACGACGTCGGTCCGGCGACTGGCCGACACAGTCTCCAACAATGCCGGCCAGACGCCGAGCAAAGAAGACCAACACCGCGCCAACGGTACCCACGTGCAGCATCGTAACAAGCGGCAGACGATCGGGGTCCGGTACCTGCCAGACGTGCTGCAGTAAAGCAAGGTGACCTGAACTGGATACGGGCAGGAACTCAGTTGCGCCTTGGAGGAGACCGAGAATCACAATCTCAAGCAAACTCATGACGCCCACCTTTCACTCTTCAACCTCTCCCTTGATGGCAGCCCGACCAAATCTTCCCTCTCCTCTGGTGGGAGAGTGCAAGGGTGAGGGTGGATGGGTCCGGCGACCAAGTCTCCCCTCTCCCTTTAGAAGCCCGCCTCGAAAGAGAAGTGGACTTTGCCTTTGAGCGGACTATCATTCAACCGGATGCCGTAGTCCACACCCAGCACGCCCAAGCCCCGGGTTTCGGCCCGCACACCTACGCCCCAGCCTGAAGCCAGTTGCCACCGGCCTTGGTCAATGTCAGAAAACAGGCCGCAGTCAAGGAACGGATAGATACGCGACTGCCGGTTGGGCAGGTAGCGTAGTTCGGCCCTGAGAACGGCGGTTCGGTCTGAGCCGAACTCACCATCACGGTAGCCACGCAGACTGCGCACACCGCCCAGCTCGTAGAGCTCGTATCGGCTCAGCTTACGAGCGGACGAAACCACTCGGCCGACCAAGTCCCCGGACAACACCAGCCGGCTGCGCAATCGCAAGACTCCGTCCAACCCGGCCTCATTTCGACTGACCAGCCCGGCCGGCATCGTATCCTGCGCCCTCATGCCGGCCCGACTGCTGACCGACAGCGCCAGCCCGCTGACCGGGTTGGTCGGATGGTCACGGGTGTCAATTCTCAAGCCGGTCCCGACCCAAGTCGTGCGGGCGTCCAGTCGTGCGCTTAGGTCGGTCACGAAGTCGAGCCCCGTCTCCAGGAAAAGGACCGGCCCGGCCCTCGTACTTCCCGATGCGGCCAAGGCGAGGCCGGTCTTTGCAACCGTTGTATCATCAGTCTCGTGCCTAACACTGCCACAGAGGTCAATGCCCGTGCCAAAGAGCCACGGCTCAGTGTAACTCAGGGCGTAGCCGGTCCGGGCATAGGCCGAATGCCAGCCGGCCTCCAGCCGCCGGCCGGTGTCAAAGAGATTCATGGCGTGCAACTGAACCGAGCCAATCAGCCGCCCTGCTTCCGGGTCGTATCCAACGCCACCGCTGGCCCGGTTGCTACGCTCTGTCGTCACCCAGAACCTCAGTCCGTAGGCCGAGTCCCGCTGCACGACCGCCACGCTCTCAACCCGCACGAGACGCGAATTCTGAAGGTTCCTCCGGCCGGCAGCAACCGCGGCCCGAGTGAACCAGCCTGGTACGAAGCGGGTCTGTCTCGAAAGCAAAGCCGGCCTGGTGCCCAAATCTCCCGCGAACTCGACGAAGCTCAACCACACCCTCGGCCCGGTCTCGGCGACCAGCACCGGAAAGACAAAAGGAACGCTCTCGCGCAGTGCGGCACAGCGTACCAGAACGAGAGGGTATCCCTGAGACTCATACCAGCGTTCATATGACTCCACCGCCTGCCGCACAACCTCCGGTTCAAAACGGGTCCCTCGGCCCGGCAGCCTGCAAAGCAAGCCGGCCATACTGTCACCGTCGCCGATGGCCCAGCCGCCCACCCGTGCCTGCGACCCGCGGTCAATCCGGAAACGGACCCGCACTCCTCCATCAACGGCCGAGGTATCAACCAAGACATTCGCCCACAGGTACCCGCGTCCGGCAAGTTGACGCCTCAGGTCTGCTCCGGCCTCGTCCAGTTCTTCAGACCGGACTGAATCTCCAACCCGGGTAGTCGGGTGCAGAGTCAACCCCCGACCCGGCGGCTGCAAATCAACCTCGACGCGTTGCACGATTCGCCACTCAGCCGCCCCAGCCAGACTCAGCAGCAACACCCCCACCATTGCCCGACCCGGTTGTGGCAATGACCCTAACTCAGGAAAAGATACTGACGCCAGGCCTCGGGCACGTTGCCGAGGGAACTGACGGCGAAGGTGAAGTAATGCGGCTTGCGCGGTCTGCGACGGAGCGTCATCATCGCCTGAGCCGGTGTCCGGTTGCCTTTTTTCGCGTTGCAGTCCGGGCACGCGCAGACCAGGTTCTCCCATGTGTCACCACCGCTCATTGACCGAGGGATAACATGGTCTGTGGTCATTGTTCCCTGCCGCGTTCCGCAGTACTGACAGACACCGCCGTCGCGCCGCAGCACATTGCGCTTCGTCAGCGGCACGTCTCGACGCTTGACCTTCACGTAGTAATTGAGCCGCAACACGCTCGGCAAACGCAGCGTCGTACGTACCGAACGGGCCAGCGAACCCGACTGCTCCAGCATCTCGGCCTTGCGCGATAGCATCAGAACCAGCGCCCGCCGGGCCTTGCACACCGACAGCGGCTCATAGTTCTGATTAAGCAGGAGAACGTGCTGGTCGAGCGTCATCGGTTAGTTGTCTCGGACGAACAACTCCTTGTCAATCGCCTCGACAGTCTTGTCAATGTAGTCGTTATACTGCCGGGCGTATGATGAGTACGACGGGTCCTGAGCGCCGCGGCTGTAGTATGATTTAGCCTCCTGGTACAACGCCTTCGCCGCCTTGAGTTTGCTCAGCGGTGTCGCCGCCAGATTCGTACCACGCTGCTGGTCCGCAGCCTGTCGTCTGATGTCGCCCAGGTCCATCCAAGCCTGAATCAGGTCCGGATTCAGGGTTAGCGCCCGGCGCAACCGTGCCTCGGCCGCGCTGTGGTTACCCTGTTGGAGCAGCGCCTCGCCCCAATACAGATGATACTCGGCCTTGGTCGAATCGCGTTTCACGAGGTCCTCAAAAACCGCCAATGCCTGCTTAGTCTTCTTCTGCAGCATCAGCACCGCTCCCTTACGCAGCAGCGCATCACGATTGTCCGGCTCGCGCTCGACAATCGTCTCAAGCTGAGCCAGGGCTGCGGCATAGTCCTTCAGCTCCAAGAGAATGTCAACCAATCGCTGCCGAAGGATTGCGACCGTCGGGAACCGGGCGACCACCGGCCGGAGTGCGTCCGCCGCTTCGCGATAGCGCTTCTGCTTGTAAAGAAAGTCGGCCCAAAGCCGTTGCACGTTCTGATCGTCCGGGAACAGCCGCATCGCCGTCTTGAACATCGCCTCAGCATTAGCCCAGTCGTTCTTCCGCACGTAGACCTCGGCCGCACCGTTGTACAAGTCAACAAGCGTCGAGTCCTGCTTCAGTCCGGAAAGATAAACTGCGAGGGCCGAGTCCTCCTGCCCCATCGAAAGGAACAAGTCCCCCAGCCCCTCATAGGCCTTCGGCCGCTTCGGGTCAACCTTTAGCGCCTTACGCAACCAGACTTCGGCCTCGCTCGCGTCCCGCTGCCGGCGATAGGTTGTGCCGATCGCGACGTAGGCTTCGTAGAAGGTCGAATCATGAACAAGGGCCTCCTTGAAATTCTTCAAGGCAGCCTCGAAGTCTCCTTGAGCGAAATACTGCTGGCCGATGCTGTAGCTGGCCTGAGCCTGCTCCCGATGTGCCCGCAACTGATCTTGGGACGCCGGCTTCACGGTCTGAGACGGTGCACAGGTGAGTGCGACCAGCACAGCCGCAACCCAGCAGAAGAAGATGATTCTTAGTGATCTCACGCGCATGCTCCTAACTGTATATCCTCGCGCCGTTGTCGCTGGTAAATGGAGCCGACGGGAGTCGAACCCGTGACCTCTTGACTGCCAGTCAAGCGCGCTCCCAACTGCGCCACGGCCCCGTGCGAACGTGCTAAGTGTCGCTGAAATCACGGCTGATGTCAAGCAAGGAACGACCCCGCAATTCGGCCGAGTACGGTCGAACGTCGCTCTCAGCGGTCTAGAATTGGGTCCCGGCCGACAACCGGTGAACGTTTCCAGTGTCCTCCAAGACAACTAACCGCAAGACCGCGCCGACATTGCCGCGCACAAAGCCGCAACTGAAACTCCAATCGTCGCCGGCTCAAAGACGCGATCCATCGCGCAAAAAACCGCCTGCTCAAGAGCTAGAAGAACCGCGTCGGCAGACTCTTGTGCGGCCGCTCAAGCAGGCACACGAAAAGGCGCTTGAACCTTCGCTCGTGCAAACGCTGGCACTGTCACGCGGAAACAAGCCGTCACAAACAGCGGTTCAATCGCGCCCTCAATCGCCTGATTCGTCACGGTCTAGGGTACGGCCACCGGGTAACCCAGGTCAAGCGCAAGTTATTGCTATTCCAAAGCTTAGTTCAATAGATTTGACTCCGTGGACCAAATCACCGCGCCGTTAGCTGTTGGTCCCCAGTTTCGAGATTGACTGCGGGCCATCCCTTCACGTTCACCTGAGGCACGGCAATTGTGCCGACGAGGTTCGCGCCTGGCTTTACCCGGGCGTCGGTTACGCTATATTGTATTCATGCGAGCTTCAATTGCCGTTGTTCTGGGTATCAGTTTCGTAGCCGGGACGATTGTCCTCGGCAGCTTCTTCTATCGTAGCCGCACGGCCGGCAACACAATCCGGGTCATCGGTGCAGCCACCGGCCGCCACGAGTCGGACGTGGTGAAATGGCGAGCTTCGGTCGGCCATACGGTCGGTCTGTCCGAAGCTCAGTCTGGTCATCAGCGCACCCGCGCCGACTTTGCCGCATTGATGGCCGAGCTGTCGGCCGCGGGCATCAAGGAGTCCGAGATTACTGTCCAGCCGGTCAACCGGCACGAGACCTACGACAGCAACGGCCGGGTCAGCGGCTACGGCTTCACCCAGTCCATCTACGTCATCTCGTCCGACCTCGCCAAGGTCGAAAAACTGGCGCTCAACCCGGACGCTTTGCTCGCCCGCGGCGTAGCGCTTCAGTCTTCCTACCTTGAGTACTACCTGTCCCAACTGCCTGCAATCAAGAAGCAACTGCTTGCCGAGGCAACCAGGGATGCGCTCGAACGCGCCCGGGAAATCGCCCGCAATTCCGGCGCCCGGCTTGGACCGCTCGCCTCAGCCCGGGCCGGCATCTTTCAGATTACCGAGCCGTTTTCGACCGAGGTGTCAGACTACGGCATCTACAGCACAACGACCCGTCAAAAAGATGTGACCGTGACCGTCACCTGTGAGTTCCGGCTCCGCTAGGAACAGAACATGACAAGACTACTTGCTGTTCTCTGCTGCCTTTGTGCCGCCACATCGGCCGATTGCCTTGCGCTGCTCGACCTGGACGTTTCCCGACGCCGTGAGCTTGTTGAGCTTGGCACGCCGGTTTACAAGGACCTCGGTACGTGTGTCATACTGCCGCTCGATTCGGCAGGAGTTGCCGCCTGCGCCAGCCGTGGCTGGCCGCTCAGGGTGCTTGACCCGACTCTGACTCCGGGCGAGTACTTCATCGTCTATAAGGCCGGCATCGGCCTTGGCCCAGCTCCGGGCCAGCATCTCTACGAATCTTCGCGCTGGCGACTGGTCCGCCTGCCCGAACCCGAAGCCCGGGCGGCACGTGCTGCCGGCCATCCGATGAGCCGGCTTCCTGAGTTCGCACGTCCCTTGCCGCCGGAGCCAGAGCCACTGACGGTCGCACTCGAACCGGACACGACGATTGCCCGGCTCGTTTCGCTGGTCTCACTCGACACCCTGCTCGGCACGATGCGTGACCTGGTTGCGTTCGGGACCCGCTACTCGTACAACATCAAGTGCGAATCGGCCGCGTTCTACCTTTACGGGCGGTTCGCCGCCCTCGGGCTTGAGATGCGGCTTGACACCTACTACCTACGCCAGCCGACCACCCGCGCCTTCAATGTCGAGGCAACGATTCCGGGTCGGGTTCAGCCGGACAGCATCGTCATTGCCTGCGCCCACTTCGACTCCTACTCCAATATCAGGACCGTCGCCCCCGGCGCCGACGACAACGCCACCGGCACAGCGGCGATTCTCGAAATCGCCCGCGTGCTCAAAGATACGCCGCTGCGCTGGACGGTCAAACTGCTCGGGTTCTCCGGCGAAGAGCAGTGGATGAAGGGCTCCTACCATTGGGTCGAATCCACGGCAGTGCCTCAGGCGATGAAGATCGCCGGCGTCTACAACATTGACATGGTCGCCTACACCGCGGCCGATTCCAATCTCCTCTTTGTCAATCGCAACACCCCTTCGACGCCGTTGGCGGTGCTGGCCGAGTCGGTCAACAACTGGTACTCAATCGGCCTGCGGGTGATGAACTACCTGGACGAGGACTGTGCCGGTGACAACACCCCATTCTGGGAGCGTGGCTACCGCTCGGTCTTTGCGCTTGAGGATTCGGAGTGGGGCATCTGGAACGGCTCCAATCCTCACTACCACACGACGCACGACACGATCGGCAACCTGACGCTCTCGCAGGTCAGACGGACCACGCAAATGGCACTGGCCTGCATTGCCACCATAGCTTCGCCCTGTGGACCACAGGATGTCGCTGAAACGCGCGTGCCGCGCCGGCGGCTCCATTCAGGCCCGACTATTGTCTGCAGGGTGCTTTCCCTGCCGCTCGGCTCGGACCGCGGGGGGTCGCTGGTTGGGCCGGACGGCCGGACGGTGCTCACGCTCCGGCCAGGGCCCAACGACCTCTCGCATCTGAGCCCAGGCGTCTACTTCCTCAGGTCTCCGAACCTGAACTCAACCTTCCCCGTCGTACGCTTGCGATAACCATCCGCGCCATCGCGAATCGGTCTGGCTCATCCCCCCCACCCTTGCCCTCCCCGAGCAAGGGAGAGAAAAAAGAAGCGGAGACACTTCAGGGAAGCAAACGGAGGCGGTCAATCTCGGAAATTGAGCAGTGCGCCTAGCTTGACAGACAGCAACCGTGACTGATAATCGTGAAGTGATTTCGGCCGCTATCGGCCTAAAAAGGAGAACTGCCATGCCGATTGAAGTCTACCTTGACTCCGAGAAGCGCCCTCAGGTAAGCGTGGACGCTGACCGAGTTGAAAAGAGCGACGATTACCTCACGCTCTTTAAGGGGAACGAGGTCATCGCATCGTTCAAGCTGGAGAAGGTCGTCGGCTACGTCCGGCTCGCGGTCGGGCCTTGAACTACCCGGCAGCGTTCAACGGCCTCGGACCCGAGGCAGCTTGCCGCTCGAGAGTTGGCGGCTTAGCACCCGCGCCTGCTCAAACTCCTTGAGCAAGCGGTTCACGTCGCTTACGCTTGTTCCGCTGCCTTCAGCGATGCGGCGCCGGCGCGACCCGTCAATAATCTCCGGACGGCGGCGCTCCTCTTTCGTCATTGACTGAATCATCGCCTCGACCCGAGTGAATTCATCCTCGTCTACCTCTAAGTCCTTCGCCCCGGGAATCATCGCCACGAGCTTGGACAGGCTGCCCATCTTCTTCACCGTCCGCAACTGATTCAAGAAGTCCTCGAAGTCGAACTTGCCCTTAAGGAACTTCTCGGCGACGGCTTTCTGGTCAACCCCCTCGGTCGCGGCTTGGACCTTGTCGGCCAGTGTCCGGATGTCACCCATCCCGAGAATCCGGGCTGCAATCCGGTCAGGGTGGAACTCCTCCAGGTCGTTCAGGTGCTCGCCGGTACCGACGAACACCACCGGCAGGCCGGTGACGTGACGCACCGACACAACCGCACCGCCTCGAGCATCGCCGTCGAGCTTGGTGAAACAGCAACCGGTCAGCTTCAATCGGTCACGGAACAGCTCGGCCTGGTTGACCGCATCCTGCCCGACCATACCGTCAAGCACGAGCAGCGTAACATGGGGTCGGACAGAACGCTCAACCGCCACCAGCTCAGCCATCATCGCATCATCAATGTGCAGTCGTCCGGCAGTATCAAGAATCACCAGGCCGAGGTTCCGGGCACGGGCCTGCTCGAGCGCGGCAAGGCAGGTATCCACTACGCCGCCTGTAACCGGGAAGAAACCGCAGCCAACTCGGCCAGCGACGAGCTGTAACTGCTCGGCCGCGGCCGGTCGCTTGGGGTCACAGGCGACCAGCAAAGGCCGGCGCGCCTTGAACCGGAACGCCAGTTTGCCCGCCAGAGTCGTCTTGCCCGTCCCTTGCAGCCCGATCAGGCTGATGACTGCGGGCGTAGCCGAGAGGTCGAGCTTCGGCGCGGTCGTACCCAAGAGCTGGGTGAGTTGTTCATAGAGCGTGACGGTGACAACCTCGCCCGGTTTCAGGCTGGCCGCGACGTTCTTCTCCTTGAGTGCGGCCTCAACCGAGCGGACAAAATGGCCGACGACCTTGTAGTTGACGTCGGCCTCAAGCAGGATGTTCCGGACTTCGCGCAACGACTGGCTCAGCTCCCGGTCGCTGAGCCGGCCGTAGCCGCGCAACCGGCGCTGGAGTGTCGTCAGTTTGTCGGTCAGCAGTCCGAACACTTAAGCTCTTTGATGGCCGCAGCGTAGTCCGGACTCCGGAACACAGCGCTGCCTGCAACCAGAATTGTTGCGCCGGCTGCTGCCAAGAGCCGGCAGTTAGACGAATTGACCCCGCCGTCAACTGAGATTGAAGGCGGCGCAACCCCCTGCTCCTTTGCCCGCCCGGTGACCAACCCGCGAATCCGGCGGATGCGGTCGAGTGACTCCGGCATGAACTGCTGCCCACCCAGCCCCGGATGAACGCTCATCACCAAGACCTCATCCACCCGCCCAACAAACGGCTCCACTTGCTCAATCGGAGTACCCGGGTTCAAGGAGACGCCGGCACTCCGTCCACCGCTCCGAATCGTTTCCAAGCACTGGTCGGGCAGCTCGGTCGCCTCGACATGGAAGATGATGCTGTCGGCATAGGGCAGGAACTTCTCAATCAGCCATTCAGGTTCCAGCACCATCAGGTGGGCGCGCACCGGGATGGTGACACATTGCCGCACTGCCCGGGCCAAAGGCACGCCAAAACTCAGATTGGGAACAAAGTGCCCATCCATCACATCAAGATGAATCGCATCAGCGCCGGCCCGGACAACCGCATCGAGCTCGTCTTCAAGACGACGGAAGTCGCAATCGAGAATCGAGACCGAGACGTTCATCGCCCGTGAGCGCCCGAAGCGACAATCAGGTGAACCGTATCTCCGGCCCGCACGGTCATCCCTTCTTCCGGGTACTGAACCAGCACCGAGCCGACCGGCTCGTCGCTCGGTGTGCGGCGCAGCTCACCGAGAACCAGCCCTTGGGACGCGATAATCCCCTGCGCCGTCTCGACCAGCGTCCCGACAAGATTGGGCATCGGGAAAGCGCCGACCCGAGACGAGACTTGAAGCATAACGTGATCGCCCTGCCGCACTTCGGTCCCGGCGCTCGGTCGCGTGCCGACCACCTGGCCGACCGGGACCCCGGGTGTCCGCAGCGATTCGACACCGTCAACAATCAGTCCAACCTCGTCCAGCAGCGCAGTAGCCCGGGCAACCGAAAGCCCCTCAGTGTGAGGAACCTTGAGCCGACCCGCGCCCCGGCTGACGTCAAGTGCCACCTGGCGGCCACGCTTCACCTTTCGGCCCGCAGCCGGCGATTGGCCTACGACGTCGTCAGCCGGCACCGTCGCGCTCGGAACGAAACGTACTTCCCCGGCCGCAAGCCCGACCCGCGCCAAAGCCTCCTCCGCAGCAAGGCGGTTCATACCAACGACATTGGGCACAGTCACCTCACGGCCGTGGCCGACCACGAGCGGCATCACAACCCAGTTCAGTACTGCGGTGAGCAGCGCGCCGGTCACCAGCAAGAACAAGAACACCGCCAGAACAAGATTCCGTCGGCCGCGTCTGCTCCGCTTCAAGGGGAAACCAGCCTTTCGCCTGCCGCCGGCTGATAGCCGTTGCGAAATGCCCCACCGGTCTGAACCCGGCTGCCTTCCGGCTTGACCAAACTCAACTCGACCAAACCCTGCCCGGTTGCCACGACCAGACCGGGCCGTTCAAGCACGACCTCGCCTGGAGCGTAGTCAGCGACAGTGTCGTTTGAGATCAGCTGCGAGCCGAGCAACAGCAGACGCCGGCCCCGGAACAAGCTGACCGCGGCCGGCTCCGGTGCAAGCCCGCGGATGCGGTTGTGAATCTGGGCTGCTGACTCGTGCCAGTTGACACGACGGTCAGCCTTGGTCAACCTCGGTGCGGACGTTGCTAGGGACGGGTCTTGGGCTGTGACTAGGATTGGCCCTTCGGCCATCCGGGCCAGTACCTTGACCAGCAACTCCGCCCCGAGCTCGGCCAATCGACCCGCAAGCTCACCGGCAGTTTCGTCCGGCCCGATAGCGACTGCTTGCTGAGCGATAATGTCTCCGGCATCAACCGCGCGTACCAGTTGAATGATGCTGACACCGGTCTGGCGCTCGCCGGCCATGATTGCCCGCTGAATCGGCGCGGCACCGCGGTATCGAGGCAACAGAGAGGGGTGGACATTGATGAAGCCTCGTTTCGGCACAGCTAACAGGTTCTGCCGGAGAATGAACCGGTAGGCAACCAGCACCGCGATTTCAGGCTGATAGCCGCTCAACTGCTCGGCGAATCTCAAAGCATTCGGGTCCTCGGGTAGCGCGACGGAGCAATTCAGTTCCCGCGCTGCGACCTCAACCGGACCCGGCTTGACCCTCAGGCCCCGGCCGCTGGGTCGGCTCGGCGCAGTCACCACGAGAACCACTTCGTGTCCGGCGCGGACCAGTGCCTGCAACGAAGGCACGGCAAACTCCGCGGTCCCGAAGAAAATCAGGCGCAGGCGTCCCCCTCTCCCCTCTCCGGCTCGGACAACCGCCGGTTCTGGCATCCTTGAACTGCCGCCTCCCGCGCCTCGAGCTCCTTTAGCCGCGACGCCAGCATCCGGCGCCTGGTCTCGCTCAGGCGGTCAATGAATAGTACGCCGCGCAGGTGGTCCACCTCGTGCAGCACCGCCCGGGCCAGCAGGCCTTGGACCTCAACCGTCATCTCACGGCCGGACTCGTCAAGCCCGGTGATCCGGACGAACTCGGGCCGTGGCAGATAGTCGTACACCCCGGGCAGAGAAAGACAACCCTCCTCACCCTCGACTTGTCCCTCGGTCGCGACCACCACCGGATTGAGCACACAGTAAGGCTTGAGGTCCTGGTCGGCTCCGCGTGGGCTGAGCGCGAAGACCGAGACCGTTTCACCAATCTGGTTTGCCGCCAGTCCCAGCCCGTCCTGAGTCAGCATTGTTGTCTTCAAGTCCGCCATCATCCGGCGCAGGTCGTCGTCAATCCGGGTGACCAGCCGGGTCGGCTGACGCAACACCGGGTTGCCGTAGAGCACGACCCGACGATTGCGTCCTACTGCCTGTGCCAACTCTCCTACTGCGCGCCGAACTTATACGACACCGCGCTCTTGTCGATTTCGATTTCAACGTTCTCCGCCACCTTGACGAGGAATGTCTGCTCCTTCACGGTGGCAATAATCCCGTGGATGCCGGACGACAAAACGACGCGGTCGCCGCGCTTGAGCGCCTGAATCATCTGCTGGTGTTTCTTCTGCCGACGTTGTTGGGGCATAATCATCAGAAAGTAAAGCACGGCGAAGATGAGCACAATCGGCAGGAAGCCGAGAATCGAGTTCATGCCGCCGCCGGTAGTCGTGTTGGTCGTTGGGCCGGACTGGGCAAAGGCGATATCAAACATCATTTCTCCTTAGGTAGACGCGGACCGGCGCCGGTTTCGGCGTCCGGACCGCAACGCGGTACTGGCATACAAACGGTGCCGGCTGATGTAGTCAAGCACGGCCTCAGGTAAGATATAGCGAACCGACCGCCCCTTGGCAAGCCTTTGTCGCACGACCGCGGCCGAGACCGCCACGGCGACGACTTCAAGCATCACGACTCGACGCGGCTGGTGGCCGGCAAACCGAGGGGGAAAGGCAACGCCGGGTCGGCTCATCACGACCAGTCGGGCGAGTCGCGTGAGCTCAGTCGGTTGGTGCCAATGCTCCATGTTCTGATACTGGTCTGCGCCCATCAGAAAGTAGCAACAGGCGGCAGGAAACCGGGCCCTGATTGCCTTCATGGTGTTTACCGTGTAGGAGGGAACCGGCAGCTTGTCCTCAATCGCCAGAAGCTCGGTACCGGGCATGGAGCGAACCGCCAACCGCGTCATGTTCAACCGGTCGTGATAAGGCGCGACCGGGGCAGGCCGGTGCGGCGGCGAGAACGTCGGCACAAAGCAGACCCGGTCGAGCCCGAGCTGCTGCCGCACGTCTTCGGCAACGAGTAGATGACCGACGTGTATCGGGTCAAAAGAACCGCCCAGAACACCGAGCCGCACGAGCTGCCTAGTTCATTCGGGCCAGGCGATTGCGAGCCTGTTGCTGGATTCCCTTGTCGTAAGACCCGGCCACAATCTGCTCGAACACGACTCGCGCCTTGTCCAGCGCCCCGGTCTCGGCATAGGCCACGCCGAGCTGAAGCCGGTCCTGGCCGGTCCAACCGGCCTGAGGGTAGCGGGCGAGCACGTACTCGTAGTAGACCAGTGCTGACCGATATTCCCCCGAGCGGAAGTAGAGCCGAGCGGCATCGAACTCACGCCGCGCAAGACGTTGTTCAATCAGGGCGAGTACCGAATCGGCTTCGGCGCGGAACTCGGACCCAGGATACGAATCAAGAAACTCCATCATCAGCTCCCGGGCCTTGATGGTCCGGGACTGGTCCCGGCTGTGTCCGGGTGCGGAACGGAAAAAGCAGAGCGGCAGCCGAAAACTCGCCTTCTCCTGATACCGACCGTTCGGGAAGCTCTTCAGGTAGAAGTCAAACTCGGTCTCGGCCCGGATGTAGTCACCAGCCGCGTAGTAGCTCTCAGCCAGCCAGTACTGGGCGTCGGCTGCTTGGCGTGAGCCCGGCGAGTTGAAAATGAGAAACGTCAGCTTCTCCTGGGCCTTGGTATAGCGGCGCGCATCAAGGTCCGCGAGTGCTTCGCTCAACGCCTCTTCCGGGTCCGACGCGACCGGAACAACGGTCTGCCGCTTGGGACACGCGGCTCCGGCCAGTAACAGCAGCACGCCCCCGAGTGCGGCCAACCGCCTCATGCTTTAACTGCCATCTCCCGCACCAGCGCGGTCAGTTTCGGCTCCGCCTCGGCCGCAGCCCGGAGCACATCATCAAGTGAGACCGCAGTCATCGCGTCGGGCAGCCCCATGTCGGTGACGACTGAGAATCCCAGCACCCTAAGCCCGGCATGGCGGGCGACGATGACCTCGGGCACGGTTGACATGCCGACGACATCCGCTCCGATAGTTCGGATGTAGCGGTACTCGGCCGCAGTTTCGAGGTTCGGACCAGTAACCCAGGCATAGACCACGCGCGGCAACCTGATGCCGAGTTTCAGGGCTGTGGCTTCAGCCTGCTCGACCAAGCCGGAATCGTAGCAATTGTACATGTGGGGAAAGCGGGGCCCGAGCGAGTCGTCATTCGGCCCACGCAGCGGGTTCTGGCCGGTCAGGTTGATATGGTCGGTAATGACCGTCACATCGCCGGCCCGAAGTTGGGGATTGACACCGCCCGAGGCGTTGGAGACAAAGAGCGTGTGGACGCCGAGCGCCTTGAGGACGCGTACCGGATGGGTGACCTGCTGCATATCGTACCCCTCGTAGTAGTGAAACCGACCTTGCATCACCGCCACCGGACGACCGTTCAGGTGTCCGAGAATCAACCGCCCCCGATGGCTCTCAACCGTCGGAATCGGGAAATGGGGTATGTCGCTATAGGGAATCACCGTCTCGCCGGCAATCTCCTGAGCAACTCGCCCAAGCCCGGTGCCAAGGATGACCCCGACTTCAGGCCGAAAGCCGGTTCGGTCCCTGACCGCCCCGACGCTCTCGGCGATTCGTGCGGCCTGCTCAGAGACCGCCGCCGCCGCCTTACCGTTCACCGTCTGCGACCCGTTCTAACCTTCCTGCGGCGGAGGTTGGACCGGCCCGCTCCGGTGCCGCTCGACCATCGCCAGATAGGCGTGAGCGATGCCGCTGATTTCATCAATCAGATTGGCCCGCTGAATCCGAAGCAACCGCAGCTCATCCCGCAGCTCTTGGACCTGGGATTCAACCTCGCGCACCGACTCTTGGGCTCGGGCCCGAGCCAGAGCCAAAACCGCCTCGGCCTCCTGCCGGGCCGCGTCCCGCATCTCGCCGGTCGCCTTCTGCGCGGTCAAGAGCGTCTCCTTCAATAACCCCTCGGTCCGCTGGAAAGCCTCGAGCCGGCTGGTCAGCTCATCAAGCCGCTCGACCAGTGTGCCCCGCTCCTTACGCAGCTCCTCCAACTCGTCCGCCACCAAGCTGAGGAACGCCTTGACCTCAGCCGGAGCAAAGCCGCGCAACTGAATGGCAAACGTTTTCTTCCTGACGTCCAGCGGAGTTATCGCCATGGGGGGATTCTAGTGAACCGAGCACCGGTGTCAAGGAGACGCGCTGCAGGCTTGACTTGTCCGCCTTGGCTTCTAAGATTGCACCGTGTCTGCAATCCTGCTGTTGGTCGGCACCGTGTTCATCCCGGGTGAGACACTGGAGTACGACGTCCGCTACGGCCCGGTCACGCTCGGCCGGCTCGTACTTGAGGTCCTCACGCCCG
>FWPV01005175.1_pt1 | contig 26407 bp, 37 predicted proteins | sample 2228371 | NCBI WGS metagenome assembly FWPV01 (sample SAMEA103939776, study PRJEB20133) | metagenome
GAATAGCAGATAGTATTATTGGCCATCGGCCATCGGCCATCAGCCATCAGCCATCGGCCATCAGCCATTGGCCATCAGCCATCAGCCATCGGCCATCAGCCATCAGCCATTGGCCATCAGCCATCGGCCATCAGCCATCAGCCATCAGCCAATTACTTCTTGGCTCGCGAGCGGCGCTTGCCGGCCACCGTCTTGCGGGCGCCACGCTTCTGACGGGCATTGGTGCGGGTCCGCTGGCCGTGCACCGGCAGGTTTTTGCGGTGGCGGATGCCCCGATAGCAGCCGATCTCCTGCAGGCGCTTGATGTTCATCGCCACTTCGCGCCGCAGGTCCCCTTCCACTCGGTAATTCCGGTCTATAATCTCACGGAGTTTGGCCACCTCGGCTTCGGCCAGATCCTTCACCCGGACGTCTGGGTTGATCTCGGCCTGCTCCAGAATCTTCCGGCTGGTCGTCCGACCGATACCATAGATGTAGGTCAGCGACACCTCGACCCTTTTATCCCTGGGCAGGTCTACACCAGCGATACGTGCCATTCTTCCCCTCCAATCAATCCTCAACACCAATATCTACTATCTGATACCAGATGTTAGATATTGCCTTATCCCTGCCGTTGTTTGTGTTTGGGGTTGATGCAGATCACCCGCACCACACCACGTCGCTTGATGATTTTGCACTTTTCACAACGTCGCTTGACTGATGGTTTTACTTTCATCGTTCACCTCCCCGGCCCGCTACAACCTGGTCAGAATGTCCGGGCCGTTCTTGGTAACAGCCACTGTGTGCTCAAAGTGGGCTGACCGCTTGCCGTCGGCTGTCACCACGGTCCAATTGTCGGCCAGCACCCTGGTCTGCCAGCTTCCGGCATTGACCATCGGCTCCAGGGCGAAGGTCATGCCCGGTCGCAAGCGAAAGCGCCCCATTTTCGGATCGTAAAAGTTGGGAATTTGCGGGTCTTCGTGCATCTGCCGGCCAATCCCATGGCCGGTATACTCCCGCACCACCGAATACCCCTGGCTTTCCACATAGGCCTGAATGGCCTTGGAAATGTCCGTTGTCCAATTGCCGGCCTGCGCGGCCTCGATGCCGATGCGCAGCGATTCTTTGGTCACCTCGATCAGCCGCCGGCTGGCGGCGTCAATCCGACCCACCGGCAGGGTAACGGCCGCATCGCCGTGGTACCCTTTGTAAATGACGCCAACGTCTATGCCAACAATATCCCCTTCGTGGAGCACCCGTTTGCCTGGAATGCCATGCACAACCTCGTCGTTGACCGACGTGCATACCAGGCCCGGAAACCCCCGGTAGCCCTTGAAGGACGGGATCGCTCCATGCTTGCCGATAATGATCTCGGCGGCAATGGCCTCCAGGTCGGCGGTGGTCATCCCCGGCGCGATCACTTCTTCTATCCGGGCGAGCACCTGGGCGACGATCTGACCTGCCTGGCGCATCAGGTTCAGCTCGTGTGTAGACTTGAGTGTGATCATGCCCCCCGGACAATTGCCAGCAGTTCTGCCTGGATCTCGTCAATCCCTCGCCGACCATCTACTTCGACCAGCAGGCCCTTCTCGCGGTAGTAGTCAATCAGAGGAGCGGTCTGCTCAAAGTAGACCTGGATTCGGTGCTTCTGGGTCTCGGCCGTATCATCGGCTCGCTGGTAGAGTTCTCCACCACACTTGTCGCATACCCCTGCCTGCTGGGGTGGGCTAAAGATCTGGTGATACATGGCCCCGCAGGCCTTGCAGGTCCAACGGCCGGCCAGGCGGGCCAGCAGCACATCCTCTGGCACCTTGATATAGGGCACCACCGCCAGCCTATTGCCCATCTCGGCCAGCAGCGCTTCCAGCGCCTCGGCCTGAGCCACGGTCCGTGGAAAGCCGTCAAAGATGGCCCCTCCGACGCAGTCGGGTTGCGCCAACCGCTCGCGGACCATGCCGACCGTCACCTCATCGGGCACCAGTTCTCCGCGTTCCATGTAGCCCCTGGCCAGCAAGCCCAGCGGCGTTTCTTTTTTCAGGTTCTCACGGAACAGGTCGCCGGTGGACACCTGGGGAATCCCCAGCGCCTGGGACAAACGCTCGGCCTGTGTTCCCTTACCGGCCCCTGGCCCACCTAGCAACACCAGATACAGCGCCATCTCAACCCTCAGCTCGCAATGACCCGACCTCCAAGCGGTCGTTGGTCATTACCCTAGCAGCCCCCGCCGCAAGAACTTGTCATAATGGCGCATCTGCAGTTGGGCCTCTAGCTGGCGCATCGTGTCCAGGATCACCCCCACCGTGATGAGCAACCCGGTTGAGGAGATGAGCATCACGTTGCTGCCGGTGAGCCCGGCAGTGGCACCGGGAAACAGCTTGAGGATCAAGCCCACCAGCCAGGGCAAGATGGCGACCAGCCCCAGGAACAGGGCTCCTACCAGGGTGATGCGCCGCGTCTTTTGCGTCAAATAGTCGGCCGTTCGTTTCCCCGGTCGGATGCCGGGGATGGAAGCGCCTTGCTTTCTCAAGTTTTCGGCCATGTTTGACTGTTGGAAGATGACGTCGGTGTAAAAGTAGGTGAAGGCGACGACCATAATAAAGTATAGCGGCCAGTAGGCGGTATAATTCGGACTAAAGATCCGATCCACCCACCAGGCAATGATCTGAACGTAATTTTGCGGAGCCTGTCCTGACGGGGCCATGAAGTAGCTGGCGATGGTGCTGGGCAGGATGATAAAGCTCTGGGCAAAGATGAGCGGGATCATGCCGGCCATGTTCACCCGCAGCGGGATATGCGTCCGCACCGCGCGTGTCTGCCGCAGGCGGCCGCCGTGCTGGCCTAAGGTCCGGCTGCTATACTGTACCCAGATCATCAGTTTGCCTTCCTGGATGATGACGATGCCCAGGACAGTGATCGCCGTGACGATCAAGAACAAGCCCAAGGCCAGCCACTGTTTGGCGATGATCAGGTTCAACAGGTTCTGGGGCAGGCGGGCGACGATGCCCCCCAGGATGATAATGGATGTGCCGTTGCCGATGCCTTGCTCGCTGATCAGCTCACCCAGCCACACGGCAAAGAGGGTGCCGGCGGTCATAGTTGCCAGGATGGCCACCGTGGCCAGCGGTGCACTGCGGAAACCGAACTGGGCCAGGATCGGCGTGCCGCCGCCCAATTGGGTCATAGTTACGGCTGCCCCGTATGCCTGCAAAGCGGCCAGCGGCACTGTCAGCCACCAGGTATATTGATTGAGCTTGTTTCGGCCCTCTTCCCCCTCTTTTTGCAGACGTTCCAAGGCCGGGATGATCGGGGTTAGCAACTGGAGGATGATAGACGCTGTGATGTAGGGATACACGCCCATCGCCATGACCGAAAAGGTGGCCATGGCTCCCCCCGATAGCATGTCCAGCAAGCCCAGCAGCTCGTTCGATTTGAACAGGGTTTCCAGGGATTCCTTGTTGATCCCCGGCACCGGGACGTGCGCCGCCAGCCTGTAGATCGCCAGGATCAAGAAGGTATAGAGGATCTTTTTCCTCAGGTCCGGCAAGGCAAAAGCGTTACGGACAGCCTGGATCATCCTTTCCTACCCCCTTCGCCCACGTTTCACGTCCCATGGCAACTCGGTGATGGAACCGCCCGCCTGTTCGATCTTGGTGCGAGCACTGGCCGAAAAACGATGGGCCTTGACCCGCAGCGGGCGATCGATTTCGCCCTGGCCCAGGATCGCCACCGGCAGAGAGGCCGATTTGATGATCCCGGCAGCAGCCAGGGTCTCGGGTGAGACCTCTGCATTGGCCTCAAACTCCCCCAGCCGGTACAGGTTGACCGGGACATATTCCACCTTGAAGATGTTGTTGAATCCCCGCTTGAAGGGCAGACGCCGCACCAGCGGAAGCTGACCACCCTCAAAGTAGGGGCCTTTGGTTCCACCGGAGCGAGATGCCTGGCCCTTGGTGCCCCGGCCAGCCGACTTGCCCTGGCCAGCGGCGATGCCCCGTCCCACTCGTTTACGCGGCTTTCTCGCTCCCTTTGGCGAGTGTAGATCATGCAGTTTCATGTTCAGCCTACTCCACTATTTCCAGCAATCCACCCCAGGCTACAGGTGTTGGCTGTGGATTGCCCCTGTGCGGTTCCTCCGCGATCACCCTATCTCCTGAACCTGTTCGATCTTGACCAGGTGACTGACCTTCTCCACCATCCCCCGGATCCCTTCCGTATCCGGATGCTCGACCACATCACCAAGGCGGCGCAGCCCCAAGGAGCGGATGGTGTTTTTTTGTCGGCGCGAGTAGCCGATACTGCTCTTGACCCAGGTGATCCGCAGTTTGGTCTGTGTGCTCATACGTCCTCTTGCCCCCTCGCCCAGAAAGGTAGCAGCCTTTTCACCGGCACCCCACGCCGCTCAGCTTCTACGGCAGGGTCCTTGAGCTGTTCCAACGCCATCATGGTAGCTTTTACCACGTTCAGGATGTTGGAGCTGCCCAGCGATTTGGTCAGAATGTCCTTTATGCCGGCGGCCTCAAGCACGGCTCGGACGCCGCCGCCGGCGATCACGCCTGTTCCTGGAGAGGCCGGGCGCAGCATCACCTTGGCCGCGCTGTATTGCACCGTGATCTCGTGTGGGATCGTTGTTCCGACCATGGGGACCGGCTTCATGTTCTTTCTGGCCCGCTCAGCCCCCTTGCGGATGGCATCCGGCACCTGGCGTGACTTGCCTACACCAATGCCCACGTTCCCCTTGTTGTCGCCAACGACTACCAGGGCCCGGAAGGCAAATCGCCGGCCGCCTTTGATCACCTTTGCTGTGCGGGCGATGTGCACCACCCGCTCGTCCAGCTCTTCGATTTCCTCTTCCTGGTCCCTTCGCCTTCGAGGCTCCCCCTCGCGTCTACGGCCCATGGTTCCTCCCTGCTGTCCCAATCAGTTATGTGGTTGCGCCCGACCTAAAACTCCAGGCCACCGGCGCGCGCTGCTTCGGCCAGGCTCTTGACCCGGCCGTGATACAGGTATCCCCCGCGATCAAAGACAACCTGTTTGATGCCTGCAGCCAACGCCCGCCGGGCCAGCACTTCACCGACGACCGCTGCTTGCCCGCTCTTGTCCTTGCCTTCCAGAGCAGCCTGCACCTCGGCTTCGAGTGTCGAGGCCGATACCAGGGTGTGGCCCCGGCTATCGTCAATGATCTGCGCGTAGATGTGTCGCGCGCTGCGAAACACCGAGACGCGCGGACGCTCTGGGGTACCCTGGACCTTTTTTCGCACCCGTTCATGACGCTGCTGGCGTGCCACACGCTTTGCCTTCGCTTTGTCCATGCGTCCTCCTACTTTGTATCTACCCGGCTAAGTGCGAAGGTAGTTACCCTACTTCTTCCCTTTGACTTTGCCGGCCTTCCCGGCCTTGCGCCGGATATATTCCCCGGCATAGTGGACCCCCTTGCCTTTATAAGGCTCCGGCGGACGCTGTCGCCGGATGCGGGCTGCCACTTCGCCCACCAGTTCTTTATCAACCCCTTGCACCGTGACCGAATGGCTGCCCTTGGGCACATCGAACGAGATCCCCGGCGGGGGGTCGAACTCGATCGGATGGGAATATCCCAGGTAGAGCACCAGCTTGCGGCCTTGCAGCTCGGGGCGATAGCCGGTCCCCTCGATCTCCAAGGTCTTGCTGTACCCCTCTGCCACACCGGTGATCATATTGGCCAGCAGGGCCCGGGTGAGCCCGTGTAGTGCCTTGTGCGTCCGCTGATCCGTCGGCCGGTTCACGCGGATGGTTTTTTCTTCCAACACAATCTCCATATCGGGGTGAAAAGAGCGAGTCAGCTCCCCCTTGGGACCTTTGACGGTCACCTGGTTGCCCCGAATATCCACCTGTACCTTGTCTGGCACGGGAATCGGCTTCAAACCAATACGCGACATCGTTCCTCCTTCACCGGGCTTTTCCCGCTCAGTTTCCTACCGTGTCCCTCAAGACAGGCGGGACAGGCGGGAGGGGTCCTTACCATATGTAGCAGAGGACCTCACCGCCCAGGCCCTGACGCCGGGCTTCCCGCCCGGTCATTACCCCTTTGGGGGTGCTGACAATGGCGATTCCCAAACCGCTCAGCACCCACGGCAGTTCATTCTTGCCCTTGTACACCCGCCGCCCTGGCTTGCTGACCCGCTGTAGGCCGGTCATGACGGGCCGCCGGTTCTTGTCGTACTTGAGCCAGATGCGCAAATTGGGCTGGGGCCGATCGGTGGTCACCTCGTACCCTTGGATAAAGCCCTCTTCCAACAGGATCTGGGCAATGGCCACCTTGATCTTGGAGCTGGGCACCAGCACAAACGATTTTCGCACGCTCAACCCATTGCGAATTCGGGTCAGCATATCGGCAATTGGATCAGTCGCAGGCATACGCCACCCCACTTTCCATTTCAACTCGCTGGTCATCGGCAACTGGTGACGCTCACCAGCTTGACTTGACGACGCCCGGGATCACCCCCTCGGCCGCCAGCTCCCGGAAGCAGATGCGGCACAGCTTGAAGCGGCGCATATAGCCCCGTGGACGGCCACAACGGCTGCACCGGTTCCGCACCCGAGTCGGATATTTTCGCCTGGTTTCGCGGACAATCATGCTCTTTTTTGCCACATTTCCTCCTTACACCCTCACCGGCCTAGCGCCCTTTGAACGGCATTCCCAACAGGCGGAGGAGGTGGTAGCCCGCCTCGTCCGTCTTGGCCGTTGTGACGATGGTGATCTCTAATCCCCGGATCTTGTCAATCTTGTCGTATTTGATCTCGGGAAAGACCAATTGTTCGCGCAGGCCAAGGCTATAGTTGCCACGGCCATCAAAGGCGTCGGCTGAGACCCCGCGGAAATCCCGCTGGCGTGGCAGAGCAATGTTGCACAGGCGGTCCAAAAAGTCCCACATCCGGTTGCCCCGCAACGTCACCTTCACGCCAATGGGGTTCCCTTCCCGCAGCTTAAAGCCGGCGATGGACCGATGGGCCCGGGTGATAATCGGCTTCTGACCGGTGATGATCATAATGTCCTGGACCACCGCATCCAGCGCCTTGGCGCTCTGCAGCGCTTCGCCCACCCCGACGTTGACGACAATCTTTTCCAGGCGGGGCACTTCCATCACATTTTTATAGCCCAACTCTTTTTGCAGGGTTGGCACTACATGTTCGCGATACAACTCTTTCAATCTTGGCATCACACACCTCAGGTGTCAAGTGTCAGGTGATCACCTGACACGTGAGCACTTAGATCGTTTCATTACACCGTTTGCAATAGCGGGACTTGGCTCCATTCTCATCAATGCGGAAGCCAACCCGCGTTGCCTTTTTGCAGTTCGGGCACACCAGCATCACATTCGAGATGTGAATCGGGGCTTCGCGCTCGATCCGACCGGTCTGGGTCCGCACATCGCCGGTGCGGCGTTGGTGTTTGATAATCAGGTTCACCCCCTGAACGACCACCCGGTCTTTGTTCGGATCGCGGCCCAGCCGGCGGTGGTGGCGGTCGATCTTGTAGCCATAGATCACGCGGTGGACTGTGCCTTGCACCCTCTTTTTTCCCTCGCGCCGGGCATCGGCGGCACTCTGGCCGGCGATGACCTCAACCGTATCGCCCTTTTTGATCCGTTGCATCTTTTCCTCTTCTCCTTACAAGACCTCGGGGGCCAGGGAGACGATCTTCATGAACCCCTTCTCCCGCAGCTCACGGGCCACCGGGCCAAAGATGCGCGTGCCCTTGGGGTTCTTTTGCTGGTCCAGAATCACGGCGGCGTTATCGTCGAACCGGATGTGGGAGCCATCCCGGCGATGGATCTCTTTAGAAGTGCGCACGACCACAGCTCGGACCACATCGCCCTTTTTCACGGCGCCGCCAGGGGAGGCGCTCTTGACCGAGGCGATGATCACGTCGCCCACGCTGCCATATTTGCGGGTCGATCCACCTTTTACCCGAATGCACAACAGCTCTTTGGCTCCCGTATTGTCAGCTACTTTTAACCGCGTTTCTTGCTGAATCATCTTCTTCCTCCAGTTTCCCCTGCTGCAAGCTCTCCGGCCCGGTCAGAGACCGGCCCAAGCGCCAGGCTGGCTGCCGGTTCCACAGGTCAGGCTCGTTCCAGGATTTCGGTAACGACCCACCGCTTATCCCGACTTATGGGGCGGGATTCTATGATCTTGACCAGGTCGCCCATGCCGCACCGGTTGTCGGCATCGTGCGCTTTGAACTTGCGGCGTGTGGCGATCACCTTGCCATAGAGCCGATGCCGCCGGCGCCGTTCCACTTCGACCACAACCGTTTTGTCCATGCGGTTGCTGACCACACGGCCGACGAGGACCTTTCTTTGCTCTTTCATTGTGCCCCCTGCATCCGTTGCAACTCTTTGGCCCGAAGGATCGTGTTCAGCCGGGCGATTTCCCTTCGCATCTGCCGCAATCGAGCGTTGTTCTGCATCTGGCCCGTGGCGAACTGGAAGCGCAGGTTGAACAGCTCGGAGCGAGCGTCATCCAGCTTGTTTTTGATCTCCTCTGGCGTCATCTCCCAGATCTCCCGGGATTTCATCCTTCACCTCCAACTGCCTCGTGGCGACTGACAAAGCGGGTCTTGATCGGCAGCTTGTGTGAGGCCAGCCGCATCGCTTCACGGGCGGCTTCCTCTCCCACGCCGGCGATCTCAAAGATGATCCGGCCTGGCCTGATGACGGCCACCCAGTGATCTACGGTCCCTTTGCCTCCCCCCATGCGGGTTTCGGCCGGTTTGGCCGTCACCGGCTTGTCGGGGAAGACCCGGATCCACAGCTTTCCACCGCGCTTTACGTAGCGGACGATGGCCCGGCGTGCTGCTTCAATCTGGCGGCTGGTCATCCAGCAGGGCTCCAGGGCCTGCAACCCATAGTCGCCAAAGGTCACAGCGTTTCCCCGTCCCGCCTTGCCTCTCATCCGTCCCCGGTGCATTTTACGATATTTTGTCCGCTTGGGCATTAACATACGTGCTTCTCCCGTGTCTCAGCCACTTGTTCCGTGTTGCGTGTTGCGCAGCATTCGCTTCCTGCTATGCGCTGCTGACCTCTTCACTCTCTTTTTCAGGCAACACGTCCCCTTTGTAGATCCAGACCTTGATGCCGATCCGACCAAAAGTGGTCAGGGCTTCTGCCTTGGCGAAATCAATATCGGCGCGCATGGTGTGGCGCGGGATTCGACCCTCGCGGGTCGTCTCGGCGCGGGCCATCTCTGCCCCCTGCAACCGCCCGCCGCAGGTCACCATTGCCCCCTGAGCGCCAAAGCGCATCGCCCGCTGCACTGCCTGCTTCATCGCTCGGCGGTAAGAAATGCGCTTTTCGATCTGCTGAGCGATCCCCTCGGCCACCAAGTAGGCATCCAGTTCAGGCCGGTCTATCTCGGCCACGTCCACGTGGACCTTTTTTTGGGTCAACTCTTCCAGGTCTTTGCGCAACTGGTTGACGTTTGCCCCTTTTCGCCCGATGACAATCCCTGGCTTGGCCGTCCAGATCTTGACCGACAGGCTCCGTGCCCTGGGGAAGCGCTCGATCTCGATGTTGGAAATGCCGGCGTGTCCCAATTGGGCCCGGATCAAGCGCCGGACCTTCATATCCTCGGTCAAGAGATCGGCGTATTCCGCCCTCTCTGCGTACCAGCGCGCTTTCCAATCCTTGATGAATCCCAGCCTGAAGCCATATGGATGCACTTTTCGCCCCATTTCATCCCCCTTACATCTTGGTTGGCGTGCGTTCACGCAGAATAACTGTAATATGCGATGACCGTTTCAAGATGGGTTTGAACCGCCCTCGCGCTCCAAACCGACGCCAGCGGCGCATCGGCCCTTCGTCGGCGGAGATATGGGCGATATACAGGTCCTCCGCCGCCATGCCATAGTTGTTTTCGGCGTTGGCCACAGCCGACTTGAGCAGCTTGTGCACCGTCACCGCTGCCCGCTGCGGCATCAGTCTCAGGAGGTTCATCGCTTCCACTGCCCCCATCCCTCGCACCCGGTCTACTACCAGGCGTACCTTGCGCGGGGTGTGCCACACGTATCGGCTTGCAGCCCGGACTTCAAATTCCTCCATAACCCACCCCTCTATTTCTTCTTCCCTGGTCGGGTTTTGCGTTCCTTTTTGGTGTGCCCGCGGAAGGTGCGCGTCGGGGCGAATTCGCCCAATTTGTGACCGACCATATTCTCGCTGATATAGATCGGTACGTGACGTCGCCCATCGTGGACCGCTATGGTATGGCCGACCATCTGCGGGAAGATGGTGGAGGCCCGCGACCAGGTCTTCACCACCCGCTTGGGTACGCCGGGTCGGTTCATCTCCTCAATGCGCCGCAGCAACTTGGGTTCTACGTACGGTCCTTTTTTTAGCGATCTCGACATCTTTTACCTCCACCCTGCAAATGGGCAAATCTACAAATGCCCATGTGCTTATTTATCCATTTCTACTGACGCTTCTTCCCCCGCCGCCGCACGATCCACTTGTCGGTGGTTTTGTTGCGCCGCGTCTTGTAGCCCAACGTCGGCTTGCCCCACGGCGACTTGGGACCGGGCATACCGATAGGCGACCGTCCCTCGCCACCGCCGTGCGGGTGGGAATTGGGGTCCATGGCCGACCCTCGGACTGTCGGTCGGATGCCAAGCCAACGCTTGCGCCCAGCCTTACCCAGGCTGATGTTGCCGTGATCGGTATTCCCCACCTGGCCGATGGTGGCCATACACTCTACACTCACCAGCCGCACCTCACCCGATGGCAGCCGGATCTGGGCGTACCGCCCCTCTTTGGCCAGCAATTGAGCCGATGTACCAGCCGCCCGCACCAACTGTCCTCCCTTGCCGACGTGCAGCTCGATGTTGTGAATGGTGGTTCCCACCGGGATGTTGGCAATGGGCAGGGCGCTGCCCACTCGAACCTCGGCGTTGGGGCCGGACATCACCATGTCGCCAACCTTGAGGTCCAGCGGAGCGATGATGTACCGCTTTTCCCCATCGGCATAGGTCACCAGGGCGATCCGGGCCGAGCGGTTGGGGTCGTATTCAATTGTTGTCACCCGCCCCGGCACGTCGAACTTGTCGCGCTTAAAGTCAATCACGCGGTACTGCCGCTTGTGGCCGCCCCCCCGATGGCGGACGGTGATCTTGCCCCGGAAGTTACGGCCGGCGTGTTTCTTCAGGGGGCGCAGCAACGACCGCTCCGGCGTAGAGCGGGTGATCTCTTCAAATGTCGAGACGGTCATGCCGCGCCGCCCAGGCGAAGTCGGCTTGTAAACCTTGATCGGCATCTTTTCACTCCTGCAGGTGGAAAATTGGAGGCGAAAGTCTAAAAGCCCCCGACCTCCAACTTTTATACCCCTTCAAAGAACTCCTGAATCCGCTCGCCACGGGCCAACGTGACCACTGCCCTTTTCCAGGCGGGCCGCGAGACGATCGTTTTGCGCCCTAGGCGGCGCCGTTTCGGCTTGATGACCATCGTGTTTACGGCTACGACCTTGACATCAAAGATCGTTTCCACCGCCCGCTTGATCTGGATCTTGTTAGCCTGGCGATCCACTTCAAAAATGTACTGGTTGTTGTCCCGCTGATAGTCTGTCTTTTCCGTCAGGATGGGACGCTTTAATACTTGATAAAGGTCCATTGTCTTCCCCCCGCGCTGCTTAGCTCAGGAACCCCTCAATTACCTCCAGTGCAGCCAGAGGCATTAACACATAGTCATATTGGAGCAGATCGCGCACGTTCAGGTACTGTGCTACCAGCGTCCTGACGTGGGGCAGATTGCGCACCGATCGGAGGATAACCTCATCGCGCTGGGGCAACAGGATCAGGGCTGACGAATCAACCTTCAGGTTGCTCAAGATGCTCAGAATCTCTTTGGTTTGAGGTGCGGCCAGATTCAGTGCATCCACAAGCACCACCTGAGACCCGGCGGCTTTGACCGACAGGGCAGAGCGCAGTGCCGCCCGGCGCATCTTGCGCGGCATCTTTTGTTCATAGCTACGCGGCGTTGGTCCAAAGATGACCGCCCCGCCCCGCCAGTGAGGAGCCCGGATGCTACCCTGGCGAGCACGACCGGTGCCTTTTTGGCGCCAGGGTTTTCGCCCTCCACCACTGACTTCCCCCCGGGTTTTGGCCTTGTGCGTTCCCAGGCGGGCATTGGCTAGCTGGCGGACCAACGCCTGGTGCATCAACGCCTGGTTGATCGGCGCCGCAAAAATGTCGTCCCGCAGTTCTGCTTCGCTTACTTGCTCACCTTGGATATTATATACAGGCACTTGCATTTGCCATCACTCCTCAGGAGATTGCCCACTTCCCCATTTGCCCATTTTCCCATTTGCCCATTTCCCCATTTGCCCATTTGCCCATTTTCCCATTTGCCCATTTTCCCATTTGCTCATTTTCCCATTTGCCCATTTTCCCATTTGCTCATTTGCTCATTTTCGTATTTTCTTCATCAACCGAGTCTTACGCGCCTGGCGGATTATCAGCAGGCCGTTGTTGGCCCCGGGCACTGCCCCGCGCACGGCCAGCAGGTTCCGTTCCGGATCAACCAGCATCACTTCCAGGCCCTGGATCGTGACGCGATCACCGCCCATCCGCCCGGCCATGCGATGCCCCTTGAAAATGCGGCCGGGCGTCTTGCACGCGCCAATGGCCCCTGGGGCCCGCTGCCGGTCTGATTGACCGTGGGTGATGGGCCCGCCACGGAAGCCATGGCGCTTCATCACGCCGGCAAAGCCCCTTCCCTTGGAAGTGCCGGTCACGTCAACATACTCACCCACCTGAAAGATGTCAACCGTGATCTTTTTGCCCTCCTGGAAAGAGGCAATCTCGTCCTCTCCGATCCGCAGCTCGCGCAGATAACGGACCGCCGGAACGCCGCTTTTTTGCAAGTGCTGCATTTGCGGTTTGGTCAGGCGCTTGGGCTTGACCTCTTCAAAGCCCAGTTGGACGGCAGCATACCCGTCCCGCTCCGGTTTTTTGACTTGGGCCACAAAACAGGGGCCAGCTTCGATGACTGTGATCGGAATGACTTCGCCTCGATCGTCAAAGATCTGGGTCATTCCGACCTTTTTGCCTAGAATCCCTTTCATTCCTTACCTCCCTGGGACTGTCAGGCCAGGCACTCCTGCATCATCCCTACCAAGCTGGCAGTTTGCGGGCTCATTCCGGCTCCGCACTTGTCAGCTTGAAAGAGTAGTCAGCAGTCAACGATCAGCAGCTTGCTCGGCAACGAAGAGCAGGCTGAACGCTGCTAGCTGCTAGCTGAACACTTTTGGTTGTTAAAGCTTGATCTCGATATCAACCCCAGCCGGCAGCTGCAGGCGCATCAATTGGTCCACCGTCTTGGAACCAGGCTCGATCACATCAATCAGGCGTCTATGGGTGCGGATCTCGAACTGCTCCCGCGAGTCCTTGTCAATGAATGGCGATCGGTTGACGGTGAACCTTTCGATACGCGTTGGGAGTGGCACAGGCCCTACCACATAAGCGCCGGTGCGTTCGGCTGCATCTACGATCTGTCGCGCCGACTGATCGAGGATCCGGTGATCGAACGCCTTGAGTCGTATTCTGATCTTCTGCTTGGCCATGGTCCCCTCACCGATTCTCGATTTTCGATTCTTGATTTTGGATTGAACCGGCTTTACCTAAAATCCAAAATCTGAAATCGTAAATCGTAAATCGTAAATCCTAAATCCTAAATCACTCCAATATTCTGGTGATGACGCCGGCGCCCACGGTGCGACCGCCTTCGCGGATGGCAAAGCGCGACCCTGCCTCCAACGCCACCGGCACAATCAGCTTCACCGTCAGGTTCACATTGTCCCCGGGCATCACCATCTCCACCCCGGCCGGCAACTCCACCGCTCCCGTCACGTCCATCGTCCGGATGTAGAACTGCGGCCGATACCCGGCAAAGAAGGGGGTATGTCGCCCGCCTTCCTCCTTGCGCAACACATACACCGACCCCTCAAAGGTGGTGTGCGGCTTGATGCTCCCCGGCTTGGCCAGCACCATCCCCCGCTCTACCTCGTCCCGGTTGATGCCCCGCAGCAACACCCCGATGTTGTCCCCGGCTATCCCTTCGTCCAACGTCTTGCGGAACATCTCCACCCCGGTACAGACCGTCTTCCGCGTCTCCCGCAGCCCGATGATCTCCACTTCCTCCATCGGCCGAATCCGACCCCGCTCCACGCGCCCGGTCACCACCGTCCCCCGCCCCTTGATGCTGAACACATCCTCAATCGGCATCAGGAACGGCTTGTCTACCTCCCGCACCGGCGTCGGAATGTACTCATCCACCACCCGCATCAACTCCCAGATGCAGGCATACTCTGGCGCGTTCGGGTCCTGGCTGCTGCTCTCCAGCGCATTCCGCGCACTCCCCCGCACGATCGGAATGTCATCCCCAGGAAAGCCGTAGCTGCTCAGCAACTCCCGCAACTCCAACTCCACCAGCTCCAGCAACTCCGGGTCGTCCATCATGTCCACTTTGTTCAAAAACACCACCATCGCCGGCACTTCCACCTGCCGCGCCAACAACACATGCTCCCGCGTCTGCGGCATCGGCCCGTCCGGCGCCGCCACCACCAGAATGGCCCCATCCATCTGCGCCGCCCCGGTGATCATGTTCTTGATATAGTCCACGTGCCCCGGACAGTCCACGTGGGCATAGTGCCGCTTCTCCGTCTGGTACTCCACGTGGGCGATGGCTATGGTGATGCCCCGCGCCTTCTCCTCCGGCGCATTGTCTATGCTGTCAAAGGGACGAAAGTCGGCCAGCCCTTTCATGGCCAACACTTTGGTGATCGCCGCCGTCAGGGTCGTCTTGCCGTGGTCTATGTGACCAATCGTCCCTACGTTGACATGCTCCTTCGTCCGCTCAAACTTTGGCTTCCCCATGCTGAACCTCCCTTTTTATCATCCGGGTTCTGGGCCGGTCGGCCCACAAAACCGCGCCATTCTACCTCAAAAACCGATTCATGGCAAATTTGCAGGGGGCTGTTACCGTTTGCCCCCCATGAGAATTCGCTCCAGCACCTCCGGCGCTACCGGGGCATAGTGATCGAACTCCATAGTAAAGATGCCCCGTCCTTGTGTCATCGAGCGCAGATCGGTGGCATAGCCGAACATCTCTGCCAGTGGAACCATGGCCCGCACAGCCTGGATCCCAATCCCCCGTGGGTTTAGCCCTTCGATCTCACCGCCCCGGGCGCTCAGGTCCCCGATGACCGCTCCGCTGAACTCGTCCGGCGCGACAGTTTCGACCTTCATAATCGGTTCGAGCAACACCGGGCCTGCTCGCTCTAACCCGGCGCGCAGGGCCTGCGCCGCTGCCGCCTTGAACGCCAGCTCGGTGGAGGTTTCCTCGTCAAAGGTTCCGCCGAGCAACGTCACCCGCAAGCCCACCAGACTGTAGCCGGCTACCACGCCGCTGTCTAGCGATTCTCGGATTCCCTGCTCGATCGCCGGCACGAACCGTTGCGGAAAAGTTGCCTCCCTCGTCTCGTTGACGAACTCAAAGCCCGAGTTTGCCGGCAAAGGCTCCAGCTTGAGAACCACGTGGCCATACTGATTGCGCCCTCCCACCGGGCGCAGGAACTCGCCCTCACTTTCTACCGGGCGGGTGATCGTCTCACGATACGCCACCTGGGGCTTGCCCACGTTGGCCATCACCCGGAACTCGCGCAACATCCGATCCACCAGGACCTCCAGGTGCAGCTCGCCCATGCCGCTGATGAGCAACTGGCCGGTTTGTTCATCGGTCTTGACCTGGAAGGTAGGGTCTTCTTCCGCCAGACGTTGCAGGGCCTCGTTTAGTTTGTCCTGATCGGCCTGGGTCCGGGGCTCAATGGCCACCGAGATGACCGGCTCTGGGAAGCGGATTGATTCCAACACCACCTGGTGGGTGAAATCGCACAACGTATCGCCGGTAAAGGTCCCTTTGAGGCCTACCGCTGCCCCGATGTCGCCGGCCTCGATCGTTGTTATCTCTTCCCGGCGATTGGCGTACATGCGCAGCAGCTTTCCCGGCCGTTCCTTGCGCTGTTTGGTCGGGTTCAACACTGCGCTGCCGACGTTCAGCCGGCCGGAGTAGACCCGCAGATAGACCAGCCGGCCCACGTAAGGGTCGGAGACGACCTTGAAGGCCAACGCCGCAAAGGGGGCTGATTCGTCGGCGTGACAGGCCCACTCCTTGCCGGATTGGGGGTTGATGCCCACCATCGGTGGCACATCGAGCGGGGATGGCAAATAGTCCACCACGCTGTCCAAGACCGGCTGTACCCCCTTGTTACGCAGCGCCGAACCGCACAGCACCGGCACCAGGTCCCCGCCGATCGTGGCCCGCCGCAGCGCCTGCCGCAGCTCAGCCGCCGAGATCTCCTCCCCCTCCAGGTATTTGGCCATGATCTCGTCGTCATATTCGGCCACCTGTTCGATCAACGCCTCGCGGTGCTCCAGAGCCATCGGCAGCAGATCTTCAGGGATCTCGGTCGTATCCTGGATCGTGCCCAAGTCGTCGGTGTAGACAATGGCCTGCATGGTCAGCAGGTCAACGATTCCCCGGAAGGTGTCGCCAGCGCCTATTGGGATCTGGATCGGTGCCGGGTTGGCGGCCAGTTGTTCGCGGATCATCTCCACGGTGCGCCAAAAGTCGGCTCCCAGGCGATCCATTTTGTTAACGAAGCAGATGCGGGGCACGCCATAGCGGTCGGCCTGCCGCCAAACTGTTTCAGATTGGGGTTCGACCCCGGCCACGGCGTCAAAGACCACCACCCCGCCATCCAGAACGCGCAGGCTGCGCTGTACCTCGGCAGTAAAATCAATATGGCCTGGCGTGTCTACGATGTTAATCTGGTGGTCGCGCCAGAAGCAGGTGACGGCTGCGGCGGTGATGGTAATGCCCCGCTCCCGCTCCTGCTCCATCCAGTCGGTGACGGTTGTCCCATCGTCCACATTGCCCATCCGATGTGTGCGCCCGGTGTAGAACAGGATGCGCTCGGTCGTAGTTGTTTTTCCGGCGTCAATATGGGCAATGATGCCGATATTCCGCGTGCGCTCAAGGGGAACTGCCCTGGACATGGGACAACCGATCTACAAACGAGCAAATGCCCAAATATTTATTTGCTCATTTTGCTCGTTGTTCTCACCAACGATAATGGGCAAATGCCCGGTTGGCCTCTGCCATCTTGTGGGTATCTTCCCGCCGCTTGATGGTCGCGCCGGTATTGTTGGCAGCATCCATCAGCTCGCCGGCCAGCTTTTCGGCCATGCTCTTGCCCGGCCGTTTATGCGCCGACTGGATAAGCCAGCGGATGGCCAGCGAGACCTTGCGCTCAGGGCCCACTTCGACAGGCACCTGGTAGGTTGCACCACCCACACGGCGAGGCTTGACTTCGAGGATCGGCATGGCGTTCCGGAGAGCCTGGTCAAACACCTCCAGCCCCGATCGTTTCATCCGCGCCTCAACCAGGTCCATTGCCTCGTACATGATGCGCTGCGCCGTGCTCTTTTTGCCGTTTTTCATCAGTTTGTTGATGAACTGGGCAACTATCACGCTGTTGTACTTGATGTCCGGTTCTATCTGCCGCTTGGCAGGTCGGTTCCGTCTCGGCATGTCTGCTCCCTATCCTGCTACAAAATCACCGTCTTCTTGGGGACTTTGGCCCCATACTTGGAGCGTCCCCGCTTGCGATTGGCCACCCCGGTGGAGTCCAGCGCGCCACGGATGATGTGATAGCGCACGCCGGGCAGGTCTTTTACGCGGCCGCCGCGCACCAGCACCACCGAGTGTTCCTGTAGGCTGTGCCCTTCGCCGGGGATGTAGGCGGTCACCTCGATGCCGTTGGTTAGACGGACACGGGAAATCTTGCGCAACGCCGAGTTGGGCTTCTTGGGCGTCATGGTGCGCACTTGGGTACACACCCCACGTTTCTGTGGGTTGCCCTTCGGTATCTTGGTTGTCCGCCCCTTGAGGGCGTTCAGGCTGAAACCCAAAGCTGGCGCCTTTTCCTTTTTCGGCTTAGGCTTGCGCCCCTTTCTCACCAACTGATTGATTGTAGGCAATTCGTTCCTCCTTACTATACTGGCTCGGCGGGGACAATAGCCCCCGGCCTGATGGCGGGTTGTCTCTCACCACCGCAGGTGCGATCGCCCTGTCGGTCTGTTATCTCCTGGCACATAGAGGGCCACCGCAAAAGGGCCGCGATGGCCTCTCCATGCTTCCCCCATGTTCAGTTGTACCACCAGATGGTGATACAGCCTAAAGACTCAGTTCACGAAAGTTGAATTTAGCACAAGTTGGATCAAATGTCAAATTGTCCTCTCGGCTAGGAAAACTGTCCTTGTCGTGGGGCATGACATTTTTGCCCTCTGCATGTAGTTGAGGTAAAATTGGGTTCTCTTTTCCCATACGTAGCGAATACGCAAAGGAGGGTATGTACTGTGAAAAAAGTTGCTGTCGTTGCGATTGGCGGGAATTCCCTTATCAAGGACAAAAACCACCAATCGGTGCCGGACCAATATGCTGCTGCCCATGAGACCTGCATTCATATCGCCGGGATGATCGAACAGGGTTGGGATGTGGCTATCGGCCACGGCAATGGGCCGCAGGTGGGCTTTATCTTGCGTCGCAGCGAGCTGGCGCGCCATGAGCTGCACGAGGTGCCTCTTGACTTTTGTGGGGCCGATACACAGGGCGCGATCGGCTATATGCTTCAGCAGAATCTGTATAACGAGTTCCGGCGGCGGGGGCTGAACAAACAGGCGGCCACCGTTGTCACCCAGGTGTTGGTGGACCGGAACGATCCGGCTTTTCAGAACCCGTCCAAGCCGATCGGCTCGTTTATGGACGAAGCGGAGGCGTTGCGCCGCCGCGAGACCGAAGGCTGGGATGTCGTGGAGGATGCCGGGCGTGGTTGGCGGCGAGTGGTGGCTTCTCCCCTGCCGGTCCGCGTTGTGGAGCGCGATGCGGTGAAAAACCTGATCGATGCCGGCTTTGTGGTCATCACCGTAGGAGGAGGGGGCATCCCGGTGGTTGAGGATGAGGAGGGCAACCTGCGGGGGGTGGCAGCCGTCATTGACAAGGACTATGCCAGCAGTCTGTTGGCTACCAGCATCGGCGCCGACCTGTTTTTGATCTCGACGGCGGTGGAAAAGGTGGCCCTGAACTACGGCAAGCCGAACCAGAAATGGCTTGACCGGATAACCGCCGACGAGGCCAGGGGCTATATGGCCGAGGGACACTTTGCGCCCGGCAGCATGAAGCCCAAAATTCAGGCCATCCTCTGGTTCCTGGAGCGGGGCGGCAAAGAGGCGATTATCACCAACCCGGAGAATATCGAGCGGGCGTTGGCCGGCGAGACCGGAACGCACATTGTCCCGTGAGAGACAAGTAGCCAGGGGCAAGCAGCAAGCAGCCGGCCAGCAGTTGCTGCTGGTTACTCGCTGCTTGCTGCTTGCGTAGCCGGTGGCGGCACCTCAAAAGATTCCGGTTCTGGGCCGGAGCCAAACATTTTTAGCCCGCCGTGTAGCTTGCCGCCATCGTCCAGGAGAAAGCTGGTCACGGTTACGTCGGCCCACACCCTGCCGGTGGACAGGATCTCCAGCCGGCCCTTGGCCACGATAGACCCCTTGACCTGGCCAGAAACCGACACATTCTGCGCCTCGATGTGGGCATCCACCCGCGCCTTTTCACTGATGATGACGTTGCTCACCGTCTTGATGCTGCCCTGATAGACACCATCTATTTTGACAACCCCGTCGCACTCCAGGTCGCCCCTGATGTTGGCCGTCGGACCGACCGAGACCTCGACCCGGTCCAGGGGGACCGGCTGTTTCTCTCGTCCAAACACGGTTCGCTCCTTTGTGTCAGGTTTTGACTGCCCGGTTCACATGCGCCAGGCAGTGAATTCGGCGCTACTATAACATCCCCTGGCCGATTTGTCAATCCCCGCCCCAAGCCTTACAGCTCTCCGGTTCAACGTTGACCCCACGACCCTTTATGATCTTTGTCATGGTCAGGCCGCTATCGGTGTGATACAATCCCAAAGGGATCGTCAAGTGGGGTAGGGCAACTCCGCAGGGGTTGTCTATGCAGGCGGTTTCCGGCCGCCGGGTAGAGATCTCACCAAAACCATCTTGGGGAATAGTACCGAACGATAATTGAGGAGGGAGGCGTCTATGTACCTTACAGACATCGTGTGGTGGGGCTATACAGCCTTTGTGGCTGCGGCTGCCCTGTTTCTGCTCTGGTTTGCCCGCAAGATCAGGGCCAAGGGGAGGTAGCTATGGATGTGCGAGAGCGGCGGTGGCTTTACCTGCTTATCATGGTGTTCCTGGTATTCAATGCCGTCACCCTGTCGCCTCTGGTGCCCTGGCAAAAGTGGCTGTTGTGGTCCAGACCTGCGCCCGAAAAGAGCTTTAACATCGAGTTTGAGGACTATCAGATTCGGCTACCGGCAGGGGGCATTGAGGCCAGGGTCGGCCAGTATGTGGAATTTGTGGCCAGGTCCAGGGATGTGACCTACGGCTTTGGGGTGTTCCGCCCCGATGGCACCCTGGTTTTTCAGATGCAGGTGCTCCCCGGCATGGATAACCGCATCGTGTGGCGGTTTGACGAGCCGGGCAGCTACGATGTGCGCTCAACCGAGTACTCTGGGCCTCGCCACCCTGAGATGCACATTGAGAACGCCGTCCGGGTGACGCGCTGAGGAGGTGAGAGATGGTCCAACTTGGCTGGTCCGAAAAATGGACCCTGCGTTTTGCCGTGTTTGCCCTGTTGTTCCTGGCCCTATCTGGCTTTGAGGGCCTGTTGATGCGCGCTCAGCAGTACGATATAGATGCCCTGCGCGGCATGGAGTCGGTCCTGAACGCCCTTCGCCCTGGCGGCCAGGAACCCACCCAGGCTGAGCTATACTTTTCGATGATGTCGGCTCATCCCATCGTCGGCGTCTATGGCTTTGTGTACATGGCCGTGATGGGCGCGTTCTATTTCCTGGTGCCTTATCTGCTGGGCAAGGAGGTCCGCCACAGGAAGCTGGTGCCGATCAACTTTGCCCTGCAACCACTGGGGGTGATGATCTGCTGGGGAGCCGGCTTTTTCGGGTTGTTCAATGCCCTCTACACCCTCTATTGGCCTCTGCCGGTGAGCTACGACCGGGTGCCGTTGTGGGGCAGCATCTTTTTCTGCATCGGCGCGGCGATCATCATGGTCAACATTTTGCTTTTCGCCTTCAATCTATTCAGCACGGTGCTCAGCAAGAGCAACCCTCATTCTTACAGTTTCTGGCAATTCCTGCGCTCGGCCTTTGGTATCCCGCGCCTGATGAAGCTTCTTGGCAAGGAGGACAAGGACGCACCCAACCTGGATTATAACGGCCTGCCGGTCTTTTTGGTGGCGGTAGGCCGGGGGTCCATTGACACGGTGATCAATGCCATTGTGCTGCTCACCGCCGGGGTGCTGATCCTGGTCTATGGCCTGGCGGCGCTGTTCAACTCGCCTCTTGACCCTGGCGCGGTGAACGCCCTGGTCTACAAGAACTGGTTTTGGTGGGGGTTGGATATGGTAGCCGACGGCAATGTGTTGATCTATACCGCCGGGGTATGGTACCTGCTCATTCCCCTGCTGGTGGGCCGAGAGCTATTCGGGGCCAATGTGGTCAAGACGGTTATCCTGGTGGATCTGCTGGTCAGCCTGGGGGTGTGGAGCCACCATCTGCTGGGTGACACTTCCCAGCCGCTGGCCATGCGCCTGCTGTCGGGCCAGTTCATTACCTGGGGGGAGTTCTTTACCATGGGCCTGACCATCTTTGCCGCGCTGATGACCATCTGGCTGGCCCGCCCGGTCAAGCTCAGCCCGGCCCTCAAGTTTGTCCTGGGTTCCATCTTTGGTTTTGTGATGGGCGGGGTAGCAGGGCTGATCCAGGCCAATGTGGGGCTGAACCTGGTATTCCACAACACTCAATGGGTGATTGCCCTGCACGCCCATACCTTCCTGTTGACCGGCGTCGGTTCGCTGGTCTTTGCCATCCTCTATGCCCTGGTGCCGATGCTGACCAAACTCGAGTTCCGCCATAAGCGGCTGGTGGACATGCACTTGTGGTTGTGGCTGGTCGGGGCAGTGCTCAACGCCTATGCGATGGGCATGGCCGGGTCGCGGGGGATGCTGCGCCGCACGCTGTACGAGGGGGGACAGTTCCAGCCCTACGTGCTGGTGGCCTTTGTCGGTGGCGTCCTGATGGCGGTTGCCTTGGTGGTTTTTCTCTACAACCTGATCGCCACCATTGGGTTGAAGAATGTGCTTAGCTTGTTTATGCCCGAACGATGGTTGGGGCGGAGGCAAGTGGCTGCTGCAGGGAGGGTTCAATGACACCTACAGAGACGCTCAAACACGAGCATCAGGTCATTTTGCTGGTATTGGGGGCTGCCGAGCGCGAAGCCCAAAGCATTCAGGATGGCGGTGCGATTCACGCCGAAATGGTGGCCGATATGGTGGATTTCTTTCGCAGCTTTGCCGATGCCTGCCACCATGCCAAAGAGGAAAAGCTGCTGTTCGTCAAGCTGGGGGAGCGGGGGATGCCGGCCTACAGCGGCCCGGTTGCCGTCATGCTCCAGGAGCATGAGGAGGGACGGCGGTTGGTGCGGTCTGTGGCCGAGGCGCTGCCGGCGGCCAGGGATGGCGATCCGGCGGCCGTTGCCTTGGTGCGGGACAATCTGCGGACCTATGCCGAATTTTTGCGCGCCCATATCGCCAAGGAGGACAACATCCTCTTTCCGATGGCCGATCGGCTATTGAGCGCACAAGATCAGCGCGATCTGTCTGAGGCGTTCAGCCGGGTGGAGGCCGAGGAGATCGGCCAGGGGGTTCACGAAAAATACCACGAACTGGCTCACCGGCTTGCCGGGTAGCGGAATCGCTGAGGCCCTGAGGTGCCGGGGCGCGGAGAAGGGCAAAAACTCGGCGTCTCAGCGTCCTCAGTGCCTCAGCGGTTAGTTGGGCAGGCGCTGGAACGGCTACCCCTGTTTTTTATAGGCCAGGGCGATGGCCTGTTTTTCCTCGTCGGTCAGTTGGTAGGTGGATTCCCACTTTTGTAGCGGCTTGGCATAGACGCGGGTCACGTCGCGGGCGTGGAGGCTGGACAGGACCACGCCGTTGCCGTGGCCGTCCACTAGAGCGATGGCAAAGCTCTGATCGCCGCCGGTATCGGAGAATGGGTTGAAGCGCACTACTCCCAGGTGTTGAAGGCTGAAATAAGCAGCCTTTTCCAGGCGGCGGGCCAGCCGGTCCACCACTTCGACCTGGGTAGCCACTTGTTGCACCCTGGACAGGTGATCGTTCAGGATCGCTTCCAGGTTCTCGCCCGATGTGCCGGTCAGCAGCCGGCGGTGTTGTCTTTGCAGCCGTTGCTGGCCGGCCAGCAACCACCCGATCCCCACCAGGGAAAGCAGGGCGAGCGCCAGGGCTGCAGAGACCACAACCCCCGCGCTGGAAGCGAACAGGTTCCCCATCACATTCATGCCTCACCTCGCGCCAGTGAAAGAATAGGGCCAGGTGACAAGGATCACCTGACACTTGACAGCAACAATTATACCCCAAACAGAAAGCTGGTGCAAGGGGTAAGGGACGGTAGTCAGGGCAAGCGCATTTATCCGAACAGGACCTTGAACAGGTTGCAGAGCCTTCTTGCTCTCCCTGCGGTCATGCGAGCGGCGCCGGCTCTTCCCGTCGGTCGCCACAACCTGCCCCTCGGCCTCCCTGGCGATGGCCTGGACCCACCCATAAAACAGGCCTGAAATTGCTCTGGGTCGAACAGGGCAAACACCCGCCTCTCATAGGCCAGGGCCAGGGGTACTGCGCACCGCATAGGCGGCGTCTACAGTGGCGCGGGCGATGCGATCTTGGCAGATCGGGGCGTAGTTCACTCCTTGCCCCCTTGTGGGTTAACTGATATGAGGCGGTAAACAGACCCGCTCGATCATTCCCGCAGCCGCGCGTCTAATGCTGTGTGCCGCTCTGCGATCTGGTTGTTGCGTATGGCAATGGCTATGGCCCGGCGGCTGCCCACAAGCACTACCAGCTCCCTGGCCCGCGTCACTGCCGTGTAGAGCAGGTTGCGCTGCAGCATCATATAGTGCTGGGTCAACACCGGCACGACCACAGCGCGGTATTCGCTCCCCTGGCTTTTGTGGACGCTGACGGCGTATGCATGAACCAGCTCATCCAATTCGGAGAACTCGTACTCTACCGGCCGATCATCTATGCGCACGGTCAGCACCTGGTCCACCGGATCCAGGGCGGTGATACGCCCCATATCGCCGTTGAACACCTCCTTGTCATAATTGTTGACCGTCTGCATCACCCGGTCGCCGACGCGAAAGAGGTATGCGCCCCGACGGTGCTCGGCCTTGCCTTCGGCCGGCGGGTTCAGGGTCGCCTGCAGGCGGCGGTTGAGCTCAGCTACGCCAGCCGCTCCCCGGTGCAACGGCGAGAGAACCTGGATATCGGCCAGGGGGTCGAAGCCAAAGCGGCGGGGGATGCGGTTCTGCACCAGGTCTACCACCAGGTCGGCGGCCTGCTCGGCGTCGTCGGCAGGGAAGAGGAAAAAGTCGGTCGCATTCCTGGAAAAGATCGGCATCTCTCCCCGGTTGATGCGATGGGCGTTGACCACGATCAGGCTGCCTTCCGCTTGGCGAAAGATCTCACTCAGGCGCACCACCGCTGCCACATCCGACTCGATGATGTCGCGGAGCACATTTCCCGCACCGACGCTGGGCAACTGGTCCACATCGCCCACCAGCAGCAGGTGGCTTTCGGGGTGGATGGCTTTGAGGAGATGGTTGGTCAGCAGCAGGTCGAGCATGGAGGCCTCGTCCACGACTATCATGTCGGCTTCGATGGGGTTCTCCTCATTCCGCTTGAATTGGAATCCTGCCTGCGGCTTGAATTCCAGCAGGCGGTGGATGGTTTTCGCCTCGCGGCCGGTGGCCTCGGCCAGGCGTTTGGCCGCCCGGCCGGTAGGAGCAGCCAGGGCGTAGGAGAACTTTTTGGCTTCCAGCAGGCGGATGATGGTTCGCACTGCCGTGGTCTTGCCGGTGCCCGGCCCGCCGGTGAGCACGGTGACTTTGTGGGTCAGTGCGGTGCGGACCGCCTGTCGCTGGCCGTCGTTGAGCGTCACCCCACCCTCGGCGGCCAGGTGATCGAACACACGCTCCAGGTTGGCCTCTCGGTAAAAGGCCAGGCGGCTTTTCTGCACGTTCAAGATGGTTTTGAGCCGGTTGGCGACGCCGATCTCGCTGTGATAGAAGGGAGGGAGGTAGACAGCGCGCTCTTCTCGGAGGGGGAGGTGGGCAGAGGGGGCATTGGATATCGGATATTCGATGTGGACCTGCTGTTCGGCGGCCAGGGCTTCAATACCCTGGGCCACCAGGTTGGGGGGCACGTCGAGGAGGCGTGTGCTCTCGTGGACCAGCTCTCCTTCCGGGGCGTAGACATGGCCGTCATCGGCCATCTGGCCGAGGGTGTAGGCAATGCCGGCCTGCACCCGCTGCGGGCTATCGTGGGCCAGGCCCAGCTCGCGGGCGATCTTGTCGGCGGTGAGAAAGCCGATGCCGCGAATGTCGCGGGCCAGGCGGTAGGGATCGCTCCGCACCACCTCAATGCTGGCATCGCCATAGGTCTTGTAGATCTTGACGGCGTGGGCGGTGCTGACATTGTGGCTTTGCAAAAAGATCATCACCTCTTTGATGGCTTTTTGCTCTTCCCAGGCTTTTTGAATGAGCGCCGCCCGGTGTTTGCCTACGCCCAGCACCTCGCGCAGGCGGTGTGGTTCCTCCTCAATGATGCGCAGCGTATCCAGCTTGAAGCGGCGCACGATGCGCCGGGCCGTCACCGGGCCGACACCTTTGATCAACCCTGATCCCAGGTATTTTTCGATGCCGGCGGCGGTGGCCGGCAACACCGTCTCGTAGCGATCTGCCTGGAACTGGCGGCCATAGCGCGGATGGCTGGTCCACTCGCCGTGCAGCCGCAGGCACTCGCCGGGGCTGACCTCTGGCAGGTTGCCGACGACGGCCACGGTATAATCGCGCCCTTCGGGCGTGAGCTGGGCCACGGTGTAGCCGTTCTCTTCGTTATAGAACGTAATCCGTTCGACAGTGCCGACCAGGATTTCGGACATGGCTTCCCATAGTGCATGACGCGGCTTCAGCTTACCACATTCCACGGCGGCTGTCAACGGTTGGCCGAGGATGCGAAGAGGGGGATTCTGAGCAAAGTTTGCTCTACCGACCAGTTGCACATGCCCCCAGGAGCACCATAAAGCATGAAAATGCGGTGCAACCGATTTATTTTCAGATCAGATTCGGGCTTCTTGACCTCTCCTAACCCCTCCCTCACCCTCCCCTTCCCTCTCCGCCGCGGAGAGGGAAGGGGAG
>FWPV01005176.1_pt1 | contig 26403 bp, 19 predicted proteins | sample 2228371 | NCBI WGS metagenome assembly FWPV01 (sample SAMEA103939776, study PRJEB20133) | metagenome
GATTTTGGCCATCAACGGCCCGGGGGCAAAGCCTGGGGACGGCCTGGCCATTTCCCATTGCGGTGAATACTGGCTTCGCGTGGAAAACGGAAATGTCATCGGCAGCATTGACGGGGATGAAACACAGGTCAAACGCATGCCCCTGGATGAATTGAAGAATAAATTTTTGTATCCGAAGTTTGATGAGAAATTTAGCGGGAAGGTCATGGCCGGCGCGCAATACCAAAGATATTTTGCCGGCCGTTTTGCGTTCATCCTGGAGCCCACGCCCACGGGTTGGGAAATTATCATTAAAGAACTGGGCCGGGATGAAAATTTATCCCGGCTCACCCCGCCGTTTCATTTTATGCCCAATCCCCGATATATTGACGGCTGGCACTTGTCCGAAAAGCCCACCGAATGCACATCCCGGGAATATGATGCCCCATCCGGGCCGGAAAATCCGCGAAAATTCATTTTTTCTCCGGAAGTGGGAAAGACCATCGCCGGCCCCCATACCATCTGGTCTGTGACGCCCGAGGCAATCCAGAGTATCGAGCGATTCGGCCGGGGGACTTTGTTTATTGAAAAATTTACGCTTTTACCGGCTCCTGACGGGTGCCCGAAAATCCAGTCCCTGGAATTTTCAGTCCGTCTTGAAGGCGGGTATTGATCCGGGAGCTTCCACAAAAATATGACTCCCATGGGACTTTCTTGATGAATATCATCCGTCGAATTCAAAAAATTTACGCCCAAATAGATACCCGCGTGGCTGAAATTTTAAAACATCACGGCCATCGGATCCAATGTAGGAAAACCTGTTGCGATTGTTGCGGGGATGATCTGACGGTTTTTGAAGTGGAGGCGCTCAGCATTCAGCACCATTTCGCAACATTATTGGCAACCGCCATTGCCCATCCCGAAGGAAAATGCGCATTCTTAGATCCTGAGGGCGCCTGCCGAATTTACGCATTTCGGCCCTATGTTTGCCGAACCCAGGGCCTGCCCTTAAGATGGATCGAGGGGCAGGAGCCAGGGCGCGTTGTGGAATTCAGAGATATCTGCCCATTAAATGAACCTGGCGCACCCATTGAATTCCTGTCCGCAGATGCCTGCTGGACCATTGGACCAGTGGAATCCCAATTGGCGACCCTTCAACGGCGCCATGACGGCGGCGCCATGAAACGGGTTGGTTTACGTTCGCTTTTCACCCGGGCTTTGAAATAAAATCAACAAATCTCCGTTCTTAAAAATGCTCTAAAATACCCCGCCATGCCGCGCCTATCCGAATGTTTTATAAAATAGCATTTGTTTTAGGTTAATTTAGAATTTTTCATGAAACAATATAAATAATTTGACATATTTTGTGATACAATATCCTTGCAACATCACCATTCTTAGAAACAGCCGACAAAGCGTTATATGCAGCGAAGAATTATACCCGAAATTACGTCAAACCCGCCGTTATATAAGCCGGAACCCGCTGTTTTTTTCTAAACACCGAATCATCATAAACAGGTTGTAAAAACCCGCGCAAGGCGCGATCGAATAGGTCGTCAGGACTTTTTTGATTTCAAAACCGCTTGGCACACCCGCCGGCATAGTTGCATATCACAGGGGATCTGCCTGCCATCCACACGCAACAGGGGTACAGCGCCGATGAGGGAATTCGTAAGCACAACGCTATCTGCGGTCAAGAGCGCATCCGGCATGATCACACGGGTCTTAAAACCATATCCCCATTGCATGAGGCAGTCAATGACCTGTTTTTCCATGATGCCGGGAAGTGCGGCTAAAGATTTTGGCTGAATCACACATCCATCCTTTATCATCAGAATATTGGCCGTATGGGTTTCAGACACGCTGCCGTCCGGGTTTAATATCAAGGCTTCATCTGCGCCCATAGACCGGGCCCATTGTCCGGCTAAATAATAATAAAGGTAGTTTAATGTTTTATGGGCGGCCAGGGGCGTCTGCCGGGGATGGGGATACACGGCCGCATCCAGTCCCCCTTTGGTTTCAATGGCCGGCCGGGGGGCATAAGGTCTTGCTGACACCATCAGGCTGTGCTTTGGCAACACGGAATCTGCATCACCGTATGTGGCCATGATTTTAACGGCAGCGGTTGTTTCATTGAGTCTGTTTTTTTCAATCACCAGCCGGATGATTTCTTCCCAGGTCAAATCCGGTGTGGGTGTCTTAAATAAGTGATCCCATGCTGAATAAAAACGGCGGATGTGATCTTCAAGATAGTGGATATTTCCCCGATTAACCCGGATGGTTTCAAAAAAACCATACCCATATTGAACTCCAAGGTCAAAAACAGAAACCATTGCTTTGGATGCGGGTTTCAACACCCCGTTATGCCAGACATATTGTTTTTCTTCGAAAATGGAGCTGTCCGAGCGAAGAACACCCATCAAAGACCGGCCTTTATGAAGGGTTTCATGATACTCGTCCTCTGGATCCGAATCATAAACCACGCCGCCGCCCACTGAAAAAAAAATCCGGTTCCGGCAAATGGTGGCGGTCCGGATGGCAATCGATAAATTCAGGGTGTCATGAAAACTGATATACCCGATGGCGCCCGTATATACGTGCCGGCGCACCGGCTCCAGTTCGTCGATGATTTCCATGGAACGGATTCTGGGGCACCCGGTGATGGATCCGCCGGGAAATGCGGCCCGGATCAAATCCACGCTGGTTTTGTCTTGCATTAATTTTCCGGCCACAATTGACACCAGGTGAAATACATTCTGGTAAGCCTCCAGCCGCTTATGTTCGATCACCCGCACGCTCCCGCCCTCGCAGACTCTGCCTAGATCATTTCGCATCAAATCCACAATCATGGAAAGCTCAGCATCGTCCTTTTGGCTTTTCTGAAGCGCTTGTCCCATGGCCAGGTCCTCTTCTGGCGTGTTCCCTCGGGGCCGGGTCCCCTTGATGGGCCGTGTTTCCACATATTGGCCCTGCTGAAGCAGAAACCGCTCCGGCGATGTGGATACAATCCAGTGATCCCCGGCATGAATATAGGCGTAAAACGGCGCAGGCGCTTTTTCATACAGCGCGGAAAAATAACCAAAAGGATCGCCGGAAAAATCCGTCTCAAACCGTTGGGATAAATTGACCTGGTAAATATGTCCGGAAACAATGTATTCTTTGATCCGACAAACCGCTTGGATGTATTCTTCTTTGGAAAAGGAGGAATGCACCTTTCCCTGGGAGCTGAAAAACAGTTTTTTTTCTTTAGGCGGGCCTGCCATGATCTTATGGAATTCCGCAAGGGTTTGGTCCAGGGTTCCGGCCCCGTTCTGATTCAAATGGACCATGCTTACAAAGGTCTGGTTGTTTGTTTTATCGCAAATCACGATAATGGACGGGGCAAACAAACACATGTGTGGCAAATGCGTATCATCCCTGACCGTGCGCGGCAGCACTTCGATAAAATCTTTTAAATCATAGGAAAAATATCCAAAAAGCCCGGCACGCACCGGAAGCGGCCCATGCGCCGAGGCAATGGCATAGGCAGAAAGCACGTGACTTAAGGCCTCAAAGGGATCAGCGGCGCAATGCAACTCCCGGTCCCCCGCCCTTAGCATCACATGGTCGCCATATGCAAGGATCGTCAACCAGGGCCGCGCTGCGATGATATGATACCGGGCGCTGTCCAAATCCCCGCCGCTCATCAAAATAACCGTTCCCGGCATGTGGGCAAACCGAGATGCCGCATCCATAAAGGGTTCCTTTAACCTCAGGGGTTGCACATGGATGCTCTTTAAGGCGCCGGTGAAGGCGTGCAAATCAGAAATGGATGGAAATACGTTCATGGATGCTAAGCTGCAATTTTGATGAAAGGCCTCTCCAGACGGCCTTTTTGTAAAAAATTGTCCACCAGGACATGGCCATATTCGGTCATAAAACTTTCCGGATGGAACTGAACACCGAATACCGGATATAAGACATGGGAAAGGCCCATGATCACGCCGTCATCGCTTGCGGCAGTAACCTCCAATTGATTCGATGCCACCTGCACCATCAATGAATGATACCGTGCCGCCGTAAAAGGCGATGGGATGCCGGAAAACAAATCTTTCCCCCCATGATGCACCGCACTGGTTTTGCCATGAACCGGCATGGGCGCGCGCACGGTTTTACCGCCAAAGGCCTCATTGATACATTGCATCCCCAGACAAACGCCGAGAATCGGAATTTTTCCGGCAAAAAAACGGACCGCATTCACAGAAATCCCTGCGCCGGCCGGATCTTTAGGGCCCGGGCTGATCACAATATAATCCGGATCCATGCGCTGGATATCAGGCAACGTGATTTTATCGCATCGAAACACTTCGATGCGCAGATGATAGCGCATGAACATTTGCACTAAATTATGCGTAAACGAATCATAATTGTCGATAAATAGAATTTTTTGCACTGTCATTGCTTTAAAAAAATCAAACGCCACCCTGCTTGAGCCTGGGTGGCGTTTGCCTATTTCATAACTCAATGATTGATTTTATTGATTTGTTTTATATCTCTTTAACCGACGACAACCCGCAAAATCAAGCAAAAAAACCAAGCCGGTCCCGCCGCATCCGGATTGCCCATCGTTTCACACTTGACAAAATACAGATAGAGTTATAATAAACGAATATATTTAAATAATTGTTTTCTTCAAGCAACCGGCGGGAACACCTATCTGAAGGAACTCCATATGAAAACGACCCGTTTATCCATGGCGGTTTTTTGTCTGGCGATATTTTGTTTGATTTTGAATGCCGGGTGCCAAAAAACAAAAAAAACATCATATTTCGGGGTTCAAGACAAAGCCTTATTTGTTCCAAAGGATTTTGAAGAAACCGAAAAAATCATCGACAAAGCCAAAGAATCTTCTGATTCATTGTATCAACAGCAAAAAATCAATGAAGCCATGAAATACGGCAGCGACGCAGCGGTGGTGTATTGGGCGTGTTATGATAATCTGGCCAAACAACTGCTGGCCTTGTCCCGAAAAACAGCCTATGACGCCATGCTCTATCATCCGCAACCCCCACCTCCATCTCCTCACCGGATGGCATCCTTAATACCCGCGCCGGAGCCGCCGGAAAGCTTAGATCCAGGTCCGGCGTTTGCCGGATTAAAAGCCCTGCCCCCGCGGATGATTCTCGGCACAGTCAATTTTGAATTTGATATCTATAAGCTCGATGCAGAGGCAAAGCGAATTTTGAGCAAAAACGCCCCTATTTTAAACGATATTTCCAATTATCTGCTCGAAATCGCAGGCCATGAAATTGCAGGGCATACCGACATGGTGGGCACTGACGCATATAACCAGCAGTTGTCCGTGCTGCGCGCCACCACGGTATTATATTATTTGGCGTCAAAGGGCGTGCCCCCGTTTAAAATGTTTCCCCAGGGATACGGTGAAAGCGAACTCCTGGATGAAACACCCACAGATGAGGCCCAGGCCAAAAACCGTCGGGCGGAAATCCGGATTTTCGGGTCCATGCTGCCGGATGTTCCCGCCGCCCATCTGGGCGCCCTGCCTGCCGGAACATCCGTTGAAATCATTCATTTCAATTATAATGAAGCCAAACTCCAGCCGGTTTATGAAACCTTGCTGGACAAGTTTATCCCGGCCATGCAGCAAAACCCCGATGTGTTTTTTGAATTGGCTGGATACCGCACTGCCGATGAATCTCCCCTCATCAGCCAGCGCCGAATCAACAGCGTCCGGGATTATCTGGTGTCAAAAGGCATATCCCCCAGCCGGTTTAAGACCGGGGTTTATGCAGACGCAAACCCCCTCGGATCACCGGAAACCAGTATAGGACGAAAGCTGAACCGTCGTGTGGAAATCAAAATTTTACCTTGACGGCACGTTCCCGGCAAAGCGGAATCATCGTGATTTTGAATGCGTAACGAATCATGCCCTGTGAAAACCCCCATGGGAGATGCGCCATATCCGGATGTGGGGCAAGGACCGGATACAGATATTCGATGGACCTTTGAACGTTGATTTGAGTTGCCGTGACCACTTCCGCCGCCGACAGGATTTACCGTTTTTTTGAAAAATTTGAGGCCTCGGATCAGGTCTTGATTCTCATTGATGCGGATCCGGATGCCATTTCCAGCGCCATGGCCCTCAAGCGGTTATTATGGCGCCGCGTGGCCGGACTGGCCATCGCCAACATCAACGCCATCTCGCGGCCGGATAATCTGGCCATGATCCGTCTTCTCAATGTCGGCATGACGCCGATGTCTAAACTTCAATCCCGCCGATTTGATAAATTTATCCTGGTGGATGCGCAACCAGACCATCATGATGTTTTTTCTTCTTTTATCTTTACCGCCATCATCGATCATCATCCCGATACATCCCCCCCGGCGCCTTTTGTGGATATTCGGCCCGATTACGGGGCCACCGCCACCATTTTGACCGAATACCTCAAGGCCGCCAAAATCAACCCGTCTGCCAAACTGGCCACTGGATTGTTTTACGGGATTAAAACCGATACAGATGATTTTAAGCGCCAGACAAGCCCGGCGGACATTCGGGCGTTTCAGTATCTTTTCTCAAAAGCCAATATGTATTTGGCCCGGAAAATCGAGCAGGCGGATTTACGATTTGAATATTTGGACTGGTTCCAAAAAGCCATCCAAGGGCATATCACATCCCGCAATCGGGTATATGCACATCTGGGAACGGTCTTAAATCCGGATATATGCGTGCTCATTGCGGATTTTTTTATGCGCATCAACACGGTCGCCTGGAGTATCATATCCGGAATTTATAAAGAAAAACTCGTCATCATCGTGCGAAACGACGGGATCCGAAAGGATGCGGGAAAACTCTTACACAAACAGTTCGGGCATGTGGGATCCGCAGGCGGGCATAAAAGCATGGCGCGCGCTGAAATCCCGCTGCAGAATTTAACCCATGAGGTGGATTATCAAAGCCAAAAGCACATGGTCCAGTGGCTTATCCACAAAATTGAGGCAAAATCATTCCCATGAAAATCACCATCCTGGGCTCCGGCACCTGCGTGCCGTCTCTTCAGCGAAGCTCATGCGCGCTCCTTGCGCAAATCAATGCAGACAAAATTTTGTTTGACTTAGGACCGGGCACCATGCGCCGGCTTCTGGAAGCGGGTGTGGATATCCATGATATCTCCCATGTGTTTCTCAGCCATTTTCATCCGGATCACAGCGGGGAGCTGGCGTCGTTTTTATTTTCCAACAAATATCCGGATCAAGGCCGAAGAAAAATTCCCTTGATCATCAGCGCCGGCACAGGCTTTGAGACATTCTTCAATCAGTTAAAAGGAATATATGGGGACTGGATCGACATCGGCGCCCTTGGCATTCTTGAATTTTCAACCGCCGGACCGGACCGCCGGCGATTTGAACATTTTTCGGTTCAAACATGTCCGGCAAATCACCGGCCGGAAAGCATTGCCTATCGAATCCAATCCCCTTCCGGATCATCACTGGTTTATTCCGGAGACACGGATTATTCGCAACACCTGATTGCGCTGGCCATGCATGCGGATGTGTTCGTATGCGAATGCGCATTGCCCGATCCGCTGAAAGTCGCCGGCCATCTGACCCCGTCTTTGGCCGGAAAAATGGCGCATGAAGCCCGGGTGAAGAAACTGGTGCTGACCCATTTTTATCCCCAGTGTGAAGAAGCGGATATTTATACCCAATGCCGCCAAACATACCAGGGCCCTCTGGTCTTGGCCGAAGATCTCATGACGTTTGATTTGGAACATGACCCATGAAATATTATCCGGTGAATTTAAACATTGAAAACAGAATCTGTCTGGTGGTGGGCGGCGGCCCTGTGGCGTTTCGCAAGGCAAAAATGCTGTTGGAATGCGGGGCTGAAGTTGTTGTGGTCGGCAAAGAATTCTGCGCTGAATTTGAGCAATTCAAGAATACGCCTTCGGTTTTGCTGATACAGCGAAAATATGTTCCATCCGATTTAAACGGTAAATTCTTGGTCATCGGCGCAACAGACGATTCGGAATTAAACCGCCGTATCAGCGCAGATGCTGAAAAAAAAAACATGCTCTGCAATATCGCCGATGTGCCGGAGATCTGCAATTTCATTGTGCCATCCGTGATCCGTCGGGGGGATTTGGTCATATCCGTGTCCACATCCGGAAAAAGTCCGGCCTTTGCCAAACATCTCCGCAAAGAACTGGAAAAAAAAATCGGCGATGAATATGCGCAATTTCTCATATTAATGGGGGCCATCCGAAAAAAACTGCTCAGCACGGCCCATAACCCCGAAGCCCATAAACCTCTGTTTGAAAAGCTGATTCACAGCGGATTGCTTGACCTGATTCAAACGGGCCAAAAGCATGCCATCAACCAGCTGCTTTTTGAAGTGCTTGGAGAAGGATATGAATATGATGCGCTGATGAAAGAAAAGAATGAAAATTCAAGCCCATAATATCCCAACTTCAAGAAAACGCGCACGACAGGAACAGGGTTCTCGGGTAAAACCCGATACCCCGCAAGCATCCGGCCCTAGAGTTTACATCTCATGGGCCTGATTCAAGACATCCCAAAGTTCCTCAAGGGATATGGGCTCAATCACGGCCTTGCCGATGGATTGCAGAAGAACAAAATGGATCAAACCGCCTTCCCGTTTTTTGTCTCTGGCCATGGCATCCAGTACTGCCGCTTTGTCTGCTTCCATGTGAATGGGAAGCTTAAACCGGGATAAAAGGGAAGCCATCCGGTGGACATCTTTTTGGGAAATCATGCCGCGGGCTTGAGAAAGATAAGCCGCCACCATCATGCCGATGCTCACCGCCCTTCCATGGGGAAGACCCGTGGTCTTTTCCACGGCATGGCCGAAGGTATGGCCGAAATTCAACTTGCGCCGTTCCCCTTTTTCCGTTTCATCCCGGTTGACAATGGCCGCTTTGATGGAAACCGATTCATAAATGATTTTTTCAAGCACATTTAAAGACAACTCAATGCCGTTTTCGGTTTCTTTTTCCAGATACTCAAAATACCCGGCATCGGCGATGGCCGCGTGCTTGACGATTTCCGCAAATCCATTGGCATGCTCTTCCACCGGCAGAGTCATCAGTGTTTGGGGATCGCAAATCACAAATTCCGGCTGGTTGAAAACGCCCACCATATTCTTATATCCTGAAAAATTAACGCCGGTTTTACCGCCCACGCTGGCATCCACCTGGGCCAGCAACGAAGTCGGCACATATGCAAACCGTACCCCGCGCAAATAGGTGGAAGCCACAAACCCCGTCAAATCACATACGATCCCGCCGCCGATACCCACTATAAACACGGACCGGTCTGCTTCCATGGCAATCAGCTGTTCATAAATATGGGCCGCGGTATTTAACGTTTTAAATCCTTCGCCGGATCCGATGATAATCACCTCGGCCGGCGGAAATTCATGCTGGTAATGCCGGGCCACATCTTCATTGGTGATGATCACGGTCTTTGTTTCCGGCAGGTATTGGTTTAGATTGGAAAGTTTCTCTCCCACGTAAATCTTTGATTTTCCGGTTTTTCCTTTGATTTCAAGCGCCCGCACCTTTTGCTCCTTCTGTTTTGCAAACCACAATTTTCCATTGACGGTTCACAATCGGCATTGGGAACCTGGATCATGAACCCATGGTCAAGGGGGAATGGGTGATTGTGAATGAATCGCCGTCTGCTGTTTGGGGCTTTACGCTAAAGCGTTATCTCAAGCATGTTTTTCTGATCCAATTATGATTCTTAAGAATATCGAACACAGAATGCCGAATGTCGGAGTGAACCCTTAAACTTTTTGGAATCGGGCATTATGGGTTCGATAAAATACAAATATTTTTTAGATAGACATCCTCTCTTGAGGATGAAGTATCATGAGTTATCACCTGATTGTAATATTTGAAAAATGGCCCGCATCTGACGGCAGAGGACGTCGAACTGATCCGGAAGCAGGGACTGGGCACCGTCGCTGGTTGCTTTTTCGGGCTCATGGTGGACTTCGATCATGAGCCCGTGGGCGCCTGCGGCGGCGGCCGCCCGGCTCAGGGGCATGACCTGATCCCGATATCCAGCGGCATGGCTGGGGTCAATGATAATGGGCAGATGCGTTTCCCTTCGAACCACAGGTACCGCCGAAAGGTCCAGGGTATTTCTGCTGTGGCGCGCAAAAGTGCGCACTCCGCGTTCGCATAAAACCACGTTGGGATTGCCTTCGGCCATGATGTATTCCGCTGCCATGAACCATTCCTCAAGGGTGGCGGACATGCCGCGTTTCAGCAGCACGGGCCGCCGGGATTCCCCGGCCCGGCGCAGCAGGCTGAAATTCTGCATGTTCCGCGTGCCGATTTGGATCACATCCGCATAATCCTCCACCATGTCAAAATGGGACAGATCCATGACTTCGGTTACCACCGGCAATCCAAACGTCTCCCGCACTTTTGCAAGGATTTTCAGCCCTTGTTCCCCCAGTCCCTGAAAGGTATAAGGCGATGTCCTGGGCTTGAAAGCCCCGCCTCTAAACATATCCCCGCCGGATTTTTTGACATGCTCGGCAATGGTCATGGCTTGTTTTTCGCTTTCCACCGCGCAAGGTCCGGCAATGATCACCAGGGAAGATCCGCCGATACATACCTGGTTGATCTGAATAAGGGTGGTGTCAGCCTTTGTTTCACGGCTGACCAATTTATAGGGCCGGGTCACGGGAATGGCTTCTTTGACACCAGCAAGCCCTTCAAAGAGGTCCGCATCCACCGGCCCTTGATTGAAAAGAACCGCAATGGATACCCGTTCCCCGCCCGGAATAGGCCGGGCTTTATATCCTTTTGCTTCAATGGCCGCAATAACATTTTCAATCTGCTGCGGCGTTGCATCTTTGCGCATGACGATGAGCATAAAAAATCTCCCGGCATTTATCAAAATATTGATTTTGTGCAAAAAATTTTTTAATCAGTAACTATATTGAAAAAAACACAAATGTCAATTTGTTATGGAGGAAAATATGCCCTCGCACAGCGGTCTGAACATGGATTTGTTTTTGCAGAACCCGGAAGTAAAAAAAGTCACCAAATCCATTACGCCCATTTTGCAGGAACGGTTAAAATATAAACCCCAAGTCTGTGGCGTATTCTCCCATCCCTATACCCGACTGGAAAACAATTTCACATATCAATTTCAAATCCACCCTGCGGCCAAACAACAGCTTCCCAACATCATCGACAATGTGGTTCAGCAGGTAGTGCCGGCGCATTCTCCGGATGACGCCTTCAAAAAACAATATGAAAAACAGCGAAACATCGCCATTGTGTTTTCCGGCGGACCAGCGCCCGGGGGCCACAATGTGATTGCCGGGCTGTTTGACGCGATGAAAGCCGCCAATCCAGACAGTCGTCTTTATGGATATATTTTAGGACCGGACGGGATTCTTGAAGACGATTACATCGAAATCACCCAGCAGATGGTGGATCATCACCGAAATTACGGCAGTTTTTCCATGCTCAAAACCGGCCGCACCAAAATTGATTCAAAATCCAAAATGGCCCTTGCCCTTGAGAACTGCAAAAAATTACATCTGGATGCGCTGGTGATTGTGGGCGGAGATGATTCCAACACCAACGCGGCGTTTCTTGCCCAGGAATTTTATCCCCACGGCATTCAGGTCATCGGCGTGCCCAAAACCATTGACGGCGACATCCAGGTCAAAGATCAAAATGGAAATGTATTGTGCGCGGTGTCCTTCGGGTTTCACAGCGCGGCAAGGGCTTTTGCGCATAATATCAGCAATTTGTGCAATGATGGCAACTCGGATGTCAAATATTGGCATGTTTGCAAGGTCATGGGCCGGGTGGCCAGTCATCTGGGGCTTGAAGTGGCCCTCCAGGTGCATCCCAACATTATTCTCATCGGCGAGGAAATGGCTGATTATATTGATACCGCGCGCCTTGAAAAAGCCAGGCAAGAAGGTAAGGTGGACTATACCGCCTACGGCATGACATTGCGCCATGTGTCCCGTATGATCTGCGATGGGATTGTCAAACGCGCGGCGGTGGGTAAAAATTACGGCATTATTGTAATCCCCGAGGGGGTTTTGGAGTTTATCAATGAAATCCAAGTGTTTATCATCAAACTGAACACGATTATCGCCGAATATAATCAAACCCATGATATTGATTTTCATTCCGCCTTCCCCACCCTTGACGACAAACTCGACTATCTCCGGCGGTTGGCCCGCCTGTCCCGGGAAGATAAGACCTTTTCCATTTGGAATACCCGCGATGATGATTTATTCAATGATATTCCGGCGTTTTTCCAGGAAGGCCTGCTCACTGAGCGGGACAGCCACGGGAATTTTCAGTTTTCTCAGGTGGAGACGGAAAAAGTTCTCATGGGCCTGGTGAAGGATTATTTGAAAATATTAAAGGACAGGGGCGAATATAAAATGGGCATCAAACCCGGGTGGTACGCAAAAATCATGACCAAAGCAGGGCTGGATCCAGACGTTTATGGCCCTATTTTATTTAAAAATTACGGCTCGGATGACCCCTGCCTTTTGGTAAAAAATACCATTGTATCCAATAAAACATTAAAACAAGAATTGGTCAAGGGCGGCAGGTTAAGACCCCATGAGGATATTCCCCATGTCATCCAAAAAATCTATCAGGCATCCGTGCCTAAATTTAAAACTCAGAATCATTTTTACGGTTATGACGGCCGGGGAACCGATCCCACCTGGTTTGACGCCACTTATACCTATAATTTGGGACGCACGGTCTTTTCATTAATCGCCAATCATGCCACCGGCCAGATGGCTTCTATTAAAAACCTGGAAAAGGATTTCACCCAATGGGAACCCATCGGCATTCCCATTGCGCCCCTGATGCATCTTGAAGAACGAAAGGGCCGTCTTGAGCTGGTTTTGGAACGGGCCATCGTGGATACCAATTCCCCGGCATACAAAGTGGTCAAGGCGCTTCAGAATGAATGGCTTTCGGCAACCCCGGGGCCGGATAATTATCGCAACCCCGGCCCCATTCGGTTTGAAGGGAAAAATGTCAATGTCCGGCCTTTGACGCTGACGTTAAACCATCTGGGCGCGACTTTGTTGCAGGATCCCCCCTCACACATGTGATCTTGATTTCAGCTTGGGTCCGGCAAGCCGGTCGCTTCTTTTTATTTATAGAATCAGCCTTGCCAGGGTGTCGGCAATGCGGCTGAACGCCGCTGCCGCCGGGGAATCTTTGTATTTATCCTGATAGGAATATCCTTCGTCTCCGGCTTTAACCAAGCGGGGGTCAAAGGGGATTCTGCCCAGAAAATGAATACCGAATTGTGTTGCGGTTTTTTCCCCGCCTCCCATGCCGAATAAATCCACGGCCTTGCCGCAGTGGGGGCATACATACCCGCTCATATTCTCGATTAACCCGAAGAGTTCCCTTTGGATTTTTTTGCAGAAATTAATGGATTTACGCACATCCGACAAGGCCACCTCCTGGGGGGTGGTCACGATGATGGGCCGGGCGTCCGGGATGGTCTGGGCAACGCTTAAGGGCTCATCGCCGGTTCCCGGCGGCGAATCAATGATTAAAAAATCCAGATCTCCCCAGGCCACATCGGCAATAAACTGATGGATGGCCGAATGTTTCAAGGGGCCGCGCCAGATCACCGCATCATCCTTATTGGGCATGACGCATTCAATGGACATCGCCGAGACATTTTCCGAATATTTCATGGGCGCAAGCTTGTTTTGACCTTCACAGGCTTCGGCCAAGCCTGTTAGGCCCATCATGCGGGGCACATCCGGGCCATGAAGATCCACATCCATGATCCCGACCTGATAGCCCTTGTTTCCCAAAGCAATTCCCAAATTCACAGCCACGCTGGTTTTTCCAACCCCTCCTTTGCCGCTCATGATCAGAAATTTATATTTGATTTTCGATAATGCATCTTTGAGTTTTTTTTCCTGCACCATGGCCGCATTTTTTTCCTGGATTCCCACAGGGTTGCCTTTGCAAGTGGTCATAAGCGCTCATCTCCTTTTAAATGATGAAAATAAATGAGTCCATCTTCTGTTGTGTAAAAGCATCGGATGGTCTGGAAATGAATCATTTTATCAAAAATGAGCTTCTGCCATACATGAAGGCAGATTGGCAAGATGAAATTTTTGGGGCGTTCTGCCAGGAGGTGAATGTGATATCAACAATGATATGTTGGGTTCAATGTATTTTGGATGATTGTTTTAAGTTCCAATAAATCCGCTGTGCGTAATCGATTCAATATGCCCTCCCATCGGTTGCGGATGCCTTTGGGTTCATTGGTTCGGCCTGAAAATAGATCCGGCAGAACCGTTAACGGCTGTTTTAACAGTTCCTGCATTCTCTGAATTTCGCCGATCAACGCCTGGGAAAATCCAACGATTGCGGATTGAATTTCGTTGTTATCAACCCCTTGTTGCAGGGCCTTATTCAGATGCGCCGACAGATGTTCCAGACAATGGGGAAGCATGTCCGCAAAAGAAGTGGTCCAGTCTGCAAAAGAGCCGGTGGTTTCAATCAGGATCCACTGGTCGGGCAATCCCTTCTCATTTAATTGGATGACCTCATCCCCATCATCAAAATAAAGTGCATAGGTTCGGGGGTCTTTTCTGCCAAGAACAAGGCTGGCCGCCGCCGCCTTTCCCAGCAATCCGGCCAGACAGGAAATAAACCCGCTTCTTGCATAAAATTCAAATGGAATTTTATTGGTGACAATTCCGGAAACATATTCCCGCTCAAAATAAAACACGGGGATCACACCCCGTTCCATGTTGTCTTCCACATCGATTTCTTTAAAAACCGGAATCGGAAGGCCCAATGCCCGGGCGGCATTCAACCGATCGATAATATAATCCCGGTACATTAGGGTTTCATAGATGGCCTGCTCCATGGACTCGCCTTTGTCCAAACGGTGCTGAACCCCCCACTTGCTCCGCCTCACATGGCGGACCTCTTTTCGATCATCGGACAATCCGAGTGCAACGATATATACTTCCCGCTCTTCTTCGGTCATTTCCCGTTGGGCCAGAGGGGACGTGATGGACCCCACATTGATGGATATAAAATCATGGCGGGTGGTCATATAATATGTGATCAAACGCTTTACCCTGGGACGAACGTCTGCATCATAGATAATTTCGTTGCCGCTGATTCTTCCGCCGGGAAGCCACTGGATGTTCAAATAAAATTCCGGACCCAGCCCCAGGGCCCATTCAGCCGTTGTTTTTTCGTCGATATTATAAAGCAGCCGCAATGCGGTTTGACGCCATTGACTGTTTTTTGGATTATCCGAAATCAGGTCAGGGCCCACGGCTGCGGCAAAACGCATTGCAAATTCATCAAACAGCGCTTCTGCCGCTTGCACTTCATGGGGTTTAGAAGCGTTTTCAATCCATGACGGCAGGCGCCTTAATAAATCTATATCCAGGGATTTGTTTTCAGGAAGAAAAAATACGATTTCCGGACGTTTCTGATTTGCCCCGAAATCGAAAAGATGAATGATTTCCTGAATCTGTTGAGCGGCTTTGGCTTTATTATTTCGAATCAGCGGGCGTATTTTAAGGAATTCTTGATAGGTCAGCACATGTTCGCCGGTATGCTTGTTGTAGAGGTACTTAATCCCGGAACCGATATCATATCGGCATTGGCAAATCAGGTTGAAAAAATCCTTTTCATGAATCGGCGCAGGCGCCATGCGCCAGATTTCGCCCCTGCGGCGCAATGCGATTCTGACTTCGGGTTGATGCAGGCCCGTAAACTGAATCCGGTTTTTGGGAAAAACCGTCTGGAGCCATTCATCCACCGCGAAAGCCGCCTCAATTTTATGAAGGTCCATGCGGATGATGATTTTATTCTGGGTGAAATTGAGCCGAACCGCCATGTCATATAATTGTTTGAAAAAAAATGATTTATTTTTTTCAGGAAATAATTTGGCAAGGTGCTCTGCGGCGATTTCAATCTGGTCTGCGTGAATTCCGCCGCGGGATACGATCATTAATTGATATTCAGGAAATACTGTGCCAATGGTATTGAAAAAATTCCCGTCCTTATCCACTTCACGCAGATCGCCGTTGATAATGGTGATATTGCCGATATTAAAAGGACTTACACCCGTCATGGGATAATATCTTTATGCCATTGGAATGGTTTGGCTTAAAAAGTTCTTTTTTCCGCTATGCGGTAGTTTTGTGATAGAAATTATTTTTCCAACGCCTCTTTCATGCGGATCATGGCTTTATCTGTATTTTCATACGTATTAAAGGCGCTCAGCCGGATATACTGCCGGCCGCACGCGCCGAATCCTGCGCCCGGCGTGCACACCACGCCCGCGTTTTCCAGGAGCATGTCGAAAAATTGCCAGGAATCGGTTTTGGTGTTGATCCAGACATAGGGCGAATGCTCGCCGCCCACATGGGGCAGGTTGAGGCGCGCCATTTCCTGGCGGATTCTGGCGGCGTTTTTTAAATAAAAATCAATGATTTCTTTGACTTGAACTTTTCCTTCTTCGCTGTAAACAGCTTCGGCGGCCCGCTGCACCGGATAGGAAACGCCGTTGAATTTGGTGGTGTGCCGGCGGTTCCACAAGCCGTGCAGGGCATGGGCATGGCCGGATTCATCATAGGCCATGCAGCTTTTGGGAACCACGGTGAATGCGCACCGGGTGCCGGTAAATCCTGCGGTTTTTGAAAAACTTCGAAATTCCACCGCCACTTCCCGGGCGCCCTGGATTTCATAGATGGAATGGGGGATGGAATCATCCCGGATGAATGCTTCATAGGCTGCGTCAAACAGGATCAAAGCCTTGTTTTTTTTCGCATAATCCACCCAGCGGCCAAGGGCGTCTTGGGTGATGGTGGCGCCGGTGGGGTTGTTGGGATAGCATAAATAGATCAGGTCCACGGGCTTATCCGGCAGGGCGGGGATATAATTATTTTGATCGGTGCTTTCCAGGTACATGATGTTTTGATACCGGCCGTCCTGGAAAACACCGGTCCGGCCGGCCATGACATTGGTGTCAATGTAGACCGGATACACCGGGTCTGGAATGGCAATACGGATATCAGTTGATAAAATTTCCTGGAAATTGCCTGTGTCGCATTTGGCGCCGTCGCTGATGAAAATTTCATCCGGTGAAATATCGGCCCCCCGTGCCTGGAAATCATTTTTCGCTATGGCCTCCCTTAAAAAAGGGTATCCCTGCTCCGGGCCATATCCCCTGAATGTGGCGTCTGCGCCCATTTCATCAACAGCCCGATGAAATGCTTGGATGCAGGCTTTGGGCAATGCCCGTGTGCAGTCGCCGATGCCCAGCCGGATGATTTCTTTGTCCGGATGTTTTTTTTGATACTCCGCTACTTTTGCCGCTATGCTGGAAAACAGATAGGAAGCTTGCAGTTTCAAATAATTCTCATTGATTTTGATCATTTCGGCCTCTGATGCATGAAAATAAGGTTTGGGTTTATTTGATCCGATTTATAATAAAATCAGGCTAAGCTGTCAATCTTCCCATGTGCGTTAAGACCGTTCATCATGTCATTGCAAGCGCGTAAAACAATTGCAATTTAATAACAACTTGAATTTATTTGGATTGATTTGGTTCCCCAAAACGCTCCTAATGATAAAAGGCAGCTGCGACCCATTCCCCCAAGCATTCGAAAATCGTATTCCTGCTTGACACCTTGAATATAATTTAACATAAGGGGATTGTTTTACAGCATAAAAAGCAAGATGCCCGTTTGCATCCGAACACGTACAGTTTACATATTATAATAAGGAGAGCCCCATGCTTGAAGAATCCATTGTTGAAGATATCCGCATCATCACCCTTGCCAATGGAAAGACAAACCCCATTAACCGTGAAATTCTGATCCGACTTAAAGAAATCGTAAAAGAGGTCAATGCCAGCCCCACAGCCAAAGGGATCATCCTCACCGGATCAGGACGGTTTTTTTCCAGCGGGTTTGACCTGCCGATTTTTATTAATTTCAAGGATCAAAATGAAGCCAATGCGTTTTTTGACATGGAAGAAGACGTGCTGCTGACATTGTTTACCTGCAACAAGCCGGTGGTGTCGGCCATCAACGGCCATTGCGCGGCCGCGGGCTTGATTTATTCCATGGCCGCGGATTACCGGATCGCCAAAGATCACCCCAAGATCAAGATCGGCATGACGGAAATCAAGATCGGCCTGCCCCTTTCCATTGCCCAGCATGAAGTCATGCGGTTCGGGTTTGACAGTGATTTGAAATTCCGGGATGTGATGTTTTTCGGGGAGATGTTTGATGTATACCGGGCCAAGGAATTGCGGCTGGTGGATGAAGTGGTGGCTGAAGACCAGCTTATCCCCCGGGCCATTGCTGTAATCAAACTTTGGATTGACACGCCCAACCGGCCGTTTATCCGGATGAAGCAATTGCTTCGCATGGATGCAGCCGCCCGAATCCGGAAAAAACTGGCAGAAGAAAACTGGCATGAAGGCCTCACCTGCTTTTTTGATGAAAATGTCCGCCAAACACTTGAGTTTGTCCAGGCCGGGATGCAATAAATTCTTTTGCCTGAATCCAGAATTCAGATAAACAATCGGATCTGGTTCCTGAATTCTGGATTTGGCATTTTAATCAGAACATCATTTTTTGGCTTTCATGACAACGTTAACCATCAAAGATCTTCTGCCGTTTGCAGAAGCGCCAAGCCGGTATCTGGGAAGTGAAATCAACTCGATTCATAAGAATTCCAATAAAATAAACCTAAGATTCGCATTGGCGTTTCCCGATGTATATGAAATCGGCATGTCTCATTTCGGAATTCAGATTCTATATCACATTTTAAACAGCCATGATCCGATTTGGGCGGAGCGGGTGTTTGCGCCCGGGGTGGACATGGCTTTTTTGATGAAAGAAAAAGGCATTCCCCTGTGTTCCCTTGAATCCCATACGCCCTTGTCCCAATTTGACATCATCGGGTTTTCCCTGCTCTATGAGCTTAATTACACCAATGTGCTGCTGATGCTGGATTTGGCCGGAATTCCGTTTCGCGCCTGCCAACGGGATGATTCCCATCCTATCATTATTGCCGGCGGGCCGTGTACGGTAAACCCGGAACCCATGGCGGATTTTTTTGACGCCATGGTCGTAGGTGATGGTGAACATGTGGTCATGGAAATGGCCCGGAGCTATTTAGAATGGAAACAGGAGGGCGGCAAGAACAAATCCGATCTTTTCAATCAATGGTCAGAAATTGAAGGAATTTATATCCCTTCTTTGTTTTCATTCAGTTATGATTCATTTGGCCGTCAAATCATCCATCCGAAATCCCAAGCATATCCAAAGGTCAAACGGGCGATTGTCCCGGATCTGGATCAAGCGGAATTTCCGGATAAACCGCTGGTGGCCTATGGCCGGCCCGTCCACGACCGGCTTCGGCTGGAACTGGCCCGGGGATGCACCCGGGGATGCCGGTTTTGTCAGGCAGGCATGATTTACCGGCCGGTCCGGGAACGATCTTTAGATCATCTGCTGGATCTTGCGGAAACCGCATTATGCGCCACGGGTTATGAAGATATTTCCCTGCTTTCATTAAGTACCGGCGATTATTCATGTCTTACACCTCTGATGCAGGCCTTGTTTGCCCGATATGCCCATGATCATGTGGCCTTGTCATTTCCTTCTTTCCGCGCCGGCACGCTTACCCCTGAATTGATGGACATGATCCGGCAAATCCGCAAAACCGGGTTTACCATTGTACCCGAAGCCGGGTCCGAGCGACTCCGGGCAGTCATCAACAAAAACATCACGGAAACCGAAGTCCTTGAAACCGTTTCCAGTGCTTTTCAGTTGGGCTGGAAAGTATTTAAGCTTTATTTTATGATCGGACTTCCCAGTGAAACCCATGAAGATATCATCGCCATTGCCGATCTGGTGAAAAAAATCAAACAGTTAAAAATCAAATCCGGGCGTTTGCCGGAACTCCATGTGAGTGTGTCCACGTTTATCCCCAAGCCCCATACGCCGTTTCAATGGGAGCCTCAACTGAGCCTTGAACAATCCAAAGATAAAATTGAAACACTCCGTCACCTGTTAAAAATTAAGGGCGTTCATTTTAAATGGCAAAAACCGCAAACCAGTGTTCTGGAAGGGGTGTTTGCCCGGGGGGATCGCCGCTTGAGCCGTCTCCTGGAAGAGGCTTATAAAAAAGGTTGCATGTTTGACGGATGGTCGGATTCGTTCCGATTTGACCTATGGGAAGCGGCTTGCCGGGAATGCGGCATTGACATGGGCGCGTGTATCACAAAAAAAAGAGCGTTAGATGAACCGCTTCCCTGGGATCATGTGGATGTGAGGATATCCAAAGATTTTTTGCGCGCTGAATATCAAAAATCACTGGCACCTGGTCCAACGCCGGACTGCCGGTGGGGGAAATGCCAGGGGTGCGGGGTCTGCGATTTTGAAAAATTGATGCCCAGAATCCAGTCTGCTCAAAAACAGTCACCAACCCTGTCTGAATCAAAGAATCAAATCCGTGCAGAAGAACCTGATTTCCGTGTCACTGTTTTTTATGAAAAAAGGGGGCCGGCCAAATATTTCGGCCACCTGGAGTTGGTCCATATTTTTTTCAGGGCCTTCCGCCGGGCGAAAATTCCCGTGGAATTTTCCAAAGGATTTCATCCCAAGCCCAAAATTTCATTCCCCGATGCATTGCCCCTGGGATTGGAAAGCGTTAAAGAATTTTTTCAAATGGGATTCACAGGGAATATGGATGGACATACCCTCAAAACGCGCATAAACCGCGAGCTTCCTCAAGGACTTTTGATTTTAAACTGTGAACCTTCTGACTCCTTAAGGACCATGGCCCCTGCCCCAAAAATTTTGTATTCCGTGTCATTGCCGGATGGCGGGTTTGATCCTTGCCGGATTCAACAATTTCATGATGCGCCGGAGTGGTTTTTCAACCGACGGTCGCCCAAAAGCAGCGATCAATGCATCAATTTGAAAGATCTGGTGTCCGCCATTGAACTTCAATCGGACCATGCGTTATTATTAGAAATTCGAAATATGGCCGGCAAACGCGTCCGGCCTTGGGATGTCATCCGGTCTGTATTTGATCTGCCGGATCCCGTGGTCCGGCGGGCTGAAATCATTAAACTCAATTCATTTTAAGGTTAGATCCATGTATCGAGAATTGGTCATCAACGCCATTGGCCCTGAAATCCGGGTGGCGCTGCTGGAAGATCAAACCATTGTGGAGCTTTATGTAGAGCGAAGAAATGAATCCAATATCGCGGGGAACATTTATAAAGGCCGCGTTCAGCGGGTGTTGCCGGGCATGCAGGCGGCTTTTGTGGATATTGGATTGGATCAGGCGGCGTTTATTTATGTGGATGATGTGATCGACGGCCGGTCCAATGGGTATTTTGAGCGGGTGTATTTGTCCAACGAGTCGGCAGAAGATGATTCCAATATGCTCAAATCCGACGAGCCCGATACCATATCCAGAGCTCCCAAAGCGCCCATTGAGGAGCTGATGACCGAAGGAAGCGATATTCTGGTTCAAGTGGCCCGATCCCCCATCGGCAGCAAAGGCGCCCGACTGACATCCTTTATTTCCATACCCGGAAGATTTTTGGTCCTGATGCCCACGGTGGATCATATCGGCATTTCCCGGCGGATTACGGATGAGGAAGAGCGCCAGCGGCTGAAAAACATGGTCTTACACTTGCGCCCCCAAAAATTCGGATTTATTGTTCGCACTGCCGGTGAAGGCCTTACCGAAGACAAGATGCTCAAAGAAATGGAATTCTTGGCCAACTTGTGGTCGGATATTCAAAAGAAATTCCAAACTGCGGCAGCGCCTTCCATCTTGCATGAAGAGCTCACCGTCACCCTTCGGAGCGTTCGGGACCTTTTGGCCCACGATGCGGATAAAGTGACCATTGATTCGCCGGATGTTTATCGGTCCGTTTTGTCTTTTATCGAAAAATTTATGCCCAGGCTGAAAGGATCGGTGACCCTGTATCAGGGCCCGGAGCCTATATTTGACGCCTATAATTTGGAAGGAGACATCGGACGCGCTTTAAAGAAAAAGGTTTGGTTGAAATGCGGGGGATATATTGTCATTGAAAACACCGAAGCCCTGGTGGCCATAGATGTGAATACGGGCCGGTATGTGGGCAAACATAATTTCGAGGAAACCGTGTTAAAGACCAATTTGGAGGCGGTCAAGGAAATCGCCTATCAGATCCGTCTTCGTAATTTGGGGGGGATCATTATTATTGATTTCATCGACATGGAGCGTAAATCCAATCAGGAAAAAGTCTATAATTCATTGATTGAAGCCTTGAAAAAAGACAAAGCCAAAACCAATGTGCTGCCCATGTCCGATTTGGGGCTGATCCAGATGACCCGGAAACGGGTGGTTCAATCATTAAATCGGATGCTATGTGAACCATGTTTTTATTGTGAGGGCGAAGGCGTGCTCCTTTCCAAAAAAACCATTTGCACCAATCTGTATCGGGAAGTCCTGCGGCTCTGCCAGGATATTCAAGGACAGCGTCTGAGTTTGCGGGTCCACCCTGAAATCGCTGACCTGTTATTAGGCGAGGAAAATGATTTGATTGTTTCTTTGGAAAAATTGCTGCAACGCCAAGTGGTGATTTATCCCATGGCGGATTACCATATTGAAGAGTTCAATGTGGAGGAAATTCTTGATGAATGATGAATAAAGAAAGGGGGAAGATCGACTGATGTTGAATTATTTATTGACAATAAGAAATTAAATATGATTAAAATTTTTGGTTGATATAAAAATAAAGGTGTATCTGTTGCATTTTGAATTTGATGATGAGGATACCCTTGCCGCACGCTGAAGTGAAAATTTTGGTTCTGCGGCCTGGAAATTTTTATTTGAATTTGAAATAGTTTCGGATCGAATGATCCCCATATCAAGGATGAAGGATGCAGTCATATGAAACAGACATTTCAGCCCAGCCGAAAAAAACGGGCAAGAACGCATGGTTTTTTGAAAAGAATGTCCACAAAACAAGGCAGAAAGGTCATCAGCAGGCGGAGGGCCAAAGGAAGGAAACGGCTGGCTTTATCATAAACAGGAGCGCTTGGATTTTAAAATGTGGGCGTCAATGATTTCTGCGCCTTAAAAATTGCATCAATGCCCCGGAGCCAGGACCGGCAAACCCATTGAAGCTGTATGGTCTAACAAAAGCAGACCGCATTCGCAAACATACCGAATACCGTGCCATCTCATCGGCCGGGCAAACGGTCAGCGATGCTTTTTTTATTCTTGTTTTTTCCAAAGGAGTTGCTTCCAGAACACGACTTGGAATGACGGTGTCCAAACGGGTGGGGCAGGCTGTGGTGAGGAATCGGGTGAAACGATTGATCCGGGAAATATTTCGCACCCACCGGCATCTGATTTCCGGGGATTGGGATATAAATGTCATTGCCAAAAAACAAGCGGCAAGCATCACATATTCCCAGGCGTTGCATTCATTGACGCAATTGCTCGGCAAGATGGCAAAAAAAGAAAAAAAGGATGATGGGCATTAAACGCTTATTGTTGACAGCAATTCGACTGTATCAATATATCCTTTCCCCTTTATTGGGCCCGGCATGCCGGTTTTACCCAAGCTGTTCGGAATATGCCCATGAGGCCATTGGCAAATATGGCCCCATCAAAGGGGGCTTTTTGGCTATAAAACGCTTGTCCCGGTGCCATCCGTTTCATCCGGGCGGGGTTGATCCTGTGCCCTAATCTGATAATGATTTGAAATGATTCACATATCTTTGCCATGAATGTCATCGCTTCCATGTGATGATGGCGCATCATCCTTCCTGCGGCCCTACCCTTCATGCCCATTGTGTGTGATGTGTTTTGATGATCAAAAAAAGAAATCCCCTGTGTGATGGTGCAGGAGGCATCTGTCACACGTTCTGACATTTGAGACAAAGGAGTTATTTATGGAACAATGGCGATTGTTTTTGGCCATCTTCCTGTCCATATTGGTTTTTGCCGTGTGGCAGTATTTTTTTGTTCCCCAACATGAAGGGGAGCTTCCTTCATTGCCGGCGGAACAATCGGCAAAACACCCCAAGACAGAATCATTGACCGAGGCGCCTTCTGGGGGGCCATCCATGCCAGAGGGTGAACCCTTTGAGATCAAGACGATCCAAACCCCTCTTTATACTGCCAGGATTTCAGCCAAAGGCGCAGCATTCACCAGTTTTGTACTGCGCCATTACAAGGAGCGTCTGGACGATCCCCATCTTGGAAAACAGCTGATTCCGGATACCAACCGCATGGGCTCTGCTTGGGTGGCCTTTGGCGGAACGTATCCCCCGGATCTTGGCTCCCTTGGCTTTACGGCGGATTATGCAGGTGATACCATGGAAGTCAGGGATGCCGCCGGGTCCATTTCATTTTTTACCCGGTCTGCAGAGGGGCTTGCCATTGAAAAAAAATATACTTTTTATCCCGATAGTTATAAAATCGATTTAACGGTGATGGTGAGCAATGAATCGGACCAGCCCAAGACCGGGAGTCTGGCGTTGGTGTTGACCAATCCGCCTCCTGAAAACAATTCAAGCTATGGATTTGAGGGCGCATTTGCATATATCAACCGTTCTTTTGAGCAGATTCAAATCAAGGAATTTGAAAAAAAAGGGATTCTCACCGGACCCATTGATTGGGCGGGGATTGAAACTCAGTATTTCATGTCCGTCATGCTTCCGGAATCGCCATCTGAAAACCGCCTTCGATGCCGTTATCATGATGCTGCTCAATTGGTGGAGGTCTGGCTCATGGGGCCCGAACAGCAGATACGGCCCGAGGGCCAGGTCCGCGGCGCATATACGCTTTTTTTTGGGCCCAAGCGGATGGCGGATCTCAAAACAGTGGGTCGCAATTTGGAGCAGGCAGTGCATTTCGGCTTTTTTGATATCATTGCAAAACCGTGCCTGTGGCTGATGAATCTTATCCATGACAGGGTCATTCCCAATTATGGCGTCTGCATCATCATCCTAACCATTTTATTTAAGATTATTTTTTGGCCTTTGGGCACCAAGAGCTACAAATCCATGGCTGAAATGAAAAAGCTTCAGCCGCTGATGGAGGAAATCCGTAAAAAATACAAAGAGGATAAAAAGAAAATGAACGAAGAAATCATGGGCTTATACCGGACATACAAAGTCAATCCCATGAGCGGATGCCTCCCCATGCTGGTTCAGATTCCGGTATTCATTGCGTTTTACCGGATGCTATACGGCGCCATTGAATTGCGTCATGCGCCCTTTGCCTTGTGGATCAATGATTTATCATCGCCGGATCGTCTGTTTCATTTCGGGTTTTCTATTCCATTGATGGCCCCTCCTGCCGGCATACCGGTCTTGACCATTATCATGGGCGCCACCATGGTGTTGCAGCAAAAGCTTTCACCGCCGCCCGGGGACCCGGCCCAGGCAAAAATGATGATGTTGTTGCCCATTATTTTCACGGTGATATTTATTAACTTTCCATCGGGCTTGGTGTTGTATTGGCTGGTGAACAATATTCTTTCCATTGCCCAGCAGTATTACATTACAAAGAAAATTGTCTAATATGGAGGAGTTTCATGAAGGCTTTTTTGGACTTTGAAGAAAAGAGCGTTGAGAAAGCCGTTCAGAAAGCATGTGCCCAATTGCATATTTCAAAGGAAAAGCTCAAATACGATATTATTTCCTATGGCTCCAGCGGGATTTTCGGCCTTGTGGGCGCAAAAAAAGCGTTGATTCGCGTCACCCTTCCTGACGAGATGCGTGATTTATCCGTATCCAATCAACCGGCGGATCCCGCCCATCGAAAAGCCGTAAAAGATTTGGTCAACGAAGCCTTTGGCGAAGATATTTCTGCTTCTGATCCGGAGGCGGATCCAGCCCAGGATATGGAATCTGAATCCCCAGAGGCGGATGAGGATGTGGATGGTGAGGACAATACATCTGCAGAACCGGGCGACGTGGCGGCCGCTCTTGCGGCGGCAAAAGCATTTTTGGAAAAACTCATTGAGATTTTGGCCGTGGACGTCACCCTATCTGAAGGAAAGGATCCCCATCGCCATATCCTGATTCAAGGCAAGGATTCGGGGTTTATGATCGGCAAAAAAGGGTTGCATCTGGAATCCATTCAATATCTGGTGGACAAAATTGTCCATAAGGCTTGCGGCAAACGGATCCAGATTTTCATCGATGTGGAAGGCTATGTGGAGTCCCGGAAGGCGGATTTGCATGAGCTGGCCCAGCGGTTGGCAGAAAAAACACAAAAAACCGGAAAACCCACGAGCATCAATCGGTTGAATGCCCAGGAACGGCGGATTGTGCATGTGGCTTTAAAAAACAAT
>FWPV01005177.1_pt1 | contig 26401 bp, 22 predicted proteins | sample 2228371 | NCBI WGS metagenome assembly FWPV01 (sample SAMEA103939776, study PRJEB20133) | metagenome
ACCCAAAAGCGATATACAAGTCCCTCGGACGCGCCCCCTGGCGCGGCAAGTGAGGGGCGCGTTTAGCGCCGCTCACGCGCAGAGTTGGTATAAGTGCGCCCGCGATAGAAATATCATGCATCTCAACGGAAGTGCCAATTCTGGGGTTTGCAGCGGCGCGGCCTCGTGAATCACCCTTTCCCTACCCATTACGTTTCTATCGTGGAGATACTCACCACCGTCACCAGGCTATTGACCAGAAAGACCCCGGCAAAGCCCACCCGAAAGAGCCAGCCCAACATGGCCTGGTTGGGTCGTTAAACGTTCGACACGCTACTTCAGTGCTTCCAGGTATCGTTCGGCCTGACGAACCGCTTCCTCTACGTTGAGTTGTCCGCCGGGGTAAAAGAGCGCCCGGCTGGCCGAGTTCAGCAACCCCGGCCCACGGATGACCTCGCCTCCCTGGGCCCCTAAACCTGGCAAAAGCAGCAAGGAGTGCGGCAAGCGGCCCCGAATATCGCCAATCTGACCGGGATAGGTAGCCCCCACCACAGCCGCCACGCGTGACCAGTCGCCCACCCGCTGCTGCTCGGCTTGCTGGGCCAGATAATCCGCCACGGCCTGGTACAGGGTGCTTCCGCTGGCCAGGGGCAAATCCTGGAAAAGCCCGGAGCCCGGATTGGAGGTCTTGACCAGCACAAACACGGCGCCACGTGTCTCTTGGGCGGCTCGGAAAAAGGGTTCCAGGGCATCGCTGCCTAGATAGGGGTTCACCGTCAAGGCCGAGCCGGGGTAGGCCTCGAGGTAGGCCCTGGCATACGCTTCGGCAGTGCTTCCGATGTCGCCGCGCTTGGCATCCACAATCACTGGCAGCGAGAGCACCCGGGCTGCGACGATCAGATCGTGCATCAGGGCAAAACCTTGAGGCCCCATTGCTTCAAAAAAAGCCGCCTGAAACTTTACCGCACAGACCCTCACTACCAGAGCCTCCATGAGTTTCAGAGTGTAGCTCCGAATGTGCGGTAGAGGGTCGTGGCCGTGCAGCGATGGGCGGGGATCAACCCCGAGTACCAGGGGTGGTCTGTTTGCCACAGCTTCCGCAAACTCCATTACCTCAAGCCTACCCTTTGTCACAGGGTTTTCAAGACACTGATGAACCTGAGGTGACTGACCCTCAGAACAATCACAATGGAGGTGTATATGAAACAATTCTTTCCCTTGGCCCTGATTTTAGCCTTAGGCTTCCGAACAACCCGGGCTCCCTTTGCAAGCCAGCCGGTGCAGGGCTTCAGCGCCATCCAGTTTGGTTCCCAGCCCGGTAGCTACTGGGTGCTCGCGGACAACGGCTTCGGCTCCAAGGCCAATAGCCCGGACTACCTGTTGCGGCTCTACCTGGTCACCCCGCAGCCCCGCACCTCTCAAGGCGGCCCCGGTACGGTGCAGGTGAACCGCTTCATCCAGCTTCGCGACCCCAACCGACTGGTGCCCTTCCCCATCCTGAACGAAAACACCCCGGACAGGCTCCTCACCGGCTACGACTTCGACCCCGAGTCGTTCGTGTTCGCCGCCGACGGCACCATCTGGGTGGGCGACGAGTTCGGCCCCTACCTGCTGCACTTCGACGCCAACGGGGTGCTCCTGGACCCTCCCTTCGCCACCCCCGACTATGGCCAGGGCAAAGACCCCAGCAAGGACTTCGTGCGGGCCCCACAAAACCCTGCCCTGCTGATGAACCCGGTGGCCCCCGGCCAGCCCAGCCCGGCCAACCTGCCCACCTCGAGGGGCTACGAGGGCATGACCACCAACCCTGCCCGCACCAAGGTCTACGCCATGCTCGAGGGCACCGTTGCGGGCGACCCTGCTGGCACCGTGCGCCTCATGGAGTTCGACCCCCAGGCCAAGCGCTGGGTAGGGATTTTAGGCCGTTATCAGTTCGACGATCCCGCCCACGCCATCGGTGAAGTGGCAGTGGTTAACGAGAACGAGTACCTGGTCATCGAACGGGATGGGCGCCAGGGGGCCGAAGCTCGTGTAAAGCGCATCTACAAAATAGACCTGACCAAGCGTGATTCCAATGGAATCCTCGCTAAGGAGCTGGTGGCAGACCTTCTAAACATTTCCGATCCTCGCGGTCTATCTCCCAGCAGTCAAGGTGGGGTGTTCCGCTTTCCGTATTTCACCGTTGAGGCCGTGATAGTACTCGATCCTAACACCATTCTGGTCAATAACGACAACAATTACCCTGCAACTGGTGGGCGTGGTGCTGACGTGAAGGATGCCAACGAATTCATCTGGCTCCGCCTGCCTTCGGCCCTGCGTTTAGCCCCGGGTGTGGGCCAGTCTCGCTGAAACAACAACTCTATGCTCTAATACCGAGGGCTTTGTACCCTCGGTATAGCTGTTTTCACGACGCATAGACGCGGAATAGGTTTAGTGGTACAGCTCGTCGCTGGATGATAACTGGACATACGAACCGAAAGCAGGTACTTTTTGGCCGTCTGAAACGTATTTGTACTCGAGGATTCAAAAAGTCAGCCTCTATTGGGCATTGGGTTTTGGCTACTCTTTAGTACCGGTACAACAGGTTAGTCCAAAAGAGACAGGACAATTCGTGACGCAGATTAGACGAACTTCATATGCACCGCTTTTTGTAAAGGGGTTTGTTACCCTGGAGCATATGCAGGATGGCTTTACATTCCGTACTGCGAACATTATGCTAAAAACATAATCAAGGGGCCAACCCCGACCAAAGCGTATTCTTATGACCCGAACCTGGACCTCCGAACAAGTGCTTTCCCTGGCGCCTGACAGCAGCTCGGCTAAATCCGGGCGGGAACTCTCGAGCCCCTCCAAGTGGGTTTGGTTTGCCCGTAACGAGACGGCCATCTGGGGGGAGTGCCAGGGTAGCGGTAAGCTGCCCTATCAGACCCGCCTGAACCTCTCCGACGGCACCAGCAAGTGCTCCTGCCCCAGCCGCAAGTTTCCCTGTAAACACGCGCTGGGACTGTTGTGGATGTTTGCCGCAGAGCCCGGGGCTTTCAAACCTGCCGACCCCCCCAGTTGGGTGGCAGAATGGCTGGAAAGCCAGCAAAAACGCGCCGAGGCCAAAGCCGAAAAAACCGCCCAGCCCAACGAAGTAGACCAAACCGCCCGGATTAAGCGGGAGGAGGCCCGGGCGAAGAAAGTGTCTGCTGGCATCGCTGAGTTGAACCTCTGGCTGCGCGACCTGGTGCGGGGCGGGCTGGCCCAAGCCCAGAGCAAGCCTTACAAGTTTTGGGAAGACATGGCGGCCCGGCTGGTGGATGCCCAGGCCCCTGGTCTGGCCCGCATGGTGCGCGGGCTTTCCGCACACACCAGCGGGGCGGGCTGGCAGGAACGCCTGCTGGAACAGCTGGGCCGTATCTACCTGCTTACCCAGGCCTATAGCCGTCTGGAAAGCCTGCCCGAAGCCCATCAAGCCGACGTTCGCACGGCGGTGGGCTTTACCCAATCGCAAGAGGAGGTGCAGGCCCAAGCAGGTGTGGGGGGCGTCTGGCTGGTGCTGGGTCAGGCGGTGGTGCAGGAAGAAAAACTGCGGGCTCGCCGCACCTGGTTGCGTTTAGAAGCCAGTGGGCAGTACGCGCTGGTGCTGGAATTTGCCTTCGGCAGAGCGGCCTTTGCCGCCCCTTTGTACCCCGACAACACCTGGGTGGGTGAACTGGCCTATTTTCCCAGCGCCTACCCGATGCGGGCGGTGCTCAAGGAGGGCCGCGTTGCCGAGAGTGATGACCAGGCTTCCATTCCTGAGAGCTCTGCCGAACAACTGCTTAGTGCCTACAGTGATGCCCTAGTCGCCAACCCCTGGCTCGAGCGCATCCCCACCACCCTGACCGCAACCCTGGAGCCCTTTGGCGACCCTGCACGCTGGAGCCTGCGCAGCCTCGAGGGCCTGCAAATCCCCCTCCATCCACTTTTTATCTATCACCATGATTTGTTGGGTTGCAGTGGAGGCCATCCCCTGCATTTTTTTGGCGAGTGGGACGGGGAGGCCTTTCTGCCCCTGCGGGCCTATTCCGAAGCGGAGCAGACCCTGTTCAACTTCCCCCATCAGGAGGGGATGTGAGCGGGCACGGTAAGGGGGAGGTAGCCATGCCTGGTCAGAGTTCATCAGGGAGACGGGTATGAGCGTCAATGACTACTGGAAAGCCCTCACCGCCGCGGCCTTGCTGGGCACCGAGCGACAAGCAGTTCCCAGTGCGGCGGGAACAGCGATTGCATCGGCCATTCCGGAAAGCAGCAACCAGGAAGAAGCGCTCTTGAGTGGCGCGGCTGTTGCTTCGCTCTACCGGCGCAGCGGACGGCTGCTGCCTCCAAGCCCTCACACCTTACCCCCGGCGGCGCCAGCAGATCGGTGGGGAGAACTCACGCCCGGCCAGCACCACTACTTTGAGGAGGTGATGCAGCTTGGCTCGGGGAAGAAAGACCTGATGGGCGAACTGTTTGGGCTGATGGTGCAGGCCCAGGTGCGCCCTTACCGGGGGTGGGTTTTTCGGGTGCTGGAGGTAGCCCACAGCAACCCCGAGCTACGCCCCCAGGCCCTGCTAATCCTGGGGGAGCGGGGTCGCTGGGTGGCGCAGTGGGTGCCGTTTGTGCAATGGGTGACGCCTGCCGAGCTGACCCACGCCCAGTGGGAGGAAGGGCGGCTCGAGGAGAGACTGGCCTACTTGCAGCAGGTTCGCAACGCCGAACCAGGGCGGGCCAGAGCCATGGTAGAGGAAGTCTGGGCAGGGGAGGCCCACGAGGTGAAAGTCCGGCTGCTCGAGGCCATGCAAACCTGCCTCTCGCTGGAGGACGAACCCTTTCTGGAATCCTGTCTGGATGACCGGCGCAAGGAGGTGCGCCTTCAGGCTGCAGACCTGCTCAATCGGCTGCCTGAATCGCGCCTGGTGCAGCGCATGATGGCGCGGGCCCGGCCCCTGCTAAAGCTCACCCCGGCGGGGATGCTGGGTTTGAAAAAAGCCCGTCTTGAAGTGGTGCTGCCCGAGCAGTTCGAGAAGGACTGGGCCCGCGATGGCCTCGAGCAAAAGTCGGTTCCACATGGGATGGGCGAGAAAGCCTGGTGGTTGCAGCAAATCATCGAGCGGGTTCCGCCCGGCTGGTGGGGCGAGGCCGAGCAGTGGATCTCGGCCCTGAATGACGAATGGCGAAACGTGTTGCTGAAGGCCTGGCTGAACGCGACCCTGCGCTTCAAGGATGCCCACTGGGCCGCAGTGCTGATGCGGCATCTGGATGGCCAAAACGCCGCTGCCCTGATTCCAGCCCTGTCCAAAGCTGAATTAGAGGCCCAAACCCTGTACCGCCTCAACTCCGGTACCGCGCCCCTGGGAAGGGATGGGCTGGAATGGCAGTTGTTGCAAAGCTACCCCAAACCGTTCTCGGCGGAAATCGCGCAAGCCCTGAGCAGGCGCTCCCTGCAAAGCCTTTCAGTCTGGCAGAAGATGAACGAAGAGAGCTGGCGGGTAGTCCACGTGATGTCGGAGCTGGCGCTAATACTGCCCCCCCGTTTTATTGAGCAGATTGCCCCCAGCCTGCGCGAGGCCTTTGCCAAACCGGGGCATCCGCTGTTTACGGCTTTTGCAAAGTTTGTGGAGGTACTCGAGTTCCGCTATCAGATGCACCAGGCCTTTCAATTCCAAGGAGAGTCGCTATGAACCAAGTCCTGCGCCAGCACGCCGAAGTCCAGTATGCCGAAGAACTCGAGGCCCTCGCCAAAGTGGACGACAAACCCAAACCCCCCAACTGGAAGCTCTCGCCCTGGGCGGTTACGGAGTACCTGATGGGCGGCCAGGCCGGCAAGCTGGAGATCACGCCCAAGTACATCGGCAGCCGTCGCCTGATCGAGATCGCCGTTGCTACCCTGGCTACCGACCGCGCCCTGTTGCTCTACGGCGTACCCGGAACAGCCAAAAGCTGGGTTTCCGAACACCTCTCGGCGGCCATCGCGGGCGACTCGACCCTGCTGATCCAGGGTACGGCGGGCACTTCCGAAGAAGCCGTGCGCTACGGCTGGAACTACGCCCGGCTGCTGACCGAGGGCCCCAGCCGCGCCGCGCTGGTCGAGAGCCCCATCATGCGGGCCATGGAAGAGGGCAAGATTGCCCGTATGGAAGAGCTGACCCGTATCCCCTCCGACGTGCAAGATACCCTCATCACCATTCTCTCGGAAAAAACCCTGCCCATCCCCGAGCTGAACACCCAGGTGCAGGCCCGCAAGGGCTTCAACCTGATTGCTACCGCCAACAACAAAGACCGGGGCGTGAACGAGCTTTCCAGCGCCCTCAAGCGCCGTTTCAACACGGTGGTTTTGCCCACCCCCAGTACCCTGGACGAGGAGGTCGAGATTGTCAGCCGCCGGGTCGAGAGCCTGGGCAAAGCCCTGGAGTTGCCGGGTGAAAAACCGGCCCTGGAGGAAATCCGCCGGGTGGTGACCATCTTCCGCGAACTGCGTGATGGCGTCACTGCCGATGGTAAAACCAAAATCAAATCGCCCTCGGGTACCCTTTCTACCGCTGAGGCCATTTCGGTGGTGGGGCAGGGGATGGCTCTGGCGGGGCACTTTGGGGATGGCAGCCTCAAGGCTTCAGACATCGCCTCGGGGCTGGTGGGGGCTATCGTCAAGGACCCTGTACAGGACAAGGTGGTGTACCAGGAGTATTTGGAAACGGTGGTGAAGGAGCGCCAGGGCTGGAAAGACCTCTACCGTGCCTGCCGGGAGGTCTTGTAGCAGTCTGTGCCTGTCAGCGCGAACCTCTGTTGGGTGAGGGAGTGGATGGAGAGATGCGGCTCAACGAGTTCCGGGACAGGGTGTTTTTGGGAATAGCTCGGATTCGAGCGAATTAATTCCGTCCGTCAATATATTCTGGGCAACCCGGTAAACAGGGCCACCGACGAGGAAAACCAATGAGCGTTCACATATTCGGTATTCGCCACCACGGGCCGGGCTCTGCGCGAAGCTTGATAGCGGCCCTCGAGGCTTTACAGCCCGACTCCATCCTGGTGGAAGGCCCCCCGGAGGCCGACCCCTTGTTGCCCCTGATTCTTCACGAGCAGATGCAGCCGCCCGTGGCCCTGCTGGTGTATGCCAGTGAAAACCCCGCCCGGGCTTCGTTTTATCCTTTTGCTGAGTTCTCGCCGGAATGGCAGGCCCTGAAATATGGTCTGGTGGCCGGGGTTCCCACACGGTTTTTTGACCTCCCCCTGACCCATCGTTTGGGCGAGGAGCTCCGGGCTTCGCCCGCGCCCGAGGCCCAGGAGCGCCCCTCCGATGCGCCCCCCCAACCTGACCCCTTGACCGCCCTGGCCCAGGCCGCAGGCTACGACGACTTCGAGCGCTGGTGGAACCACCTGGTCGAAGAACGCAGGGGCGAGCAGGTTTTTGAGGCCATTTTGGAGGCCATTTCGGCCTTGCGTGAAGACGCGCAGGGCGGGTTGGTGCTGCCCGACGACCCCACCGAACAACTGCGGGAAGCGGCCATGCGGCAAAACATCCGGCAGGCCCAAAAAGCGGGGTGCCAAAAAATCGCTGTCATCTGCGGTGCCTGGCACGGGCCGGCCCTCAAGGCAAAACCCCTGGCCGACTTACGAAAATCTGACGTGGAGCTGCTCAAGGGGCTGAATAAAAACAAGGTTGCGGCGACCTGGGTGCCCTGGACTTTTGGACGGCTCTCGAGGTTCAGTGGCTACGGGGCGGGCATCACCTCGCCAGGGTGGTATCAGCACCTGTGGGAGACCCAAGACCAGATTACCGAGCGCTGGATGGCCCGGATTGCGGGGTTGCTGCGCGAGAAAGACCTGGGCGGCAGCCCTGCCCAGGTGATCGATGCGGTGCGCCTGGCCGACACACTGGCGGCCTTGCGGGGGCGGGCTTTGCCAGGGCTGGAGGAGATGAACGAGTCCGCCGAGGCCACCTTTGCTTCGGGCAATCCGCGGGTGCTACCGCTCATAGACGAACAACTGAACATCGGCGAGCGCCTGGGGGTCGTGCCCGATGAGACCCCGGCGGCCCCCTTGCAGCAAGACCTGGCCCGTGAGGTCAGACGCCTGCGCCTGACCCAGGATGCTGCGGTGCGGGAGATGGAACTGGACCTGCGCAAGGAAACCGACCTGGCTCGCTCGAGGCTCTTCCACCGCCTGCGCTTGCTGGGCGTCCACTGGGCAACGCCGGCCCATGCCAGCAGCAAGGGCACCTTCAAAGAGGCCTGGCGGCTCAAGTGGGAGCCCGAGTTTGCCATCGCCCTGATTGAAGCGGGTCGCTATGGTTCCACGCTGCCAGAGGCCAGCTCAAGCAAGGTGATGGAGGCGGCCCAGAAGGCCGACCTGCCCAGCCTGACCCCGATGCTGGAAGATGTCCTGCTGGCCGAGCTTCCTACTGCTTCGTTCGCGCTCATGCAGGCCATCGAAACCCGGGCCGCCCAGGCCAGCGATGTGGGGGTGTTGATGCAGGCGGTGCCGCCCCTGGCGCGGATTGTGCGCTACGGCAACGTGCGCCAGACCGATACCCAGATGGTGCAGCACGTGGTGGAGGGCCTGGTGGCCCGTATCTGCGTGGGGCTGCCCAATGCCTGCGCGGCCATCTCCGATGAGGCCGCTGCCGAGATGTTTGGGCGCATTGTGGAGCTGCAAAGTGCCCTCCAGACCCTGCAAGACCCCGAACTAAAAGCCCTCTGGCTCGAGACCCTGGGCAAGCTATCCAACCAGGTTTCGGGCCACGGGCTGGTGGTAGGGCGGGCCGTGCGGCTCTTGATGGAGGCCGGGGTCTACAATCCCGACGAGACCGCCCGCCGCCTGGGTTTAGCCCTTTCCGACCCTGAACCGGAAAAGGCCAGTGGATGGCTGGAGGGTTTTTTGAAGGGGAGCGGCCTGATTCTGATTCACGACGATGGGTTGTTCGGCCTGCTGAACAACTGGCTGGCGGGTTTGCACCCGGAGGCCTTTGTGCGGGTTCTGCCCCTGCTGCGCCGAACCTTTGCCACGTTTGAAGCCCCGGAGCGCCGCAGTATTGGCGAGAAAGCCCGTCAGACCGGGGTGGGGGCAGCGGTTGCGCCCAGGGGGGATGGTGAGATTGACCCTGAACGCGGAGCAAAAGTATTGCCACTTGTTGCCCAGATGTTGGGACTGGAGGCCAAGCCCTAGGCGGCCTGCCTAAACCCCAGAAAAGGAACCGATCATGACCACTCCACCCCGACGTCAGCGTACCCGGCTGCTTTTTGTCCTGGCCGGGGTCGTTCTATTAGGGCTTGCGGGCTACTGGATGTTCCGGAGCCTCACCGCGTCCGTCTTCTCCAACAACACTGCTTTTCCCACCTCGGCGGAGTACGCTGCGTGGGTTGGGCTCCGGATTCCCGCCACCGCTCAAAACTGGCAATCCTACGCCGAAGGGTTTCAGGACTGGTTTGTGCAGGCCCGGTTCGAGCTGCCCCCCGAGGCACTGCCCTGGTTTTTGAGTGAAAATAACCTGGTGCGGGCCCCTGAGCTGAGTGGGCTACCGCAGAACCTGCTAAAGCAAGACTGGTTCAACCCCAAACCCCCGCTCGAGGTCTATCAGCTCAGGTCCTCGCAAACGCAACAGGCTCGCACGGCTTCGGGTTTTTATCCTACCGTATACATCGAGCGTGGTTCCTCGAGCATCGTCGTCTATATCACCGCATTCAACACCTAGGGAGCTACAGATGAAGCGACTGCTTGTCTTTTTCCTACTAACGCCAGCCCTGGCCCAGGCCCATCTGCGCTTTGAGGACCGAGCTTATAGCGAGGCGGAGCTCAAGGGGGTGATGGCTGCGCTGTGTGCCAGCCGGGTGGTGCTCAAGGAGCAGACCTGCACCGCCAGGCCCAGCCTCTACAGCGGCACGATTGCGCTCAACAGGGTTCTCGAGGGTTCTTTCAGCGCCCCCAACCGGCGCGAGCTGGTGGTTCAGGTCACCTACGACCCCCCCGACAATCGCTTCGGCGGGGTGGCCCTGTTTGAGCGCACCCCCAGCCGCCTGCGCCTGCTGCGCTATACCGACCAGGTCTATGCCTCGAGCTGCCTCAAGTACCGGGTAGCGGGCCGCGATAGCCTGGTCTGCTATAGCTCGGGCATGGGGCAGGGCTATCAGGTCGAGATATTGCGGCAGGTACGACTGAGTACCGGCGGTGTGCAGGAGGAGGGACTGCTGGAGTTGTACGACAACGCCGGAACCTGCCAGGAAGCCTACCGGGGCGTTTCGATAACCGGCCTGGAGCGGCGCGGCTTGAGTCTGGTGGTTCGCCTCGAGGAGCGGCGCGGCCAGAACAACCCCAACTGCGACCTTGACCCCCAGACCCTGCCCGTCAACCGCCACACCCTTACCTTCACGCTACAAAACGATACCTTCCGACCCGATGCTGCCAGTGCGCGGATTATCGCGGTGTTGAAACGATAAAGGACAACCATGAAAGAGACCCCTCTTGGAGAGAACCTCGAGCGCCTCAAACGCTGGCGTTTGGTGCTGGGGGGCGGCTCCGCCGACGGTACCGGCTGCACCCTGAGCGGTAACGAGGCCCGCATGGACACAGCCCTGGCACGGCTCTATGGCGACGGAGAGGGCGACGAAGGCGATGCTAGCAAGAGGGGAGGGCTGGGCAAGTCACGCCCCAGTGTGGCCCGCTGGCTGGGCGACATCCGCGAGTTCTTCCCCAAGAGCGTGGTCAAGGTGATGCAGCAGGATGCCCTCGAGCGCCAGGGGCTGCGCCAGATGCTTTTAGAGCCTGAGCTGATGGAAAACCTCTCGCCGGATGTCCACCTGGCCGCCGACCTGATCGCCCTCAAGGACACCATGCCCGCCAAAGCCAAGGACACCGCCCGCCTGGTGGTGCAGAAGGTAGTGGAGGAGCTGGAGCGCAAGCTGGCCGAGCCCATGCGGGCTGCCGTGATGGGCAGCCTCCATCGCTCGGTGCGCAACCGCCGTCCCCGGCACAGCGAGATAGACTGGCACCGCACCATCCGGGCCAACCTCAAACACTACCAGCCCACCCACCAGACCATCATCCCCGAGCGGCGCATTGGCTTCGGGCGGAAGAAATCGGCCCTGCGGGATATTGTGCTCTGCATTGACCAGTCGGGCTCAATGGGAACCTCGGTGGTGTACTCGGGGGTATTGGGGGCGGTCTTGGCCACCCTCAAAGCCGTGCAGACCCGCATGGTGGTGTTCGATACGGAGGTGGTGGATCTTTCGGACAAGCTGCAAGACCCGGTTGACCTGCTGTTTGGGGTGCAGTTGGGTGGCGGAACCGACATCAACCGAGCGCTGGCCTACTGCCAGACCCTGGTGGGCCGTCCGCAGGAGACCATCCTGGTGCTGGTCTCCGACCTTTACGAAGGGGGCAACCGGGCCGAGATGCTTGGGCGGGCCCAGGCCCTGGTCGGCTCAGGAGTGCAGATGATTGCGCTGCTGGCCCTCTCCGACGATGGGCGCCCCAGCTACGATCATCAGGTTGCTGCCGAGTTTGCGGGCATGGGCATCCCTTGTTTTGCCTGTACACCCGACCTGTTTCCCGATCTCATGGCGGCGGCCATCCACAAGCAGGATATTGGGCAGTGGGCGGCCGGGAACGATATTGTGGTGGCGAAGTAGCCGGCAGAGCACCCAAAGAGCCCAATACCAAATCTGCTCAGAAGTGACCCAAAAGCGATATACAAGTCCCTCGGACGCGCCCCCTGGCGCGGCAAGTGAGGGGCGCGTTTAGCGCCGTTCACGCGCAGAGTTGGTATAAGATGTGGGCTTCCCTTCCCAGTACTCAAACCCAGGACAGCTCGAGCTGCGCCTCCAGATAGCCGACCTCGAGCTTCCGCACATTCCGAATAAGGGGCCGCCGCCATTCCAACGCCACTTCCGGCGAGAGCACGCCCAGCTCCTCCAGCAGCCGGATAACCATGGGCTCCCGGGCCTCGTTAGAGCCACTCTCCACCTTGAGCGCAATCCCGATACTGCCCCAGCGGGTGTCCCGCAGGGCCATTCCGTAGTAGCCATCGGCGCCGCGCTTGGCGACCAGTTGGGGTAGTTTTTGCATCAGCACGGTGTCTATGCTCTGGGGGCCTGCTACCAGGTCGGGGTGCTGTTGCATGGCCTGAAAAACCGCTTGCAAACCCTCCTGGTACTTCGGAGGCGCCGCCGCGGGCTCCGCCAGCAGGGCGAACATACGGGCAGCAGGAGCCAGGGGCAGCACAAAGGTGGGCACGCTGCACCCATCGACTCCGTAAGGAATGTGGTGGTGCCCAGATAGGTCGCGCAGGGTTTGCAGGTTGAGCTGTTGTACCGGGTGATCGGGTTGCTCGTAGCCCCTGGGGTCGGCCCCCAGGGCTAAGGCGGCTGCCAGCATGCCGGTGTGCTTGCCCGAGCAGTTGTTGTGCAGCACGGTAGCGGGTTGGCCCGATTGCTGGAGGGCTTTACGCGAGGCAGGGTCGAAGGGTAGGTGGGCCCCACAGGCCAGGTAGCTGGCATCCAGCCCAATCTTGTGCAGGTAGTTGGCGGCAATGGCTATGTGTGGCTCCATGCCGTCGTGGGAGGCACAGGTCAGGGCCACTTCAGCCGGCGTGATGCCAAAGCGCTCGATGGCCCCGCTCAGGTAGAGGGCCTGCGCCTGAAAAGGCTTGGCCGAGGAACGCATATGGGCTGCCAGGTAAGGGTTGCCACTGTAGGCCAGCACCTGGCCAGACGGACCGACGATGGCAATGGAGACTTTGTGGCGGTTTTCAATCAAGCCCCCGCGATAGGCGTAGGTATAAGCAGTCATTGTGCATAGCCTATCGCTTTAGGCTGCTGGTTGTAAGTCGTGGCGGGTGGGAACACACACTGGCCCTATCTTTGGTTGGCCCAACCACGCAAAAGCACCTGCTTCCAAAGGGCACTCTGTTACCCTGGCATTATGCAGAAGATCTGGAGCGTGGTGTTGGTGCTGGGTTTGTCGGTAGCGCAAGCCCCGCAAGGCGCGGTGCTGCTGCGCCTGAACGATGCACAGAATGCTGTGGTGGTGGGGGCTTTTCAGGGAGGCCGCTTTTTAGAGGCTGAAAAGCTAACCCGCCTCGAGGCCCGGCGCTACCAGGTGTTTGGGCCCCTGGGTCGTATCAACCAGGCCCAGGGGGCTGGAGGGTTGAAAACCCCGGACATCTGCGACTGGAACCGGGAAACACCCCTGACGCTGCTCGAGCGCCGCGCCATGCAGTACCCCGCCTATGCCCTCTCGGCACCCTGGAACCCCCAGCCGCGGGCGGTAACTTCGTTTGCACCCGCCGCCGCCCATCGTCAGGCGGTGGCTGCCGAACTGGCCCGCCGCAACATAAAGAAGGCCCCCAACATCACCCAGGCCCTGCGCACCGACCTGGACGGTGACGGACGCGAGGAGGTGATCCTGAGCGCGAATCAACCGGGCTTCTCGATTAGTGAGGGCAGAATCGAGGGGCGCTACGCCCAGGAGGTAGGCGACTATGGCCTGTTAATGGTTCGCAAGTTGCTCAGCGATACCGACCTGCGGACCTTTGTGCTGGACGTGACCCATCTCGATAAGCCCTTTGACGGCACCGAGGGGATGCCCACCATGATTACCCGTCGCATAGGGGCCATCCTCGACCTCGATGGCGACGGCAAGATGGAAATCATCACCGAAGACTGGGTGCACGAGGGCGTGGGTAGCACGGTCTGGCGCTGGAATGGCCGACAGTTTGTGAAGGTGCTTGAGTGGGGGTGTGGGGTTTGAGGCAGACCTGGCTAAAAGCTTCGAGCCGGGCAGGAAAATGCAAGACCTGACTCCTCGCGGCAACGAACCGAAAAAGTGGCTTCTCTAGGTGCTTGGGTTTGCCAGACCCACAACCACAACCTGTTTGCCCTCGAGCTCCAGCCGCAATCCCGGCAAGTCCTCGTTGGCAACCCCAGCCTCCAGGCGTCCATCAGCCCGCCGGAACAGACTTCCATGGCAGTAGCAGATGAGCAGGGTGTCTGCCGCAGGGTGGAAGCGCACTTCGCAGCCGTTGTGCGGGCATTCGCGCAGGTAGCCCGACAGGTATAAATCCGGCCCGGCTTGCAGGTATTGCGGGGTGATGTGGGGTGGCTTTAGCACCCGAATAACCATGGCCGGTTTGTTCTGGTAGCTAAAATCTACATGACTCCCTACTTGGGGAAACTGGCTTATCGCAGCAACCCACACCCGTGGCTGCTGCGCCACACTTGGGCCCACCCACAGCCCCAGCAGTCCCTTGAGAGCCATGCGTCGCTTCATAAGCAAAACCCCTTCCCCAGCCAAGGGGAAGGGGGTAAAGGAGCGATTAACCGCCGATGATACTGCCGTCGAGCTTGCGTACAGCTACCACCGAGGGCCGGGGTACGTTGGTGCCGTCGGGCCAGGTGCTTACGGGCTTCTCGAGGGTGCCCCCTTCGCCCGGGTGCTGGATGCCGGCAAAGAAGTTTTTATTGTCGGGTGTGAAGATGGGGCCGCAGATCTCCGCGCCCACCGGGGCCGACATAAACTGCCGCACATAGCCGCGCTCGGGGCCCTGGGTGGGTACGGCATAGACCGCGTCGTTTTTCTTGAGCGAGCTGTCCTGTCCGTCGGTAGCGATCCACATGTTGCCGGCCTGGTCGAAGGTGATGTTGTCGGGGCAGGATACCGTCGAGACTTTGTCCTTGGGGAAGCCTGCAAAGTAGGTGGTGGGGTCAGAAGGCTCGCCCGCGACCAGGAACAAGGCCCAGCGGAAGGTGGTGGCGGTGGGGTCGTTGCCGGCTTCCAGCATCTCGATGATGTGGCCGTGGCGGTTGTCGGGCCGGGGGTTGGCGGCGTCTACCTGGGCGGCGGTGCGGCGGTTGTTGTTGGTCATCACGGCGTACACCGCTCCCGTGACGGGGTTGCGCTCCACATCCTCGGGGCGGTCCATCTTGGTAGCGCCCAGCAGGTCGGCCGCGATTCGGGTGTTGATGAGCACATCGGCCTGGCTGCTAAACCCATTGGCGGCGTTGAGGGGGCCGTTGCCCTGTACCAGGGGTAGCCAGACCCCGGTGCCGTCGGCGTTGAACTTCGCGACGTAAAGGGTGCCCTCGTCCAGCAGGTTCAGGTTGGCCTTGCGGTCGGTGGGGTTGAAGCGGCCCCTGGTCACAAACTTGTACAGGTAGTCGAAGCGCTCGTCGTCGCCCATGTACATCACTACCTGGCCGCTCGGGGCCACGGTGGTCTCGGCGCCTTCGTGTTTGAAGCGGCCCAGGGCGGTGCGCTTCTTGGGGGTGGAGGTGGGGTCGTAGGGGTCAATCTCCACAATCCAGCCGTGGCGGAAGGGCTCGTTGGGCTCTTTGGTGAGGTCGAAGCGCTCGTAGAAGAGTTCCCAGCGCCGTCCGCTGTTGCCCCCCGGCAGCCCATAGCGGGCGTGGCTGCGCTTGATGGGGCCATCGGGCAGGGCGTTGTTGCCCGCAAAATACTGGTTGAAGTTCTCTTCCGCCGTCAGGATGGTGCCCCAGGGGGTGGTGCCGCCCGCGCAGTTGTTGAGCATGCCCAGCACCCGCTTGCCGGTGGGGTCGGCTTTGGTCTGGAGCAAGGGGTGGCCGGCGGCGCATGGGGTCAGCTCCATGGGGGTGGTGGCGGTGATGCGGCGGTTGTAGACCGAGACCGGCACGTAGTAGATGCTGCCGTCGGCGTTGCGGCGTACCTCGACCTGGGTGCCCCCGTGCGCTGCCAGCTCAATATCCACCTGCTCTTTGGTGGGGCTCCCTTGTTTGTAACCGGGGAACATCAGCTCGGGGTTGGTGTACTCGTGGTTGGCCCAGAGGATGGCCCGCCTCGAGTTGCCCGAGGTGTAGTCCGGCAGGGGCAGCCAGGAGATGTAGTCCACGTTGTAGCCGAAGGCGTTCTCCTGCGAGCGGGCGTCCCAGTTGTTCACGTCGAAGCGCTTTGCCCCCCGTCCGATGGGGTCGCCCCAGCGGATCACCACGTTGGTGGTGTAGCCAGCGGGTACCAGCAGTTTGTCCTCGGTGGACAGCCCGATGGGCTTGAAGCCCAGGCTGCTGCCGCCCTGGGCTTTGGCCAGGCTCGAGAGCCCCGAGAGCATCAGCAGCCCGCCCATGCTGGCGGCCATAAAGCTACGGCGGCTCAGGGCCTCTTCGACCACGCTCCGCACGTACTGGTTTTCGCTCTGGTTGAGGATGGGCTGGGCGCAGGCGTCGCCGCATTTCCAGTGACAGGTGGCGGGGGAGCGACCGGCGATGTGGGTCTCGAGGTGAAACTCTTTCTCCAGTTCGATCATCTTTGGCTCTCCTTGGGACAGCTTTGGGGAACCTGGACAGGTTTTGAGAATGATTACTAGCCCTAGTAGAAAGTAGAGGCCAAAGGTCAGAGGTTTGTCAGAAAAAAGGGTAGACTGGACTACACTCCTGACAAAAAGGTTTGACACGTCTCTGACGGGATAAATCTATGCTCTCTTGCGGAGGGAAAGCTATGAAACGCAGAGACATTCTAAAAACCGGCGTTCTGGCAGGGGTTGCCGCGGCCCTGCCCGCCAGGCCCAAACCGCCCAGTCCAATCAGCCGGCCATATTTCCGCGGGCCCGCAACCTGATTGTGTACATCTACGATGGTTTTGGCCTCGAAGACTACGCCATCGCGCAGGCCTACGCCCGCAAGGTGCTGGGCCGTCCGCTGGCCCTCGAGCGCTTTTTGACCCGGGCGGCGGTAGGGCTGCAAAACACCTTCAGCCTGACCAGCTTTGTCACCGAGTCCAGCGCCGCCGGCAACGCCTGGAGCACCGGGGTCAAAACGGTCAACGGAGGGCTGGCCATCCATGCCGACGGGCGCAAGCTAACCCCCATCTTCGCCCTTGCCAAGCAGCAGGGCAAGGCAGTAGGGGTGGTAACGACGGCAACCGTAACCCACGCGACGCCGGCTTCTTTCCTGGTCTCCAACCCCAACCGCAACGCCGAGGAGCAGATTGCCGAGCAGTACCTGGAGTTCGGGGCCGAGGTGTATCTGGGTGGGGGTAACCGCTTTTTTGACCCCGCCCTGCGCAGTGACAAAAAGGACATCTACGCTGCCTTTGCCGCCAAGGGCTACGGAGTGGTGAAGAACCTGCGCGAGCTGCAGGCCTCCAACGCCTCCAAACTCCTGGGTATCTTTGGCAATAGCCATGTGGCCTACGAGGCCGACCGCCGCTTCCAGGGCGTGGATGCACCCAGCCTCCTGCAGATGGTGCGGGCCGGGTTGCCCCGCCTGGCTGCCCATTCCAGCGGCTTTGTGTTGCAAGTGGAGTCGGCCCGCATTGACCATATCAACCACCTGAACGACCCCGGCGGCGTTCTGTGGGAAATCCTGGCCGCCGACGAAGCCCTCGAATACCTGATGAACTATGTAGATCAGAACCCCGACACCCTGCTGATGGTGGGTTCCGACCATGCGACCGGGGTGCCGAGCCTGTACGGCACCGGTGCCTCGTACCTCGAGGGCAGCGCGGGCATCGTCCTGCTCGAGCAGCAGAAGGGCACTTTTGAGTTCATGCTGGGCCGCCTGGGCAACAACCCCAGCGTGGAGCAGGTCACCGAGCTGTTCCGCACCGTCAAGGGGGTCGCCCTCAAGCCGGAGCTGGCCCAGGTGGTTGTGGATGCCATCACCAAGAGGGTGTACCAGCCCGACGGCATACGCTACGGGGTTCAGCCGGCCAATACCCTCTCCTGGGTCATGCGCCAGACCAACGGCAACAAGCCCGACCTGCCCAACATCGGCTGGAGCTCGGGCCAGCACACGGCCTCGCCGGTGCTGATCGGCTACTACGGGCGTGGTGTGAGTGCCGCTCAGATCGGCCTGATTGACAACACCTACAACTTCACCATCATGACCCGGGCTCTGGGCATTCGCTTCCAGAACCCGGTGATGAGCGAGCAAGAGGCCCTCGAGGTTCTCAAAAGCCGGGCCGAGCAACCCTGGCAGCATCCCCAGGATGCCCTGGCCCTGGTCTGAAACAAGGAACCATCCCTTGGAACCTGCGGCCAGCCTGTAACAGTTGACGCTGTGCAGGGCCCGTTTTTGTGACAAACAGCAAAATCGGCAACAGGCAAGCCCGTATCGCTGGCGGGGCCCAAGCGCCCCGCCCAGCCATTTTCAAATCTGCTGCACACCGCTGGGGTATGATTGCGCTGAAACGCACACAGGAGGTGTGTATGGCAGGCAAGTTCGTTCTCACCACGACCAAAGACGGCCAGTACATGTTCAATCTGAAAGCTGCCAACGGCCAGGTTATCCTTACCAGTGAGCGCTACCAGACCAGGGACAGCGCCCTCAGTGGTATTGATTCGGTCCGCAAAAACGCCCTCCTGGACGAACGCTACGAGCGCCGCACGGCCAGCAACGGTGAACCATACTTCGTACTCAAGGCCGCCAACCACCAGGAAATCGGACGCAGCGAGATGTACAGCTCCGAGGCCGCGATGGAAAACGGAATTGCCTCGGTCAAGAAAAATGCGCCAGAGGCTACCCTGGACGACCAGACCACCTCATAGCAACGGAAAGTCAGGCAGGCTGCGCAGCTCCCTTTCCAGCGCAAGGCGCACCTCCTCAACCAGCGCCCTGACCCGGATGCCCTGGTACTCGTCCGGAAGGTGCTCCAGGTGTTTCTGTGCCTTGGCAAAGTTGCGCCAGCCGCCCGGCACGTTGGTTCGGGCTTTGTGAAGAGCCGCCGCCAGCAGAATAATGCCGTGAGTCAGTTCGCGGTCTGGCCCGGATAGTCTTGTCCAGAGCGACTCCAAAGCCTCGTGAACCTCCCAGAAATGGCCTAAGCGCCACAGTTTTAGGGCCAGGGTGTACTCGGGTGTACGCAGAAGAGAGGTCTCGGGCACTATAAAAAGTGTACTGGCTTCCCCCAAGGCCCGCCAACTCTGCTAGAGTGATAGACCTGAAGGGCGGTAGTCCCGGCCCAGCATGTGAGGTAAAAAGTATGTCCAAACCAATCGAAGTGACCGATGCCAACTTTGATACCACCCTCAAGGAAAATCCATATGTGCTGGTAGACTTCTGGGCCGAGTGGTGCGGCCCATGCCGTATGGTGGCCCCGGTGATGGTCGAACTGGCCAAGGAGTATGAAGGTCGTCTCACGGTGGCCAAGCTGGATGTAGATGAGAACCCACAAACGGCCATGCGCTACCGGGTGATGAGCATCCCGACCATCATCCTGTTCAAGAACGGCCAGCCGGTCGAGGTTATGGTAGGGGCAGCGCCCAAGAATAGTTTTGTGGCTCGCCTGAACAAACACCTGCCGGTTAATGCGTAGATTTCCCGAATCCAGCCCCTCCTTCGGGAGGGTTTTTTGTTTTGTTATCCGCTAAGTGTCTCCACGATAGAAACGTAATGGGTAGGGAAAGGGTGATTCACGAGGCTGCGCTCCTGCAAACCCCAGAATTCGCACTTTCGTTGAGCAGCATGATGTTTCTATCGCGGGCGCACTTAGAGTGCTCTTCACATATTCTGAGCCATCCGACTTGAAGAAAGCTTTGACATGGACAGAACGGCGGCCGCCTGGATGGATGGCCACGCCTCTGAAGAGCGCGATAATATCTTCGCCTTTGCACCCCCTCCCATCGGGAGGGGTTTTCTTCCCCCTTATCAAGGAAGGTTGGGGAGATTATTCTGGCATGGATGCAAACCTACCACCTCAACATCAACGACCCCGCGTTTGTTCGCGATCCATACCCCACCCTGGCCGTCCTGCAGGAGAACCTGCCGGTCTTCTACGACGAGGTCTGGAACAAGGTCTTTTTCCTGCGCTACGAAGACATTGCCAACCTGTTGCGCGATAAACGGCTGGGCCGCTCGATTACCCACATCCTCTCCCGCGATGAGCTGGGCTGGCCCCCGCCCAACCCCCTGACCCGCGACTTCGACCACTTTCAAGAAAACCACATGCTCGATAACGAGCCCCCCAAGCACACCCGCCTCAAGGGCCTGATGCTGAAAGCCTTTACCCCAGCCCGGGTGGAGGGGCTCAGGGGCAAAATCCAGAAGATTGTGAACAGCTTGCTGGACCGTGCAGAGGATCGGGGCCAGATGGACTTGCTGGCCGATTACGCCGAGCCCCTGCCGGTAACGGTGATTGCCGAGCTCTTGGGCGTTCCCGAAGAAGACCGCCCCCTCTTGCGCCCCTGGTCGGCCAAAATTGTCAAGCTGTATGAGCTGGGCTACACCGACGAGCAAGCCAAAGAAGCCAACCAGGCGGTGGTGGAGTTCTCGAGCTACATCAAGCAACTGGCCGATGAACGCCGCAAAAAGCCCGGCGAAGATCTGATTTCGGCGCTGGTACAGGTCGAAGAACAGGGCGATAAGCTCACCCCCGACGAGCTGGTGGCCAACTGCATTTTGCTCCTGAATGCCGGCCACGAGGCCACGGTGAACGGCACCACGGCGGGTTTTCTGGCCTTAGCCCGCAACCCCGACCAGATGGAGCGGGCCAAGGAGGCTGCGGCCAGGAACCAGCCCGAGTTCTTCAAGCTGGCCGCAGAGGAGCTGCTGCGCTACGATACCCCCCTGCCCATGTTCGAGCGCTGGGTGCTGGAAGATCTGGACTACAAAGGTATTCCGCTGCGGCGTGGTCAGGAGGTTGCGCTGATGTACGCCTCCGGCAACCGCGACCCGCGCAAGTTCGTGAACCCCGACCAGCTAGACCTGACCCGCTCGGAAAACCAACACCTGACCTTTGGGCTGGGCATCCATTACTGCATCGGGGCGCCGCTGGCCCGCCTCGAGCTGCAAACCTCCTTTCAGACCCTGCTCAAGCGGCTCCCGAACATTCACCTGGCCACCGACCAGATCGAGTACACGGGCGGGTTTGTCATCCGGGGCCACAAGGCCATGCCGGTAGCCTGGTGATGCCCACTTCACCTGGATAGTTAAGTTGCGCCCGCACAAGTTCTAGAGATGAATCCAGGCTGCGCTAGAAAATCATGCTACGGGCGCAATACCCGGATGATTTTCGATCATGCCATTATCCAAAACATAGGCGGGAGGCACTTATCTCTTAGAGGCGTTCACACGCCCCCTCATCCGGCAACACCCCAGGCACGGTCAATGGTGTTCCCGTTACTAAATAGCGAGGGCGCAGTGTTGCCACCTTCTCCCACCTTGGGGAAAAGGCAAGGGGTTCATTTGGGGTAAGTGGCAATTCCTTCCAGCTTTAGGCGCTGGGCTTTAGGCTATATCCCATGAAACCCATTGCCCTGGATGCCATGGGGGGCGACCATGCCCCCAAGGTCACGGTAGAAGGTGCGCTCCTGGCTAAAAGCCAGGGGATTCCGGTGGTTCTGGTGGGCCCAACCGATACGCTAAAGGAGGAACTGCGGAAACAGGGGGGCGATCTGCCCATCGTGGAGGCCCCCGAGTACATCACCATGCAAGACCACGCCACCGATGTGCGCAAGAAGCGCCGTGCTTCCATTAACGTTTGCATGGAGCTGGTCAAGCAAGGGGAAGCCTCGGCGGTGGTGGCCATGGGGCACACCGGGGCCACGCTGGCCTCGGCGCTTTTTAACCTGGGGCGCATCAAAGGGGTGGATCGGCCCACGTTGCTCATCGAATTACCCAGCGAAAGGGGCCGCACCTATCTGACCGATGGTGGCGCCAACGTGGACTGTCGCCCAGAGTGGCTGGTGCAGTTTGCGGTTATGGCCACCGCGTATGCCCAAGCCCAGGGGGTGGAAAACCCCAGCGTGGGGCTGCTCTCCATCGGCGAGGAGGAGGAAAAGGGCAACGAACTGACCCTAAAAACCTTTCCGCTGCTCAAGGCCACACCCGGTATTCGCTTCTATGGAAACGTGGAAGGCCGCGACATCTTCAAAGGCACCACCGATATTGTCGTCACCGACGGTTATACCGGCAACGTGGTGCTCAAGCTTTCCGAGGGTGAGGCCCGTACCCTTTTCAAGTGGGTGCGGGAGGCCCTGAGTGGGGGTTCTTTGCTCACCAAACTGGGGGCCTTGTTGGTGCGGGGGGCCTTGCAGGGCTTGCGGGCCAAGATGGACCCTGCCGAGTACGGTGCGATGCCGCTATTGGGGGTGGAAGGCCCGGTGTTCATCGGCCATGGCTCCGCCGATGGGCGGGCTGTGCAGAGCGCCATTCGCAAGGCAAAGGGTGTGGTGGAGGCGGGTCTGGTGGAGCGGGTGCGGGTTGGTATTGCTCAGCTGGCCGTTTAGCGCCAGGCAACAGGGGAGGAGGAATCACAAGTGATGGAGACCTCGAGCGTCTGGCTACGCACCATCATCAGCATCGGCCTTTTGATTCTGGGTTTCTGGGTTGGGCGGGGCGGCATGGGCCTCCTGACCTGGCTGGGCCGCCTGACCCCGGACGAGCGGGATGACCGCTACTGGCGGGTGGTGGGCTGGCTGTGGTGGGGGGTTACGGGGCTGATGATAGCCTCGCTCATATTGCATGTCTGGGAGGTGGTACTCGAGCCCCTGCACGGCTGGGGCCGCACCCTGTATGTCTGGCTGGGCGAGCGCGGCCTGTCGGTGCTGCTGATTGTTGGGGCGACCTCGCTGGCGCTGCGCCTGGTGCCCCGGCTGTTGCAACGGGTGCCGGTGGGCACCGGCGAGTTCACCCGTGAACAGGTGCGGGCCCAGACCCTCAAGAGCGTGCTGGAGTCGGTTCTGCAGGTCTTGATTGTGGTGCTGGGGGTGCTCTTTGCCCTGTCCAACCTGGGCCTGAACGTGACTGCCCTGCTGGCCGGGGCCGGGGTGGTGGGGCTCGGTATCTCGCTGGCCGCACAGAACCTGATACGGGACGTGCTCAACGGCTTCTTTATCCTGCTGGAAGACCAGTACGGGGTGGGCGATGTGATCACGGTGGGCCAGCTTTCCGGCGGGGTGGAGCGCTTCAACCTGCGGATTACCGTGTTGCGCGACCTCGAGGGCCGGGTGCACTTTATCCCCAACTCCACCATCCAGCAGGTCACGGTGATGAGCCGCGACTGGGCCCGGGCGGTGGTGGATGTCTCGGTGGCCTATGAAACGCCGGTGGACAGGGCCCTGGAGGTTATACGCTCGGAGGCCGAAGCCTTTTACCACGACCCCTCGTGGCGCGACAAGTTTACCGACCAGCCCCCCGAGACCCTGGGCATCCAGCAACTGGCCGACTCGGGCATCCTGATTCGGGTGCTGTTCAACGCCAAGCCCAAAGAACAGTGGGCCATTGGCCGGGAGTTCCGCCGCCGCATCAAGCTGCGCCTCGATGCCGAGGGAATCACCATCCCTTACCCCACCCGGCGCATCGTCAACAACTGAACCTGTTTGCGTTCAACCCCCGCATAGAATGAGGGGGATGAAAACCTGCGATTACCTGATTATCGGTGGGGGCATTGTGGGCCTGACGATTGCCCTCGAGCTCAAGAAGCGCAACCGAACCGCGAGCATTGTGGTGCTGGAGAAAGAACCCGAACTGGCCGTTCACGGCTCGGGGCGCAACTCCGGGGTGCTGCATGCCGGTTTTTACTACACCGCCGACTCCCTCAAAGCCCGCTTTACCCGCGAGGGCAACGCCCGCTGGAAACAGTTTGTGGAGGAGCGCGGCCTGAAAATCAATCGCTGCGGCAAACTGGTGGTGGCTAAAAACGAGCAGGAGGTGGAGGGGCTGCGCGAACTCAAGCGCCGCGGCGACCTGAACGGGGTCGAGACCTATCTGATTTCCCTCGAGGAGGCTAAAAAAATCGAGCCCAGGGTCAAAACCACCGAGCTAGCCCTGTGGTCGCCCAACACCGCTACCGTAGACCCCAAGGAATGCATGGCCGCCATTGCGGCGGAGTGCCAGGCCCAGGGGATTGAAATTTGCCTGAGCAGCCCCTACCAGGCGCGGCGCGGCCAGGATGTCATCACACCCCAGGAGGTCTACAGCGCGGGCTTTGTGGTCAATGCCGCGGGGCTTCATGCCGACAAGGTCGCCCACGACTTTGGCATCGGGCTGCGCTACCGCATTCTGCCTTTCAAGGGCCTGTATGTGTACGGCTCGGAGCCGGTGGGAACGCTCCGAACCAACATCTACCCGGTGCCCGACCTGCGCAATACCTTCCTGGGTGTTCACTTTACCGTCACGGTGGATGGCAAAGCCAAAATTGGCCCCACTGCCATCCCCGCCTTCTGGCGCGAGAACTACGAGGGGCTCAAAGGCTTCGATGCTGCCGAAGCCCTCTCGATTCTGCGCGACGAAGCCATTTTGTTTTTCCGCAACGACTTCAACTTCCGGGGGATTGCCCTCGAGGAAATCAAAAAATACTCGCAGGCGTACCTGGTCAGGCAGGCCTCGGCCCTGCTCGAGGAGGTCAGGCTGGAAAACTACCGCACCTGGGGCCGCCCCGGCATCCGCGCCCAGCTCTACGACCACCAGGACAAAAAACTGGTGATGGACTTCATGCTCGAGGGTAACCCGGAGGGCCTGCACGTGCTGAACGCCATCTCGCCGGCCTGGACCGCCTCCATGCCCTTTGCCGAGTACGTGGTGGATCAGATCGAATCCTTGCACAAGGGTAAAGAGGTGGCAAAGGCGTAAGGAGGGTCATGGGTCTAGGGTCGATGGTCCATATTCAATGGACGATTGTCTATCGACTATGGACTATCGACCTTTTGCTGCAATAGACTCCTCCCAGAAGGAGCCGTTATGAGCCTACACCCCCTGGCCGGCAAACCTGCCCCGCACAGCATTCTGGTCAATATCCCCCGGCTGGTGAGCAGCTACTACGCCCTGCAGCCCAGCCCCGAGAACCCTGCCCAGCAGGTGGCTTTTGGCACCAGCGGCCACCGCGGTACCTCCACTCAAGGCACCTTCAACGAGGCCCATATTCTGGCGGTCTCGCAGGCGGTGGCCGAGTACCGTGCCGAGCAGGGCATCACCGGGCCGCTTTTTTTGGGGATGGACACCCACGCCCTTTCCGAGGCTGCCTGGATTACGGCGGTAGAGGTACTGGCGGCCAATGGGGTAGATGTGCGGGTGGCCAAAGGGCGCGGCTACACGCCGACCCCCCTGGTCTCCCATGCCATCCTCGAGTACAACCGAGGCCGCGACGCCGGACTGGCCGACGGCATCGTGATTACCCCCAGCCACAACCCTCCGCAGGACGGCGGCTTCAAGTACAACCCCCCCAGCGGCGGCCCTGCCGACACCAGCGTGACCAAGGTGGTGCAGGAACGGGCCAACCAGATCCTGCGGGATGGCCTCACCGAGGTAAAGCGCTGGCCCCTGAGCCAGGCCCTCAACACCGTTCAGGAGTTCGACTTCGTCACGCCTTACGTGCAGCAGTTGGGCAGCATCCTGGATATGGAGGCCATTAAGGCGGCGGGGGTGCGGATTGGGGTAGACCCCCTGGGAGGCTCCGCACTCGAGGTTTGGCAGCAAATTGCCCAGCACTACGGCTTGAACCTGACCGTCGTCAACGAACGCATTGACCCCAGCTTTGCCTTCATGACCGTAGACAAGGACGGCAAAATTCGCATGGACTGCTCGTCGCCCTATGCCATGGCCTCGCTGATTGGCTTGAAGGACAGGTTCGACGTGGCCATCGGCAACGACCCCGACGCCGACCGGCACGGCATCGTGACCCCCGATGGCTTGATGAACCCCAACCACTACCTGGCGGTGTGCATCTTCTACCTCTACCAGCACCGCCCCCAGTGGCGTTCGGATATGGGGGTGGGAAAGACCCTGGTCAGCAGCAGCATGATTGACCGGGTGGCCCAGAGCCTGGGCAGGCGGCTCTTTGAAGTGCCGGTGGGTTTCAAGTATTTCGTGGATGGGCTGCTTGCAGGAACCCTTGGGTTTGGCGGTGAGGAAAGTGCCGGGGCCTCGTTCTTGCGCAAGGACGGTTCAGCCTGGAGTACCGATAAAGACGGCATCATTCTGGGCCTGCTGGCCGCCGAGATTCTGGCCAGAACCGGCAAGTCGCCCAGCCAGCATTACCGCGACCTCGAGGCCCGCTTTGGCTCCTCGGCCTATACCCGTATAGACGCCGAGGCCAACGGCGCCCAGAAGAAAGCCCTGGCCAACCTCTCGCCCGAGATGGTCACGGCTACCGAACTGGCCGGGGAGCCTATCCGGGCCAAGCTGACCCGAGCCCCCGGCAACAACGAACCCATCGGGGGGCTCAAGGTCGTGACCGAGAACGCCTGGTTTGCCGCTCGGCCCTCGGGCACCGAGGACGTATACAAGATTTATGCCGAGAGCTTCAAGGGCGAGGCGCACCTGGCTCGCGTGTTGAGTGAAGCCAGGGAAGTGGTCAACGCAGCCTTCAGGGCAGCGGGGGTTTTATAAACTCGGCCACAGGAGAGCGTTGTAAACCTGACTATACACTCAAGTTACGCAAGACTCAAGCAGCGGTGTCCAGGAAGGCATAGAGGTCACTTCTGTCCAGGGTCAACTTGCGAGCAATGAGCCTGCGA
>FWPV01005182.1_pt1 | contig 26378 bp, 27 predicted proteins | sample 2228371 | NCBI WGS metagenome assembly FWPV01 (sample SAMEA103939776, study PRJEB20133) | metagenome
TTTTTCTTGTCATCTTCATTAGAAATGATTGTAAATTTTATTCAATTGGGGTTTTGTCTTCTTATTCTGTTTGACCAGAATCAACTCTTTTTTTCTTGTAATTTTTCCTATTTCAAAAACATTTAAACCCGCCTTCTTTATATAATCAATAAATCTTTTATTGTTTTTTGGTGAAACTGTAAATAACAATTCATAATCTTCTCCACCATATAAAGCATAATCAAGCGGATCTTTTTTAAATTCCTTTGCCACATTGGTTACAGAAGAAGAAAAAGGTATCATATCAGCATAAATCTCTGCGCCACAAACACTTTCGTTAGTTATATTTATTAAATCATTTACAAGCCCATCGGAAATATCAATGCAGGAATTTACCAGTTTACTATCTGATAAAATCCTTGCTTCCATATATTTAGGTGTGGGAACTAAATGTTTTCTCACAGGAAAATATTCAAATGATTTTAAATTTTTTCTACCCTTTTTTAATAAGACATCAAGCCCCGCACCGGAATCCCCTAAAAGGCCGGTAACATAAATAATATCTCCCGGTTTCGCGCCATTTCTGTATAAAATGTTTTTTTTATCTACAACACCAATTAAAACAACGGATATAAAAAGAGAATTAGAACTCACAGTGTCTCCGCCTATCAAATCAACTCCATAATTATTTGAATAAGATATTAAACTTGAATAGATTCTGTTAATAAATTCCTGTTTTTCTCTTTTATGAAATCCAATCGTTACTAAACAATGTTTTGGAATTCCACCCATAGCACATATATCGGAAATATTAACAGCCATTGCTTTTGCACCAATTTCTTCCGGATAAAAATATTTCCTGCTGAAATGGTTGTTCTCACATAAAGCATCGGTTGTTATAAGAAAATATTTGTTAGAATTGTATTTAATAACTGCGCTATCGTCACCTATAGATTTTATTACGTTATTATTCAGGACTGGAGATTTTTGTCTTATATAAGAAATAAACTGCTTTTCTCTCATTTTTGGTCTTGTTGCTGGGAGATTGTTTCCAGTCGTAGCCGCGCATACTCTGTAACAATCTCAGGGAACTCGTCAACCACCTTTTTATAAATAATTATTGCCTGTTTGTATTTACCCTGAGATTCCAGTATTTTTCCCTTATTGGTTAAGGCTTCCGCACTTAAGAAACCTTTATCATATTTTTTTACAATTAAATCATAATATTTAATAGCATCTTCATAATTCTTTTTATTTTTATATGATTCGGCAATTCCAAAATATGCTTCAGCAGCCCAATCTGAATCAGGGAATCTATTTATAATAATATTATAGGTTTTAATAGCGTCTTCTGTATTTAATATATTATTATAACAATCTCCAAGTTCAAGAAGCAACCACGCATACATATCATTATTAACCGGTTTATATTCTTCAGCCAGTTTTGAATACATATCAATAGCTTCAATATATTTTTCTGCATCTTTATATGTTTTAGCTAAATTTAACCGGACCTGTCTGATTTGTTCAACAAATTTTTCATCGTTTGAAATTCTTTTTAAAAGATTTAAATAGATTTTAATTGATGTATCAAATCTTTTATAAATAGAATTCTTTTCTGCAGTTTCAATCTCCCTTTTTATCACTTTTCCCATATCTCCCCATCCAGTATAATAATCTATTGCTTTATAAATAAAAATTAATACTATTACTATAACAATAAAAAATAATATTTTATTTAAACCAGATTTATTATCATTTGCTATTACCGGCTGTTCGACTTTTTGTTCATCTTTTATAACATACTGTTGTGTTTTTTTAGCTTTCTTTTTTTGCATTTTTTACTCCCCAAAAATAAAAATCAATAAGTACTAACTTTCTTTTCTGCCTGTTGTTTATCACCGGATTTTGTTACTGCCTCAACTTTTGCAGTATATTCTCCCTGCGGGATAGAAGCATTTAGTGGTATTGGAAATACATAAAACCATATTTTCTTTTCTTTATTATATTTTAACGATACTTTAGGAGAACCAAAAACATCAATCCATCCATAAACATTTTCTACATCATCTGTCGTCTTAACTATAGCAGTAACATAAATCCCGGGTTTTATCCCTTTGTCAGGTTTTATAGTAAATTCTAATATTTTACTTTCTTTTATTGTTTGAACCGAACTACAACCAATAAAAAATATAATTAAAATTAAAAAAAAATATTTATAGTTCAACTTCTTCCCCTGGTTTTAGTTCTTCGGATAATCTTAGTTTTGAAGCAATATCGCCGGAAGCGCCTTCTGTATTACTGATAAGTTCCAGACCGATATATGCAGGAGTAAAGAATAAAATTATTATCAACATATTTAATTTTAAATTGGAAAGAAGTCCGTCGTAAGTAAATAGCTGAAATCTCTGATTTAACCACAACATTACAAATGCGCTGATAAGAAATAATACAGCAAAAATCAGCACTACTAATTTGGCATTTTTTGCCCTGTAAGCATTTGTATCTAAATCCAACTGTAGATTATCCAGTTCTTCTTTTTGCTCTACAGTCAAAGGCTGATTTATGAGTTCTTCTATTTTTGATTTTATCTTTGCATTCTCAAAAAATAACAAAACTATCCATCCCCACATAATCACGAAGAGCAAAATTATCAGAATCATCAATATAGGAATTACCATAATAAACCTCCTTATCCGTTCCTTAGATTTTTTATTGCAACAGGTATTTTATTAATTATATCGTTTGCTATAATACCTTCCTCACTCATTTCCTTTAAAAGCAAGTCGCCTGACTGACCATGTAAAAAATTGCCGACTATTGCAGCCTGCTGTAAAGGTATATCATGCGCAACTAAAGCTGCAATGATTCCAGATAAAACATCTCCAGCACCAGGCGTTGCCATTCCTGAATTTCCTGTTGTATTTATATAAATATTTCCGTCAACATCACCAAAAATAGATCTTCCATCTTTTAAAAGAACATTTATTTTGTATTCACTAATAAATTCTTTTATTACTTTTATTTTATCTTTTATAATCTCTTCAATAGTAAACCCTGTAAGCCGCGACATCTCACCTAAATGTGGTGTAATAATAACATCTTTTTTAATATTTTTCAAGTGTTTTTTATCTTCTGAAACAGCATTTATTCCATCGGCATCTATAATCAATGGTTTATCCAGTTCATGAATTAATTCAAAAACCAATGACTGACTTTCTCTTTTTCTACCAAGTCCAGGACCAATTACAACAACTTTTGCTTTTTCAGCCAGTTCAACTATCCTTTTAAGATTATCAGCGCTTATAAATCCATCTTCAGTTTCTTTTAACGGCGCAACTATTACTTCATCAGAGGATGATTTAATGGAATCATGAAGATTATCAGGAACAGCTGCAATAACAACTCCAGCCCCTGTTTTTAACGCAGCTTTTGCAGCAAGACTGACAGCCCCTCCCATGCCCCTGCTGCCACCAATTATTAAAATAGGACCAAAATGACCTTTATTCGCATTTGGATGCCTGTATGGAAGTATCTGAGGTATTAATTCCGCTGTAACAAGTATATTTTTTCTTGGGATTGATAATAATTGAGGCGGGAAATTAATATCAGCAACTACAAGTTTTCCAACATGTTGAAGCCCCGGATATATGGAAATGCCTATTTTGGGCAATCCGAAAGTAACTGTAAGATTTGCATAAACAGCGACGCCCATTACATTTCCAGTATCAGAATTAACGCCAGAAGGCACATCTACAGAAACAGTATATTTTCTTAAATTATTAATAAATAAAATAATTTTTGCAGTCAATTCTCTTACTTCACTTTTTAAGCCGGTGCCTATTAAAGCATCTATAATAATATCAGCAGTTATAATATCATCTGTTATTCTTTCAATATCTTTTATAGATGATACATTTAAAATATCAATTCCGTAATTTTTTGCAGCTTTTAAATTTATTGCAGATTCGTTTGATAACTTTTTTTCATCACCACAAAAAACAATCCTCACTATGGCACCTTCGCTTTTTAAATGCCTTGCTATAACAAAGCCATCGCCACCATTATTACCATCCCCACAAAAAATATAAATTTTTTTCAATACAACATTACCCATCTCATTTAAAATGGCTGCAACAGTATTTGCACCTGCATTTTCCATAAGAATGGATTGCGGAATACCATATTTTTCAAATGTCAATTTATCAATTTCTTTCATTTCTGATGCGGTAACAAGATACATATTTTTCCCTTTTTAAAAAATTAATTACAAAACCACACAAACAGCAACAGCGGTTGAATCCGTGTGAGATATGCTTATATTTATCCTGTTAGCTTTTTTCTTTTTCAGTATTGCCCTTATTGTCTTCGTAATTTTAATATCCGGCCTGCCGTTTTTGTCATTTATGGTTTCTATATCAACTAACTTTACTTTTTTACAGGAAATAGCTTTTATAAAAGCCTCTTTTGCAGCAAACCGACCAGCAAAATGCAAAATAGAGTTCTTTTTATTCTTACAGTATTTAATCTCTCTTTCACTGAAAATGCGGTTTAGAAAATTTTTATTTCTTTCAATAGCGCCTTTCAGTTTCCTTATATCACAAATATCAACACCAATTCCTTTTATCATAATGATTAAATAATATCATACTTGAAATATGTATGCAAGGATTTTATGAGTCCTTAAAACCGCAATAGAAAATATTGAAAGAGACATTTTCTTTATATACAATATAGAAAAAAACAAAAAACCATTCATCCGGTGGGTGAAAAAGGTTTTTAAATCGGCAACCTGCAAGTTTTTTGTGTCATTGCGAGTAAAACGAAAGAAAATAGTTGTATTTTAATGAGGGCTTATGAGTTTTGCGACCTGTCTGCCGCAGCTTTAAGCGAAGGAAGAAGCAATCTTGCTTTTAAAAACGCTTGAATGCAAAAGTTATAAAAAGCAAGATTGCTTCCTTCTACGTTAAAACTTCGAAGGACAGGTCGTCAGGCTCACCAAACTGAGTTTTGAATACTATCTCAATCATTCGCCTTCCTCGCAATGACAAAACAAAAAATATATTAAAATATGGTTTTTATTTAAAAAAGTAGTTCAGAGTTAGCATGATAAATAATCAAAGTCATGTGAAATATGATTTCTAATACGATCTTTGGGAAAATAACTGATATTCAACCCATTCATGGTTGTTTTGTTACAATGTTATATAATAACCAAACGTTTCATGTGTGGTTATTATTATTAAACCCATTCGGGGTTAATAACAACAATTCCTGAGGAATTGAATAATAATAGCCGCCTGTGAAATTGGTGGAATAAAAAAGAAAAGAACATCAACCCCGAAGAGGTTAAATAATTATTTCATTTTTTATTTCAGATAACCGGATAGAGATGAAGTGTGATCCCTGTTGCGTTTTTTAGATGAGTTTTAAGTTTCCCTGGAATTTTGTCATATATCCAGTGAAAAATTTACATCCATGCGTTTTTCAGGTCAAAACAACAAATTTATAACAATGGAGTATAATACAGATTTTAAAATCTCTATTTGCATGAAAATAAAAACATTATAAATTTTACTACATTAATTAAAAGATTATTTTGATATAATACCCATGGAACAAACAAACATCCTGTTCGTCTAATAATTAAGAGAACAAGAGGTTTTATGCATTTAAAAATTGAAGAAATTTACAAAAATTATGGCAAATATGTATACAACATTGCCCTCGGGATATTACGAAATAAAACAGAGGCAGAAGATGTTTCCCATGATGTTTTTATTAAATTATTTAACTCTCTGGATTCTTTTCGTGGAGAAAGTGATATAAAAACTTATTTATACAGGATAACGATAAATAAAGCAATTGATTTAATAAGAAGCAATAAATTACATAATAACAAATTAGAAAAGATACAGATAAAAGAAAACAATGCGTTCTTAAAAACCGAATTATACAATTTGCTAGAAGATCTTGATTTAGAACATAAAGTACCGCTGCTTCTTGCAGAAATTGGTGGTTTTTCATATAAAGAAATATCAGAAATACTTAACATAAATATAGGAACAGTGAAATCAAGGATAAACCGCGCAATAAATAAATTAAAAGATAAAGTAAAGGAGGAGAATAATGGAGTGTAATAAAGTATCAGAAAAATTATATGATTATTTAAATAATGAACTTGACGAAGAAAACAAAAAAAATATCTCCGAGCATCTTTCTTTATGCCATTCGTGCAGACAAGAAATGGAAATTCTGCTTTCAATAAAATCAAAATTTAAAAAAAATATACATAATCCTTCCTCCACAGTTTTGTATAAAATTAAAAAAGAAACAAAAACAAATACATGGCCGGATTATATTTTACTGCATAAAAAAATATTTGGATTTTCAGCAACATTTGCATTTGTTATAGCAGGAATAATATTATTCAATATAGCATTCAATAAAAACAAGGAAAACATAGATGAATTTATATATGAAACATATAGTATGAGCATAGATGAAAATAATGAAAACATAATTTTATCTTTATTAAACAATGAATAAAAGGAGGCGGATTTTATGAACATTAAATTTTATTTGGCTTTTTTATTTTCTTTTTTGGTTTTATCTAAATCTTTAATTGCACAACCACCGCACACATCAAGAAAATCTGATCCTGACAAGGATGCCATCTGCAAGCAAACGCCATATGCCATGGATAAAAACAAAATAGGCATAGGAGGTATATTGCATCTATCCGAAGAATTAAACTTAACCGGAGAGCAAATAGAAAAAATAAGAAAAATACAGGGCGATTCTAAAAAAGAGACATCAAATCTTCGGAAAGAAATAAAAAAATCAATGGATGCTTTGCAGGAAGAGTTCAAAAAATCAAAATCCGATAAAGATAAAATCAACAATTTAATAAACAAAATTTCAGACAATCAAAAAAGATTGATGTTGATAAGGTCCGAGCAAATGTTAAAAATAAAAGAGATATTAACGGAAAAGCAATTCAAGGAATTGATAAAAATCTTTGAAACGCATAAAAAAACTTTTAAAAAAAGATTTATGAAAAAATTTAAAAATGAATAGAAAAAGGGGACTGAGATACCCCATTTTTTTAATAATGAACTATAGAAAAAACCTTCCTGCCCTGTAATTTTTTTCTTCCTTTTAAAAAATCAAGTTCAACTATAAACGCAATTTCCTGAACTTTTGCACCTGATTGTTCTACAAGGGAAGCAACTGCATTTGCAGTTCCACCTGTTGCCAGCAGATCATCTATAATTAAAACTTTGTCTTGCTTTTTTAAAGCATCTTTATGTATTTCTAGTCCATCTGTGCCGTATTCCAGGGAATATGTGACTTTGTAGGTCTCCCGCGGTAATTTTCCAGGCTTCCTGGCTGGTATAAAAGGCACACCAAGTTTATATGCAAGAGGAGCTCCAATAATAAAACCACGGGATTCAATTGCAACAATCGCATCTGGCTTTTTATTTCTGTATCTTTTATATAAATAATCGATCAGAGATTTAAATACTTTTTTATCCTTAAAAATCGGTGTTAAATCCTTAAAAATAATTCCTTTCTTGGGAAAATCAGGAACATCTTTAATAACACTTTTTAATTTCTTTTCCATAATTCATCTCCTCCTGCAAATCAAGTTTTAAATTCGGAATTTTTTATCAAATTTCTCAATTTTTTTATAGCTGAAATTTCAATTTGCCTGACCCTCTCTCTGGTTAAACCAAGAATCCTGCCAATTTCTTCCAGTGTTAAAACATTATCATCATATAAACCAAACCTGTATATAATAACCTGTTGCTCTTTGGGCTTTAAATTTGAAATTATATTAATTAATTTTTCCTTTCTTTCTTTATCTAAAAATTTTTCATCAGGTTTATCAAAAGCCGTATTTTCAATAACATCCTTTAGTGTCCTGCCAGAATCAGATTCTTCGTTTTCATATTCCATATCAATCGATTTTGGCATTTTTACTATATTTAAAATCTCATTAAGTTTAACCGGCGTAATTTTTAGTTTTTTTGCTATTTCTTCCTTTGGCGGATATATGTTTTTGGACCTTAATTCTTTTTCTATATATTTAAGATATTTATGATAAATATCAAGTATATGTATTGGAATTCTTATTGTATTTCTTTGATTGGCAATCGCCCTGTTTACTGATTGTTTTATCCACCATGTGGCATAGGTGCTGAATTTAAATCCCATAGAAGGTTTAAATTTTTCTATTGCCTTCATTAATCCCATATTGCCTTCTTCTACCAGGTCTATTAATGGAATACCAAAATATTCATAACGTCTGGCTATTTTAACCACAAGTTTTAAATTTGATTTTATGACTTTTTCGCGTGCAATTTTATCTCCTTTTTGCGCTTTTCTTATTAATATCTTTTCTTCTTTTGGTGTTAAAATTTTTTCATTTCTTATCTCATCAAAATATATTTTTAAAGAATCACGAACTTCTTTATCCTCACTTTTAAAATCCTGGTTATTTTCATCGTGGATAGATGTATCATCATCTTCATCTTTTTCATCTTCTTCTATTATAATTTCTTCGGGTGCTATCAGTGATTCCCTGTTTAAAATTTCATCTTTCTCTATTTTCCTGTTTATTTGTTTTAACTTTTTCTTTTTCATTTTGCCTTTTTTAATAAAATCTTATTATAAAATCCCTGTAATTTTTATCCTGCGTTAGTTCTTCTAAAACGATATCAAAAACTGCAAATGACATATCCTTTCTGGTTATTTCTGATATAAATTCCTTTAATTTTTCTGTTTTTCCATAAACTTCTATTTCCACATCACCGTCTGGCAGATTCATAACATATCCTTTCAAACCAAGTTTATTTGCCTTTTCCCTGCAATAAAACCTGTATCCAACACCCTGTACATGCCCTTTTACTATTATATGATATCCTTTTATTTCATGCATAAATTTATTGTATATAATCAATCCCGAATATAAAATTGCTTCGCAAAAAATCACCAAAAGAATTTGTAACACTTAATCTACCTATATCCCTGACAAAAACATCTATAGTTATGTTAGAATTCATACTTATCTTAAATCCTGCATTATAATTGCCACGGTCATATTCGGTAACAAGCAATATTGTATCATAAATTACTTTTGATAAAGCAACAACAAAACCAATATCGGTTATATGCGGATCAAGACCTGAAAGATTTTTTTTCATACCGATTGTGATATTAGCATCCGTTATATTTCTTGAAACTATAAAATATAAATTGAAATTTTCATCCTGGGTTTTTTCAAATACATTCAAAGGACATTTCTCAATCCCCGTTGCTAAAGATATAAAAAACTGTTCTTCATCAAGAAAGTGGAATTTAGCATTAAATTTGCTTGCTTTCAAAATATCTATCAAATTTGAAGAATATGAAAAATCAACATATAAACCAACCTCAAGAATATCAAATAATCCATAATTTGCTTTAAATTCAAATCTATGTAATCCAAGGCTTAAAATATTTGAATGTAAAACATAAGCAGATGGGATATAAGCAAAACCGCTTATCCCGTTAACCGAAGGGCAGAATAAAAAATGGCGGACATCAACGCTTTCTGCACCTGCACCAATAGTAAAAAAAAATACTATAATAAATATTAAAAATATTTTTTTCATCTCAACACCTTAATCCATTTTCTATTTTCCATTTTCTATTCTCCAATCATGGTCGGGGCGACCCGATTTGAACGGGCGACCCCTTGCACCCCAAGCAAGTGCGCTAAGCCAGCTGCGCCACGCCCCGACACCATAGGAATCTAATTTTCTTTAAAACCATATTTACCATAAATTGAAACAAAAATGCAGCCTATTTTTTCTTCAATTTTTTTTATATTATTCTTATATTTTACTTTAAATATCTTTTGAAATAATGCACCACCTACAGGCGCTACAATTATCCCATCATTTTTATTTAACTGCTTTTCTAATTCATAAGGTATTTCAGGTATAGCGCCGGTAACTACAATTCTATCAAAAAATGATTCTTCAACCCAGCCCAATGTCCCATCTCCTATTTTTAAATGAACATTTGTAATATTTAATCTTTGTAAATTATTTGATGCAAAATCATGTATTTTTTTTATGCGTTCAATCGAATAAACATTGGCTCCCATTTTTGATAGTATTGCTGCCTGATATCCCGAGCCTGTCCCTATTTCTAATACTTTCATGGATTTTTTCACCTCCAATTCCTGCGTCATATATGCAACCATATATGGCTGGGATATTGTCTGTCCTTCACCAATAGGTATAGGCCCGTCATCATAGGCATAATCTCTATCCTTTTCTCTAACAAATTCATGTCTTGGAACTTCTCTTATTGCATTAAGAACTGCGGGGTCATTTACTCCACGCTGCTGAATCTGTTCTTTTATCATTCTATCCATTAACTTTTTATAATCCATAAAATTACTTCTTTTCAGGGCATACCTGGATAGCGATATGCTTTTTCATATCATAGCCCTTTAATATTTTTACCTTGATCTATTTTCAATTTTCTATTTTCTATTTTCCAATTCTGGTCGGGGCGACTGGATTTGAACCAGCGACCTTTTGGTCCCGAACCAAACGCGCTAGCCAGCTGCGCTACGCCCCGACAATTTTTCAAATTTTAACATTATTATATTATATAGGCAATAAATTTTTAAATGATATATTTTTTACTTTTTGTTAAAATAGTATAAAACAAATTAAGAGGTGGTATTTTATGTATGTCAATAATAAAATTTTATTCTTCTTTATTATTTTTTCTTTTCTATTTATTATAAACTGTGAAGATAAAGAAAACAATGATAATTTTACTGATGAAAGAAAAGAAATGGTAGAATCACAAATAATATCTCGCGGAATAAAAGATAAACGTGTTTTATCTGCAATGTTAAAAGTAGAAAGACACATATTTGTTCCTGCTAATTTACAAAAAAATGCTTACGATGACAATCCACTTCCTATCGGCTATGACCAGACAATATCTCAACCATATATAGTTGCAATAATGACTGAATTGCTTGAATTAAAAGGAGATGAAAAGGTTTTAGAAATCGGAACTGGCTCAGGTTATCAGGCTGCTATATTGGCTGAATTATGCAAAGAAGTTTATACGATAGAAATAATCCCGGAACTCGGAAAAAATGCCGAAAAAATTTTAAATGAATCAGGTTATAAAAATATAAAAGTAAAAATTGGCGATGGATTTGCAGGCTGGAAAGAGTACGCTCCTTTTGATGGTATCATTGTTACCTGTGCCCCAAAAGATATACCAGAACCACTTTTAGAACAATTGAAAGATAATGGTAGATTGGTAATACCTGTCGGCGATGATTATCAGGAATTATTACTGGTAAAAAAAATAAATGGCAGGATAACTAAACAAAGTATAATACCGGTTCTTTTTGTCCCCATGCGAGGGGAAGCAGAAAAGATGAAATAAAATATTTTCATAAATAGTTCTAACTTAGTTCATAAGTAGTTCAAACTTAGTTCTTAAATAGTTCTTAGATAGTTCTAAAATAATAAAAACATTGAACTATTTCCGCACTATTTTCGAACATTATTTGTGAACATTATTTACGAACATTTTCAGCGAATATCTATAAAGAACATCTTTTGCGAACAATCATTTAACTCTTTTTGAACTATTTGTGAACTCCTTACATATTATTTCCTAACATCCTTTTAAATAAATCTTAAATTCAATCTGCCACCTAGCATTTGCCACTGTTTTTTTATCTTTTTTTTATCACTTCCACCTTATTCTCTTCCTGTATTTTTTTTATTTCTTCTACTATTTTTTTGCATTCAAAATTTTCAGGGGATAAACGCAGTACATACTCGCACCGTTCCAGCGCAGCTTCTAGATTTCCTGTATTATAATAACTCTGTGCTTCTTGAACATTTTTCTTTATTTCATCACTTTCTTCTTTATTTATTTCTTTCATCTTTGCCATTGCCTTTTTTATATTCTCTTCTGCTTCTTTATCTGTTGGGTCTATCTGCAATACCTGTTGCCATTTTTTTATTGCTTCTTCGTATTCGCCTTTCCTGTATTTATCAACACCTTCATTATATAATTTATCTCTTTCCTTATTTTTCCCTATTTTTTCTTTAAGTTCTGTTTTTAAATCCTCCCCTTCCTTTCCTGTTCCATATTCTATTGATAAATTCACTGCTTTTAATGCTTCTTTTAATTTTCCCTGTTTTATCAATTCTTTTGCTTTTTTGTATTCTTCTTTTGCTTTTAAATCAAACTCATCAAGGTAAAATTTCGCCTGTTTATTATTTTCATCCAGTGCAATGATTTCATTATATGTCTTTCTTGCATTTTTAAATTGTTTTTTATATCTATATTCATCTGCCTGCTTCATCAATCTTTTTAATTTTTCTCCAATATTTTCTGTATTTAACTTATTATCTATTTCTTCCTTTAATTTTAAAATCATCTCATTTTCTCCAGCTATCTTTTCTGCTTCAAGAATTTTTTCCTTTGCCTGTTTATACAACTCTTCTTCATAAAGTGATTTTGCTTCTTTATAAAGCCATTCAGACAATCCTGGAAATTTTGCGCTTTTGTCTAACTTATCTTCAGTATTTTTTTTTGACTGGATATTAAACTTAAAAAATATACTTCCGCCACCGTAAAATCCTGAATAATCTACACTATCTTCGCTCTCTGCTTGTCCTGTCCATCCATTTATATTATTTATTTTAATTGTTACATTTCCTGTTGCTAATCTGTAACCGCCTTTTAAATTCAGACCAACAGTTTCATTTAACATCCATTGTATGCCTGCATCAATGTTAACTCCGGGTATTATTGTTATCCATTGTTTGTTAATTTTATAAATGTTTGTTCCATCTTCCCGGTTTGTTTCTTCATACATTTTATTCCAGAAATAATAACAAAGCCCGGCATCTATACCTGTAAATCCAGTTAAATAAGGAAATTCATTATTAGAAATACTTATTCTGCCACCAATTCCAGAATACAAAACATTAAGGTCTGCGTCAACAATCTGAGCTGGTTTACCGCTACCCCACGTAGCCACACTATTACCATTTAAAACAAAAATAAACTGGTTTTTTAAATAAACACCTAAGGTTATTACAGGCATATTTATCTGATATATCGCATCAATTTCAGGCATAAGCCCTGTTTCAATCTTTTTTAATGGAGAATTAATGCCTAAAGAAGCATTTTTTTCATTTGCCAGATCAATATATAAATTATAATTATCCATAACTAAATTTGTAAAATTGCCGTATATTTCTATATCAATAGAATTATTTGGGAAAATTATTGAAAAAATGAAAATCATAAAAAAACATAAATAAAATACAAACCTACCTACCTTCATAGAAATCCTCCTGTTTTTTATTACGGGGAATGCTCGGTTCCCTCTATATGGCTTATATTATATACAAAACTGGATAAAAGTCAAAGAAAATTTTCCAAAATTGGTGATTGCAGTTTGAGGATTAAAGCATTAATATCCAGACAAAATTACGCATAATTTAGATGTATAGATAATGTAATCAACCACACTAAAAATTTCCACCTTCGTTAATACTACGGCAGACAAGACAGCAGAAAAAAACAGCGAACAAGGCTGCAGTCAGTTGAATTACCCTTACATACATTATTTAACTGTTAATTATTTATGTATAAGTCTTGAAACTAACATTTTATAAAAGCCGTGCTTATTTTTCCATCCAAGAGCAACTCGCACAGGAATTCCGTTTTTATCAGGGACTGTCATTCCATCTTCTGTAATTTTTATCTTAATATTCTTCATTTTAAAATACTTTTCAGTAAATGCAAGGCATATTGCCGCTGTATCAAAAAGCACAGATGTATTATTATCAGGGTTACAATCAACAGTCCATGATACATTTTTACTCCACAATCTATAATTTTCAATCACAGCATTTAAAACTGGATTACTGTGATTTAACAGTTTTTTATAAATTGATCCTTTTAGTCTTATGGTTCCACAGGTATCCAGTGGAGTTATCTTTATATTTTTTAATAAAGAAAAAACTTTTCTGCATGCTTCATTATGGTACTTAACATTTGATTCTGCATCAGGTGTCTTTTTTCCATTATATCCTCTGTAAATACTACCATGCATTCCTACAAAATTTATTTTTTTAGAAAGGCGCTGCTCTTTCTGGAGCGCTGCTGCTATATTGGGCATAGCACTTATACATATCAAAGTTGTTTTTTCTTTTTGACTCATTACACTTTCAATAAAAGCAACAATACCATCTTTATATATTTTACCAGGATAGTTTTCTAATTTGTAATTACTAACCCAATCTTCCATAAAACGCTGATTGTCATCAAAAGATATGCCAATACCTATTGCTACATCTGTTCTATTTGCTATATGAAGCAATTTTGCTACAAGTTTTGCTCTGTAAAAAGTATCTCCAGTATCTGTGAGAACCATTTTCAGGTCAAGTTCAGGACACTTTAAAAGAAATGCAAGAGCCCATGTATCATCAATATCAGTTCCTATGTCAGTATCAAGTATTACCGGGATTTTTTGTTTCATTTTATTTTCCTTATTGATATTACATATTCTTCTTTGTTGCCAGGCAGTAAAAGGGCGTAATTAAATCCTGAATGATTTATAATACCTGTTTTTAACTTTTTTCCTGTTAATACATCATATACAATTAACCTGTATTTACCATGTGGAAACCCTAAAGTTATCTGTTTATTCCTTTTCTGGATGTCTTACATAAATAGCGTACTGCTTCCCTGTTTTCGCAAGCACCCTTATAACTGTTCTGCCAATATCAGGAGAAAATGACTGTCCCAGTCCAACAACAATTTCAGGAGATGGTTTTAATTTTATAAAATTAAAATTTTCAATAAATTTTTTTAAAAAAGAAATTTGTTGTCTGATTTCATGTCCTCCAGAACCAGGTGTTTTCCCTCTTATTTTTGAATTACCCTTCGGTGATTCTGCTGTAAAAGAATAATCTAAATTATTAAAAACACCACCACCAGACATTATAAAATCCCACGCCTCATGCCTGTATGGTAATGCACATTTACCTTTAAAACCTGTTTCATCATCAGATATCGCTATCTGTTTACTGTAATTCAATAACACTGCCTGTGGTTCAGCATAATGAAAATTTGCAATCTTTACCACAGGATGGATTTTTTCTATTAATTTTGCCCTGTTTTGAAAATTTCTGGCAACTAAATGTCTGCCTTTGTCTTCTTTTAATATAACATCTGAAATTTTATTTTGCCAATCATCAAAATCAGCCCCATCATGATTGGAATATGGTTCATTTATAATTTCATAATAAAGGTTGGGGCTTGATTTTATTTATGATACTATTTTTTTTTACAAATTCCACTTGATATTTAAAGAGCTCTTGATTTTTACCTGTATATACTTCCTGTCTTTTAATTTTATTATTTATATTTATATTATTTATTGGTTTCATCGGACTTAACTGCCAGGAGTAATCATTATAGAGATAACAAAAAAAAGTATACTCAACTATTATATCCCTTTTATACGCTTCAAAAAGCAACTTTCTTAATCTTTTAAAATATTTCTCATCCCATTCATCAAGGTCGTATTTATTGTCTTTCTTTTTCCACGGGCAGATAAAATCACAATCTAATGGCGCAAGAGTATTATCCTCAATGTTGAAATCACCATATTTTTCTCTGTAAAAACCGGAAAATGCACGCGTTAGATTAAATCCATATTTTTTTAATGTGTCAAAATATTTTATAAAGTCAAAACCTTTATTTATTAAAGCACCGTAATGTTCTGCACTGGTTATTAAAATTATATCTTTCCCTTTGTATGTAAAATAATGTTTATTATCTGGGTTGAGTTTAATTGGTTTCATTTTATATATATTCCTTTAAAAAATGATTTTCACATTCAAATATTACAAAAAAATATCCCTTATAATTTTTTCTCTTTTATCATCTTTATATTATCTTGATAAAATTTCACCAAGTCCTTTAAAATTAAGTATTGAGAGCAGAAATACCAGAAAATTTTTTTCGAAACTTTCTAATGCATTATAAACCATGCGACGATCCCCGCACTCAAACGCACGACAAAGTTTGAGCAAATACTATGCTTAAAAACAAAACTGGTAGTTACGGGCAAAACCATATCTGAATTACTCGGTCCGCAGTCTATTTGATTTTCAATATCCCCTCAACAACCTTTTCCATGTCCTTCCTGAATTCCTCATCAGAAGGCCTTTTAATCCATTTTATTTTTTCAAGCCCCGCAGTATCAAATTCTTCCATTTTCTTTGCCAGCAGCGGCGCGTTTAACCCAGCGGCCTTGCTGTCCGCTGCAGTAAAAATTTTCTTCCAGTCTACCGGCAGATTCTTGGATATTACCCATATATCCGATATATCCTTTGGTTCATCCCTATCGGAAAACGCTGTTATCTTATTGGCAAGTATATTCATCGGATTATCTATCTTTGAATACGGCCCGGACATCCTTAATTCAACCACACCATAATGGGCCGGTACATCATTAACAAAGTCCACCTTTATAATATCCTCTACTATCAACCTGCAGAACGATTCATCCTTTTTTTCCACAACGTATTTCATACCGCGGCCGGCGATTGTCCGGATTATCAGTTTGACATAATCCTGAAATTTCGGGTCATTGTTCACAAAAAAGTCAAGGTCGTCAGAATAACGGTGTTTAAAATGGAAACGGCTTAGAGCGGTTCCGCCCGTTAAATAAAAAGATGTGCCAAGGCTATCTATAAGCGACAGGACTTTATCTTGAAGCGGATATATTATATTTTCGTAAGACATAATCAATACCGTCTCTTATACTTTTTATATGAAAAGTTTCCCTGATAGAAGGCCATACCTCGGCTATTGTTTTTAAGTCAACCAATTCAATAAGGTCATAATAGTTCAGTCCTTCTATGGCCCGCCTTACGGCCCATTTTCTGTTAAAACTGCCCAGTTCTTTTTTACCGGTTAAAAAATCCATGAATTCTTCCTCGGTAAAATTGTAATCCCAAAGCAGTTTTTTTACTATATCTTTCTGTGCCTGAATCATGAAAATCATCCTTTACGTTGTTTTAACTATTATATCACGCAATACGCTAAAATCAATAAAAATACTTCGCAACAATGTGTAATCGCTCCTGTTCTTCTGAAATTGCTTGAGATTTATCCTATAAATATAAATATCGGGTATAACTTTGGATATTGACATACAATGGTCGTCCAGATACACCCCGGGGAAAACCTCATCCATAGAAAATTTTGCTTTGTCTTATAAAAACAAAACTCAGTGATGAAAAATAAATAGATTTTGTTTAATTCTTTATTTATTATCCTATACCGGTCGCTTCGCTCCGGTATAGGACATAAACTATTGTTTTAATATAATATTTATTCTTTTATCTATTCATATCTTTCTGGCGTGCCATACATAAACTTGATCTCCAGCGAATAGTTTATGGCTGGGCGGGGTGGACTCGAACCACCAAAATGTCAGGACCAAAACCTGATGCCTTGCCAATTTGGCGACCGCCCAATCATTGATTATAATTATATCAGATTACATAAATTTGTAAAATAAAAATTCTTAATATGCCAGTATCCGATTTAATTATGCGTAAACTAAATTATGCAATAGAAAAACAAAAACCTTCTTGCTGTTTGAATTTATCTCTGAATAAAGTTTTGACAGCAATGACATGATATCATCATAGAATTCAAGAATAATTATTTTTTAATAATACAAAACAATATATAAACAGATATGCCTTTAATCTTAAAAAATATATAGAAAAAATTTTTTTGTTAAACCATAAATTGAAAACCGTAAATCATAAATGTTTTTACTGGGCTCTTGTATCGTTTCCCTGCTTTAACTCATAAAATTTTTCCAGAACTTTTTTCTCTATTATTTTACGGGTTTCATTGTTCAAAGGGTGTGCTATATCTTTATAATTGCCGTTCGCAAGTTTTTTGCTCGGCATAACAACAAAACAACCCTTTGATCCTTCAATTACTTTTAACCCCCGAACAATAAACGAATCATTAAAAGTAATTGACGCATAAGCTTTTAATCTCTGTGATTTTTCATCTTTTCCATGTGTTGGATAAATCTTTACATCTGTAATTTCCATAATCTCACGCCTCCAGAAATTTTATTATATTGAATGAACCATGTATATGTAACATTTTCTTAAATTTTTTTTCAATTTATTAAATATAATTTCCGCACATTTCTTTGTTTCACATAATGAAAAAAAAGCTGAGCCACTACCACTTAATGAAACTTTTTTTTCATTATTTACAACAGCAATGATTTTTTCTTTTATTTTTCTTAATAAAACTTTGTTTTTTAGAACAGATAATTCAAAATCATTATGTAAAATTTTATTATTAAGCTTACTATAAGTTATTGTTTTTGTCAATACATAATTTTTATCATACCATTTGTATGCCATAGAAGTATTTATTTTTATTTTTTTTGGAACCACTATTACATACCAGTTCTTTTTTCTTCTGTTCAAAACCTTTATTTTATCGCCTTTTCCTGTTACTATTGCATACTGTGCTTTTATAAAAAATGGCACATCAGATCCAATATATTTTGCTAACTCTTCAAGTTTTCTTACAGAAAGTCTCAAATCCCATAATAAATTCAGAGCTTTTAATACAGTTGCTGCGTTGCTTGATCCCCCGCCCAACCCTGCACCATCAGGTATATTTTTATAAAATTTTATTATAGCACCTTTCTTTACATTATATTTTTTTTGTAATAGTAATGCAGCTTTATAAATCAAATTTTTTTTTGCAGGTATATTAAGTTTATTAAGTTTGTCTATTAATATTATCTCAGGGTTTTCAGAAATTGAAATATCTAGAATATCATAAAGCGACACAGACTCCATAATTGAATTTATGTAATGGTAACCATCTTTTTTATCTTTGCCATTTATATACAAAGTTAAATTAATTTTTGCAGGTGATAAAAAAATCATTTTTTTATTGATTTTAACTTCTCTTCTAAAATAGATTGCCTTTCCTTATCTGCATTTTCCAGTGCTTTTTTGAAATATTCTGCTGCTTTTTCGGGTTCGTTTTTTTTCGTATATACATCTCCGATATGTTCATATATTACCGGATCACCTTTGCCTATTTCTTTTTCAAGTACTTCAATTGCTCTCAATAATTCTTTTAATGCCTCGAAATACATTCCTTTCTTATAATATACCCAGCCCAAACTGTCAAGAAAATAGCCGTTATTTTGTTCGTATTGCAATGCTTTTTTTATTAACTCCTGTGCTTCATCCAGTTTTTCTCCTCTTTCTGCATAAGTATAACCGATATAATTATATGCTTCTGCATTTTTAGGATTAATCTGTATAACTTTTCTAAATGTTTCTATAGCTTTATCATAATCCTTTAATTTGTCATATACTACACCTAAATTATAAAAAACCTTTTCTGAATCCTTGAATTTCTCTGACGCCTGTAAATATACATCTCTTGCCTTTTCATATTCTTTTGCATCCATATATGCGGCAGCAAGCAAAACATAAAACTCTTCTTTATCGTTATTTTTTTTCAGAGTTTCTTCAAAAAGTTCAATCGCCTTATCAAATTTATTTAACTCTCCATATATATATCCGATATGATAATAACCATTTATAAAAGTTTGGTCATCATGAATAAGTTTAAAAAAAATATCCAGGGCTTTATCATATTGTTTCAATTCTTCATAAGCAACACCTATATAATATGTATTCAAAGGGACCTTTTTTACCCTGTCCACTTTTAAAAATTGTTCCAAAGCTTTTTTGTAATCCTTTGCTTTTAAATAAAGTAAACCAAGTGAATAAATATAATCTAAATTTTTTTTGTCTTTCCTCAATAAATCTTCATAAATTTCTATAGATTTTCTATAGTCCTGTTGCCTGTAATATAAGTCCGCTATTGATTTTATTATATCTGTATCCCCTGGTTTTATTTTTAAAAGATCATTATAAACATTAACTGCTTTCTCGATTTCACCTGTTATCTCATAAACCTGTGCAAGCGCCTCATATGCCCTGAAATATAATTGATTTGCCTTAATTGCAGAAAGAAAATATTTTTCTGCTGTTTCATAATCGTCCTTACCACTATAAATTAAACCAATATTATAATATGTAACAGCCTGATTATCAGTTATTGAAAGATTTTTTTTAAAAAATGATTCAGCCTCATCCTTATTGCCATTTCTATACGAAATAACGCCTAAATAAAAATAGGCATCTGCAGAAAGAGGATCAACCTCAATAATACGTTCAAGAAATATTTTTGCTTCATCATATTTTTCATTTTCCATTCTCAAGCGGGCTGCCATTAAAAGTATTTCCGGGTTATATGGATCTTCCTTTAATCCTTTTTCAATCATATTAACAGCTTCTTCATTATTGCCTTTTAGACCATAAATATACGACATCTCCTTGTATATTGAACCAGGCGTATATGAATACCGCGCACTTAAATTATAGTATTCCAGAGCCCTGTCGTTTTCACTTTGCAGTTCGCTTAAATAACCAAGAGAAAAATAATAAAATGACATTGCCTCCTGAAAAGGATTTTTTATTATTTCAGGACGCTTTACTGTTTTTACAGATGCACAACTGTTAAAAACAAATATACAAACTAAAAAAAAGTATAATATTTTATTGTGATTCATAAAAATAACCGTTTTACGAGTTTTCAAATTTTTTATCCGTAGCTCTTAATCGTTTATTTAATACTTTTAAAAGTTCCATTAATATTTTTGCTGCAATCCGTGGGTCAGATTCAAGTATTTCATTAAAAGACTTTTTTGTGATTACAATAAGTTTTGAATCAACTTCTGTTTTACCTGTTGCAGTCCTGGGTCCAGCATCAATCAAAGACATTTCGCCCACGATTTCACCACAACCAAGTTTTGTAATCTCTACTTCTTCACCTTCTTTTGTTTTTTTTGAAATAACAACTCCGCCTTCCATGACAATATACAAAACTTCACCGGGCATTCCTTCAACAAATAGTGTTGAACCCTTTTTATAAAATTTGGTAAACACCTTTTTCAAAACAACTTCCATCTCCTGATCAGAAAGGTCTTTAAAAAAAGACAATGACTTTATTTGTTCATATTCATTTGGGTCCAAAATAGCACTCCTTAAATAATACTTTAATATATTATAGCATATTTTTTAATTACTTGTTAATGCTTTTATATAGAAATGTTCATTGTAGTTGTTCTTTACTGATGTTCATTGTTAATGTTTTCTATTAATGTTCGTTACTGATGTAAAATATTATTAAGCAACATCGTTATTGAACATTCATAGCGAACATTTTCAACGAACATCTTCAGCGAACATTCTTAAATTAAATTTGTATTTCCATTCCCTCCTTCACCGAAATGGCTGAAGGAAATTTTGCAAGCGCTGCAATATGTATCTGATCTAAATCGTCATCAGTATGTTCCGGGGCGTGATGGACCAGATGTAAACCCTTAACTCCTGCAAGCTGGGCTATTTTTATGCCTTCATCATAAGTGGAATGTCCCCAGCCAACATATTTAGGATATTCTTCCGGTGTAAATTGTGCATCATACATCAAAACAGTTGCATCTTTTGCAAGTTTAATAAGATTTGAATCCGGCACGGAAAAGTGTTCATAATCAGTTGCAACAATAAAAGAAGAACCGCCACTTTCAATTCTAAAAGCAAGGTTCCCACCCGGATGATTTATCTTTATATAATTTATTTTAAAGGGACCAATTTTTATCTCATCATTGCCCTGCAATTCATTAAAAACTAATTTTGCAGCCATACCGCTTAATTCAACTGGAAAATTAATAAATTGCTGTTGTTTTTTAAGGACATCCATAACCGTCATATTATATTTTGTTTCACCAAAAATATTTAATTCATTTGACTTAATATATGCCGGGGTAAAAAAAGGAAATCCCATCAAATGGTCCCAGTGATAATGAGTAAAAAAAAGATTAAACTTATGCCCTCCGGGTCCTGAATCTTTTATGATCTCCCTGCCAAAATTTCTGATACCGGTTCCTGAATCAATAATAATAGTTGTATTTGCTTCATGTATTACCACGCAGGTTGTATTGCCACCATATTTTACATATTCCTGTCCTGATACAGGCAGTGACCCTCTTACTCCATAATATTTTATTTTCATAATCACCAACCATTTAATTATTTTCTAACTTATATTTACCAGATTAAAAGTATCTCCATATTTCAGTTTTATTATATCAAATAATTTTCTGTTTTTGTTGTGATTTATATCACTTTGAAAAATAAAATTATTTGACGCTTCTTTCGCTATTTCCATTATATCTCTGTCCTTAATTATACTGGCTATTTTAAATTCAGGCAACCCATGTTGCCTTGTACCCATAAATTCGCCTGGTCCCCTGATTGCCAGATCTTCCTCTGAAATTTTAAAACCATCCTGGGTATTTACCATAATATTAAGCCGTCTGAATCCATCTTCTGTTTTTGGATCTCCTACTAAAACACAATATGACTGTGCTTCACCACGCCCAACTCGACCTCTCAATTGATGTAACTGAGACAAACCAAATCTTTCTGCATGCTCAACAACCATAACAGATGCAGTGGGGACGTCTATGCCTACTTCAATAACAGTGGTAGCAACAAGAATATCTATTTTTTTCCCCTTAAAATCTCTCATAATCACATCCCTTTCATCGCTTTTCATCTGTCCGTGGACCAATGCTATTTTATATTCGGAAAAAATTTTTGCCCATTCTTTTTCCATTTCAATCGCGCTTTTTAAGTCAAGTTTTTCAGATTCCTGCACAAGAGGATAAACTGCATAAACCTGCGCCCCTTCCTGTAATCTCTGCCTTATAAAAGAATATAACTTTTCTTTACTGTCATTTTCAAATAACAATGTTGTCACAGGTTTTCTGCCAGGAGGCATTTCATCAATAACTGAAATATCGGTATCTCCATAAACAGTTAAAGATAATGTCCTTGGAATCGGAGTAGCGGTCATAATAAGTGTATGGGGTACAAAATTTCCTTTTTCCATTAATTTTGCCCTTTGCATAACACCAAACCTGTGTTGTTCGTCAATGACGACAAACCCGAGATTTTTAAAAAACACATCTTCCTGTATTAAAGCATGCGTTCCGATAACAATGTCAATATTGCCTGTTTTTATTTTTTCAAGTAATTCTGTTCTCTCACTCTTTTTTATATCACTTATGAGCAAGCCTGTTTGTATATTTGTTCCTTTAATAAAATTTAATATGTTTTTAAAATGTTGTGTGGCTAATATCTCTGTAGGAGCCATTATTGCCGATTGCATACCTGAATCAGCTGCAATTATACATGATAATAATGCTATTATTGTCTTTCCAGAACCCACATCTCCCTGGAGCAATCTGTTCATTGGTTTACCGGATACAAAATCATTTTTAATTTCGTTTAATGTCCTTTCCTGTGCCGATGTTAATTTAAAAGGTAAAGAATTCAAAACTTTAGAAAAAATCTCGCCTTTTATATTGAATATCGGAGCTTTGTTTTCCTTTATTTTCCTCCTTCTTAAAGCAAAAGCTGACTGCAATATAAAAAGTTCATCAAATTTTAATCTTATTTTTGATTTTTCAAGTTCTATTAAACTTTGAGGAAAGTGTATATTGTAAAGTGCATCCTTTAAATTCATTAATGAATATTTCTTTTTAATTTCTTCCGGCAGATACTCTTCAATATATTGCAAATAATTATCAAGTGTGTATTTTATTATTTTTCTCAGTTGTTTTTGTGAAATATTTTCCGTTAAAGAATATACAGGCACTATCCTGTTTACATTTAACAGATCATCTTCGTCTGTTTTCTGTTTCCCACCTTTCTGGCTTACTATTTCATATTCAGGCGTTGATATCTGAAAAGAACCCCTAAAAAATTCAACTTTCCCGAAAAAAATTACACTATCGCCTTTATTAAAAATTTTTTCCATATATGGCTGGTTATACCATACACCGCTTATATATCCTCTTTCATCTTTAATAAGCACCTGCGTAATTTTTAACCTGTTTCTTGTTAATATAGTTCCTTTATCAACAACAACACCTTTTACTGCTTGCTTTTCTCCTATCCGGACTTTGTTTATTGGTGTAATATTTGATCTATCCATCCAGCCATAGGGAAAATAATATATGAGGTCAAAAATATTTTTTATATTCAGTTTTGCAAGTATTTTAACCCTGTTGGGACCCACTCCTTTTATATACTGGATATCTTTTTTTAGTAATTCATTAATAATACACATTTTGCATATTACCTATCATATTCATATAATCCGGTATTGCTGTGATTGGTTTGCTAAACCTGAATTGCGGAACAGCGGATATTGAAATGGTAAAACCAAACTGGGACACATTGTCCTGTCTCGTGGACCATGTAAAATCAGCCCGCCAGCAATGAATGTACCATGTCAAAGCTATGCTTTGTTCTTCCAGATTCTTTGCAGTTAAGCTATAATTCCTATATATTGAAACGTCAAGATGCTCAGCGACCTTAAAAAACAAAGCCACATTAAATGAAATTGAATCAGGGATTCTATTCCCTGTTACGGGATAGCCGCTGGCATCTATTAAATTATTAATAAAATTCGTACTCGCAGAAAATCTCCACAATTGAATTTTTGAAATATCATTCAATGCAAATTCCATGGAAATATTTTTTATCTGTTGCGCTATAATACTAACTGTTGAATTAATATTAAAATAATACAATGTATATCGTGCATTTGCATTTAAATTTAAAAAAGAAAATCTGTCTAATTCTGAATTATTATACAACTCTTCTTTTGTCTTTAAAAGATTATAACTTGTACTTGCTCTGTAATTTAAAAAAAGAAAACGACCGGACAATGACGAAGAAACCATATTGGAAGTTACACCTTCCCTTGGAAGTTCTTTTGTCTTGCTTATTTGTTTTGAGAAAGAATGTGAAATATTAGAATCAAGAATTCCCTGTGGAATAATATTTAAGTTTAAATTTTCACTGGTGTTTATACTGCTTGTATTTTCACCCCATCCAGGCTCTTTTTCGCTATTTTTTCTCCATTGCGATGATAATGCCATATTGCCTGAAAGAGTAAACAGATTAATTATTTTGGGTGTATTTGCGGACAATCTTGGAGAAAATATCCCATTATACCAGTAATCATCATCAAGTGGTTTGTAATTACGCTCAAAACTTAAATTATGCGAATAGTATAAATAAGGGATTATATTTATGGACATTAAATTATAATTTATCCTGGGGAATACCCTGTTTATAGTCTGGTACTTTGATGTCGTTGTATTTAACTGTTCTGCATCTATTAAATCAACTCCGATAGACTGATTTGAAAGAAAAGACGTGGAAAAGGATAAACTATAATCCTGTCTCAGCATATCCACTTTATCAAGAGCAAGAAAATCTTTGCTCAACATACTGTCGCTCTGGGTATTAATACGTATCCCCATTCTTGTTGTATCATTAAAATTATGGTTATATCCGGTAGCAAGAGACCATCTGCGCTGATTTGTTGTTTTATCTTCTGCATATCTCCATGCAAAATTTCCGTTTGAGCCGGGATTAAACCCGTATGTAAAATCAAGTGTATAAACAGGTCCAATTTTTTCTACATAATCAAATCCAATATATCCGCTTAAAACTAGTATATCAAATGGTTTTAAATAAAAATAATATTTTGAATAAAAACAAAATCCTAAATTATCATTATGATTAATTCTAAATTCAAAAGGATCTTTTGATGATTCAAGGGACTGAGTATAATAGGGAAAATAAAAAATAGGAACATTACCCACATATACTCTTGTATGCCATGCTTCTATCCTTTCTTTGCCATGAATAAAAATCATTGCTGCTTCCATTCTGTAATGCGGCGAAACTTTATCACAGGTGGTAAAAACCGGGTTTTCCAGATCTATTCTTTCTTTTTCTTTTTTAAGTTTTTCACTTACAAATATCCATGGTGGAATTATTATATGGCTGGTTCTGGTATATGCGTTTTGCGTTTTAATGTTATAATAAAATTTATCCGAATAAATACGCGAATTATCATCAATTGCCATTACATTACCTTCTGCTGATACATCCCCATCTTTATAATTTATATAAATATTATCGGAAAATATTATCATATTTCCCTGTCGCAAAGAAATATTCCCATGACCAAATACTTCGGAGGTTTCATCATTATATTTTAAATCATCGCCTGTAATTATAGCAGGAGAAGAAATATCGCCAGTATTAACA
>FWPV01005185.1_pt1 | contig 26365 bp, 21 predicted proteins | sample 2228371 | NCBI WGS metagenome assembly FWPV01 (sample SAMEA103939776, study PRJEB20133) | metagenome
CAAGGTGGAGAACGGATCGCTCCTCTCCGAGGCGGGGACGTTGGAGGAGTTGGAGTGGGTGATCAAGCGGCAGATGAGGTATTACAACACCGAGCGCAGGCACTCCGGGGTGGGCTACGTGCCGCCTGTGGAGTACCTTAGGAGCCAGGGGATCCACCCGCGGGTCTTAGTCGAAACCGGCCCACGAAGTGGTTCCGTTTCAGGGGCGCAGGTCCCGGTGAGATGCAGCATGGAGGTTCGGTCCGGCGGGGACGGTCTCACGCCGCTTCGACCGCCACGACCTCGGGCACCTCTTCCTTCAGCATCCGTTCGATCGTGTTCTGGAGCGTCATCGTCGCCATCGGGCACCCGTGGCAGGCTCCAACCAGCCTCACGCGTACCACACCGTCCTCCGTGACCTCGACCAGTTCCACGTCGCCTCCGTCAGCTTGGAGGTACGTGCGAATGCTCTCCAGCGCTTCGCGCACCTTGTGTTCCATGTTCGGTTGCCTCCTTGTCCGGCTTGTCGGTTTGCCCGGGAAGGATACCCGCTCTTCTGAGGTGTGTGCGGCCGGTGGGGCTAGGTACACTCGCTTTCGCGCTGGTTGCTCGTTGGGGGGCGACCGGGTGAGAAGGCGGAGGATAGCTTTGTCCGGCATCGAGGTTCAGGAGCTGGAGCGGCGGATCGTAGGGGAGGTGCTGGCGGTTGTCGGTTGGTCTGCCGGCGGCCCGTTCGGGCGGGCCCTCGGGAGGGCCATTTCCTCCGCCGTGCGGCGGTTCGCGGAGGTGGCAGCGACCTGCGATCGTCTCGTGGCTAAACAGGGGTTCGTCGTCGCGGGGAGGTGGACGTTTTCCCAGTTTGCGACCGATCTCCAGGTGGAGGGGGTGGAGCGTGTTCCGTCTGCGGGTCCGGTGGTGATCGCGTCCAATCACCCCGGGGCAGTGGACGCCCTCGCCCTCGTGGTTGGCTCCGGCCGCGACGACTTGAAGATCGTGGCGTGGCCGATGCCGTTCCTGGAGTACCTTCCCCACGTCAGTTCTCATCTCATCTGCGTTTCGGATGACAAGCGACAGCGGGCGCGGGCAGTCCGGGAAGGGATCCGCCACCTTGCGCACGGAGGGGCGCTCCTCCTGTTCGCGCGGGGACGACTGGAACCGGATCCGGCGACGATGCCTGGGGCGGGGGAAGAGCTTCCCCACTGGTCGCAAAGCACCGAGCTCTTCCTCCGCGCGGTGCCCGAGGCGAGCGTGGTGCCCACGATCGTGAGCGGGGTGCTGGCGCGGAAGTACGTGCGTCATCCCCTCACCTGGGTCCGGCGGGGGCGGCTCGCGCGTCACCGGGTGGCGATGATCCTCCAGTTCATCCAGCAGATGAGGGGGAAGCGGGTCCCCCTCGTCCCTTACGTCACGTTCGGCGCGCCCCTGCGTGGGGACACGGGGCGGGAGGACTTGTTCGCAGCTCTCCTCTACTCGTCCCGCGTTCTTCTGCGGGCGCACGTCGCCCGCTGGGCCGAGCGCGAGGCGCTGGGCGCTACGGTGAGGGGAGATCGCTCACATCCCACAGCTTGACCTTGTTATCGGCCGAGCCAGAGACGAGGGCTTTCCCATCCGGGCTCCACGCTAGCCCGAGCACGCCGCCGCTGTGGCCAGTGAGGACCCGCGCCTCGGCGCCGGTGGCAGTGTTCCACACGCGGATCGTCGCGTCCTGGCGTCCCACGGCGAAGTACTTTCCGTCTGGGCTGAACGCGGCGGAGTAGGAGCGGAGTCCGCCACTGGAAAACTCGCGCACGGTACGATACGTCGTGAGGTCCCATAGCCGGGCGTTGCCGAGGACGGATACGGCGCCGAGGTACCTCCCGTCGGGGCTGAACGCCAGTGCCCGCAGCGCGGCCTGATGGCCCCACAGGGTTCGGAGGAGCTGCCCTGATGCTACATTCCACAGCCGGATCGTCGTGTCCTCCCCTCCGGTGGCGAGCATCCTCCCGTCCGGACTGAACGCAATACAGAGGACGGGCCCTTCGTGTCCCGTGAGGGTCCTCACGATGCTCCACGTCACCGTATCCCACAGCCGGATCCCCCCGTCGTCCGACGCCGAGGCGAGCAGTCGCCCATCTGGGCTCCACGCCAGGCCGTTCACCGTGCCACCTCGGGTGTCGATCCGCCGGAGTTGGGCTCCGCCATCCGTGGCCCAGACGACGATTGCTTGGTCGCGGGCCCCGGAGACGAGAAACGATCCGTCGGGGCTGAACGCCACGGCGTGGACCCAGCTCCAATGGCCGGTCAAGGTCCGGACGAGGCGCTGCTCGGCCGTATTCCACAATCGGACTGTGCTATCCCATCCCCCCGACGCGGCGAGGCCGCCCTGGGGGCTGTACGCTACCGCGAACACCCACGCGGTGTGATCGCTGAACGTGGCGAGGGCGAGGTCGGGGCGTTGGCAGCAGGACTGCCCGATCCCCGGCGCACCCAGCAGGGCGAGGCCGGCCAGGGCGGCGATGCCCAGCGGAAGGGCTTCTCTCACGGTTCGCATGCTCTCCTCCTTCGCGTCCTCCCCGCGGTGGAGTGGACAGCGGAACACGACCCGGTACAGCTTGGTGCAATCCTACCGGAGGGCCTCTTGGGCCGCGAACTCGCGATGCGGGGATAGGATACCGAGGACCTCCTGATCTTCTGGGACGAGCGTGCCGGTGATCATCCGCGCCAAGAGCTCACCCAGCCCCGGGCCGAGCATCACCCCTTGTCCGCACATCCCAATCGCCATCGCGTACCCCTCGATCTCCTGCGCCCAGCCGACGAGAGGGGATCCGTCCGGGGTCATCGGGTACAGGCCCCGCCACGTGCGCCGGACGCGCAGGTTGGCGAGTCTGGGCATGAGATCCACCATCCGCCGGGCGACCATGGGGAGGAACCCGCTCGTCTCTCGGCAGTCCTCCCCCACGATCGGCGGCTGGGGGGTGATGCAGAACGCGATCTGCCCCGAGGCGAGCTGGTGGAAGTAGTAGTTGGACGATCCGGGCGCGGGCCGGATGTCCACGACCATTGGGTCGAGGAAGTGGGCCACTGGCTCCGTGACCCCACCCTCGTGGGAGTCCGGCTGGACGGGATGATCGAGCCCGACGAGGTTCCCCACCGCGCGGGCCCACGGGCCGGCGGCGTTGATCACGACCGGTGTTTCGTAGCAGCCTTCGTTGGAACGTACCGCCCGCACCCGCCCCTCCCGAAGTTCGATCCCCGTCACCTGTTCTCCGAACCGGAACGAGGCCCCTTTTCGTCTCGCCTCTTCGTAGAACGCATGGCAGGCGAGCAGGGGCGAGCAGTGGCCGTCACCAGGGGAGTAGGTTCCGCCAATGAGGCCACGGGGGTTGAGGTCGGGGACGATCTCGAGCAGGGCTTTCGCGTCCAGCCACTCGATTCCCAGGCCGTAGGCATGTTGGACCACGAGGAGGTCCTTGAGTAGCTTCTCCTCCCGGGGCGTGTAGGCCACGAACACGTAGCCGCCGCTGCGCCACTCGATGTCCTGGCCATGGGTCTCCTCCCAGGAGGCGAGGATCTCGATCGTGCGCTGGGCGAGGCGGATCTTGGCCGGGTCGGAGTGGGTGGCGCGGATCCCACCGATCGCTGCCTTGTTCGATCCCTGGCCCACGCTCGGGAGTCGATCGAGGACGAGGACGTCGAGGCCGGCTTGGGCAAGGAAGAGAGCGGCTGGGGTGCCCACGCTTCCCGCCCCGATGATCACCACATCGTAGGCCCTGTCACCCATCACTCATCACCGGTTTCCTCGGCCCCGGCGAACAGGGCGAGCGGGGTTTCCATGAACAAGGGCCGGGGAACGTAGTCCGTGACCTCCTCAAGCGGGATCCCCCCCTCCCGGAACAGGCGTCGGAGGAGCGGCCCGCACGTCTTTCCCCCGCACGCGCCCATCCCCGCGCGGGTGACCGCCTTGATCTCGTTCATGTCCCGGAACCCACGGCGGATGAGGGCCCGCACCTCGCCCACCGTTACCCGCTCGCAGCGACAGAGGATCTCGTCGTCTCCCAGCCGCTCCACCGGCCTGGGGAGGGCCGCTGGTTGCGGCCGGGCTCGGAGCCGGATCCCGGCGACGCAGGTTGCAACCCGGCGGGGCACGAGGAGCTTCACGAGGACGGTGCGGTCGTTGCGCGGGCTCGCCCGCACCCCCGTCACCGCGACCGGACCCAGATCCTCCCCAGCGACATCCACCGCTGTCACCCGGTCCCCTTCCCGCACTGCCTCCGCGCCGAGCTCGAACGGGACTGTGACCGTGGCGTTCTGCTGATCCCGACGGAAGTCGACGAGGGTGATCGCTAGACCCGGGCAGACGACGACGCACCTCTCACAGCCCAAGCACGCGTTCCCGCCCGTGGGTACGTACTGGGGCCGCCTCCGGATGTCCTCGGGGTCGATCCGGATCAACCCCTGGGGGCAGACCGACGCGCAGGGGTTGCACGGGATCTCCTCGTGGCAGTGCAATACAGGGAACACGTCCCCCACGGGCGGGGGCGGGGGGGAGCCCCGCTGGCCCGGCTTCGACTTGAGGATCTCCGCCATTCGTTCCCACTCCAGCGGGATCTCCACCCCGGGCTGTCCGAGGGCCTGCGCGATCCGCCGGCCCGCGATCCTCCCGGAAAAGATGGCGGCCGAGGCCTCGGCGATCTCCTGGGCGTCCCCGGCCACGAACGCCCGCATCCCGAACTCGTGGGCTTTCCGGTAGAACTCGTCCACCGGATCCAAGCCCACCGCCACGAGAACTGTGTCGCAGGGAAACGTCTTCTCCGTCCCCGGCACGGGCCGGAAGCGCTGGTCCACCTGGGCGATCGTCACCGACTCCACCCCGTCGTGACCGTTCGCAGACAGGATCGTGTGCGAAGTGTAGATCGGGACCCCGAGGCGGGCGAGCTTGTCCCGGTGGACCTTGTACCCCCCGCACTCGGGGAGGGCCTCGACGAGGCCCACGACCTCGATCCCCGCTTGGAGCGCGTGATAGCCGGCGATGAGGCCGACGTTCCCGCCCCCGACGATGAACAGCCGCTCCGCGGCCCGGACGAGGTCCCGATTGACGAGGGTCTGGAACGCCCCCGCCCCGTACACGCCGGGGAGGGTGTTCCCCTTGAACAGAAGCGATCTCTCCCGCGCCCCACACGCCACGAGGAGGACCTCGGGGGCCACGAGCACGTATTCCCTCCCTGCGCGCAAGATCCCCACCACGTGATCGCTGTACACGGCAAGGGCAGTGGAGTTCAGCCACACCTCGATCGAGGGCTGGGCCCGTACTTCCCGGTCGAGGCGGGTCGCGATGTCGATCCCCCGCGTTCCCGCGTACACGGCGTCCCGCGAGCCGAAGAAACGGTGGGTTTGGAGGACGAGCTTTCCTCCCAGGCGGTGCTTGTCATCGACGAGGAGGGTCCGGATCCCGATGGCCCCGAGCTCGATCGCGGCGGACATCCCCGCAGGCCCTCCCCCGATCACGAGCGCCGGGACCCGGATTCGCTCGACCTCCTTCATCGGCGGTGGAACAGAAACGCGGGGGAGCTCAGGAAGGCCGTCCGCGGGGTCGACCCGCATCCCCGGCCGGACGAAGGTCAGGCACGCCTTCACTGGTTTGCCGTCCGCGATCACCAGGCACTGGGCGCACTGGCCGTTGGCGCAGTAGATCCCTTGGGGAGATCCGTCCCTGGAATGGTACCCGAACGTCCGGATCCCGTGTGCGAATAGCGCTGCGGCGATCGTCTCCCCGGGGTAGGCGTCCAGTTCCTGGCCGTCGAACGTGAACCGGAACGGCTCCTCCCGGTCGATGGGGAGGATCGGGTGGCGATCGAGCCTCATTGGGACCGCCCTCGGAGCGGAGAGGGGATGCGTTCGGCGTACGGCGCCAAGGACGGGGCACAGGGCACAGGCGACATCGACCGGATTCTACCGAACCCGACTCGCTGCGTCACGCCCGGGGGCGCGGTGGGGCTTCCGTGGTGGGTACCTTCTCCCCCCGGTTCTACCCGCCGAGCCCCTGCCGCACGGCGAGGAGCCACAGGTTGGGAGGGTGGTCGCGGCGGAAAGGTAGCGTAGGTCGCGGGATACCCTGGGGAGGAGGAGCACGAGGGTCCCCACGCCGATGGCCGGAGCCCCGCCGAGCGCCATGAATCGCAGCGTATCCAAGGACAACGTGGCTTGGCTCAGGTCGTGGATGAACAATGCGGGCAGGGCGAGCCAGTACATGTACCGGTTCAGGGCCCGCTCGTCCCCGTCCTGAAGGAGGCCGAGGGCCCGCGTCAGGTACCCAATCCCGATCAGGAGGAGGATCGGGATCGTCGCCGCGACCGCTGACCCCACTACGGCGTCTCGAAGGAGACGATCCGGATCCGCCCTGAGGCCGTGCGAACGGTGAGGTCCACCCGATGGGGAGCTGCGTCGTAGTTGGGGGAGGTGATTAGCCCGCCTTCGCCTGCCCAGCCAGGCGGCACATCCACCGGCCCCCATCCCTCCTCGACGTGGATCCGTGCCCCAATCCCGCTGGGAATACGCACCGTGATCTCTCCTGTCCCGCTGGCGACGTAGGCGGTGAACCGTCCACGCCGGGGGAGCGTCACCTCCACCCTCCCCGCCCCGCCCCGCCCTGCACGGCGAGCGCGGTCAGGTCAAGAGCAGCCAGATCGAGCGCAGCGGTTCCCTCACCCAGCATCGCCCGTAGCGCGAGGGGGATCGCGGGCGCGAGTTCCATCGTGGCTTGGGTCCGCTCGGGCCACCATGCCGGCGGGAAGCCGTGCTCGCGCTCCAGGGTCAAGCTGAACTCCTCCGTGCCCTCTCTGCGTTTCGACTCCCACCTGCCCCGGTCGGGCCATCGGGCGGCGAGCGTTCCCCGGACGAGAAGATTCGGGTCGGCAGACGCGCGGACGGTGACCTGACCTACCGTGGCGGTGAGGGTCACCTCGGCCCGCGTCGCGTCTCCGATCGGTACTCGCACCGCCTCCGATGACCTCGCTGGTAGGGGACCGAACAGAGCTAGCGCGACCGCGATCAGCACCAGGACCGCGATGGCTGCGCTGAGGGCCCACCTCAGGGCCGAGCGGCCGAACAGGATGTCTAGCCCAAGCGCGATGAGGAGAACCGGCCACAGCCGGGCGAGCGTGCCCCACACCGACCACGGAAGGTGGCCGAGGTTGTTGAGGAGGAGGATCACCCCAGCGGCGATGAGAACAGGCGGCACGAGGAAGCTGCCCCGCCTCATCCTAGCCCCTTCGAGGGAGCCGCCACAGGAGGGCGAGCCCCACCGCGATGAGCACAATCGGCCCGAGGACATCGAACCGCAGCCACCACGCCCACCAGACCCCCAGGTTGCGGAGGAGGAGGGAGACGCCGAGGAAGATAAGGATTGCTGCAACCGCGATTGCGAGCCCCGTGTCGCGGCGGGCAACGGCAGCCCGGACCTCCTTCCCGAATTCCTTCGCCCGGTCCGCGATCTCCTCCGCCCCTGCCCGCACCGCGTCCTTCGGCTCAGAAGGGGCCTCTCCTTCCTGGGGGATGAGCAGCCAAAGGAGAAGGTAGATCAGGACGCCGATCCCACTGGCCACAGCCAAGACGGCGAACACCACGCGAACGAGGGTCGGGTCCACCGCGAGGTATTCGGCAATCCCCCCGCACACCCCGCCCAGAAGCGCATCTTTCCTGCTCCGGTAAAGTCTCTTCATCAACCCTCCTTCACGGGGGAGTGTACCATGCCCGCTCGTTCTGAGGCCTGTTGAGGCAGGGAGCGGGGATCGTTAAAATGAGTTCGGATCAGAAAATGTGTCTCGCAGTTCCAATGAAGGTGTTATCGGTTGACGGGAACCTGGCCACGGTGGACGTGCAGGGAGTGCGGGCCCGGGTGCGGCTCGACGCCCTCGGGGAGGAGGTCCGGATCGGGGACTATCTCCTCGTCCACGCCGGGTTCGCCATCCGGCGGCTCGATCCTCAGGACGCCCAGGAGACGCTGGCCCTGTTCGACGAGCTGTTCGCCCTGGCAGCGGAGGATGGGTCCTTGCCTCCTGCGGGGACGGCTTCCGACCCTGCCTGACCGGCGCATGCCTGGGGCCTCGTTCGCCATGGCTCGGCACCCTTCGACAGGACCCAACGTCTTCACCAGGAACCGTACTGATGCCCCGAGGGATCGCGACGGTCACTGTCCTGTTCCATTTGGTCGCTCTCCGCTCCTCTTACGGGATCGAACCGTCGTCTGGTTTGCGTTTTCTTCATGCGTTCGTGCCGTCCGGGGTGGACACGTAGGGCTGGGCAAGGGATCGTGTCTGCGCATGAAGTGAGGCGGCATATGGACGATCTTTTCCGGCTGCGCGATCCGGCGCGTGCCCGCGCGCTGGTCGGGCTCCTCCATCGCTACGCGCCACCGGAACTGCTGCGGATCGTTCACGTCTGCGGGACGCACGAGATCGCGATCGCCCAGCACGGGCTGCGCTCGCTGCTCCCCGAGGGGGTGGAGGTGCTGGAGGGACCGGGGTGCCCGGTGTGCGTGACCCCGACCGTGGATCTCGACCGAGCGGTCAAGCTCGCCGAACGCGGGGCCATCGTATGCACGTTTGGGGACATGACGCGCGTGCCTGGAGCCCGCGTCACCCTCGCCGAGGCGCGGGCCGACGGAGCAGACGTGCGGGTCGTCCTCTCCCCCGCCGACGCGGTGGAGGTAGCGCGGGCCAATCCCCAGCGGGACGTGGTGTTCTTCGCGGTGGGGTTCGAGACGACCGCCCCCGGCACCGCCGTCGTCCTCCTCGATTCCCCTCCCCCCAACTTCTACGTCCTTTCGTGTCATCGTATCATCCCTCCCGCGCTGGTGGCGCTCCTGGCTGGTCCCCCGGTGCCAATCGCTGGGTTCCTCGCTCCGGGACATGTGTCCACGATCATCGGGGCGCGGGCATACCGTGTCATCGCTGAGCGGTACCACGTCCCGGTCGTCGTGGCGGGGTTCGAGCCCCTGGACATTCTGTACGCGATCGCCCTCGTCCTGCGCCAGGTTCGCGAGGGGCGGGCCGAGGTGGAGAACGCCTACCCCCGCGCGGTGAGTGAGGCGGGGAACCTCCGTGCCCAGGAGCTCCTCGCAACGGCGTTCGCGCCCTGCGATGCCGTGTGGAGGGGGATCGGGCGGATCCCTGGCTCGGGCCTGAGCATTCGGGATGAGCTCGCTCGCCACGATGCTCGGCACGCGTTCTCGGTTCAGGCTGAGGAAGGAGAGGAGAAACCGCCTGGCTGCCTGTGTTCCGAGGTCCTCCTCGCGCGGGCCGTACCGGCGGACTGCCCCCTATTTCGCGATCCCTGCACCCCGCTCTCCCCCGTGGGCCCCTGCATGGTGGGGACGGAGGGAGCATGCAATGTATGGTACCGGTACGGACGGAGGCCCAACCCATGAGTGGCCGACCCCCTGAGGATCGGGTGACTTCCCTTCACGGGGCGGGGGGAGAGCTTATGGGGCAGTTCCTCGCCGAACGGGTCCTGCCCAAGTTTAGGCTGCGGGCCGCTGGGCCGATCGGGCTCGACCAGCTCGACGATGGGGCGGTGGTGGACCTTCCCCCGGGTCGCCTCGTCGTCACCACGGACAACCACGCCGTGAAGCCGTTCCGCTTCCCGGGCGGCGACATCGGGAAGCTCGCCGTGTGCGGGACGGTGAACGACCTCGCGGTGATGGGGGCTCAACCGGTGGCGATCACGATGGCCCTCCTCCTTGAGGAAGGGTTTCCGCTTGCAGACCTGGAAACGATTCTCACCTCGGCGGCCCGGGAGCTGGCGGACCTCGGCCTTCCCCTGGTCGCAGGGGACACGAAGGTCATGGGGCGAGGGGAGCTCGATGGGATCATGATCAACACCACAGGGATCGGCGTTGCGGAGCGGGCGATCTCCGACGCCGGCCTCGCAGTGGGAGACGCGATCCTCGTCACGGGGACGGTGGGGGACCACGGGATGGCCCTCCTCGCCGCCCGCGAGGGGTTCCATCTCCAGACCGAGCTCACGAGCGACGTTGCCCCCCTGTGGCCACTCCTCGCCCCGGTTCTCGCCGCGGGCGGGATCACGGCGATGAAGGATCCCACCCGAGGCGGCCTCGCCGCGGCCCTCAACGAGATGGCGCGCAAGGCCAAGGTGGGGATCGAGGTCAGGGAAGACGTGATCCCGATCCGCACCGAGGCCAAAGCCCTCTCCGACCTCCTCGGGATCAGCCCCCTCGATGTCGCGTGCGAGGGCCGGGCGGTCATCGCCGTGGCGGCCGACCGCGCAGAGATGGTCCTGTCGCTGCTCCGCGCGCACCCGCTGGGGCAGGAGGCGCAGATCATCGGGGCAGCCATCGCCGAGTATCCGGGTCGGGTGGTTCTGGCTACCGGGATCGGTGGGCGGAGGTTTCTGGAGATGCCCCTCGGCGACCCCGTTCCCCGTATCTGCTGAAGGGCTGCGGTCACCCATTTCCCGGGCTCGTCCATACCGGCTATCATATGTACAGGAGGAGAATATGGGCGGGAAGCCATCAGAAGCCCTGTTGCGGTTCCTGCGCGACCTCAACCGCGGACAGACCCTAGCCGAGGTTGCCCGCACCGTTCTCCGCTACGCGATCGCCATTGTTCCGGGTGCCCAGAGCGGGACCCTCCTTGTGTTGAACGAAGACAGCGGAGCGTTTGAGTACGCGGCCGCCGAAGGGTGGGATTTGGACCTCCTGGTCCCGATCCGGATCCCTCGGGAGCGGATCATCCAGCGGGAACTGCCGTGCGACCGGCCCGCGATCGTGCGTCGCCCCTATGACCTGAGCCCGAGACTTCTCGGGAAGGAATTGGCGGCGGCCCTTGCCTCGGCTGGGCCCGTGGAGGTCTTCCTCACGTTGCCGATCACGGATTCCGGTGAGGTGATCGGCTACCTCAACCTCGACAACCGGGAGGATCCGGACGCGTTCTCCGAGGAGGACTTCGCCCGCCTGGATCTTGTGTGGGAGGAGATCACGCTCGCCGTCCGCGCGGCCCGCAACCAGGAACGGCTCGCGGAATCGGAGCGGCTGTTCCGGTTTCTGTTCGAGCGTCTGGCGGACGCGGTGTACATCACCGCCCTCGACGGGACGATCCTCGAGGCCAACCCCGCGGCCGAGAGGCAGACCGGGTACGCGCGGGAGGAGCTCCTGCGGATGAACGTGATGCGCGATCTCGCGGCCAAGGAGCCCCTCATCGCCTACACCGAGATCAACGAGCGCCTGCTCCGCGGGGAGGTTGTAGCGTTCGAGGAGAGGAAGCGTCGCAAGGACGGGACGACGTTCTGGACGGAGTGCCGGGTGGCGATGCTGGAGTATCGGGGGCAGCCGGCCACCGTGTCCGTCAACCGCGACATCACCGACCGCAAGCGCCTCGAAGGGGAGCTCGTGCACCGGATCGCCCAGCTCGAGGCGCTCAGTCGGATTGCCCCCACCATTGCCGGGCACCTCGACTCCAAGGAGGTGGTGCAGAGCATCGTCACCGCCGCGCGGGAGCTCGCCGGGGCCGATCACGCCAACATCCTCCTCTTCGACCGAGAGGACGTCCTGGTCGAGTCGTTCGACCCCCTGGGGGCGCCGCCGATCCCGGTGCAGGTCCGTCCCAGGGGGTTCTCCCGCTGGATCCTCGGCACGGGACAGCCCCTTCTCATCGAGGACATCCGCGCCGACGGCAAGACCGATCCTCCGGTGCGAGCCGCGGCCGGCCGCCCCATCCGCGCCAGTCCGGTGTTGGTCAAGGGAGGGATACGCTCCCTGGTCGGGGTGCCGATCCACGTCGGGAGGGAGCACCGCGCTATCCTCTACGTCCACAGCCGCCAGCCGGGTCACCTCACCCCGTACGTCCCGGTGCTGGATCTGCTGGCGGCCCAGGCCGGGGCGGCCCTGGAGAACGCGCTCCTTTACGAAAGGCTTCAGGGAAGCGAGGCCCGGTACCGCGCCCTGTTTGAGCAGTCCCCGCTCTCTCTCTGGATCGAGGATTTCTCCGCGGTGGCCCGGAAGCTCACGTCCCTCAAGGCGGAGGGGGTCACGGACCTCGCCGCCTTCCTGAGCGAGAACCCCCACCTGATCAAGGAGCTCCTGGCCCTAGTCCGGGTGGAGGACGTGAACCGAGCGACGCTCGACCTGTACCGGGCCCGGGACAAGGACGAACTTTTCGCCAATCTTCCTGAGCTTATTCCAGAAGAGGTCTTTCCCTTGTTCGCCGCGGAGCTTCAGGCGCTGTGGGAGGGGAGGACGGAGTTCCACGGGGAGGGGATCAACCGGGCGGCAGATGGGAAGCGGCTCCACATCCACCTGGCGTGGCGGGTCCTGCCCGGGCATGAGCGGACCTACGATCGGGTTCTCGTTTCGATTCTCGATATCACGGATCGGGTGGAGGCCGAGGAGGCCGCCGTCCGGCGTGATGCGGTGCTGAGTGCGGTGGCGTTCGCCGCGGAGCGGTTCCTGCGGGGCGAAGAGCTCGACCGAGAGATCCCGCCGGTGTTGGCCCAGCTCGGGGAGGCCGCCGACGTAAGTCGGGTCTACATCTTCCAGGTGCACGGCGGGGAACGCGAACAGCCCCGGGTCAGCCAGCGGTACGAGTGGGCCGCGCCCGGGATCCCACCGCAGATCGACAACCCCCTGCTCCAGGATTTCCCGTACATCGAGGCCGGGTTCTCGCGCTGGGCCGAGGCCTTCTCCCGAGGGGAGGCGATCCACGGCCTCGTGCGCGAGTTCCCGCCCGAGGAGCAGCCCGTCCTCATTGCCCAGGGAGTTCTGGCCCTCATCGCTGTTCCCATCTTCGTGGCCGGCAAGTGGTGGGGCTTCCTGGGATGCGACGAGTGCCGCCACGAACGGGACTGGACACCCTCCGAGATCGAAGCCCTCCAGGCCGCAGGCGGAGCGCTCGGCGCGGCAATCGAGCGGACGATGCTCGAGAAGGACCTCCGTGCGGTGAACGCTGATCTACAGGGGTTGTACGAGGTGTCCATTGCCCTCGGGACGAGCCTTGACCTAAGCGAGGTGTTCCAGCGCATCTACGAGGAGTTGAGAAAGCTCATCCCGTGCGATGCGTTCACCCTCGCCCTTGTGGACGAGTCCCGCGGGGAGTTCCGGCTCGCGTTCGCCATGGAGGAGGGGATGCGCCTCCCCGAGCTTGTCGTGCCCCTCGATCCCCAGACGAGCCTCACCGCCTGGATTGCATCCACCAAGGCACCACTGCTGATCGGCGACTTCGAGCGGGAGAAGGATCAGCTCCCGGCGGTGGCGCAACAGCTCGGGAAGGCCGTGCGGAGCTGGCTTGGTGTCCCTCTTCTCTTTCAAGATGAGATCCTGGGCGTCCTCTCGGTGCAAAGCTTCGCTCCGTGCGCCTATGGGGAAAAGGATCTCCGGCTGTTGCGCACGATCTCCGCCTCGGTGGCCACCGCAGTCCGAAACGCACGCACGTACGCGGCGCTAGCGGCTGTGGAGGAGAAACTGCGGCTGGTGGAGGAGTACTCGCGCCGGATGAAGCTCGCCCGCGACAAGGAGGAGTTGTACTCCATCGTGCTTGAACTGACCAGCTCCGTGTTGGGATATCGACCATGTGCGATCCTCGAGCCCTGTGGGGATGAGCTGATGGTGGTGGCGGGGCATGACGAGCTCGCATGGGCACAGGGGATGCGGTTCGGTAGGAACGGCAAGGGCATCACCATCGCCGCGGTCCGGTCTCGACGGCCGGAGTACGTGGCGGATGTATCAGGCGACGAGCGGTACGTCCCTGGGGATCCCGACACGCGCAGCGAGTTCGCCCTCCCCATCGTCTTCGGGGAGAGGCTATTTGGGGTTCTGGATGTCCAATCCGCCACGGTGAACGGGATCCCCCCTGAGGATCGAGGTCTCCTCAACATCGTTGCCTCCGAGCTCGCGGTGGTGCTCGCTGGATTGGAGCGATTGGCCCAAGTGGAAGATCTGAGCGATCGCCTCGCGGGTCTCCATAGCGTGGTGGTCCGTCTGCAACGCTGCTCGACCGTGGAGGAGGTGTGCGCGGTGGCAGTTGCCGAGGCCGGCCGGATCCTCGGTTTCACCATGTGCAACGTGGGTCTGGTGGAGGGGGATTGGCTCATCCCCAAGGCATCTGCAGATCTGGAGGCCCGCCCCCTTCGGCGGGGGGAAGGGGTCGCCTGGCAATGCCTGGAGACAGGACAGGTCGTGTGTGCCAACGTCGCCGACCTCCCGCGGGCGCGGCCGTCGAGAGCCGACTTGCAGAGCGTTCTCGCTGTCCCCATCGGCGACTTCGCCGTGTTCCAGGCGGCCTCTGTGGAACGCGATGCGTTCAGTCTCGAAGACGTACTAGTGGCCGAAACCCTGGCGGGGCACCTGCGAGAGGAGATCCGGCGAATCCGCGTCGAGGAAGAACTCCGCGAGCAGGTCATCCGCGATCCGCTGACCGGCCTCTACAACCGGAGGTTCCTGACCGAGGTCCTGCAGCGGGAGATCGAGCGTGCCAAGCGCTACGGGCACCCGTTGGCCCTCATCATGGCTGATGTGGATGACTTCAAGCTCGTGAACGACCGGTACGGCCACCTGGTAGGGGACGCCGCGCTGCGCCGGGTGGCGGAGGCCCTCCAGGGGAGCGTGCGCGCGGGGGACTACGTGTTCCGCTATGGGGGAGAGGAGTTTGTGCTCGTCCTCCCCGAGACCGGAGACGGGAGTGGGGATGCCCTCCTTCGGCTGCAGGACAAGGTGGCGGCAATCTCCGTGGACGACGTGCCCGGGCTGGCGGTGAGCGTGAGCCTGGGGCATGTGGTGTGGAACCCGGTCCGGGACGGCCCAGCTACGCTTGAAGGCTTGCTCCGCCAGGCGGACGAGGTCCTGTATGCGATCAAGCGTCGCCGCGGCGGTCGGTAGCCAGGGTTGCGGGCCCGCCATCCCCGAGACTAAGATCCTGGCGTCGGCTGCGCCCGTAGCTCAGCTGGATAGAGCAGCGGTTTCCTAAACCGCAGGCCGGAGGTTCGAGTCCTCCCGGGCGTACCAGGTTCAGGCCCTACCACAAGGGATGTTTCCTCCACGGGCCGTCGGCTCCCTTCACCAGTGCACTGGGCTCTAGAGGGCCTTGCGCCCTCCTCTCTATAGAAGTATAAAGCGCCCCATACCTGGCGCGGTGCCGCGGGCTATGTGGTCACTGTTCCCTGCGCTGCTCATGGGTTGGTCTCTTGGGGCCAACGACGCGGCCAACGTGTTTGGCCTGGGCGTGGCTGTGCGTGCTGTTAGGTACTGGACGGCGGTCTGTCTTACCGCCACTGCGGCGCTCCTCGGGGCGTACCTTTCCGGGGCGGCAGGGATGGCGACCTACACCGCCCTTGCCAGCCAAGGCCTCCGCAGTTCGTTCTGCGTTGCCCTCGCCGCCGGGCTCACGGTGACCTTCATGACCTGGCGTGGCCTCCCCGTGTCCACCACCCAGGCTGCGGTGGGGGCGATTCTCGGGGTGGCCCTTGCCACAAGGCGGGACTTGGAATGGGGGGTGCTCACGCGGATCGTCCTCTCGTGGATCACCTCGCCCGTCGCTGCCCTCGTGATCGCGTATGTCCTGCACCGGATCGTGAGCCCCCTCGTCGAGCGGAAGTTGGCTGGACTCCTTTGGTACGATCGGACCATGCGGTTGGGCATCATTGGGATCGGGATCTGGGGCGCGTACGCGCTTGGAGCGAACAACGTGGCGAACGTGACCGGTGTCTACGTGGGGGCAGGGGTTCTTACCGTGCCCATGGCAGCGCTCATCGGAGGGGGGAGCATTGCCCTGGGGGTGCTGACGTTCTCCCGCCCGGTGATGGAGACGGTGGGCGAGCGGCTTGTCTCCCTCGGGACGTGGCCGGCCCTCCTCGCGGTGACGGCGCAGGCCGCGGTTCTCCAGGTGTTCAGTTTGATCGGGGTCCCGGTATCGGCCTCCCAGGCCGTGGTGGGGGCGGTGGTGGGGATCGGCCTCGTGAAGGGCGTGGCGGCGGTGAACGTGCGGCAGCTCGTCGCGATCTTCGCGGGGTGGGTTCTGACCCCGCTCGGAGCGGGAGTGGTGGCGTACCTCCTCTGGCTGGGGGTGGGAAGGTTCCTCCCGGGGTAGAGCGTCTCGATCCTTTGCTGTACCTGGGAACGGCGCTTAGAATGAAGGAACGTGGAGGGGTGGGTGAGCGGTCGAAGCCACCTGCCTGGAGAGCAGGTGCACCCCCAAAGGGTGCCGTGGGTTCAAATCCCACCCCCTCCGCCAGAAGGACAGTCGGGAAGTCGAAAGTCCAAGGTCACGGGCTGGGACACAGCTGAGGTGCCGTCGTGGGAGTCAGCCGGTTCGAGGAGCTCCAAGCCTGGCAGAAGGGCCGGGAGCTTGCCAACTGGGTCTATGCTCTCACCCGGAAGCCCGACTTCGCAGCGGATCGCGCCCTGAGAGAACAGGTTCGACGCGCGTCCATTTCGATCGTCGCCAACATCGCTGAGGGCTTCGAGCGGCGATCGGATAAGGAACTGACCCAGTTTCTCTACAACGCCCGCGGCTCTTCGGCCGAGGTGCGAAGCCTGCTCTATCTTGCACTGGACCAGAAGTACATCTCCGCCGATGAGTTCGAACGGGCCGCCGCGCTGGCGGAGGAGGTGTCGAAAGCCCTGTTCGGCTTCATCCGTTACCTCCAGGATCGGTAGCTTGCTGTGTGTTGACTTCCTGACTTGGGACTTTAGACTGTGATCTCGGCCCGTGCAGGTGGGGGGTTAGCGGTCCCCTGTATCCAAAACCCGCTACACGTGGAGCCGATGGGCCTCCCGAGAGGAAGGGGAGACGGAAGCGGCCTGGGAGACCTGGGCGATGACGGTCGAGCCCCCTGCGACGCACACCGGTGAACCCCGCTAGGCCCGGAAGGGAGCAACGGTAAGCCGGTCCCTGCGGGTGATAGGGGATCCCTTGGCCTGAGCTCGGTCCCGAGGAGCGCCTGCCAAACCGACCCCGACGGAGGCCCGCACGGGCCGCTGCTGTAGTTGCAGGTTGGCGGTTCTGCGGTTTGGCGGTTCTACGGTTCCAGGTTGAAGTCCTTTCGCCACCGGCGCACGCACCTTGACAGTGGCACCGCCGGCCGCTAGGATAATTCGACAACATGGTCCGGTTATCTGGTGGTGGGCGGTGAGGTTCTCCCAGTCCAGCAAGTACGCGATCCTGACCCTCGTCCGCCTTGCGGCGGCCGGTAGCGGGCCGGTCACCGTGCGCGATCTCGCAGCGGATGGCTCAATTCCGGAGCCGTACCTGGCGAAGCTCGTTCCTCCGCTTGTGCGGGCCGAGATCCTCTCGTCCACGCGGGGCCGGGGAGGGGGGATCTCCCTCGCTCGACCCGCGGACACCATCTCTCTGGTGGAGATCATCCGCGTCACGGAGGGGAATGCCGCGCTTCAGGAGTGCCCGTTCGACCCGGACCCGTGTCCAGGGAAGCCGGATTGCCCGCTCTCTTCGGTGTGGGATCCCCTCCGAGAAAAGGTCGTCCGGTTTCTCGAGGAAACGACGCTCGCCTCGCTGGCGGCACGGGTGAAGGGCGACGCATGAACCCGAGAACCGCATCTCACCGCCGAGGACACCGTGATCACAGAGAGCAAGGCTGTGACGGGTGATGGGTAACGAGGTGACGCTTGTATGGCTTGCGGTTCACGGAGGACGGATCACGGAGCGTTCAGCTCTGCGGTGAGACGGTGGCAACGTAGCGAACAAGGAGGCAGGGATGAGCGAGATGATCGGTGAGAAGCGGAAGCAAGCGTTGAAAGAGATTCTTCGCCGGCTGCACGCCGGCGAGAGCACGCGGAAGCTCAAGGAGGCGTTTCGCGACGCGGTGGGGAGCGTCTCGCCTCAGGAGATCGCCCAGATCGAGGAGGAGCTCGTGCGCGAGGGACTGCCGCGCGAGGAGCTCACGAAGCTCTGCGACCTCCACCTCGCCCTGTTCGAGGACTCCCTCGCTGGGGCCGAGATCTCGACCCCGCCCTGGCACCCTCTGCACATCCTGATCGCCGAGCACCGGGAGATGCTGGCGATGGCGAACCGACTTGCCACCCGGGCGCGGCAGGGAATCCACACGCCTGAGGACAGGCAGGAGGTCGAGGAACTCGTGAAGCACTTCATGGCCTCGGAGAGCCATTACCTGCGAGAGGAGAACGTCTTGTTCCCGTACCTCGAGCGCCACGGGATCGTCGAGCCGCCGCGGATGATGTGGACCGAGCACGACCGGATCCGTGACCTGAAGAAGGCGGTGGTGGAGGAGGCCCAGGGTGGGAAGAACCTCGCCGAGGCGGCAATCGCCCTGAGTGAGATGCTCGCCAGCCACTTCCTCAAGGAGAACCGGATCCTGTTCCCGACGGGGCTGCGGGTCATCCCGGAGGGGGAGTGGCCCGAGATCCGCCGCCAGTTCGACGGGATCGGCTACTGCTGCTTCACCCCAGCTGTGCCGCCTCCGCCGGCAGGGGCAGCCGCTTCGGCTCCCGCCGCGGTGCCCAGCCCGGGCTCCGAGTTCCGGCTGCGGTTCCCGACCGGCGAGCTTACCCCCCACGAGCTGGAGGCAGTGCTCAACACGCTCCCTGTGGACATCACGTTCGTGGACGCCGATGACACGGTGCGCTACTTCAGTGCCTCGAAGGAGCGGATCTTCGTCCGCACCCCGGCCGTGCTTGGCCGCAAGGTCCAGGACTGCCATCCCCAGAAGAGCGTGCACGTGGTGGAGAGGATCCTCGCTGACTTCAAAGCCGGTCGGCGCGACGTGGCCGAGTTCTGGATCCACTTCGGTGGGAGGCTCGTCTACATCCGCTACTTCCCGGTGCGGGGTTCCGGGGGCGAGTATCTGGGCACGGTCGAGGTGACCCAGGACATCGGCCCGATCCAGAAGCTCTCCGGGGAGCGCCGACTGCTGGACAACTGACAGCCCAAAGGGAGGATGGGATGGGAAGGAGAGAGGAGTTCTTCGCCGAGCGGGAGCGCCTCACCGCGCTCACCCTGCAAGCGGGCGAACCTGGTCGCGAAGCGGTTCTTCGCTTTGGATATTGCGACCTACAAGGACGGGGCGCTCCCCCGGGTGACGAAGGAGCTCCTGGGCCTGGTGGCGTCCCTCGTCCTGCGCTGCGACGACTGCATCACCTACCACATGGTCGGGGCGTGGGAGGCCGGAGCTACTGGGGATCAGCTGATGGAGGCGATGTCGGTTGGGTTGGTAGTGGGTGGGTCGATCGTCATTCCCCACCTCCGCCGGGCGGCGGCGCTTCTGGACGAACTGGAGGGGACCGATGAAGCCAACCGTGATCGAGCTTAAGGAGGGTGTCCACTGGGTCGGGGCCAAGGATTGGGCCCGGCGGTTGTTCGATGGACTGATCCCGCTTCCCCACGGGACGTCCTACAACGCCTACCTTGTGCAGGGAGGAGACAAGACGGCCCTCGTCGACACGGTCAACCCGGGGTTCGAGGCCGAGCTCCTCGCCAAGATCGAGGCGGTCACCGATCCTGCCGGGCTCGAGTACGTCGTCATGAACCACGCTGAACCCGACCACGCGGGGGCGATCCCGGTTCTCCTCGAGAGGAGCCCGCGGGCCCGGCTCGTGCTCACCGTGAAGGGTGCGGACATGGCGGCCCGCTACTACCGCGTGCCCGAGGACCGGATGCAGATCGTGAAGGATGGGGACACCCTCGACCTCGGCGGGAAGACCCTCCGTTTCATCGACGCCCCGTTCCTCCACTGGCCGGAGACGATGTTCACCTACGCCGTCGAGGACAAGGTCCTCTTCCCGTGCGACTTCTTCGGCGCCCACACCGCGGCCGGGGTGTACGACGACGAGGTGGCGGACCTTGCGGTTCGCGCCCAGATGTACTTCGGGGAGATCATGATGCCGTTCCGCAGGGCCGGGGAGCGGGCGATGAGGAATCTCGCCGATCTTCCGATCGAGCTCATCGCCCCCAGCCACGGCCCGCTGTGGCGACACCCAGAGCGAATCCTCGGCCTGTACCGGAAGTGGACTGCGGGAGAAACGGTCCCGAAGGTGGTCGTGGCCTACGTGAGCATGTGGGGATCCACCGAACGGCTCGTCCGCGTCACCGCCGAAACCCTCCTCGGCCAAGGGATCCAGGTCGCGGTGCACGAGCTGGCGCACGTGGACGTGGGCGATCTCGCCGGCGACCTCGTCGACGCACGGGCGATCGTGCTCGGCGCGCCGACCGTGCTCGGAGGGCTCCACCCCGCCGCGCTCAACGCGGCGAACCTCGTGAAGGCCCTCCGGCCGCCTCTCAGGTACGCAGCCGTGCTCACCTCCTACGGCTGGGGAGGCGGGGCCCTGCGCCAGGCCGGCGAGATCCTGGGCCCGACCGGAATCGAGGTCGTGGGGGCGGTGGAGGTCCACGGCGCCCCGGATGCGGAAGCCGTGGTCCAGACCGAGGGCCTCGCCCGCGAACTGGCGGCCAAGATCCACTCCCCACCCGCCACTCACCGCCCTGCTGATCCTGAATCAGGTGCGTCGATGTCCCAGTAGGGTTCGTGGGGGACGTGCCCTGGTGGTGACCGGGGCAAAACAACGTAGCTCACATTACGGACCAGGTGCCCTTGTCCGGGCCGCGGGCTTCCCCGCCGGTCTGCGCAATTGCTATCTTGGTGGGCCCTCCCGCGGCCGAGTATGGGCCCATGTGGATACGAGCCTTCGCGATATGTGCGGTCATGGCGGGGCTCGGGGGGGTCGGTCTCGCAGGAAACCGCACGCCGCGGGCTGAACCCTTGGTGGTGGACGTCCTCCCCGGCACCCCGACCTCGCTGACGCTCTCCGCAACAGACCCGGATGGGGATACGTTGACCTTCTCCATTCTCGGGGGACCCCACCACGGTCGACTGGAGGGCACGGGCCCCGAGTTGATCTACATCCCCGAACCTGGGTTCCTCGGAACGGACGAGTTCTCGTTCGCTGTGGTCGATCCCTACGGGGCACTGGACGTGGGGATGGCCAAGCTGCGGGTGGCCCCGGGGATCACGACCTATTGGGTTGGACCGGAGGCTCGATCGAGGCCCAACGTCGGGCTGGCCGCGCTCGCCACGCGACTGGCCAGTGAAGGGGTCCAGGTGTGGTACATCTTCACCCAAGTGGGGGGACCGTTCTCAGCTGGGCAGGAGTTCCCGGTACTCCTTCCGCCGCAGGGAAACGTGGTGTGGGTGAGCCTGTCCCGGTTCGAGGGGGAGGGGACGGCCCTCCTCCCTGTCTCCTGGACTTGGGATCCGCGCGGTTGGCTGCGCGTAGCAGCACCTACCGGCCCAGGATCGTACTTCCTCACCGTGGTCAAGGGACAGCAGGCGTTCTCCTTCCTCGTATCGGTAAAGGGCGTCCCGAGCGAAGGGATCCATCTCACTTCCGCCGGTCTCGCGGAGCAACAAGGAGGTTGGTGATGAGGCAAGGAATGAGAAGCATCGGACTGATGGGGCTGCTGGTCGTCGCTGTCATCGGGTCAGGGGCCCAGGTCCCGCTGGCTCCCATGCAGGTCGTGTTCGTTCCCAGCGGCGCACCCACCCCGTTCCTCCTCGGCGAGGGGGATCTCGACCTCCTGTACACCATCCTCCAGCTGCCGGCCAATGGGGTCCTCGTGGGCATCCCCCCCAACCTCACCTACCTCCCGGAGCCGGGGTTCATCGGGACCGACTGGGTGCACTACCTGGTTCAGACGGAGACGGGCGGATGGGACTTGGGGACCGTCCAGTTGGTCGTCCTGGCGCCTGGGACGACGATCGGACCGTTCGCCTTGATCTCCGAGGGTGAGCTCGTCTGGTCCGGACCGACCTTCGCTTGGGAAGGGTACCGGTTCTTGACCGAAGTGCAGGCTCGGTTCACCTACCTCGAGCAGAGCTTCCGGGCTACGTGGACCGACACCGCTTTCACTTCGCTCGTGAGCAAGACGTCCATCGCGCTGGAGGGGAGTTGGCCTGCCCCGTGGCGGTTGCCGATCACCTCCACGCTCGAGTTCGACCCCTCGGTCACCGCGCTCAAGTCGTGGACGGTCGATGCCCGAACGACCATCCTCGGGTTGACGTGGATCGCGAACTTCTTCTACTCCGGAACTGACCCTCAGACGGAATCGTACGCTGCCTTTCAGGTCCAGGGGGAGATCGGGCCGATCACGTTCGACAGCCGGACCACATTCGTCACCCTCACCCCCACGTTTGGTGAGCAGCGCCTTACCCTGAGGGGGCCATGGCTCTGCGAGGGGTGCCCCACCAATTGGGAACTAGAATTCGTGCAGAACAAGGGCGGGTTTGAGTTCCTCTCCTTCCTCGTCAAGGACATCGAGATCCCATGCCCCGGCTGCGGCAGCATCCGCACGTTCTTCGACGTCAAGGTCACGTTCACTGTGGATGAGAAGAAGCTGGAGCCAACGCTGCGCGTGACCTCGGGCTTCGTTGCCTGTGCTAAGCCGCTCGTTGCCCTGGCGATGCCGGAGACGGGATTCGGACTGACGGGTTTCGATCTCTACGGGATGGAGATCAAGTGTGACGTTCCCCCCGGGTACACCCTTCGGCTCCTGACCTCGTTCAACCCCGCCAAGGACTCCGCGGTCACGGGTTCTCAGTTCTTCGAGCTGTGGCAGCTCGAAGGGCCCGTGGTTCCGTGCTGTGGGAATCCCGGTCGATTCCAGATCTCCTTGTACTTCAAGCGCGGGGAGGGGAGCCTCTTTGGGTTTGGGATGGGGAACATCATCCTCTACTTCCCCCTGTCCCGCGAGGTCCTCGTCAACGTCGGCCTCAAGGTTGGGGAGGTCGACCCTGACGATTCTTCGAAGACGTGGATCCTCACGACGGGGTGGAAGGCTCTGTTCTAGGACCCTGCGCGTCCAGTGAAAAAGGGCCCGGCCAGACGGCCGGGCCCTTCTCTTGGGCGCCTTCGGCGAACCTGCTACTGGCTGGGCACCACTTCGAACGCCACCACACGGAGCAGTCCCTCGCCAAGGGAGATCCACAAGCGGTAGCCCCCTGGCTCTAGGTCTGCCGTCGACACCTGGAACAGGAAGTTGTCGGTCAGGCCCACGCGCTGCCCCGTCAGGACGCGGAGGGTTTCTTCGGTTGGCAGAACCGCTCCCGCCCCGCCCGCCACCTCGTCGGTCCAGGTGAGGACCGCATGGGGGAGGCACGGGGTCGTGTCGCACCGAGGAGGCGCGACCACCGCCACCGTGAGGACGTCGCCTTGGCGGACGACCTGCAAGGCCGGGTCCACAGCGCTCGCCATCACCACCGGCTCGTTCGTTGCCCGGGCTGTGGCCACGAGGCACACCTCTTGCGCGTCGAGGCCGTTGATCACGATGTACCGGTTGGGGTCCCAGTGTTCGTCCAGATCGGGGAGCGAGGGGTCGACTCGTTCCATGGTTGCGAACTGCTGTGCCCCGGAGAGACCGTAACCCGCTGCCCAGCCGTCACGGTGGGGGTTGTCCGCGTTGGCGGTGTCCACGATCCTCCCCAGCGGATCCACGAGCTCCAGAACCTCCCCCAGGTCGGAGAGCTCAAGGGTGAACGGGAGCGCCACCAGGCCCGCGGGGAACTTCGCCGGATCGACACCCGGGTAGGCCCAGAGCAGGGTCTGCTCGTTTACGGACCGCGGTGACGCAGCGAGGGCGTTGCCCTCTCGGTCGTGCCCGCGGCTGAGTACCCCTGTGTTGGGCCGCCAGTTGAGTTCATGGTCTATGTCGAAGGGGTTCACCCGTTCCATCGTCGCGTGCGGCAGGGCACCGTCAAGCCCATACCCGGCCGCCCATCCACCGACACCGCTCCGGTCGGCGTTGGCTGTATCCACAACCTTCCCCGTGGGGTCGAGGAGCTCCAGCACCTCTCCCCTCGGATCGAGGGCTGCATGGTAGGTCAGGTCTGCGGGTACGTCCCCGATCACCAACTCTGTTCCTCGCTTCAAGAGGTACGTCGATTGCGCGGGGACGGTCCCCCGTAGCTCGATCATCTTCCACGCCTCATCGGCGGGGGTGACGGGCCGGGCCAGCCGCCAGCGGAGGGTCCACCCCGTGAGGTCGACCGCGTTCTCCGTGACGTTGGTGAGTTCAATCCACTGGTCATCGGCGCTTGCCGGCGTGCCGCCCCATGCGACCTCGCTGATCACGATCGGTCCCACAACGTCGTAGATGAGGTTGGCCTCGATGTCGCTGACCACGTCGTCGGTGCGGCGCTCCATGAGGTAGAACCCGTACCGGTCGATCGTCCCGCGAAGCTCCACGACCTTCACGTACTGCTCGAGCACCGTCGCCGGCTGCTTGCGCTGCCAGCGCAAGGTCCACCCCGTGAGATCCAGCGGTTCGTCGAACGAGCTATAGAGCTCAATCCATTCGTGCATTGGATTGGCTTCCGTGCCGCCCCAGGCGACCTCGTTGATCACGATCCGCGGACCGAGGGCACCGCCTCCACCGGCGATCTCCTCGCCACAATCGACCACCACAATCTGAATCCTTCCCATCGCGAACGCACCGGTGGGGTCGGAGACGGTGTAGGTCACGAAGTCCGTGCCGAGGAAGTCAAGCTGTGGGACGTACACTACCTCCACCGACGCGTTGTGCGGCGCGCTGTACGTGACAGCACTCAGGTTCCCGCTCAACGCACCGTAGGTCGGTGCCCCGACGATCGCAAATGTCAACGGATGGGACGCCGGGTCCGCCGGGTTCAGGTCGGGGTCGCTCCCCCGCAGGGAGAAGGCGAGGGGCGTGTTCCGACAGGTCACGAGCGAGAGCGTCTCCGCCGTGGGGGGCTCGTTACTGCGCACCCAGTTCTTGAGGGCATCTGGCCCGTTCACACCCCCGGATCCGGTTGTTCGGCGCAGGAGGAGCCCGTCAACGGTCACGTCCGCCGTCGCCCGGATGACGACGCCACCAGGATTCGTGGCGAACACGGTCACCGAGGCCTGCCCGCCCGTCGTCGACGTGCTCGATGCTGTCACGAACGTAGCTCCGGCGGTGTTGTTGAGAAGCGTGAACACAACCGGTGTTCCATTCGGAGCGGGAGCCCATCCTGCCCCCGTGTCGACCTCCACAAGCGCGGTCACCGTGTGGTTCGTGCCCACGGGGTTCACCGACTCGAGCGGCGTCACGCTGATCCGGGCATCGACGTAGGTCTTCTGGGCGTTGGTTCCGTTGCCCGCTGTCCCCGTGGTACGGATGAACGTTCCATCACCGAACAGGTCAGCCGCGGCCTGTACGAGGACCGTTCCCGGTGTGGAGGAGACGATCTGGACCGTCGCCTGGCCCGCCCCGTTCGTAACCGAGGTGTTGACCCCACCCACGAAGCTTGCCGTTCCGCTCAGGATGGAGAACGTTACTTCCACCCCGGCCGCTGCCGACCACGTGGATCCGTCGCTCGTCGTCTCCACCAACGCCACCAACGTGTGGGGATCACCCACTTCGTTCGTCGCGGTCAGGGGACTGAGGTTGATCCGGGCGTTCACGTACGTCTTCGTGGCCGGACCGCTGGAGCCGCCCGAGCCGTTCGTGGTCCGCACAACCTGGGTTCCGCCCGCGAACGTCATCGTGACCGTGGCCTCCGCCGTGAACACGGCGGGTGAGGGGTGGTTGATCGTGAGGTTCCAGGTGGCGCTCATCCCATCGGGGGCCACCGTGGGCGTGCTCAGGCTCGCGCTGGCTGGGGTCGGGGTCACCGTGTAGGCCAAGCTCCACCCGCTGGGGGCCGCCCCTTGCGCGTACGCCGTGATCAAGAACGTGTGCGGGTCACCGACCTCGTTCGTCGCAGACCCCGGCGTGATCGTGATGTACCCATCTACTCCTACATAGTGGCTGGGATCCGTGTCGCTCACTGTCTGGCCGTTGTAGGTCGTCGTTGCGGTCCCGACGTTGGCGTACTGCCCGGCCACGGCCGTCCCGGTCTTCGTTAGGGTCGCGCTCGCCCCCGGGGCCAGGCTCGAGATCGTCCCGATCGAACCCGCCTTGTCATCGGTTACGGCGATGTTCGTGAGCGTGACGTTGCCGGTGTTCGTCACCTCGTACGTCCAGGTGACCGTGGACCCCACCAGCACCACGGGGCCCGGCGCCATGTCCGCGTCCTCCCCGTTGGTCGCCTTCTCAATGAAAAGCCTAGGACAGACCTGGGTCACCGTGACGGTGTCGCTGGCCGAGCACCCGTTGGCCCCGGTCACCGTCACCGTGTAGGTCCCCGGCTGGGTCACCGTGATCGAGGGGGTCGTGGCCCCCGTGTTCCATAGGTAGCTGTACGGCTGGGAGCCGCCCGAAGCCTGCGCCGTGAGCTGGATCGAGGTCACCGTGCACGTCAGGACCCCGCCGTCCGGGGTGATGTCCACCACCGGTGGGGCGATGTCCTGGGTCACCGTGACGGTGTCGCTGGCCGAGCACCCGTTGGCCCCGGTCACCGTCACCGTGTAGGTCCCCGGCTGGGTCACCGTGATCGA
>FWPV01003836.1_pt1 | contig 26359 bp, 18 predicted proteins | sample 2228371 | NCBI WGS metagenome assembly FWPV01 (sample SAMEA103939776, study PRJEB20133) | metagenome
TCCGGTTCTTCAGAGTCCCATTCGAACGAGTCGAAATCAGGCAAAGGCGATGACTCGTGGGTCATACGAGAATTTCCTTGAATGCCGCTATGACCTGCTCAACGGCTTCCGGTGTGATCCAGTAGTGGGTGACAAGGCGGATACTGCGCTCATCGCGCGGCCCGATCAGGATGCCGCGTGCGCTCAGGCGTTCAGCGATCTCAGAAGCGGTGAACGGGGCATCATCGGCGAGCCGCATGATCACGATGTTGATTCGCACGCGAGCGAGATCTATCTCTACGCCGGGCAGCTGCGCCAGCCCTTCAGCCAGCTGGCGGGCCGTAGCATGATCTTCGTGGAGGCGACCAATCATCTCACGAAGGGCCACCAGCCCGGCGGCAGCCAGCACGCCCGCCTGACGCATACCGCCACCCAGCGCCTTGCGCATCCGTCGCGCCTGCCCGATGAATTCCCGGCTGCCGACCACCAGCGCACCGACCGGTGCGCAAAGACCCTTCGACAAACAGAATGAGACACTATCCGCCCCATCTGCCAGCTGGCTTGCCGGGCAGTTCAGGGCAGCAGCGGCGTTGAAAATCCGCGAACCATCGATATGCAGTTTCAGACCATGCGCCCGTGCCAGTTCTGCCACCTGTGCCGTGTAATCAGCCGTGAGGGGGATGCCTCCTACGCCGCACTGGGCATTCTCCAGGGCAATCAAACGGGTCGTTGGAGCGTGAATATCGTGCGGGTCGCGAATCGCTGCCCGGATGTCATCCAGCTTGAAGGTGCCATCGGCTTGAACCGGGATCGTACGGGGCTGGATGCCACCGAATGCAGCGATACTGCCAACCTCGTAGAGAAAGGTGTGGCATCTATCCCCCATAATTGCCTCATCACCACGTCCACAGTGGGCAAGCAGCGCGACCAGGTTGGCCATTGTCCCGCTAACGACGAACAGGCCTGCTTCCTTACCCAGGATGTCCGCTGCCAGTGCCTCCAGTTCGTTGACGGTCGGATCTTCGCCGTAGACGTCATCGCCAACCCTTGCGCTGGCCATTGCCTCACGCATGGCAGGCGTTGGCCAGCTAACCGTGTCGCTGCGTAGATCGATGCGATCCATGCCCATTGCCCTGCCTTCAAATGCAAGCGGAACCACAGGCTATCGATGGTAGAGCGATTGCAGGCAAAAGACAAGGGAAGGCTGTTCCTCGTCCGGGGGAAACTGGCAATGACCCTGCCTTGCCACTACAATAAGATGCTACCAGCACCGTTGCACTGATGGATATACCAGTCCATGGCTCCCAAGATTCTTATCATCGATGATACGCCGGATACCGTACAAATGCTGACTGTCTGGCTACAGGGGGACGGGTACCAGACGGTGGCAATCAACAGTACGTTGGATGCGGTGGCGGCGACCCGGCGGGAGAACCCCGATCTGGTGCTCATCGATGTGGCGATGCCAGGGCGAGATGGTATCGAAACATGTCAGGAGCTTCATGCCAATCCGCTAACCCGTCATATTCCCGTTCTATTGATGAGCAGCAAAAACCCCTCGGAAGCTCGCGCTGATAGCTTGATGGCCGGCGCTGTTGACTACGTTACCAAGCCGATCAACCTGCGCCAGCTCAGCGATCAAATCGCTGCCCACGTTTCGTCCCGGGGACGGGGCTTGCGGCCCATTGATGCCCGGCGCATGGCAGAGGAGATCGTTCATGCTGCGCTGGCGGTGTTGTCCTGTGATCTGGCCTGGTTATACCGCTTTGATCCGGATCAGCGTGTGCTGGAAGGCCATGCGATAGCTGCAACGCTGGGACATGAGGCAACGCAACGGCTGGCGTCAAGCCTGGGCGTTGAAGTGGGGGCTTTTCAGATTGCGTTGCTTGATGATGCCAGCCCGCTGGCTGTGGCGGTCAGCAGCCGCCAGACAGTGCTCGATCTACCGGTGGAGCAGTTCCGTCACTATGCTGATACGCAGATACTGGCTCAGGGATTCAGAACGCTCGGTATCACGTCGGTCAGCCTGATTCCTCTGGCTCTGGGACGGCAGGTGCTGGGAATTCTGGCCCTGGGCTATGTTCGACCTCATGATCCGCAGGCCAGTTCCCCCTGGCCAGCAATCACCCTGCTCAGCAGTCAGGCAGCGATGGCGCTGGATTACACACGCCTGATCGAAGACCTTGCCGAGCAGGAAGAAGCCAGGAAGGCCGAGCATGCATTTCTGACGACGGTGCTGGACACCATGGGGGATGGGCTGATTGTCATTGGGGAACATGGCGAGATTGAGTACGTCAACAACCGTCTCCTCCGAATAGCGGAATACGGACGGGACGAGTTGATTGGTCAGCGCGTGGAAATGCTCTTTCACCCTGACGATCGACAGGCCCTGGTCTATGGTCTGCTGCACGAGCGCGGTTCCACGATCAAGTTTGACCAGCGTCTCTACACCCGTAGCCAGCATGTGATCCCCGTGCTGCTCTCGCGTTCCTCTTTTGCCAGGATCGACCCCAGCGCTCCACAGCAGGTGCTGGTACTGAGCGATCTAACTGTGCAGAAGAGCCGTGAGGAGGCGCTGGAACGTTACAGCCAGCAGCTTCAGGCCCTGAACCGGGCGGCGGAGGCCATCTCCTCGTCACTGACGCCGCAGGAAGTGATCCGGGAGATTCTGGCTGCGGCAACAGCGGTTGCCGACGCTGAGGGCGCGTCCGTGCTGCTGCGCAGTGAAGATAACCCCTCTGAACTGGTCTTCATGGCTGCTGTGGGGCCGGAGGCTGAGCGTCTGCATGGGATGCGCGTGCCGATCTCGGAAGGGATTGCTGGCTGGGTTGTGCGGGAAGCGACCAGCCAGCTTGTGGTTGACACGGCATATGACGACCGCTTTTACCGCGACATCGATGCCTACTCCGGTCTGACGACTCGCTCCCTGATCGCGGTGCCGTTGATCGTTGCTGACCAGGTGATCGGGGTTCTGGAGGTTGTCAATAAGCGCGCCGGGACATTCGACCGGGCGGACATGGAACTTCTGGAAAGCATCGCCGGCACAGCGGCTGTTGCCATTGAGAACTCACGGCTGTTTGAGCAGACGCGAAGGCAGCTCAACGATCTGGGGACATTGCTGGATGCGAGCGCTGCGGTCTCGTCCACGCTGGATTTCGGTAGTGTGCTGGAGTTGATAGCCAGGCGCTTGCTGGATGCGCTGCGGGTGGAACGTTGCCAGGTCATTTCGTGGGATCGCGGGACCAATACCCTGGTTTCCCTGGCAGAAGTGGTTGATGCATACTGGCGATCTGGAACCGGCCCGGTGATTGATATCAGCGACTCACCGGTTCGGAACCGGACGCTGACGATCGGGCGGGCGCAACAGGCATGGGATGGCGATCCGGCATCCTCACCACAGGATATGGCGGAACTGGCAGCTTTGAGCCAGCGTGCGGTGCTGGTAACCCCTCTGTGGTTTGGGCGTAAAGTAGTGGGTCTGGTTTCGGTTTACAGGAGTGCGGAGGGCGACGACCGTTTCTCCTCTGGCGATGTCGATCATGTTGGTCGCATCGTCGGTAACTGGACGGTCCGTATTGAGCGCAGCCAGCACCGGTGGACGGAGGAGCAGTATCTCGACGATTTGTGCAATCTTTTGCAGGCCGTTCCGGGGGTGATGTGGGTGCGGGTGGAAGAATGGTTCCCGCAGGAACGGCGACTGCGGCGGCTGCGAGAAACGGGTTTTGCCCTGTGGATTGAACGGGAAGGCCTGCAACTTGATCTCGATCAACATCCGACGATGAAGCGGGTGCTTTCCATCGCTCAACCCAGAGTGGTGGAACGCCAGCAACTGGAAGCCGATCCGCGCGAACAGGAATTGCTGGCGCAGGTGGGTGGCGAGGTCTGCCTGATGGCGCCGTTTATCATCCGTGGTCAGCCGGAAGGGCTGGTCAAATTGATAGACTCCGATAGCCGGCGCACCTTTGATGCCGCGCAAATCTCATTGTGCCAGGGCATTGCCAACGTTGTTGGGAATGCCATGGAGAACGCGTATCTGTACCAGAGTCTGGAACGTCGTGCTGCGGCGCTGGAAGCAGCCTATGCTGAACTCAAGCAGGCCGACCAGCTGAAAGAGGAACTGCTGCAGAATCTGTCCCATGAGATTCAGACCCCGCTGATGCACGTGATGGGGTACATGGAACTGATGTATAACGAAGCCTTTGGGCCATTGAATGCTGAACAACGCGAGAAGCTTTCCTTTGTCCTCGAGCGTGCACGACAACTCTCCGAGCTAGCCAGGAATATCATCACGGTTCAGGCGCTGCAATCGCAGGGCCTGCATATGCAGCCTTCAAGTCTGGAAGAGATTCTGCCTCATGCGATCAGTCTGTGGGAACCAGAAGCCACCAAGCGATCGATGACCATCAAACTGGACTTACCGGATGGCCTGCCTGCGGTCATGGCGGATCCCGGTCGGCTGACCGAGGTGGTGGGCCACCTGCTCAGCAATGCTGTGAAGTTCAGCCCAAACGGCTCCTCCATTGAAGTGGCTGCTCGTGAGCGCGAGGGGGTGGTGGAGGTAAGCGTCCGTGACCACGGCGCGGGTATTGCGCTGGAGCATCATGAGCGCATCTTCCGGCGTTTCTACCAGGTGGACGGCGGTGTTGCCCGCAAGCATAGTGGCGCTGGTCTGGGGCTGGCGATCGTACAGGAGGTTGTGTCTCAGCACGGTGGGCGTGTCTGGGTAGAGAGTGAGCCAGGGAAGGGTAGCACGTTTACTTTTACAGTGCCCAAGGCTTCAACGGTATCCGGTAACGATCTTAATGGATCGTTTAGTGCCTGGGATCGCACATGGCAGGGTTAGACGCCTGTGCCTGAGTCGAATGGATTGCTGATGACCACTATTCATCTGGCATTCAACAATGCCTATATCCTGTTTTCGTTTGCGCTGGGGGGCTGGTGTATCCTCAAACTGGTGCGTGACCAGGGTTTGGATGGCCAGTTCTGGGGCGCTGTTGCGCTGAATACCTTGCTGGCCGTGGCTATCCTATTGCTGGCTGCGGGTATGTACCTGGCAGGCATTCGTCCCCACAGGGCGGTCTATTTTCTGTATGCGCTCTACTTTGCCATTGTGTTGCCCGGCACATTCTTCCTGTTGCGCGGACGCGATGATCGCGTGGCGGTGATTATTTTCGGCATCGTGACGGTTTTCTCCGGCGCAGCGGCTACCCGTGTGCCGCTGCTGGTTGAACCATGGAGCACGTTACCCTGAGGGGATTCCGCGCTGAGCAGGGATGCCCCTTGCCAGAGCGCCCGGCCGGGGGCTTTTTTGTTCGGCGTGCAGGCTTCCTGCGGAGAATCCGAAGTGGAATGAACCCATGCACCGGGCCTGAAGCGTACTTCCTGCGTCTCTGGCTGCTGCTGGTGGTTCTCGCTGCCTCATGCACGCCGTTGCCGACGCCGGTCGTGATCAGCGAGGCTGACGCAACCATGACCGCTCAGGCTACAGTTCCGGTTGTTGCGGCACCACCAGATACCAGCGCTGCTATTTCAACGTCGGTTCTTCGCCTTGGGGTAGCATCCTGGCGGGGGTTTGACCCTCTGGATGCTGTCGATGCCGGGACAGAACAGGTGCAGGCGCTGATCTACGAGACTCTGCTGGCATACGATACTCAGGGCAACCTGCTGCCCTTGTTGGCAGCAGACCTGCCTGCTGTGGATGCCACCGGTCTGATATGGGGGGTCAGGCTCAAGGAAGGAGTGGCCTTTCATGACGGGACGCTGCTGGATGGGCCGTTGGCCGCCGCGGATTTCCAGCGTCTGATCGATCCGGCTCTGGAGTCGGCGACCCTCCCTGAGGCCGTGCGTGTGTTCCGGCAGGTGGTGGAAAGCGTTGCCGGGGAAGGGATGAGCCTGACCTTTCGCCTGCGGCAGTCGTTCCGGGCCTTCTCATCCCTGCTGGCTGAACAGGCGCTGGCGCTGACTCACGGCGTGGGAATCGGCAGCGGGCCATTCCAGCAGCCTGTTGCGGTCTCCGGCGGGGGGGCGCTGCGTCTGGGACGTTATGCGGGTTATCACGCTGGTGCACCGTTGCTCGAGGTTGTAGAAGTCTACCCGGCACAAGAAATCGATGGCGGAATGGTTATAATGGAAGGGACAACCGCCAATTCCCTGGACCTGGTTGCCGGACAGGGGCTTCCAGCCGGGATCGCTCTCGATGGGTTTGAAGCGTGGAGCGTTGCCGGGCGGGAGCAGTGGCTGATCCTGGGCAGCAGGGAGATGGCACTGTTGCCCGACGATATCGCTGCTATCCTCGCGCTGGCATTAGAAGCCTCACCGGATGCCTACTATGATGCCCTGGCGGAGAGGGGCCTGCCCGATGGGTTTGATCTGGCGGTTTCTCCCACTGGCGTGCAGGAAAGCGTGGCGGTGGAGAGTCTGGCGCGTCTTGCTCCGGTTCGTATCCAGGTCAGTGACCCTGGTCGCAACCCCCAGGAGGGCACGCTGATTGCTGGCTGGACACGGGAATGGGCGCGTGCGTGGTGGTTGCAGGCAGCGGGTCAGCCTGGAGATGATCCAACCGGAGTGGGGGTGTTGCTTCATCGTGAGCCAATCGTCACCTATGTGCGCCCGAATTTGACCGGGCTGGGGGTCACCGCCGGGGGCTGGGCGCGGATCACCGCGACAACAGGCAGACCATGAACGTTGATGCGGGAGCCAGACAGTGAAGCTGATCCTGACGCACGAGAATGCGGACTTCGATGCGGTTGCGGCCCAGCTTGCCGCCCACAAGCTGGAACCTGCCGCCATTCCGGTGCTGCCGCGCCGCCTCAACTATAACGTGCGTGATTTCCTGCATCTTTACGGGAGTGCGCTTCCCTACGTTGCGGCGCGTGATCTCCCCCGTGGACCGGTTGAGTCCGTCACCGTTGTAGATACCCAGAGTGTCCTCACTGTCCGGGGGATGCGCCCCAATACCCCGGCCCGCATCATCGATCACCATCCATTGAGCGAGCCGTTACGGCCCCATCAGACGTATTCGGGCGAACCGGTTGGGGCAACAACAACACTGCTGGTCGAGATGATCCGGGAAGGCGGCATTGCGCTGACACCCATTGAAGCCACCCTGTTGACGCTGGGGATATATGAGGATACCGGGTCATTACTGTATGGGACGACCACGGCCCGCGATATTGCCGCCGCTGCCTGGCTGGTAGCCAGCGGAGCCGATCTCGATGTCGTACGCCGTTTCCTGCAGCATCCGCTCAATGAAGAGCAGCGCGAGCTGTACGATCTCCTGCTCAAGAACACAACCGTCACGGATGTTCACGGCCATCCGGTGGCCATTGCTGCCGTCAGTCTGGAGAGCAACATTGACCAGATTTCCACTGTGGCCCATAAGTTGCGCGAGCTGCTGGAGCCTGCAGCCCTGTTCATGCTGGTGCAGATGGGATCGCGGGTGCAACTGGTGGCCCGTAGCACAGCAGAGGAGATCGATGTCGGGCGTATTGCCGAGCAGCTTGGTGGCGGCGGGCACAGCCGGGCCGCGGCAGCGCTGATTGAAGGGGCTGATCTGGCTGAGACCCGACGCAAGCTGGAAGCCTTGCTCGAGGAGCTGGTCGAGCCAGCCGTGACCGTGGCCGATCTGATGTCCACCGGGGTGGTGCGCACTGTGCCGGCTGATATGTCGGTCCGCGAGATTTCCCAGGAGATGCGCCGCAGCGGTCACGAAGGCTATCCGGTCGTCCAGGATGGGGTGCTGGTGGGACTGTTGACGCGCCAGGCGGTGGACAAGGCCATGGCGCACCGCCTGGGGCACCTGCCGGTCTCCCAGATCATGGAGAGTGGGCGGGTCTTCGTTCAGCCATCCGATTCGATCGGTTACCTGCAGGAGCAGATGATGCGTTCCGGCTGGGGGCAAATCCCGGTAATGAATGCGGATGGTAGCCTGATCGGCATTGTAACACGCACCGACCTGATCAAACGCTGGGGCCAGCCCGATAATGGTATTTCCCGGCGGAGAGAGATCGTGCGCCGTCTGGAAGGTGCTCTCTCGCCCGGACTGTTGAGTCTGGTGCGAGCGGTTGGCCAACAGGCGCAGGCACTGAATCTGGGGCTGTACTGTGTGGGCGGGTTTGTCCGCGATCTGCTGCTCTCCCGCCCGAATACGGATATCGATCTGGTGGTGGAAGGCGATGCCATTGCCCTGGTGCGCAGTCTGGTAGAGCGCTATGGCGGTACGATGCGCAAGCACACGCAGTTTGGCACAGCCACCTGGATTCTCGATGATCAGGTCGCTCATCAATTTGGCGGTGGGGAAGACTGGCCGGATACGCTGGACTTCGTGACAGCGCGGACCGAGTTCTATGAGAATCCCACGGCGCTCCCGACGGTCGAACAGAGTTCGATCAAGCTGGACCTCCACCGGCGAGACTTCACAATCAATACGCTGGCGATCCGCCTGGCGCCGGAACCGTTCGGCCAGCTGCTCGATTTCTGGGGTGGTGAGCGCGATCTGCGAGACGGGCAAATCCGGGTATTGCACAGTCTTAGCTTTGTTGATGATCCAACGCGTATCCTGCGCGCTGCTCGCTTTGAGCAACGTTTCGGCTTTCGGATTGAGGAGCGCACGCTCGGTCTGATTGAAAACGCCCTGCCGCTGCTGGATCGGGTCAGCGGCCCACGGCTGCGCCATGAGTTGGAGCTGATCCTTGCCGAGATTCGACCGGAGCTGGTGCTGCGGCGGCTGCAGGATCTGGGGGTGCTGACGCGGTTGCACCCTGATCTGGTGGCTGATGACTGGTTGTTTGCCGCTTATGAGGCATTGCGCCAGGCTCGCCAGTCGCCGCCCTGGACGCTGAGGGAAATGACCGACACACGCGATGGCTGGACACTGGCGCGGTTTGTTGTCCTGTGCTGCCGCCTTAAAGCGGAAGATGCTGAACGAATCGGGCGACGGTTGCAGGTCAAACGCCGGACGCTTGATGAAGTGGCGAGCGGTATCAAGACGTATCAACTGCGCGTCCCGGCGCTGGAGGAATGGCAAAAACCCAGCGTTGTTGTTCGCCTGCTGAACGGCATGAGTGATGTTGGCCTGGTGGTAGCCTGGGCTATCGCACCGACGTATCCCGCCCGTGAGCAGATCGTGCGCTATGTGGCCGAATGGAAGGCCATCCGCCAGCGACTGACCGGCCACGATCTGCGCGCTATGGGTGTCCGTGCTGGCCCGACTTACGGTCGCCTGCTCAAACGTCTGCGCGATGCCCGTCTGGATGGTGAGGTTCAAACTGCCGACGATGAACGCGCGCTGGTTCTCCAGCTCCTGGCTGAGTCCGGAGAGAGGGATAATGACTCTCAGGGGTGATCCGGAAGCAGCTCTGGCTTCTTTTGAGTTGACGCAAACGGTGGTTCTGCGCCTGGCTCGCCCTGATGACCTGCCCAAACTGGAATGGTTCGGGCAATATGCCCGCTACCGCCGCCTCTACCGAACGACCTACGCTGATCAGGAGCAACAACGACGTTTGATGCTCCTGGCGGTGGTCAACGAGTTTCCGATCGGCCAGATCTTCATCCATCTGGGTGGTGCGGACTGTGGTGGTCACAGGAGCTACGGACGCGGATACCTCTATGCACTGCGTGTACTGGAGCCTTTCCGCGGCCAGGGGATTGGTACCCGTTTGATCCAGTGTGCAGAAGAACAACTTCTGGCACGCGGACTGCGGTGGGCTATCATCGCTGCGGCTAAAGACAACCCCGGAGCGCGTCGTCTGTATGAGCGGCTGGGCTATGTGGTCTACGGCGAGGATGCCGGTCACTGGGAGTATACGGATGATGAGGGGCGCGTGCAGCATGTGCACGAGCCGGCCTGGCTGCTACACAAGCGGCTGCGGCTGCGTTCCGAGGAGCAGGAGGTGAACAATGAAGGAGGGGCGCAAGAATGCTGAGGCGGTTTCCGGGTAGGGGAAAGTCTGAAGGCGACAGCGAAGCGGTTCGTGCAGCGGAAGGAGACGTGGCGCCTGACCAGCCTGCCAGTGTGTGGGGCAGGGCGGAGCAACAACAGGGTGGTGGCTTCCGTGCGGCGCGCCGGATTCGTGTTCGCTGGCGCTGGCTGCTGGGCATCCTTGTCCTTCTTGTTATCGCGCTAACACTGAACATGGATCTGTCTGCCTGGATTCCTGCCGAGTGGCTGGGACGCTGGCCGCTGGTTCTCATCGGGCTGGGTGCGGTGGGGTTGCTGGCCGGTATGATCGCGTCCTGGGCGCCGGGAGCGCTGGGTGGGCCGCTGTTGATCGCCCTGGGGGGTGTGGAGGTACTTGCCCAGCAGGGCACCCCGATCACCCGGATGGTGATCGGGGGTGCGTTGTTGATTGCGCTGGGCGCCGCTGTGGTGGTGCGCGGCCTTACGATGGTGCGTGGCTGAGTCGGTTGACGGCTTGCGCTGTCAGTGGGCCGAGGTGAGCGCCTGATCCAGATCGGCGATGATATCCTCAATATCTTCCAAGCCGACTGACAGCCGGATCAGGCTGTCGGTGATGCCCATCTTCAGGCGTTCTTCCGGCGGTGTCTTGAAGTTCATCATGCTGGCCGGGTGTGCAATCAGGGTGTCTGTTGTGCCCAGGCTGACCGCCAGACGGCACAGACGAACGTTGTTCATCACCTTCACGGCGGCGTCATATCCTCCCCGCAGTTCGAATGACATCATTGCCCCGAAGGCATCCATTTGCGCCAGAGCCAGGTCACGCTGGGGAAATGATGGCAAGCCCGGGTAGTTAACGCGGGTCACCGTGGGATGCTGTGCCAGAAAGTGAGCTACGGCCAGGCCGTTTTCGCAGTGGCGGGGCATGCGCAGGTGAAAGGTCTTAAGGCCCAGCCCGGTCAACCAGGCATCCATCGGCCCGGCAACCGCGCCATAATTGGTCAGTGTGGGCAGCAGTTTTTCGCGGTAGATCGCTTCATGGGGGGTGATGATAGCGCCCCCGACTACTGTACCATGGCCGGTCAGGTACTTGGTGGTGCTGTGCACGACAATATCGGCACCCAGTTCCAGCGGGCGCTGGACGTAGGGCGAGGCAAAGGTATTGTCAACGACCACCAGTGCACCGACAGCGTGGGCGCGGGCCGCCACACCGCGAATATCGGTCAGCGCCATGGTGGGGTTTACCGGTGTCTCAAGGTAGACGAGTTTTGCACGGGGGTGCTGCTCAAGCGCGGCGTCGAGTTCCTCCAGACAGGGGCCATTGAAGGCGACGTGCTGGACGCCCCGGCGGGCCAGGTCTCTGGTGAAGATCGCGTGGGTAGCGCCATAGTGGGCCTGCTGGCTGATCACCGTGTCCCCGGCGCTGGTCAGGGCGAGAATCACGGTGCTGATGGCGGCCATACCTGAGCCGGCCAACAATCCGAAGGGGCGATGGGGCAGCCGGATACCCTCCAGTGCGGCGATTGCCTGGGCGGTTGCACGGACGTTGGGGTTATCCAGACGCCCGTAGATGTATCCATTTTCCTCGCCGCGCCACAGGGCCTGGCCGTGCGCTACGCTGTCAAAGATATAGGTCGAGGACTGGTAGATCGGCATCATGTGGGCGTGAGTCGGGTTGAACCACCGATCTGCCTGCACGGCAACCGTGCCAAAGCGCGGCTTCTCCTGGGAGCCTTTGGAATCTGTCATGGCCTGCAACGCCCTTTCTTGCGGATGAACTGTGCCAGGTACAAGCATACCGCTGACGGCAGGGAATCGGCAGCGGGAAAGTGCGGTTTTAGCCGCTGGAGCAGGGCAATGCTGTCCTGGTCGCGCGGCAGCGTATTCCCGGGCAATCTGGATATTTACAGCAGGGATGTGCCCTAGATGAGAATGTGGTCGATGGCGGTGGTCAACTGCGCCAGATTGCGCACCTGATGGACTTCGTCACAGAACGGCAGATAAAGCAACATGTCACTGTCATCGGTTCCCCACTGCGCCGGGTACTCCGGGTTCAGCCAGATGGTTCGGCGAGCGCGGCTGCTAATCTTGCGGAAGATCTCCAGGGCAGGATCGTTGTAGTTGTTACGCGCATCACCCAGGATAATGAAGGTGGTACGGCTGTCAATCAGCGCCAGATAGTTGGCCTCAAACTGGTACAGGCTGTACCCCAGATCGGTGCTGTAGTAGCCCGGCGGCAACCTGGTCAGGATCTGTTGCACGGCCTCATCGATGCGCAGGGCAGTTAGGTCGGAGGTCACATCTTCCAGGTGGTCGATAAAGGCGAAGCTGCGCATCTTCTGTACCTGATCCTGAAGCTCGTAAAGCATCCGCAGGAAGAACTCGGCTACCGGGCGCATCGAGGTGCTGACATCGAGAATGACCACCAGCTTGGGCTTACGGCGCCGCTGCTTCAGCCGGATTTCAAAGGGGACACCTCCGTAGCCGAGATTAGCCCGCAGCGTTGACTTAACATCCAGTTTGCCCTTGCTGCCGCGCTTCTGACGCAAGGCGGCGCGGCTGCGCAGCCGGTTGGCCAGCCGACGGACCTCGTCATGAAGCTGGCGCATGTCCGTGCTATTCAGGGCGCTGAAAGGGCGTTGTAGCAGGTCAGGGACGGCCCAGCGGCGGGCAGCTTCCGCACGCCTCTCCCGGGTATGCTCTCCGGCGTAATCTTCCAGTTGCTGTTCAAGGGCAGCCTGGTTGGCGGCTACCTGCTCTTTGAGTTGTTCGATTGTCTCCGGGCTTATACCCTGCTCGGCCAGCAACTCCCACAGTTGTTCCAGCAGACTCTGGAGTTGTTCCCAGCCCAGAAGCTGTCGCATCCGCCGGACATAACGGCGCATCTGAAAGGGGAACGAGGTGCCATCGCTGGCTTCCATGCCGGCCTGCTCGGCCAATTGCTGTAGATCTTGCTGGGTCGGATTGCGCCCGTTTAGTAGCCAATCCAGAAGGCGCTGCAGATCGCGGGTCAGCTGCTCCAGCAGGCTCTCCATGGCCTGCTGCAACATCTGGCGCTCGGCGGGAGTGAGATCCGCCAGCGGATCGGTCATCGGTGGGGCACCTGGACCGAAGTACAGCGGGAAAAGCTCATCAAAAACAGGGAATGCCGACCTGTCTTTGATCAAGGTAGCGCGTAACACGTCATGAAAGAGCCGCTGGTCGGTCACACCGGTGCTGCGGATAGCCTGCCAGGCATCCTGGCTTTCCGCGATGGAGATGCGAATCCCTGACCCGCGCAGTGCGGCGATAAACCTAGCGATGCGTTCTTCCATTGCCGCTTCCTCCGCCCAGATTGAAGGCGCGCCGGGCGCGGGCCACATCCGATTCGTACTTGAGGAGGACGGTCAGGGTTGTTTCAAGAGTCTCTGGATCGAGGGCTGTGGCATTCAGCGCCACCAATGCCCTGACCCAGTCCAGCGTTTCACTGACGCTGGGATTCTTTTTGAGGTCGAGCTGGCGCAGAGCCTGGACCGCTTCAACCGCCTGGCGGGCCAGCTGTGGCGCCAGGTCGGGCACTTTGAGACGGACGATCTCCAGTTCTTCCTGGATATCCGGATAGTCGATGTAGATGTACAGGCAGCGCCGCTTGAGGGCCTCGCTGAGTTCGCGGGTGTTGTTGCTCGTTAGAAAGACAGTGGGGCGATGGCGGGCGACGATGGTTCCCAGTTCAGGGATACTGACCTGAAAGTCACTCAGCACTTCCAGTAGGAAGGCTTCAAACTCAGCATCAGCGCGGTCGATTTCGTCAATCAACAAGACAGTCGGCGTGTCGCTATTGATGGCCTGTAAGAGCGGGCGGGGGAGTAAAAAGCGCTCCGAGAAGAAGACGTCTTCCTCAGCCGCCAGCCGATCCGCAGCCTCTGCCAGCGATTGCGCGTCCGCCAGCAGGGCAGAGAGTTTGTCGCGCAGGAGCTGCGTATAGAGCATCTGCTTGGCGTATTCCCATTCGTAGAGCGCCTTGCTTTCGTCCAGCCCTTCATAGCACTGCAGGCGTACCAGCCTGTGGCCGGTGACAGCTGACCAGGCTTTGCTCAGTTCTGTCTTGCCAACCCCCGCTGGCCCTTCAGCAAGGATGGGCTTGCCCAGCCTGCTGGCCAGGAAGATCACCGTGGCGATCTCATCTGTGGCGATGTACTGCTGTGCGGCCAGCGCCCGCTTAACTTCCTGTACGTTGCCAACCATATTCCCGCCTCCTGCTCGCAGCAGCGCATGCCGCGCTGTCTGTATTATGGCGGGATTACAGAAAATGGGTGGGGAATATCTCCTTTTCTCAGGGGATACTAATGTTGGGTGTCCGCTGACCGGTAGGCCATCACCGGATGCGGAACACTGACCGCCACGCGCTCTCCGACATCGAAGACCTCCCCCGGCCCGAGACGTGCGATCAGAGACAGGCCGCTCTCCAGTACCAGACCCAGGCGCTGATCGTGACCGTAGAACTCACGCCAGATCACACGGGCATGGACCCCATCGTTGTGAACTGGAGTCAGTTGTAGCGCCTCCGGTCGGATCAGGATGTCAACAGGGCCAGTAAGCCGGTTTTGCAGGCGGAGAGCGCCCAGAGCGCAGGTAGCGACCGCTCCCTGGGCTTCCCCGGTCAGGAAGTTGGATTCGCCTACGAACGCGGCAACAGCCCGGTTCACCGGGTGGTGATAAAGCACCTGCGGAGGTGCAATCTGCAGAATGTGGCCATCCAGCATGACGGCCACGTTATCAGCCAGGCTGAGCGCTTCCTCCTGATCGTGGGTGACAAAAATGCATGTGGCCTGTGTACGCTTGAGGATGGCCCGAACCTCCGCCCGGACCTGGGAGCGCAGGGCAGTGTCCAGATTAGAGAACGGTTCGTCCAGCAGGATGACATCCGGGTTCGGGGCCAGGGCGCGGGCTAAAGCGACGCGCTGCTGCTGGCCACCGGATAGTTCGTGTGGCATCCGCGCGCCGTACCCTTCCAGGCCAACCAGATTGAGCATCTCCTGCACGCGGGCTGTCTTCTGGCGCTTGCTGCTCTGCAGCCCAAAGGCAATGTTCTCGCTGACATTCAGGTGCTGGAACAAGGCGTATTCCTGAAAAACCATCCCCACCCGGCGCTGCTCCGGAGGAATGGCAATGCCTGCTCCGGCTACTGGCCGGCCATTGAGGAGAATCAAGCCATCGTCCGGCTGCTCAAAGCCGGCGATCAGGCGCAACAGAGTGGTTTTGCCACAGCCGCTTGGCCCCAGCAGGGCGGTGAGCTGTCCCGGTTCTACGGCCAGACTGGCATCCTTGAGGGCGTATACCGGGCCGAAACGTTTTGTGAGGTGGAGGCATTCGACAGCAGCAGGCATGGTCGAGTAACGTGTCGTGCTCCTAGAGGTTGAAGCCGTAACCGGCTGCGATCAGCAGGACAGTCAGCAACCCGAAGCCGATTTCCTGGAATCCGATGATCTTTGCAGGAATCTCTCTGTATCTTTCCTGCAGGCCCAGAACCGCCCGCAGGGTGAGGATGAGCAGGGCAATGACCGCCAGCCAGGGGGTCAGGTTCAGGATCGCCAGGCCGATGGCCATTGTTACGCCACCAACATGGGAGGCGATGGCCGCTCTCGTTGAGGTCTGCTGTCCTTTCGACAGGCGCAACCGGGTACGTACGTACAGGATCGAAGGAATGGCACGGGCAGCGAGCAGCGGGATCAGGAGCAAGGCTGGTAAAAGCGGCCAGTCGCCGGTCAGTACAATCATGGATGCGCTGGTCGCCAGCGCGAGCGGGCCAACCAGTTCCGGCAGGAGACGACGGCTCTGTCCGCGCAGATCAAAGCCGATCTGCACCAATCCCAGTGGTACAGCGATGACCAGCGGGATAAGCATGTCCGGACCTGCCAGGGCAATTGCCAGGCCGAACGTGACAAGGGCAATCACGCTGTAGAGCGCAGCGACCCGTGCGGCCATGACTGTCCGCGCAAACTGTCGACCGCGGCGCCAATCCGCTGCTGCCAGTTTGAGGGGATGCCGGGTCAGGAACGTGCTGGCTGTTGCGAGGGCGATGCATAAGCCGGACAGAGTCGGCGAGAGCAGCAATCCCAGAATCAGCGGCTCCAGCAGGAATCCCCAGCCGCCATGTTCACTGGGGATGGCCACGGTCTTGAGTCGCACCGGGTTGGTTGACAATGTCTGTGTCGATGCCATGTTGCTTTGCCTGCCTGACAGCACCTTTGCCATTCTGTTCATCCATCTGCCTGGGTATCAGTCTAACCGGCCTCTTCACGTCTGTCACGGGCCAGGATCAGGCTGAGCGCGGTGGCTGAGGTGATGACCAGCAGTAGGGCAGGGATGCCAATCTGGCTCATGTACGCTTCATTCTGGGCCGACCAGATCTGGGTAGTCAGAGTCTTGAAGCCAGTAGGCGCCAGCAGCAGGGTCATGGGCAACTCTTTCATCACGTTCAGGAATACCAGCGCCATTCCCCCCAGAACGCCAGGCCGGACCAGGGGCAGGGTCACGCGCAGGTTGACCTGCCAGCCGGACAGGCCCAGGCTGCGTCCGGCTTCCTCATAGCGCGGGTTGACCTGCGTCAGGGCGCTCTGGGTTGCGCCGATGCTGAGTGGCAGGAAGCGGATGCCATAACCCAGAACCAGGATTGGCAAAGTCTGATACAAACCCGGCAAATGGTTCGCAGCGAAGAACACGAGCGCCAGGGCGATCACCAGACCCGGCAGGCTGTTTCCCAGGTAGGCTAACCTGACCAGCCATTGTCCTGCGGGCGAGTGCCCTCGGTTGAGCAGAAGGGCCAGCGGAATCCCGGCCAGGCTGACCAGCATGGCGGTTAGAGCACTGATCGTGGCTGCGTTCGTGGCCGGGCTGAGCAGTGCTCCATACAGCGGCAATACCCCTGTCTGCGCCGCCTGGATAGCCCAGCCGGTAAGTACTGCAAGAGGAGCAATCACTCCCAGGACGATCAGCATCGCCAGCAACAGGGTGGCAGGGTACCGCCATTTGCCCAGGCGAACAGGGTGCGGCGAGCGGGCTGCACTGGCACCGCCGGCACGATAGTTATGCTTTGACGCCGCGATTCGCCGCTCAGCAGCAAGCAGTATCAGGGCCAGTGCAATCAGCGCCAGAGCCAGGATCGCGGCGCGGTTGCGGTCGAAGGAACTGGTGTACTGCAGGAAGATGGCGCGGGTAAAGGCATTGTAGCGAAGCAAAGCGACCGCCCCGAAGTCGCTCAGGGTATAGAGGGCCGTGAACAGCATACCGGTCGCGATGGCTGGCCGGAGTTGTGGTAGCGTCACACGCCAGAAGACGGATAGTCGGCCATGGCCCAGACTGCGCGCCGTTTCTTCCAGGGCAGGGTCCAGCCGGAGCAGAGCGGCGCGCACCGGCAGGACGACATAGGGGTAGGTGAAGAGAGTGATGACCAACCATGCACCGGAGAATCCGTAGATAGAGGGCAGGGAGTCGATACCCAGAGGGCTGAGTACCTGTTGCAGGATGCCGCGTGGACCAAGCAGGGCAATGATAGTGATGGCACCGATGAATGAGGGAATACTCAGCGGAAGCAAGGCGCCGATCAGCCATAGTCGTCGCAGGGGGATGTCGGTTCTGGTAGTCAGCCAGGCGACCAGCACACCAAGCGCTGTGGTGCTGAAGGTCACAGCAGCAGTGAGCCTGAGGCTATTGCCCAGAACGCTGATCAGGCGTTCGGAAAACAGAAAAGCCATTCCGTCGATCCCGGCCTGCGTGGCGCGAAGCAGCAGGTAGCCGAGCGGTAGAAGACTCAGGCTGACGGTGACCGCTGCGAACAGGTGTAAAGGGGAAAGCAGACCAGCGATCGTGTTCCAGCGCTGTCGCGCATTGGGTGTCACCAGCCTCTGGCGAGCTTGCTGGCGGACGGCATCGGCGTAGTGCATGTGCATTGTCCTGGGTTCACAAGGTCACAGCTGTGAAGGGAGGTCCGCCTGCTGGCAAACCTCCCGATTCTGGCTACGGAAGAGCACCGGTTTCTGCCAGCATGTCTAGAGTCGTCTGCAGGTCGGCAAGATTGCTCAGGTCAATCGCTGGCGTTTCAATCAGATTAAGCGGTGTCAGGCGCGGGTCTGGTTCCACGCCATCGATCAGGGGATATTCGTAGGTTGCGCTGGCAAAGTACTGTTGCGCATTGCGCCCCAGGAGGTACAGGATCAACCGCTGGCTGAGACCGGGCTGGCGCGTGGTGTTGATGATCCCGGCACCGGCGACGTTGACAAGCATGCCAGCATCACCCGCCGGAAAGTAGTAGAGCCTGACCGGCAGGTCGGGGTTGGCGTCCAGATAGGGGTACAGGTAGTAGTGGTTAATCAATCCGGCGGCAATCTCACCGTCGATCACGGCCTGGAGCACGGCGCGGTGGTTGTCATACGCAGCGGTGCCGTTAGCGACCATCGCCGCCAGCCAGTGGCGGGTAGTCTCGTTCCCTAGCAGAATCCGGAGCGCAGTGACATGTGCCTGGAAGGAGCCATTGGTGGGCGCCCAACCGACGCGACCCGCCCACGCTGGATCGGCCAGGTCGAGGATCGACACCGGCAGATCTGCTTCTTCCACCAGCGCTGTATTGTAGACCAGCACGCGCGCCCGGCCCGATAGTCCAACCCACAGGTCCTGGGCCGATCGGTATGCCGCGGGTACCCGCTCGATGATGTCTGATGGCAGTGGGCGCAGGCGCCCGGCAGCAGCAAGCGCGCCAAGCGCTCCAGCATCCTGAGCAATATAGACATCCGCCGGGCTGTTATCCCCTTCCTCAAGGATGGTGGCTGCCATCTCCGCCGTGGAGCCGTAACGGACTTCTACCGCCACACCTGTTTCCGCTGTGAATTGCTCCAGGATTGGGGCGATCAACCCTTCTGTGCGGCCAGAGTAAACCACCAGACCCTCGGACATGTTCTGGGCCAGAATCGGTGCGGCGGCGCTTGCTGCCAGCGCTATCACCAAGATCAGAAGCAGCAGAGAAATCGCGGGGAGGCGCATACAAGTCTCCTTGCCTGTTCTCATGGCGTCTGCTATTGAGAACTGTTCTCAACAAAATACTGCTCCCATTCTATTGAGAGTGGTTCTCAATAGCAATAGTGAGCCAGGGCACAAATGACATCTGTCATGTGGTGATTGTGATTTGCAGCACCGATGTTGGCCGAGTGAGGGAGAAAGATACCCTGGAGGACAGGGGATAGCAGGGGCAGTGACTACCGGTGCAACCTGGCTGGCAGCGCGAGAGACAGGCTACACCGGGGGGAGTCCACTACTGTTATCAGGTTGGCGCTGCCTGCTCCTGTTCCTCGATTTCCTCGTTGAACCAGGCGATCAGAATCCTGAAGATATCGCTTTCGGTGATGATGCCGACAACGTGGTTCTGTTCATCCACAACAGGCAGGCCACCGATTTTGTGATCGTGCATCAACTGTGCTGCTTCCTTGATCGTGCTGTCAGGCCGCACGGTCAGGGGGTCTCTGGTCATGATCTTCTTGATCTTGAGCCGGGAGAGCAGGTAGTTGATTTCCCAGATGTCAAGCGAAGTCGCCTCGGACGGTTTGGCGGCCATGATGTCCGTCTGCGAGATGATGCCGATGAGCACACCGTGTTCATCGACAACCGGCAAGCGGCGGATACGCTTCTTGCGCATCAGAGCAGCCGCATCGGGCAAGACTATGTCTGGCGGAATGCAGATTACGTCTTTGGTCATCCAGTCCTTGACGAGCAGGTTTTTCATCGCATCCCTTGCCCTTCTCAATCAGGGTCAGGCGCTACACTTCACGTGGAAAAGCTTCCACCAAGGGAATTTCTCCGGCACGATGACCATGATTCCTACTCTCTGTTTTCATTATGGATCGGAATCAGGCGCCTGCAAATGTGTCGGTGCTATAATCGCCCGCGTTGTCGGTATGACGCGGATGCCTGCTGTGGGAGGTCAAAGGAGGTTTTATGGATGCACATCACTATGCCAGAGCACATCAAGCGCGTGCTCTGGAAGAGCTGATTGCGTTTCTGCGTATTCCCAGTGTCAGTACCCTTCCGCGTTACCAGGCTGATGTCCGCGCGGCAGCGGAATGGCTGGTGACGCACCTGGCAGGGATTGGCTTCAAGGCGCAGTTGTTTGAAACTGCAGGGCACCCGATTGTCTATGCGGAATGGTTGGGTGCCGGGGCGGCGCCAACTGTGCTGGTGTATGGGCATTACGATGTTCAGCCGCCCGATCCGGTTCAGGAATGGCACACGCCGCCGTTTGAGCCAACCTTGCGCGATGGCCAGTTATTCGCGCGGGGGGCGTCGGATGATAAAGGCCAGGTCTTTGCCCACATTAAGGCGGTAGAAGCGCTCCTCAGGACGCAAGGCCGGCTGCCAGTCAATGTCAAGTTTGTCATTGAGGGGGAGGAAGAGACCGGCTCACCCAACCTTGCACCCTTCATTCGCGCCCACCGGGATTTGCTGGCTGCTGATGTTGTGCTGGTTTCAGATACACATTCACGCTCTCTTGAGCAGCCGTCGATTGTCTATGCCTTGCGCGGTATGGCCTATATGGAGCTGGAGGTCAGGGGCGCACGTCGTGATCTGCACTCTGGCACCTATGGTGGGGCTGTGCATAATCCGGCTCAGGCGTTATGTGAGATCATTGCTCGTCTGCATGATGACAATGGCACGGTTACTGTGCCTGGCTTCTATGACCGTGTGCGACCTCTGCAGCCGGAAGAGCGGGAGGCGCTCAGCCAGGCACCGTATACCGAAGAAGCTCTCAAGGCAGAGACCGGTGTACCGGCTGCCTGGGGCGAACGTGAATACCAGCTACATGAGCGGATTGGAGCGCGGCCAACCCTGGAAGTGAATGGATTGGTGAGTGGCTGGACAGGCGAGGGGGCCAAGACCGTGTTGCCAGCCAGGGCACTGGCCAAGATCAGCTGCCGGCTGGTTGCTGACCAGGACCCGCTGGAGATTTATCAGCTGGTTCGCGATCATGTTGCCCGGATTACACCGCCAACAGTTACTTCCGAGGTGCGTTTGCTGCACTACGGTTTGCCTGCCATCACCGACCGTCACTCACCGGCAATCCAGGCCGCTGTGGCAGCTTACGAGGAAGGGTGGGGGGCAAGGCCTATCTTCACGCGCGAAGGTGGCTCAATACCGATTGTGGCCGAATTCCAGGCCACTCTTGGAGCGCCGGTTGTCCTGATGGGTTTCGGGTTGCCGGATGACGCTCTCCATGCGCCGAACGAGAAACTTACACTGGAGTGCTTCTGGCGCGGTATTGCCACCTCAATCAGCTTTTTGACTCGCGCTGCTGGCTTGCCAGCCCGCGCCTGAGGGCACAGCGGTTCTTTGTCTCTCCGAGTGTTACGGTGGGAGGAGGCGGAAGACGGCAAACTGACCCTGTTGCAGGGCCACCTCCGGGGATAGACCTGCCTCCGCCAGCGCTGCCAGCCAGGGTGTCGATAGCGCCCATACCGGCGCGACGAAGTAGCGCGGCATGGGATCAGGCTGGCGCAAGGCGTCGGTGATAAGGGCCTCCGGAGTCGGGTAATAGGTCAGGCGCAGCCACATGTCCGGCGGGCGTTGTTGGCCGGTGTACCACCACAGCAGCCAGCCCACCCAGCGGTCGTAAACGATCGTGCCCGGTGGGAGCGTATTCAGAAAGGCGGCAACCTCCACAATCCCCCGATGTCTGGCCCGCGCTTCTTCAAGGGCAGGGCTGGTGCGTGGCGTTCCGATCAGGCTGGCCACGACGAGCAGTGCCGGGAGCCATGCCACTCTGCCGAGACGAAAGCGTCTGAGATAGCCGCTGAGAATCTCAATGCTGCGGGCAGTGAGCAGGGCTGTCAAAGGGATAATGGGGTGTATATAGCGGTCATACGTGTTGAAAGCGAGCAGCCAGTAGCCGAGCAGCCAGCCGGCGCTGTAGAGCATGAGAGTCAGATCCAGGGCCGCAGTTTGCTTCCGGCGATTTCTGAGTGCGTGGGGAAGCAGCAGTGCGTAGCCAACCCCGGTTATGGTCAGGACAAGCGGGCCACCCAGCGCCCGGTTGAGATGATTCAGCCAGATCAACAGGCGTGGAAAAGCTTCATCAGCGCGAATGAAGCCGCGAGGCGCGTTGTTGACCAGGCCAAGCGCCCACCAGCCGCCATCCGGCAGGCGGGCAGCGTCCCAGGCAAAGGGCAGGATCGCGATGAATAGCGCCAGCAGGGTGAGCAAGGCGATGCCCGGCAGAGTCTGACGGTGAGGGGCGGCCAGAAGGCCCAGGATGATGATCAGGGGGAAAATCTGAATGGCCGACTGCTTCGTGGCGAATGCCAGCGCGGCGAAGACAGCGGCGTACCCCGGGCGCCCGCCCGTCGCTGCCATGCAGGCCAGCAGGGTGAATAGCGCCAGGAGGGGGTCGACAAAGACGCTGCCTGCCAGCGCGACATCAAGCGGGGAAAGGGCAACGATGAACACAGCCAGGGCCGCTGTGCGCCAGCTGTGGTAGAGCCTCAGACTCAGTGCCCATAGCGCAGCCAGGCCCAGAATGTTGGCATAGAAAGCGGGTAGCCGGGCAGCCCATTCAGCTGGATTGGTGAAGACTTTGAAACTCAGTGCTGTGATGAAGAAGGCCAGGGGAGGTTTGTCAACAGGCAGCGACAGCAGGAAAGGGTCGTTCTCATGGCTGATCTGGCGGGCAAACGTGGCATACAGCGCCTCGTCGACGTCAAAGGGTGCTGCGGTCCACGGGAGGGGCGCCCGCACAAGCATCCCCACGCCGATCAGGGCGACAGGGATAGCCAGCTTGAGCAGAGAACGGCTGCCAGATGGCAGAGTCCGGCTCATCAGTCCATGAAGCGATAGCGCAACAGTGTCCAGGCAGCACGGGGGGCATCATGCCACCGGATTTTCTTGCCCTCTTCCCACTCTCGCCCGTTGTAGCTAATGGGCACCTCGTAGATGCGGTGGCCGCGCTTGAGCACCTTGGCGGTGATTTCCGGTTCAAATTCAAAACCACGGGCACGGAGGGGGATCTGCTGCACCACCTCCCGGCGGAAGACCTTATAGCATGTCTCCATGTCGGTCAGGATGGTATTGTAGAGGATGTTGGTCATCAGGGTGAGCATCCGGTTGGCGACCATATTCCAGAAGAACATGGTCTTGGTTGGCCCACCGCGGAAACGGGAACCGTAGACCACTTTGGCGATGCCCTCCTCGATCGGCCTGAGCAAGGAGGGATAATCGCGGGGGTCATACTCCAGATCAGCATCCTGGATCAGGACAATATCCCCCCTGGCCGCGGCGAAGCCGGTTCGTACCGCTGCCCCCTTGCCCTGGTTGTGCGAGTGCAGGATCACCCGTACAATAGGGTCGTTTTCGAAGGTCTTGAGGATATCGCGCGTGCCATCCTGGGAGCCATCGTCGACCACAATGATCTCAGTAGCCCGGTTGATCGCTTTGACCCGCCGGATGATCTCGGCAATGGTCGGCTTCTCGTTGTAGCAGGGAATGATCACGCTCAAGGTTAGCGGTTGGACTTCCACAGCTGGCCCCTAGCATTACGATCCTGACGGATCGGGTCGTTCGTGCTGGCGGTGCGGGCATTATAGCCAATGCCACGCTGACTGTCCAGACGACCTGGCGGATGGCGGCTGTGCTTCCGCCGTCGTCGGGCATGTCGGTGTAGGCGAGGATGGCGGTAAGTTATAGGAAAAGGAGGTAGAATAGCGGCGACCTAAGCGGGTGTTGTCCAGGAAATCAGACAGTTTGGGGGCGTTTTTCGGTCTCCTGTATAATCATGCTGTCTCTGCCCTGAGGCCTTTTCTGCCATCAGCAGGCCCAGACTCAGCTTCCATAATTCTAGTGCGCAGTGCCTTCGGTGATGTCCTTGACACCGTGTCAAGGGGCGAGGGCGTGTATTGTGTCTGAGCCGGTACAGGCTCGGACAAAGGAGAGTTGTCCCACCATGTCCGCGATGAAAGGCATCGAACCTTTTGAGCAAGTCATGATCTTGATCGTGCTTGCTACAGCGTTCATCGCCCTGGCATATGCCTACTGGCTGGCGCGCCAGACTTTTGCCGCCGATAAAGGCAGCCAGGCGATGCAACGCATCTGGGGATACATCCGCGATGGCGCCAACGCCTATCTGCGTACCCAGATCCGCACCATCATCCCCCTCATTGTCATCCTTGCTGTCGCCATGTTCTTCAGCGTGGCGCTGGTCAAACCTACAGGCGAGGCCAATGAGCTTTTCTGCCCGGCGCTGGTTGAGGAAGCGTTTGCTACGGACATTTCCGCGCATACCAGCCTGAGCGCTGAAGAGGTTGTGGCAGCCCTGGGTGAGCCGCACATGACCGCCAAGCAGGTGGCCATGGAGGCTGGCTACAGCGAATTCAACCCGGAGCGGGTGGCCGGCGCGGTGGATTGCCAGAGTGCTGTGTGGGGTGTTGCGATTGGTCGCGCACTGGCCTTTGCCATGGGCGCCAGCTTCTCCGCTGCTGTCGGGTTCATCGGTATGAACATGGCGGTTCAGGGGAATGTCCGTGTGGCAGCGGCGGCGAATCGTAGCTTCAAGGAAGCGCTGAAGATCGCTTACCGCTCCGGGACGATTACCGGCATGCTGACGGACGGCCTGGGGCTGTTCGGTGGGACGTTGATCTTCATCATCTTCGGTAAAGCCGCTCCTGATGTCCTGCTCGGCTTCGGCTTCGGAGGCACGTTGCTGGCGCTGTTCATGCGCGTGGGCGGCGGTATCTACACCAAAGCGGCTGATGTTGGCGCCGACCTGGTGGGCAAGGTCGAAGCGGGCATGGAGGAGGACGATCCACGCAATGCCGCGGTGGTTGCTGACCTGGTTGGTGACAACGTCGGCGACTGTGCGGGTATGGCGGCGGACATCTTCGAGTCCTACGAAGTGACCATTGTCTCCAGTCTGATCCTCGGTCTGGCCCTGACGGCCATGACGGGCGAGCTGTTCTGGATCGTGCTGCCGTTGCTGGTTCGTGGCATCGGCGTGATCAGCTCCATTGTGGGGACGTACGCGGTGGCGCTGTGGCGCGTGGACGATGCCGAAGAGGCGATGTACAAGAGCTACGAGATCTCCAGCGCAATCACGATCGTCTCCACGTTTACGCTGTCCGTCCTGTATGCTGGCTCACGCGCGCCCGGCGGGGATATGCTGGCGCACCTTTCTCTGGGGGCGTTGGTGGCGGTTGGCGTGGCGCTGGCCGTGGCCTTTAACCCGTTGACCGCCCTGGCGACAAGCGCCAAGAGTAAGCGCGTTCAGAAGATCTCGCAGGCGACGGCATTTGGTCCGGCGCTGGTGATCCTGGAAGGCATGTCACTGGGATACATGTCCAGCGTCTGGTCGGTCATCGTCATTGTGGCAGCGCTGAGCGCCTCGATCCTGGTCTACAGCGTCAACTTCCCGCGGGACCTGTATCTGCCGGTATTCCTGATCGGCGTCATTCTCTCTGTCGTGGAGATCGTGCGTGGTTTCCGGCGCAATGATGTGGTGTCCGGTATCTTCCATGCACTGTGGATTATGGTGGCGGCGCTGTTCCTGATCAGCATGCGCGTGCCAGTGGATCCGGGTACCGGAGAAGCGGTGTCAGCAGGGCAGTTGTTCACGTACATCCTGTTTGGCGTGTCGCTAATCGGTGTGGGTATGCTGTCGCACACCGGCAACAATGTCAGCATGGATACCTTCGGGCCGATTTCCGATAACGCGAATGGCATCGGCGAGCTTTCCGGCGAGGACTTTACGCCCGAATCGCGCCAGATTATGGCCGATCTGGACGCCGCCGGGAATACGACCAAGGCTATTACCAAGGGCGTGGCGATTGGCTCGGCGGTGATCGCCGCAGTGTCGCTCTTCGGTTCGTTCTTTACCGATATTGAGCGCGTGCTGCCGGCGGGCCGGGAGTTCGAGCGTGTGATTAACCTGGCCGATCCGACGGTGTTTGTCGGCCTGCTGATCGGCGGCGCCATGCCGCTGCTGTTCGGCAGTCTGTTGATCAAGGCCGTTAACCGCGCGGCGGGCTACATCATGGATGAGGTACGCCGCCAGCTGCGCATCCCTGAAGTGATGAGCGGCAAGCGCACGCCGGACTATGCCAAGGCCGTTACAATCTCGACCCGCGCTGCACAGACGGAACTCATCCCGTTGGGCGTGATCGCCATTGTCGCCCCGATCGTCGTCGGTCTGCTGCTGAAAGAGCAGGGGCTTGGCGGCTTCCTGGCCGGTGTGATCCTCTCCGGCCAGCTGCAGGCGGTGTTCATGGCGAATGCTGGTGGGGCGTGGGATAACGCCAAGAAGTTCATTGAGGATGGTAACTTCGGCGGCAAGGGCACCGACAATCACAAGGCCAGTGTTGTTGGTGATACTGTGGGTGATCCCCTTAAGGACACTGCTGGTCCGGCGCTCAATCCCATGATCAAGGTGATGAATCTGGTCGCGCTGATCATGGCCCCGCTGGTGGTGCAATCCAGCGGTGG
>FWPV01005186.1_pt1 | contig 26358 bp, 25 predicted proteins | sample 2228371 | NCBI WGS metagenome assembly FWPV01 (sample SAMEA103939776, study PRJEB20133) | metagenome
CTCTACAACGCCACCGAGGCGGTGTTCCGAGGCGGGCGCGGCAGCGACGCCGCCGCCAATGTGCAGCGCCATCAAGAAAACACGGCCGAGGCCGCGCGCGCTGCGTTGCTCGAGACCGACCCCGCCGCCAAAGGCTGGGTGGCGGCGATGGAGAACGCCTATTTCAGCGCCTTCTCGCAGGACGATCTCTTCCATCACGCGGAGCTGGCGCGTCGCGCGGCGATACAGGGCGGCGCGGCCGCTGAAGGTCAGGTCCGCCCGGGCAGCAACGCGGCCGAGGTGGTCGTCGCCGCCAAAGACCGACGCGGTCTGTTCGCCGATCTTGCTCTCGCGATTTCGTCGCTTGGCGGCAACGTGGTCGGGGCCCGCGTGTTCACCTCCCGCCAGGGTCAGGCGCTGGATGTCTTCTACGTCCAGGACGTGATGGGCGCGCCGTTCGGTTGCGAAAATCCTCGCGCTCTGCGTCGGCTGGCTGACGCCCTGGAAGCCGCCGGGAAGGGGGACGCGCTGGCCGTCGAACCTCGCCGTGGCTCGGAGCTCTCGCGCGCGGCGGCCTTCGCGATCGCGCCGTCGGTGACCATCGACAATGACGCTTCCAACGACGCCACAGTGGTCGAGGCCTCTGGACGCGATCGTCCCGGTCTGTTGCACGCCTTGGCCAAGACCCTGGCCGACAGCGCTTTGTCCATCCAATCAGCGCATATCGACGGCTATGGCGAGCGGGCGGTCGACGCCTTCTATGTTCAGACGGCCGAGGGGGGCAAGGTCACGGACACGCGAAAGCTCAACGCGCTGAAGACGGACCTTCTGGCTGCGCTGGAGCAGAACGAAGCCAGCGCCCCGGCGGCGCGCCCAGGACTCAAGCGGGCTCGGGCCAGCGTCGCTCGGTAGGGTTAGTCCGCCTTCCAGTCTCCGGACTTGCCGCCGGACTTTTCCAGAAGGCGGACGGCCTCGATGACCATGCCTTTTTCAGCGGCCTTGAGCATATCGTAGATGGTCAGGCAGGCCACTGAGGCGGCCGTGAGGGCCTCCATCTCGACGCCGGTGGGCCCGGTCGTCTTGACCCGAGCCGTCACGACCAGCCCGCCTTCGACCGGTTCCACGGCCACCTCGACCTTCGACAGGGCCAAGGGATGGCAAAGCGGGATCAGATCCGAGGTCTTCTTGGCCGCCATCACACCCGCCAGTTCGGCCACCGCGCGAACGTCGCCCTTGCGGCCGGAGCCTGAGGTGGCGAGCGCGAGGGTTTCGGGGCTCATGCGCACAAACCCCGTCGCCACGGCCTCGCGAACGGTGGCCGGCTTCTCCGAGACATCGACCATGCGCGCGCGACCCTGGTCGTCGATATGGGTGAGCTTGCTCAACGTTCCAGAAGCCTCGGCATCAGTTCCACCATGTTGCAGGGCTTGTGGCGGCTGTCCAACTGGGCGGAGATCACCTTGTCCCAGCCATCCTTCACCGCACCGTTGCTGCCCGGCAGGCAGAAGACGAAGACGCCGTCGATCAGGCCCGCCGTCGCTCGCGATTGCAGGGTCGAAAGGCCCACCGTGGCGTAGCTGACCAGATGGAAGATGACCGAAAAGCCGTCGATCTTCTTGTCGAACAAGGGCTCGAGCGCCTCGACGGTGACGTCACGGCCGGTCAGGCCCGTCCCGCCTGTGGTGACGATCGCATCCACCGTCTTGCTGTCGATCCAAGAGCGGACCTGAGTCCGGATCTGATCGATGTCGTCACGCACGACCACGCGGCCGCCCAGCTCATGGCCGGCGGTCCTGACGCGCTCGACCAGGATCTGGCCGGAGGTGTCGGTAGCCTCGTCGCGGGTGTCGGAAATCGTCAGCACAGCGACGCGAACGGGGGTGAAGGGCAGGTCGGGCTTGATACCGCCGCCGGGCTTTGGCGCTTCGGACATTCAGGCCTCCTCATCCCAGCGTTCGGCGTCGGTCCTATCGCGCGCGGTCGGTTCGATCCAGCGCGGACCGCCGGGGCCATGCTCCTTCTTCCAGAAAGGGGCGCGGCTCTTCAGATAGTCCATCAGATAGTCGCAAGCTTCGAAGGCCTCGCGGCGATGTGCGGCGGCTGTCGCCACGAAGACGATCGCCTCGCCTGGCGCGATGCGGCCGACCCGATGCACGATGTGGACGTCCTGCAGGGCGAAGCGCGCAACGGCGTCCTGCGCGATCGTGAGGATCGCTGCGTCGGTGAAACCGGGATAGGCCTCAAGCTCCAGCGCGCGGGCGGCGCCTTTCTCGGCGCGTGCAAGCCCGATGAAGGTCGCCACCGCCCCGGTTTCATCACGGTCCGCACAAAAGGCGGAGACAAGCGCCCCGGGCTCGAAGGGCTGGTCTGACAGGGTGACGATCATCCGCCGCTCATCGGCGGCAGGAAGGCGACCTCGCTGGCGGGCGACAGCGCCGCGTCGCCGCGGACGATGGCCTTGTCCACGGCGACCTGGACGCCCGGCGCGGCAAGCGCCTCGCCGAGAACGGGATCGGCCTGGTCGATACGAGCGCGCAGGGTCGAAAGGTCCAAGGCCTCGACCTCGCGCTCGCGCCAGCCGGCCTGGTCGGCCAGGCGTCCGAACAGGAGAACCCGCGCCATCCTTCAGCCCCCGGTCGTCGACATGTGGCGGGCCACGGCGGGACGTGAGGCGGCGATCTGAAAGTCGTGGCCCTTGGGCTTGGAGCTGATCGCTGCGAAGATCGCGTCGATCAGCTCCGCGTCATTGGCCCCGCTGCGGATCACTGCGCGCAGGTCGCTGGCGTCGTCGCGACCCAGGCAGGTGTGCAGCGTGCCTGTGCACGTCAGGCGTACGCGGTTGCACGTGTCGCAGAAGTGGTTGCTGAGCGGGGTGATCAAGCCCAGCCGGCCGCCGGTCTCGGCCACGCGAACATAGCGGGCGGGGCCGCCTGTCGCGTCGGGAATGTCTTCCAGGGTCCAGAACGCCGACAGGTCCTGGCGGACGTCCTTGAGAGAGAGGAACTGGTCCGTGCGATCGTGGTCGACCTCGCCCAGCGGCATGGTCTCGATGAGGGTGATGTCGCAGCCGCGTGCGTGCGCCCACTGGATCAGTGCGGGGATCTCGCCGGCGTTGTCATGCTTAAGCGCGACGGTGTTGATCTTGACCGCCATCCCCGCCGCTTGGGCGGCGTCGATCCCGGCGATGACGCGCGCGACGTCGCCGCCCCGGGTCAGGGCGCGGAACAGGTCCGGCTTCAGCGTGTCGAGCGAGACGTTGACCCGCCGAACGCCGTGGCCCGCCAGATCCGCAGCGTAGCGTTCGAGCTGCGACCCATTAGTGGTCAGGGTCAGCTCATCCAGGGCCCCGGAGCGCAGATGCCGCGACAGGCTGGCCACCAACGCCATGAAACCCTTGCGCACCAGCGGCTCGCCGCCGGTCAGGCGCAGCTTGCGCACGCCCAGGCCGACAAAGGCCGAGGCCAGGCGATCCAGCTCCTCAAGCGTCAGCACCTGCGCCTTGGGCAGGAACGTCATGTGCTCGGCCATGCAGTAGACGCAGCGCAAGTCGCAGCGATCGGTGACAGAGACGCGCAAATAGGTGACCGCGCGCCCAAAGCCGTCAATCAGGGACGGTCCGGGCGTTCGGGAAGCGGTCGAGACCGCTTGCGCGGGACTGTCGTCGTAGGGCGTCATGTCGGAAGATTAGAATAGGCGCTGCGACCGATGACGCAAAGAGCTACGAGCAACCTCGACGCCATCGTCCTGGCGGCGGGTCGCGGCGTTCGTTTCGGCGGCGGCAAGCTGACCGCATCCTTGGGTGGCGCGCCCCTGGTGGCCGGCGCTCTGCTGACCGCATTTCTGTCGCCAGCGCGCCGGGTCTTCGTGGCGGTGGGCCCTGACCAGGCGGTTCGCAAGGCGGTTGAAGCGACCGCAACCCGTCTGGCGGCGACCGACCGCCTGGTGCTCGTGGCGGTCGATGATCCCTCGGCGGGCATGGGCGTTTCGCTGGCGACGGCGGCGCGCAGCGTTCCGGTCGACACGGCCGGTGTCTTCGTCTTTCTCGGCGACATGCCCAGGATCGATCCGGCGACGCCAAGACATCTGGCCAGGATGCTCGCCGATCCGAGCGACATCGTCGCGCCCACCCATCTTGGACGCCGGGGCCATCCGGTTCTGTTCGGCGCAAAATGGATGCCGGCCTTGGTCGCGCTGTCCGGCGATGAAGGCGCACGGTCGATCATCGACCAAGCCGGCGAGCGACTGATCCGCGTTCCGGTCGAGGACCCCGGCGTTCATCTCGATTTGGATCGACCCTGCGACCTCGCACGGGTTGGGACGAACCGCTAAGGCGACTTCGTGGAAAAGACAGGCCTGCCCCGCAGCGTTCAGTGTTCCGGCTGTTCCGGGGCCGTGACGATCGCTTGAAGCTCCCGGATCAGCCTCAAGGCGCCGGCGGTGTCGCCTCGCTCCTCAAGCGCCGCCAAACGGGGCATGAGCAGACTGAGGACCCGACGATAGTCAACGCCCACCTTGGCGAGGGCTTGGAGGAACAAGGCGACGTCTTCCTCCTCGCCCAGAGCGTCGAGATCAGGATCCGAACACGATTTCATGGGCGCGCCCCACGGCGAGCTTTCGCGTCGCAGACCCGACCCACGCCTGTCTTCCCTGTCCCGGGAAAGGCGCCGACGCATTGCGAGATCTCCGGAAGCCGGAGAGCCACGGCGGTCGGCCACGAGGCCTCCCGCCGGTTCAAGGCCGGCTCGTCAAACGCGATACGATTACGCTCACCCATATCGACAGGATGATCGGGGAATTTCTTCCCGTCCAGCGTGTATTTACCGGCGGTGGTCGATCAGGCTTGCGCGCTCACCAACGGCAAGCGCGAGGTCGCGGTCTTGTTCAGAGCGAAAATGGCGTTGGCCACGGCCGGCGCGATCACCGGCGTGCCCGGTTCGCCCACGCCGCTGGGCCGATTGCCCGACGGCACGATATGGGTCTCGACCGCCGGCGCCTCGTTGATCCGAAGCACACGGTATCCGTCGAAGTTGGTCTGATCGACCTTGCCGTCCGTCAGGGTCACCTCGCCGAACAGGGCGGCCGACAGGCCATAGCACGTGCCGCCTTCCATCTGCGCCGCGATCTGGTCAGGCGAAATCGCCACGCCGCAGTCGATCGCGGTCACCACGCGGCCCACGCGCGGAACGCCGTTCTCGAGCTTGACCTCGGCCACCTGGGCCACAACGGAGCCGAAGCTCTCGTGGACCGCAACGCCGCGCGTCCAGCCCGCCGTCGCCTTGGGGCCAGCCTTCTCCATCGCCAGGTTCAGGACCGCGAGGTGACGATCGGCGCCCGCCTTGGTGTAGAGCGCCTGGCGATACGCCACCGGGTCCTTGCCGGCCTTGGCGGCCAGCTGGTCGATGGTGTGCTCCATGACGAAGGCAGTGTGGGTCGCGCCCACCGAACGCCACCACAGCACCGGCACGCCGACGTCGGGGAACGCCACCTGGGCGTCGACCACGGGCGTCGCCTTCAGATAGGGCGAGTCGTTGATGCCCTCGAACGCTGAGGAGTCGGGACCCTTTCCCATCGGCATGGGCGCGCCCTTCATGATCGACTGGGTGACGATGCGGTGGCGCCAGGCCGCCGGCAGACCGTCCTTGTCCAGCTTCACCTTCAGCGCGTGCAGCACGATCGGTCGGAAGTACCCCGACTGCATGTCGTCTTCGCGCGTCCAGACCAGCTTCACGGGACGGCCCTTGCCGACCTTCTTGGCGATGTGGACGCACTCGACGGCGTAGTCCGACTGGAAGGTGGCGCGGCGACCGAACGAGCCGCCGGCGAACAGGGTTTCGATCTCCACCGAGCCCGGCAGACAACCGACGACCTTGGCCACATTCAACTGGTCCAGCGTCGGACCTTGCGAGCCGAAGGTCAGCTTGACCTTGTTGCCGTCGACAGCCGCGACGCAGTTCATCGGCTCCATGGTCGCGTGGGCGAGATACGGGAACTCGTAGCTCAGCTCGACCACGTCGGCGCCCTTGGCTGTCTCCAGCGCCGCAGCGTCGCCGCGCTGGTCGAAGGGCTCCCATTTGACCGAGGCGTCTTTGCCGGACAGCACGTCGCTATAGCCTTGGATGATCGCCGGGCTGCCGCGCTTTTCGGCTTTTTCTTCGTCCCACTCGACCTTCAGAGCCTCGCGGCCCATACGGGCGGCATAGGTGTTCTGGGCGACGACGGCCACGCCGGTCGGAATCTCGAAGACGTCCACGACGCCGGCGACCTTCTTGGCCTCGCCCGCGTCGAAGCTCTTAACCTTGCCGCCAAACCGGGGGGCGTGGGCGACCATCGCGGTCAGCATGTCGGGCAGGCGGACGTCCTGAGTGTAGCGCGCCGTACCGTCGCTCTTGGCTTGCGAGTCCTTACGGCGCACGCGGTCGGAGCCGATGAGCGTAAACGCCTTGGGATCCTTCAGCTTGGGGTCGGTCGGCGGGTTGACCTTGGCCGCGTCGTTCAGCAGCTCGCCAAAGGTGGCGGTCTTGCCCGAGCTATGGGCCAGCACGCTGTCCTTCAGCGTGATCTCGCCGACCGGGACGTTCCAACGGTTGGCGGCGGCCTGCACGAACATCGCCCGCGCGCCCGCGCCCGCCTTGCGGAGCTGGTCCCACGAGTTGGAAATCGCCGACGAGCCGCCGGTCAGCTGCGCGCCCATGTTTCCGTTGGCGTAGAGCTTGGCGTTGGCGGGCGCCTGTTCGACCTTCACCTTGCTCCAGTCAGCGTCCAGCTCCTCGGCGACGATGGCCGCCAGGCCCGCATGGTTGCCCTGACCAAATTCGATGTGCTTGGAGATCACCGTGACCACGCCATCGGGCGCGATCTTGATGAAGGGGCCAAAGGCGCCGACCTCGACCTTCGAGCCAGCGCTCATCAGGTCGGCGGGAGAACACCCGACCAAGAGCACGCCGCCGACCAGGGTGGAGGCGACCACGACATCGCGGCGGCTGGGCTGAACAGCGTTCAGGCCCTTGGGATCGACTGGAGCGTTCATCGGCCGGCTCCTCGTTGCGTCGCGCCCGAGGCGGCGACGATGGCTTCATCGATATCGGCGTGCGCTTCACCCGTGGGCGGACCGAAATCAGCGGCGTCCTTGATCGCGGCGCGGATGCGTTGGTAGGCGCCGCAGCGACAGATATTGCCCGCCATCGCCTCGTCGATGTCCTGGTCCGTGGGCTTGGGCTTCTGGGCCAGCAGCGCGCAGGCCGACATCACCTGGCCCGATTGGCAGTATCCGCATTGGGGAACGTCGTGGCGCACCCAGGCCTGCTGCACCGGATGCTGACCGCCCAGGCCCTCGATCGTCGTGATCTTGGCGGCGCCGACGGCTTCGATGGGCGTAACGCAGGACCGGATCGGTTGCCCGTCCAAGTGCACCGTGCAGGCGCCGCACTGGGCGACGCCGCAGCCGAACTTGGTTCCCGTCATGCCGAGCTCATCGCGCAGCACCCACAGCAGAGGCGTCTCGGGCGCGGCTTGCACCGAGACTGGCTTGCCGTTGATGTCCAGGGTCATGGCCATGCGTCTTCGCCTCCCAACGAAAGACGGGACGCATCGCGCCCCTTGCGAAACCTAACACTGTTCACACATGGCTTGGCCAGAAGGATTTTCAACCGCTGGACCAACGAACGTCCTTCTGACGAAAATCGTCGGCCTCGGGGCGGGATGACGGGGCGCCGGGCGCGAAACGGGCTATGCTTGCGGTCACCCAGGGAGTTCGCGTCATGCGTCATATCGTCATTGTCGTCGCCATCGTATCGGCGACGCTCGCGGGCTGCGCCACGGTCGCGCCGATGGACTCGACCGACGCGCCCATCCGCTACAGCTGCAAGGCGGGCAAGCGTTTCACCGCCGCCTACGCCCTGAACGGAAAGCGGGTCGTCGTCTCCGCCGGCGGCGTGACCAAGACCCTCAAGCTGGCGCGATCCGCCTCCGGCGCGCGCTACACGGCGGGTCAGGCCGAGATCTGGAGCAAGGGCGACGACGCCATGCTGACGGGCTTCCCTGGCGGCCCCTATGACGACTGCCGTTCGCAATAAGCCTCGAGGTTTCGTGTTGGACTCGTTCCCCGCCTTCTTCCCCCTGGCCGGCCGCAAGGTGGTGATCGCCGGTTCCGGCGAAGCCGCCGAGGCCAAGGCGCGGTTGTTCGAAGGCTCGCCCGCGACGCTGGTCCGCCTGGATGGCCATGCGGCCTATCTGCCCGGATCCTATAGCGGCGCGGCCTTCGCCTTCATCGCCAGTTCTGACGAGGTGTTCGTCCAGGCCGCCGCCGGAGCGGCCCGGGCGGCGCGGGTCCTGGTCAATGTGGTGGATCGGCCTGAGCTCTGCGACTTCAACACCCCGGCGGTGATCGACCGAGGACAGGTGGTGGCGGCCGTGGGGACAGGCGGCGGAGCGCCGGTTCTGGCCACCATGCTTCGCAACGATATCGAGGCCCAGGTGCCCGAGGGCGCGGGCCGGGTCGCGGCCTTGCTGGCCAAGTTCCAAAGCGAGGTTCGCAAGACCTTGCCCGCCTTGCATGAGCGCCGCGCGTTCCTGCGCGACGCGGTGATGGGCGAGGCGGCCGTCGCTGCTCGGGCGGGCGACATGGACCGGGCCGGCCAATTGTTCCGCGAGGCCTTGGCCAAGGGAGGCGCGCGCAAGGGCGTCGTGCGCTTCATCGCCGGCAAGGGTCCTTCAGACCTGTTGACCCTCCGTGCGCTCCGCGCGCTGGGCTCGGCCGACGTTCTGGTGCTGGACGGCGACGTCGAGCCCGAGGTGGTGAAGATGGCCCGCCGCGACGCCGAGCGCCTCGACGCCGAGACGGCCGACGCCGACCATCTGATCCAACTGGCTCGTGAAGGCCGCCAGATCGTCCGACTGATCACCCATCCGGTGGATCCGGCCCTGGTGCACGCCCTCACCCAGGCCGAGGTCGCGGTCGAGGTGCTCCCCGTCGCGACCTGACCCAACCGGGTTAGTTCAGCGGCCGCTCCTTGGTCTCGGGCAGCAGGAAGGCGGTGGTCAGCACGCTGAGCAGCGTGAAGGCGACAGGGTACCAGAGGCCCGCATAGATGTTGCCGACCGCCGCCACGATGGCGAAGGCGAAGAACGGCACGAAGCCGCCGACCCAGCCCGTGCCGATGTGATAGGGCAGCGACAGCGCCGTGTAGCGCACACGGGTCGGAAACAGCTCGACTAGGCACGCGGCCAGCGGTCCGAACAGGGCTGTGGCGGCGATCACGAACACGAACAGCACGCCCAGGATCATCGGCACGTTCATTCGCGCCGGATCAGCCTTGGTCGGATAGCCAGCCTGGGCCAGGGCGGTCTTGATCCGGGTCTCAACCTCGGCCTTCGTGGCCTTGACCTCATCCTTGCCAAGACCTGCGGCGCTCTTGGAGACGACTTCGGCGCCGCCGATGCGCATGACTGCGACAGCGCCCGCCGGCGCCGCTTCATTGGTGTAGGATACGCCGGCGTTGGCCAGCGTGCTCTTGATGATGTCACACGAGGTCACGAACGCGGTCTTGCCCACCGGATCGAACTGCAACGAACAGTCCTTGGGATCGGCGAACACGACCACCGGCGCCTTGGCGCTGGCTTCGGCGAGGGCCGGATTGGCGGCCTTCTCCAGAAGGTGGAACCCGGGGAAGTAGAACAGCAACGCCAGGGTCATGCCGCCCAGCATCACCGGCTTGCGGCCCACCTTGTCTGAGAGCCAGCCGAACACGACGTAGAAGATGGCGCTGATCGCGGTGGCGATCATCATCAGTTCGTTGATCGTCACCGGGTCGACCTTCAGGAACTTCTCCATGAAGGTCTGGACGTAGAAGAAGCTCGTGTACCAGACCGCGCCCTGGGCGCACATCATCGAGACGAAGGCCAGGATCACCAGCTTCAGGTTGCTCCATTGGCCGAAGGCCTCGGCGTAGGGCGCCTTGGAGGCTTGGCCCTCGGCCTTCATGGCTTCGAAGGTCGGGCTTTCGGTCAGTTTCAGGCGCATCCAGACCGAGACCCCCAAAAGGCCGATCGAGACGGCGAACGGGATCCGCCAGCCCCAGGCGTCGAAAGCGTCGGGACCGACGTACTTACCCAGAACCCACCGCGTGGCGAGGATGACCAGCAGGGCGCCGAACAGGCCGAACGCGGCCGAGGTCTGCACCCACGAGGTCGACCAGCCGCGCTTGTTGGCCGGCGAGTGCTCGGCGACATAGATGGCCGCCCCGCCGTACTCGCCGCCCAGGGCGAAGCCCTGCAGGCAGCGCATGATGATCAGCAGGATCGGCGCAATGATCCCCGCCTGCTCGTAGGTGGGGAGGAAGGCGATGGCGAAGGTGGCGCCGCCCATCAGCAGAACCGTGGCCAGGAACGCGCCCTTGCGGCCGGCTTGGTCGCCGATCTTGCCAAACACCAGGGCGCCCAGCGGCCGGAACGCAAACCCGACACCGAACAGCGCGAGGGCGGCGATATAGCCGGCGGTCTCGTTCAACCCGGCGAAGAAGGTCTTCGAGATCACCTGGGCCAGGCTCCCGAAGATGAAGAAGTCGTACCACTCGAACGCCGTGCCGGCCGACGAGGCCGCGACCACCGTGCGCATCGACGCGCGTTCCTGACCTTCGTCAGCCATCTGGTTCCCCCTGTTTTGGCCCTGCTTAGCGTGGTTCAAGGTTTGGGGGAACGGGGTTAGGCGACCGCGCAGCGGTTGTCCGGCTCTCTGCTCGACAGACGAACGATCTCGGTCACCAACGCCGTGGGCGAGATGGGTTTGGCGACGACCCCGTCCATACCGGCGGCCCGATAGGCCGCGCGCTGATGGGCCATGACATTGGCGGTCAAGGCGATGATCGGCGCACGCCCAGCGCGGCCAGCCAGGGCGCGGATCCGCCGGGAGGCCTCCAGGCCGTCCATGCCGGGCATCTGCACGTCCATCAGGATCAGGTCGAAGCCGCCACCGGCCGCCGCCGCTACGCCGGCGGCGCCGTCATCCGCCACGCTGACGGCCGCGCCCAGCTGTTCAAGAATCCGGCGGGCGACCAGTTGGTTCGTGCGATTGTCTTCGACCACCAGGATTTTCAGGTCAGTCAGCAACGCGGAGGTCTCGTTGACCTGGGCGCTCGGCGGGTCGGCGGGCGGCGCGGCGATGCTCAACGAGAACGTCGAGCCTTCGCCCGGAGTCGAGCTGAAGGCGACCTCGCCGCCGAGCATGTGGGCCAGCTTGCGCGTGATCGCCAGCCCCAGGCCCGACCCTCCAAACCGGCGGGTCGTACCCGCATCAGCCTGCTGGAAGCGCTCGAATAGCCGGCCTTGCGCCTCAAGAGGCACGCCCACTCCGGTGTCGATGACGTCGAACACCAATTGCGGCTCATCGTCGGTGATCCGGCGCCGGGCGCGTACGATCACCGAGCCTTTCAAGGTGAATTTCACCGCGTTGCCGACCAGGTTGAACAATGCTTGCCGGACCCGGGTGGGATCGGTGTAGATACACCCTAGGTCTTCTGGCAGGTCCAGCTCCAGACGCAGTCCCTTGTGCGAGGCTTGGGCGGCCAGGAGCCGGGCTACGCCGCGCACTAGCTCGCGCGGGTCGACCGGCTCGCGGTCGAGGTCAAGGCGGCCGGCTTCGATCCGCGAAATGTCGATGACGTCATCGAGCAGGGTCGAGAGCATTTGGCCCGCAGCCAGCGCTTCGCTCAGGAGGTCGGCGCTGTCTCCGGGCGGCAGTTCGCGCTTCAGGACATGCAACACACCCAGCACCCCGTTCATGGGCGTACGGATCTCGTGGCTCATATTGGCCAGGAACTGGGCCTTGGCGTCGTTGGCGGCCTGGGCGGCGCGTTCGGCCGCGATCAGGGCCAGCTCGGCCTTTTTCTTCTCGTCTATGTCGAGGATCAGGCCCACCGCCTTGCGCGCCTTGCCCTGCCCATCGCGATGGACCTCATGGAAAATCCGCACCCAGCGGGCCTCGCCTTCGGGCGAGAGCAGACGCACCTCGTAGTGTTGAGGTTCCCGGCGCGTCTCGCGCCGCCAGGCCGCAGCGGACTCGTAGACCTGAGCCCGGTCATGAGGATGCACCATCGGCCAGACCGCATCACAGACGTCCTGATACTCGATGCGCCGCCCCATCATGCGGTGGAACTCCGGTGACCCCCAGAAGGTCCGTCGTTCGTGGTCGATCTCGTAGACCCCGGCCCGGGCGGCCCCCAGGGCCACCTTTAGCCGCCGCGCGTTGCTGCGGGCTTCGCGCCGCGCCTCGGTGAGGGCGGTGATCTCGTCCATGTAGGTGATAACGCCGACAATCTCGCCAGCGACGTCGCGCCAGGGCCGGGCCTCCCAGCGGAACGCGCGCTCAACGCCGTCCGCGTCACAGAGGCGGTCTTCCCGCCGGGTCACGACTTCGCCTGAGAGCGCCCGAGTCACGCGGGCCACGAATCGACGCCGTCCGCCATGGGTGAGTTCGGTCAGGGTCTTGCCGATGACCTGATCCTCGGTCGACCGGAAGAGCTCCAGGAACCGCGGACTGACCATCCGCAACCGCATGTCCAGATCATAGACCGCCACAGCGAAGGGAGCGTCCTCGACCAGACGACGGGCGCGACGCTCGCTCCAGATCGCCTTGTCGCGGCTGCGGGCCACGTCGGTGATGTTCTGGGAAACGCCCTTCAACGCGAACAGCAATCCGGGTCTGGCCTCGGCCCGGTAGGTGGCGCGCAAGGTGAACCAGCGACCGTCGTTGGCTCGGAGGCGATACTCCAGCGAACCGCCTTCGCCGGTGCGAACAGCGCGCGCGAAAGCGGCCTGGACCGTTGCGCGCTGATCTTCAGGCAGACGGGCTAGGAACAGATCGGCGGTGGAGACGTCTTCGGGGGATATGCCCATAAGCGCCAGCGCGTCAGGGGCCCAGTCGATCCGCTCGGTTTCGGGCTCGTAACTCCACACGCCGATGCCGGCTTCCTCGGCGAGCAAGGCTTGGGTTCGTCGGGCTGCTTCCAGTTCCTGGCGCGCCTCCACCTCAGCGGAAATGTCGTGCATCACGCCGACCAATTCGCCATTGGGCCCCAGGCGCGAGCGGCCCTGCAGCCAGATCCAGCGGCCGTCCTTGCAGCGGATTTTCAGTTCATTGATCGCCGAACCCGTCTGACGAAGCCGCCGGCCGGTGTCGATCAGCTCGGCCTGGCTGTCGGGGTGAACGAACTTGATCGTGGGCTGACCCACAAGTTCGTCCTGCGCCCAGCCGGTCAGCTGCGACCAGGCCTCATTAACGCTGATGAACCTGCCGTCGGAGGACACCACGGTAAAAAGGTCGCTGGCGTTGTCGAAAAACCAGCGTGCGGCCTCGACCCCGCCAAAGGACGGCGCAGGAGCGGGCACGGGGTTCGACGCCTTGGACATCCGATCTCCAAAAAAGCTGGGCGGATGTTGGGGCGCAACCGTAAACTTATAGTTCGCGCGGCGTAGCAATGTTCGCCGAACGCAACGGGTCGTCCGGGCTCAGACCTCAGCCCATTGCCGCAACAGGTTGTGATAGACGCCGGTGAGCGACAAGATCGCGTCATCGTCCCGTTCCACCTTGCGCGACAAGCGCTGGATGGCGACGTCCATGTCCAGCAGCAGGGACCGCTTGGCGTCGTCGCGGATCAGGCTCTGGATCCAGAAGAAGCTGGCCGTGCGTCGCCCACGCGTCACGGTCGTGACATGATGCAGGCTGGTGCTGGGGTAGAGGATGGCGTCCCCCGCGGCCAGCTTGACGACATGGTCGCCATAGAGGTCGTTCACCACCAGTTCGCCGCCGTCATAGTCCTCGGGCTCGGCCAGGAAGAGCGTACAGGACAGGTCGGTGCGCAGCCGCTGGCCCGTCACGGGATCGCGGCGGATGGCGTTGTCGACGTGGTCTCGGAAACCCATGCCTTCGCCATAGCGATTGAACATCGGCGACAGGATGGTCTGGGGCAAGGCGGCCGAGACGAACAGCGGGTTGGCCTCCAGCGCCTGGACGATGATCGCTCCGACCTGGCGGGCCTCAGCGCTGTCCTGCGGCAACTGTTCGTTGTTCTTGGCCATGGCGGCCTGGAAGCCTGAGGTGACGTTGCCGTCGACCCAGGACCCCGCGTCGAGGATCGCGCGGCACTCGGCCACCTGCGCCTTGGTCAGCACCTCGGGGATCTGCAGCATCATGACGGGTGTCCTATTTGCGAGCCATTCCTAGATGGCGATGCCGATCACGCCCTTGATCCGGATCAGATCATCGCCGGCTCTAAAAGGAAAAACGCCCCGACCGACGAAAGCCGGACGGGGCGCTGGCGTGAAGTCCTTCGAGGGGAGGTCAGTACTTCACGTTGACGGTCAAGGTCGCCTGACGGCTGGGCGCCGGGTCGGCGTGGTGGACGCCGTTGGTGCGCAGGATGTAACGCTCATCCGTCAGGTTCTGGACGTTGAGCTGCAGGGCGACCGCCTTGCTCAGCGACCAGGACGCAAAGGCGTCGTAGCGGGTGTAGGACGGGGCGAAGACCTTGTTGGTTCCGCCGCCGGCGCCGCCCTGATTGCCGCCAAAGCTCTTGGAGACGTAGTACGCGCCGCCGCCCACCGACAGCTGCGGCGTCACCCGGTAGGTCGAGAAGAGGCTGACAGTGTGCTTGGGCGTATTGGCCAGCGGATCCCCGATGTTGACGCTGGTGTAGGGACCCCGGACCAGCTCGCTGTCCATGTAGGTGTAGCCGCCGAAGACCTGCCAGGCGCGGGTGACCGACCCGGAGACACCCAGCTCGACGCCTTGCACCCGAACCTCGCCTGCCTGTTCGGTCTGGGTCGCGCTGACGGCGATCACGGCGTTCTTGCGCTCGGTGCGGAAGACCGCGCCCGACAGCGCCAGCTTGTCGCCGAACACGTTCCACTTGGCCCCGGCTTCGAGGCTGGTGGTGTCTTCAGGATCCAGCAGCGCCTGGGCCGGCGTCGCGGCGGTGTTCTGGTCGCCGGCGGCGATGGTGGGCGGGGTCGAGGCCGTCGCGTAGGAGACGTATAGGCTGCTCGACGGCGTCGGCTTGTAGTTCAGCCCGATCTGATAGTTGACGAAGTCCCAGCTGGCCTTGGCCAGGTTGGCGTAGGTCACGTCCGTCACGACACCGTTGGCGCTTGTTGCCCGGGCGTTGACGCCTTGGGTCGAGTAGTCATCGTAACGGACGCCGATATTGAGCAATAGCTTTTCGGTCAGGTCGATCGTATCGAACGCATAGATCGAACCGCTGCGGGTCTTGGACTGCGAGGCGGGGCCGCGATTGATCACGCCCGTCCAGGCGTCGCCCGGATTGGGGGCGTAAAGCCGCGTGCAGTCGCCCGCGCCCGCGCCGGTAAAGCCCGCGGGGCAGGCCGAGCCGGCGGTGGTGAAGATCACGTAGGTCGCGTTTTCGTTGACCTCGCGTGACAGCTCCAGGCCGAGGTTGAAGCGGTTCTTCAGGCCGGCCAGCTCGAACTTGCCCGTCAGGTCGGTGACGAAGGCGGTGGTCTCGGTCTCGTTCCAGCGCGACTTGGTTCCGCGCTTCATCCACCACTCGCCGGCCACGAACTGGGCCGCGCCGCCGTCGCCGGGGTTGGTGACCAGATAGTCGTTCAGCGTCTTGCCGTAGCGGATCACCTGGCGGACGGCGAGGTTCTCGTTGATCTCGTGACGGACGGCGACCGTGGCGATGTCGGCCTTGGTCTTCATCCAGTCGCGATCCAGGCCGTAGTAGGCGCTGCGCGAGACATCCAGGATGCCATTAGCCGGGCGCGTGCGGCTATCGGTTCCGGCCACGCCCCAGGTGCGCTTGGACGCCAGCGGAATCCCGTAGTCCGGATCCTGGTCGCTATCGAGGTGATAGTAGCTGAGCGTGGCCTGGGTTTGGGTGTCGATGCCGAAGGCCAGGGACGGCGCCAAGCCCCAGCGCTTGAAGTCCACGCTGTCGCGTCCGGGCGTATCGCCGCCGGTCGCCATCAGGTTCAGACGGAAGGCGGCGTTCTTGCCAAAGGCGTAGTTGCCGTCAGCGGTGACGCGATAATGGTTGTCCGTGCCGGCGGCGGCCGACCCCGCCACGAAGCTGTCCAGCTTGGGCGTCTTGGACGACAGGTTGATGCTTCCGCCGCCCGAACCGCGACCGCTGTAGACCGAGTCCGGACCCTTGATGACTTCGACCTGTTCGAGGTTGAACACCTCGCGGGTCTGGCCGCCCGTATCGCGAACGCCGTCGACGAACACGTTGTTGCCCGAGCTCTGGCCCCGGATGAAAGGTCGGTCGGCCAGCGGCTGGCCGCCTTCACCCGCGCCGAACGTAATGCCGGGCGAGGTGCGCAGGATATCCGCCAGCGAGGTGGCGGCGGTCTGCTCGATGATCTTCGAGGGAATGACCGTTACCGACCGCGGAGTATCCAGCAGCGGCGCGGTGAACTTGCTCGACGAGGGGTCGGCCACCCGCTTGGCGTCGATCTTGACGCCGGAGACTTCCGTGCCGTCGGCGGTAGACGCCGTGGCGATTGGCGCAGCGGCGTCCAGCTCGGTCGCCGAGACGGCCTGAGCCAGGCCAAGGCCCGCGAGCCCAGCGACAGCGGCGACGCCCAAGGCGCGGCGGGGCCGGCTTACAACGCCAGCGAAGTTCGGATTACGCATATTGATTGTCCCCAGAGAGCGCCAACACCGCTCTTCTTGAAATTGCGAGGCGTTCTTAGCGATCTTGCAATGCATTCGCAATGATAATCGTTCGCAATTGCGCGGGGTGACGCTGAAGGAAGCCGACCCTTCGGCCTCCTCACTGGGAAAGATGCCCGGCGCTGAACGCGAGCTTGACGCTTCGGCAGGGCGCGGGCCTATCGAGGCGTTCGCTGGAGTCGCCGATGAAGACCGCCCCCGCCGCTATCCTGGCCGCCGCACTCGCCCTCACGGCCGCCTCCGCAGAGGCCTCTGACCTGAAGGCCTGCGCTATACCGCCGAACGTGCAGCCCGCGCCGACCGAGATCCCGCCGCCAGACGAGATCCATCCCAACGTACCGATCGCGGCCTATCTGCTGGCGCTCTACTGGTCACCTGAGGCCTGCCGCGCCGGTATCCCGGAATCCGACAAGGCGATCCAGTGTGAGGCCAACCGCTTCGGGTTCACCGTCCACGGCCTTTGGCCCAATGGGCCGGACCGGGTGCATCCGCGCTACTGCCGGATGAGTCCGCCGATGCGGGTCAAGACAGTGAAGGCCAATCTGTGCATGACCCCGTCGCCCTGGTTGCTGCAGCACGAGTGGCAAGCGCACGGCACCTGTAACTGGAAGACGCCCGAGGCCTATTTCAAGAAGACCCGCCAGATCCGCGAGCGGCTGAACGTGCCGGACCTCGATCCCGGTTCCGACGGGACCATGACCGCCGGCGAGATCCGTAAGGCCTTCATCGCCCGCAACCCGGGCGTCCCCGCCCAGGGCCTCAACGTCCGCGTCAAGCAGGGTCGCCTGACCGAGGTCTGGGTCTGCATGGACCTAAAGTTCAAATGGGCCGCGTGCCGGGGCGGCAATGGTCCAGCGGACGCGGTGGTGACTCGCGTGACGCCTCGAGCCTCACCAGGCCAGTAATGATAGGTCGGGAATATCTTTGAAGTCGTCGGCGTTGAACGTCACAAGCGTCGCCCGATGGGCCAACGCCTGAGCGGCGATCATGCGATCTACGACCTTGCGCCGAGAATAGCCCGCCGCCTCGACAATCCGGCGATAGGCGTCGGCCGCAGCCCCATCGAAGTCGAGAACGGGCAACACCTGCAGCATTGCATCCAGACGGCTGCGCCGAAGACCTGCCTGGGCCGCCTCGCGATAGACACCGCCCTCCAGCTCGACCCGACTGATGATCGACAGCAGGATCGCGCCCTCCAAAGCCGTGATCCGCGTGGCGACGTCAGGGTCGCCATCGCGCAAATGGATCGCGACATTGGTGTCGAGGACGTAGGCCACTCAAAGACCGGGGCGTTCGGGAAACAAATCATCGTCCCGGCGCTCGACGCTGTCAGGACGGGGCATTTGGTTCAGGGTCGCGACAAGGTCGACGATCGAGCCCTTCGACGGATAGATGGTCAGAACGTCGCCGGATCGGATCAGGGTCAGCTCGACATCGGCGCCGAACGCCAGATCGCGCGGCAGACGTACGGCTTCGCTATTGCCGCTTCTGAAGGTCTTGCTGGTCGCCTGGGCCATCACACCACTCCGTCAATATGCGTATATACGGCTCGACCGGCCCGGCGCCAAGGCCCCCAACGCAAAACGGGCGGCCCCTTTCGGAGCCGCCCGCCTGATAGCGTCCGGAATGGAAGCTGAAGTGGCTTACGCCTCTTCGGCCGCCGCTTCCTTCTTCGACAGGTCTTCGCCGGTTTCCTGGTCGACGACCTTCATCGACAGCTTGGTCTTGCCGCGGTCGTCGAAGCCCAGGAGCTTCACCTTGACCATCTGGCCTTCCTTCAGCACGTCCGACGGCTTGGCGACCCGTTCGTTGCTGATCTGGCTGACGTGGACGAGGCCGTCCTTGGCGCCGAAGAAGTTCACGAAGGCGCCGAAGTCGACGACCTTCACGACCTTGCCGTCGTAGATCTTGCCCACTTCCGCTTCGTCGGTGATCGACTTGATCCAGTCGATCGCGGCCTTGATCTTGGCGCCGTCCGAGGCCGAGACCTTGACCACGCCGTCGTCGTTGATGTCGACCTTGGCGCCGGTGGTGGCGACGATCTCGCGGATCACCTTGCCGCCCGAACCGATCACTTCACGGATCTTGTCAGTCGGGATGTTGATGGTCTCGATCTTCGGCGCGAAGTCGCCCACGTCTGCGCGCGGCGCGTCCATGGCCTTGTTCATTTCGCCCAGGATGTGAGCGCGGCCTTCCTTGGCCTGAGCCAGGGCCTGCTCCATGATCGCGGGCGTGATGCCGGCGATCTTGATGTCCATCTGCAGCGAGGTCAGGCCTTCGCTGGTGCCGGCGACCTTGAAGTCCATGTCGCCCAGGTGATCTTCGTCACCCAGGATGTCCGACAGAACCGCGAAGCCGTCCTTTTCCAGGATCAGGCCCATGGCGATGCCCGAGACCGGACGGACCAGCGGCACGCCGGCGTCCATCATGGCCAGCGACGAACCGCAGACCGTGGCCATCGAGGACGAACCGTTCGACTCGGTGATCTCCGAGACCAGGCGGATCGTGTAGGGGAAGTCTTCCTTGCTCGGCAGCATCGGGCGCAGGGCGCGCCAGGCCAGCTTGCCGTGACCGATCTCGCGACGGCCCGGCGAGCCCATGCGGCCCGTCTCGCCGACCGAGTAGGGCGGGAAGTTGTAGTGCAGCAGGAAGGATTCCTTGTAGGTGCCTTCCAGGGCGTCGATGAACTGCTCGTCGTCGCCGGTGCCCAGGGTGGCGACCACGATCGCCTGGGTCTCGCCGCGGGTGAACAGGGCCGAACCGTGGGTGCGCGGCAGGATGCCGACTTCGCCCAGGATCGGACGCACGGTCTTCACGTCACGGCCGTCGATGCGCAGGCCGGTGTCCAGGATGCCGCGACGCACGACGTCGGCTTCCAGTTCCTTGAAGATCGCGCCCAGCTTCAGCGGGTCGTAGCCGGTCGGGTTCTCGTCCGACAGGCCCAGAGCCGCGACGGCCTTCTTCTTGGCGGCGCCGACCGCTTCGTAGCGGTCTTGCTTCTTCTGGATCTTGTAGGCGGCGGCGATGTCGGCGCCCACCAGGTCCTTCATCTTGGCCTTGATCGCGTCGGTGTCTTCCGGCTCGAACGCGAAGGGCTCCTTGGCGGCGTGCTCGGCCAGCTCGATGATCGCGTCGATCACGGCCTGCATCTGCTGGTGGGCGAAGTTGACGCCGCCCAGCACGATCTCTTCCGAGAGCTCCTGGATTTCCGATTCAACCATCATCACGGCGTCGGCGGTGCCGGCCACGACGAGGTCCATCTTGCTTTCCTTCTGCTCGTCGAGCGTCGGGTTCAGCACGTACTGGTCATTGATCCAGCCGACGCGGGCGGCGCCGATCGGGCCCATGAACGGGGCGCCCGACAGGGTCAGGGCGGCCGAGGCGGCGACCATGCCCAGGATGTCGGGATCGTTCTCGAGGTCGTGCTGCAGCACGGTGACGACGACCTGGACTTCGTTCTTGAAGCCCTTGACGAACAGCGGGCGGATCGGACGGTCGATCAGGCGGGAGACCAGGGTCTCCTTTTCCGACGGACGGCCTTCACGCTTGAAGAAGCCGCCGGGGATCTTGCCGGCCGCGAAGGTCTTTTCCTGGTAGTTGACCGTCAGCGGGAAGAAGTCTTGGCCCGGCTTTTGGCTCTTGGCGAACACGGCGGTGGCCAGGACGACGGTTTCGCCCATGGTGGCCAGAACGGCGCCGTCGGCCTGACGGGCGAGGCGACCGGTTTCGAGGACCAGCGTCTTGCCGCCCCACTCGATCGTCTTGCGTTTGATATCGAACATATTTCTTCTTTCGGTTCCCGCGGGCGGATTCCCGTCGGGGCGGACAGGGGCGGACGACCTAACGACAGGCCGGCCCGATGATCCTCATCCAGTTCGACAGACGGGTTTGAGGACGTGAACCCTCGGACGGACGAACGGCGATCCCAATACGAGGAGCGCCGCTTGGGAACGGAGGGCGCCCGGTCTGTCTCGGGACGCCTGGTTCCAAATACGCGATCCGCCGCCCTGCCGGAGCGGGGCGGCGGATCTTGATGCCTTAGCGACGCAGACCCAGCTTTTCGATCAGGGACTGGTAGCGAGCGGCGTCGGACTTCTTCAGGTGGTCGAGGAGCCGGCGACGCTGGGAAACCAGCTTCAGCAGGCCACGACGGCTGTGGTTGTCCTTCTTGTGCGTCTTGAAGTGCTCGGTCAGGTTCGAAATGCGTTCCGAGAGGATCGCGACCTGGACTTCGGCGCTGCCGGTGTCACCCGTGCTACGGGCGTGTTCGGCGATGAGAGCGGCCTTGCGCTCGAGAGTGATCGACATCGGGTTGTCTCCGCTCAGGTGAGTTGGAAGACCCGCACGGGATTGAGCTTCCCAGCGCGCATCTCGCACAGGGCCACCAACCTGTCGCCGGACATGGCGGAAACGGTGCGATCGCCGGGCGGAAGCTCGGCTTTCAACGTTTCCACCTGACGCGGAAGCAGGACGATGGCGCGTCCCTGTGCAAGCCGGAAGGCGTCTTCATCGGTCACGGCCAACGCCGGGATGTCGTCCAGCGCGGTCTCGACCGGAAGCAATGCCTCCGACAGCCGGGCCTCATAGCTCAAATTCTCCAGAGTTTCCAGCGCTATCGCCGAGGCCTCGGAGAAGCCGCCTACCCGCGTGCGGCGAAGGTCGGCCACGTGACCGCAGGTTCCCAAGGCCTTGGCGAGGTCCCGGACCACGGCTCGGACATAGGTGCCCTTGCCGCATTCCATCGTGAGCGTCACGTGGTCGACGTCCGGCTGCTCGACCACCTTGAGGTCGAAAATGCTGACCTTGCGGGTCGGCAGCTCGAACTCGACGCCGTCGCGGGCCAGGTCATAGGCGCGCTCGCCGTCGACCTTGATGGCCGAGAAGTTGGGCGGGATCTGATCCACTTCGCCGATGAAGGCGGGCAGCGCCGCCTCGACCTCTTCGCGGGTGGGGCGCACGTCGGAGGTCGCGGTCGTCTCGCCCTCGCGGTCCAGCGTCGTTGTGTCGCGGCCCCAGGCGATGGTGAAGCGATAGGCCTTGTCGGCGTCCATCAGGAACGGGACGGTCTTGGTGGCCTCGCCCAATGCGATGGGCAGGATGCCGGTCGCCAGCGGATCCAGCGTGCCCGCGTGGCCGCCCTTCTGAGCGTTGAACGCGCGACGCACGCGGGAGACGGCCGTGGTCGAGGTCAGGTCGTAGGGCTTGTCCAGGCACAGCCAGCCCGAGACGGCCTCGCCCTTCTTGCGGCGGGCCATGCCTAGGCCTCGTCTTCGTCGTCGACCACGTCGGATAGGCGGCGGGTGTCCTGCTGGACGCGCGGGTCCAGGAACAGCTTGTCCATATAGGCGGCCGTGCCGAAGCTCTCGTCGTGGATGAACTTCAGGTCCGGGGTGAACTTCATGTCGATGCTGCGGCCCAGGCGCCCGCGCAGGAACTTCGACACCCGGTTCAGGCCCTTGATGATCTCGCCGGTGTTCTTGGCGGCGTCCTGGCCGGCCAGGCCCGCGCCCAGCGGCTCGACGAAGCAGATGGCGTGTTTCAGGTCCGGGCTCATCCGCACCTCGGAGACGGTGACCGAGATGTTCTGCAAAGCCTCGTCTTGCAGCTCCTCCTCGCGGAGGATCTCCACGAGGGCGTGGCGGATCAGTTCGCCGGCGCGGAGCTGGCGTTGCGAGGGGCCGGTCAGGGCACCCTTCTTGGTGTCAGATTGGCGCTTCATGGCGCGATCGTCCTTGTGGCCCGGCCGGCGGATCGAACGCCGGTGCGCGGGGAAAATCGGAAGGCGCGGTGTCTAGGCCTCCCAGCGGCGAATGTCCAGCCGCGCCTCAGGCTCCCGTCTTCTCCTTGAAGAACGCGATCACCTTGTCGCGCGCCTTCATGCTGCCGCTGGTCGGAACCGAGCGATGCAGGTGCAAGGTCAGCACCGAGTGAGGGTCCATCGGCTGACCCGGGGCTGCGTCCGCGTCGGCTAGTTCCACCACCTCGACCTTGTCGCCGAACTCGGCTTTCAGGCGGGCGATACGGGCGTCGGGCACCAGCCTGTCGGAGGTGAAGCGCATCGCGATCAGTGACAGGTTCTCGTCCTGGAACCGCTTCTTGGCGCAGGCGAGCTCGGACGCCGAGCAGTCCAGGCCGCCCTTGTCCCTCAACGGCAGCGAGGGCTGAGAGAGCACCGGCGCTACGACCGAGGGCTCGGTCATCATCGCCAGGGCGAAGCCGCCGGTGAAGCACATGCCAACCGCGCCCACACCCTTGCCGCCGCAGTCCTGGTGGGCCTTGCGGGCCAGGGCGCGCAGCCAGTCGACGATCGGGCTGGAGCGGCCGTCCTTCCAGACGGTGAACTCGCGACGCACGCAGATGTTCTTGAGGATCTCGCCGATCGCATAGCCGCGCGAGACTTGTTTGCCGGGCTTTCCGAACAGGCTGGGGCAATAGGCGGTCAGGCCCGCATGCGCCAGGTCGCTGGCGAAGGCCAGCACGCCCGGATGCAGACCCGGGACCTCGTGGATGACGATGACGGCGGGGCCCGAGCCGATCTTGTACACCTCGCGCGACCAACGGCCGTCGTCGAAGTCGAAACGCTCGAAGCCCGCCAGCACGGTGTCGTTCGCCATCTTGTCCCCTCCGCTTTTCAGCGAGGCTAGACCCTGTCCGCCCGGCTGGCGAGGGATCTAGTTGGAGACGTCCGGACGCTGAGGGTTATCGGTCCAGTCCGACATCGGATCGGGGGTGCGATTGTCCGGCAGTCGCCATTCGCCGCGATACGAGAAGTCGAGAGTCGCGCACAGGCGCGCCTGGCCCGGCGCCTTCGGATCATCGCCGAATGCCTGGATCCGCAGGTCGCGGCGCACGGCGATAGGGCTGAACGACAGCCAAAGGCGCGTCGAGCCCGGGCAAAAGGCGCGGACATAGATCTTGCCCTGCGCCGCCGAGGCGTCGACCTCGTACAGGGCGGCGTTGGCGTCGACGCCGCTCATCGCCGACAGGCCGCCTGGGCCGAGGTCCTTCGAGCGCGCGGCTTTCAACATGGCCTGGGCCGGGACGCCGGTGGCCAGCACCTTGATGGGTCGACTGGCGCCCAGAAGCCCGTCCTTGAAGAGGATGGTCACCCCCGCGCCGGTCAGCCGCTTGGCGTCGGGCGAGATCGGATCGTACGAGAACATCCGCGTCTCGGCCTTGGCGGCGGAGGACATCGCGCCGATTATTGTCATCGCGACGACCGCGCTGTGGACGATCGATCGAAGCATTATTTAGCGCGAATATTAGCCGCCGAGGCGTCAAAGCCCGACAGCCGCCAGCGATCACCTTCGCGACTGAAGGTCAGCAGGCAGGGGCCGTCCTTGCGCGCGGCGCAGACGCGACCGTCGCCAGTAGGGCGCAGGGCGGCGGCGATCGCCACGCGACCGGGGATCGGACGATCCGGCGTATAGCCGTAGTAGTTGGCGGCCGCGCGGAAGGTGGCCGGCCGGATCAGCGCCTCTCCGGCGGCGTCAGCCAGGGGACCGGCGGCGATGGCCGCCAGGGCCATGGCGCTGTTGCTCTGACCCGCGCGCTGCCGGGCCTCCTCCATCAACCGGGCCTCGATCTGGCCTTTGAGGGCGCGGCGGTCGACATGGGCGTCGAAGGTCGCGCGGTCGTTGTCTCGGATCGCAACCAGCAGGTCATGCACATCGCCGCCGGCGTCGAGGCGGTCGACAGTCGCACAGGCGCTCAGCGAGGCGGCGACAGCGGTCAGGGCGAGGAGGGCTTTCAGGCGCATGGCAAGAGGCGTAGCGCCGGATTGGGGCGATTTCCAGTCTGAGCGTTCGCCAAGAAAAAGGGCGCGAGCCTTTCGACCCGCGCCCTGATTTCCGATCTCCCGACGGCTCTTAGTCGAGCTGGCGCTTGATCTCTTCGACGGTGAAGCACTCGATCGTGTCGCCGACCTTGATGTCCTGGAAGCCCGCGAACATCATGCCGCACTCCTGACCGACGGGGACTTCGTTGACCTCGTCCTTGAAGCGCTTGAGCGTTTGCAGGGTGCCCAGCTCGAGAACCACGATGTCCTGACGGATGATCCGGACCTTGGCGCCCTTGCGGACCACGCCTTCGGTGACCTTACAGCCGGCGACCTTGCCGATCTTCGAGATGTCGAAGGCCTGCAGAACCTCGGCGTTGCCAAGGAAGGTTTCGCGCTGGATCGGGGCCAGCATGCCCGAGAGCACGCCTTTGATATCGTCCAGCAGGTCGTAGATGATCGCGTAGTAGCGGATCTCGACGCCTTCGCGTTCGGCCAGGGCTCGCGCCTGCGCTGAGGCGCGGACGTTGAAGCCGATGACCGGCGCGCCGGCGCCCTTGGCCAGCATGACGTCGCTTTCGCTGATCGCGCCGGCGCCCGACAGGATGATCCGCGCGCGGACCTCGTCGGTGGCCATCTTGTCCAGCGAACCGATGATCGCCTCGGCCGAACCTTGCACGTCGGCCTTGATGATCAGCGGAAGCTCTTTCAGCTTCTTGTCCTGCAGCTTGGCCATCATGTCGGCCATGGAAGCGCCGGCGCCGATCGGGGCCAGCGACTTCTCGCGCTTCTGGCGGATGCGGTACTCGGTCAGCTCGCGAGCGCGGGCTTCGTTCTCGACCACGGCGAAGGCTTCGCCCGGCGAGGGCACGCCGTCCAGGCCGAGGATCTCGACCGGGGTGGCGGGACCGGCTTCGGTCAGCTGCTCGTTGCGCTCGTTCAGCAGGGCGCGAACCCGGCCGAACTGGGCGCCGGCGACGACGATGTCGCCACGCTTCAGCGTGCCGCGGTTGACCAGGACGGTCGAAACAGCGCCGCGTCCCTTGTCCAGCTTGGCCTCGATCACCACGCCGTCGGCGGTGCGGTCGGGGTTGGCCTTCAGGTCCAGCACTTCAGCCTGCAGCAGGATGGCGTCGAGCAGATCGTCCAGACCCGTGCGCGCCTTGGCCGAGACCTCGATGATCTGGGTGTCGCCACCCAGGCTTTCGACGACGATCTCGTGCTGCAGAAGCTCGTTGACCACGCGGGTCGGATCCGAGCCTGGCTTGTCCATCTTGTTGACGGCGACGATGATCGGCACCTCGGCGGCCTTGGCGTGTTTGATCGCCTCGATCGTCTGGGGCATCACGCCGTCGTCACCGGCCACGACCAGCACCACGATGTCGGTGATGTTGGCGCCGCGAGCACGCATCGCCGAGAAGGCGGCGTGACCGGGCGTGTCGAGGAAGGTCACCCGTTGACCGTCCTTCAGGCGAACCTGATAGGCGCCGATGTGCTGGGTGATGCCGCCGTGCTCGCCGGCGGCCACGTCCGTCGAACGCAGGGCGTCCAGCAGGCTGGTCTTGCCGTGGTCGACGTGACCCATGATCGTCACGACCGGAGGGCGAGGCTCCATGTGATCGTCGATGTCCTCGGCGCCGATGAAGCCTTCTTCGACGTCGGCTTCCGACACGCGCTTGACGGTGTGACCAAACTCAGTGGCCACCAGCTCGGCGGTGTCATTGTCGATAACGTCGTTGATCTTCAGCATCACGCCCTGACGCATCAGGAACTTGATGATGTCGACGCCGCGCACGGCCATCCGGTTGGACAGTTCCTGCACGGTGATGACGTCGGGGATGACCACTTCACGGGCGACACGCGCCTGTTCGGTCACGCCGCCGCGGCGCTTTTCCTTTTCGCGCTCTCGGGCCCGACG
>FWPV01005187.1_pt1 | contig 26356 bp, 26 predicted proteins | sample 2228371 | NCBI WGS metagenome assembly FWPV01 (sample SAMEA103939776, study PRJEB20133) | metagenome
TGGGGAACGCACGGCGACCACCCCGTGATCGCGCTCACGCCGTACAGCGTCGAGGAGACCTACGAGGCCACCGTGCGGGCGTTCAACCTCTCGGAGCAGTACCGCGTGCCGGTGATCCTGCTGCTGGACGAGGTGATCGCGCACGTCAACGAGAAGGTGACGCTGCCCGAGCAGGAGGCGCTGCGCCTGGTCGACAGGCCCAAGCCGGAGGTTCCGCCGGACCAGTACCTGCCCTACGTGGACACCCCGACCGGAGTGCCCCCGATGGCGCCGTTCGGAACCGGCTACCGCTTCCACGTGACCGGTCTGGCGCACGACGAGACGGGATTCCAGACCAACGACCCGAAGGTGATCGACGCGCAGCTGCGCCGGCTGCACCGCAAGCTGGAGCTGGGTCGGCACGACATCGTGGAGGTCGACGAGTTCCTTCTGGAGGACGCCGAGATCGGCGTTTTCGCTTACGGCTCCTCGGCGCGGTCGGCCCGAAGGGCGATCCGGCTGGCGCGGGAGAAGGGCATCCGCGCGGGAATGCTCCGCCCCAAGACCATGTGGCCCTTCCCGGATCAGGAGGTTCGGGCTTGGACCAAGCGGGTGAAGGCGTGGCTCGTGCCCGAGATGAACCTCGGGCAAGCCGCGCACGAGGTCGAGTGGGCGGTCGCGGGCGCGGTGCCCGTTCGTCGGCTCGGCCGCGTGGACGGCAACCTGTTCCACCCGAACGACATCCTTGCGGCGATCGAGGAGCTGGCCTGATGTTCGACTACCAATCGTATCTGCGGCTGAACCACTTTCCGCTGATCTGGTGCCCGGGGTGCGGCAACGGTGTGGTGATGAAGTCGTTGCTTCGGGCGATCGACAACCTGCGGCTTGCCCGAGACCAGGTCTGCGTCGTGTCCGGCATCGGATGCTCCAGCCGGCTCTCCGGGTACCTCGACTTCCACACGGTGCACACCACGCACGGGCGGGCTCTGACCTTCGCCACCGGCATCAAGATGGCCAAGCCGGAGCTGACGGTGATCGTGGTGACCGGCGACGGGGACTGCACGGCCATCGGGGGGAACCACTTCATCCACGCCGCGAGGCGCAACATCGACCTCACCGTCATCCTGATCAACAACCTGATCTACGGCATGACGGGCGGGCAGCACTCGCCCACCACCCCATCCGGGAGCCGGGCCTCCACCGCGCCGTACGGCAACAGCGAGAACACGTTCAACGTGAGCGGCCTGGCGATCGCCGCGGGCGCGTCGTTCGTCGCCCGAAGCACCACGTACCACGCCCAGCAGTGCGACAAGCTGATCGAGAGGGGCATCCAGACGCCGGGGTTCGCTCTGATCGAGATCATGGCCGCCTGCCCCACGTCGTTCGGGCGGGCCAACAAGGCCGGCAGCCCCGCCGACATGATGCTGTGGCAGCGCGACCACGCGGTCACCGCCCAGCGCGCCGAGAAGATGTCTCCCGAGGAGCTGCAGGACAAGTTCGCCATCGGCGTGCTGGCCGAGAATCCTCGGCCCGAGTGCCGCGCCGAGTACCAGAAGCTGATCGATCGCCTGCGGGAGCAGGAGGCCAAGGCATGAAGTACGAGGTCCGCCTGAGCGGCGAGGGAGGCCAGGGCCTGATCCTGGCGGGCAAGATCCTTGCGGAGGCCGCCGCGATCCACGCCGGGCTCAACGCGACGCAGAGCCAGTCGTACGGCCCGGAGGCCCGGGGTGGAGCGAGCCGCTCCGAGGTGATCCTCTCGGACGGGGAGATCGACTACCCCAAGGCCACCGAGGTCGACCTCATGGTCGCGCTCACCCAACAGTCCTACGACGCGTACCGGGGCGACGTGAAGCGCGACGGCGTGATGATCGTCGACTCGGAAGCGGTCGAGCGGCTGGGCGAGACCTGGTACCGCGTGATCTCCCAACCGATCTTCCGCCTGTCCGAGGAGAACTTCGGAAGGATCCTCTTCGGCAACATGATCGCCTTGGGCCTGGTGGCCGGCGCGTCCGGCATCGTGCCGAAGGAGGCCGTCGAGGCCGCGCTGGTGAACCGGGTGCCGAAGGGCACCGAGGAGAAGAACCTCGCGGCGTTCAAGCTCGGCTACGGGCTGGCGCGGGACCAGCTGGGCTGACGCGGAGACTCGGGCGGCGTAGGATGGACTGGAGGAGACTCGCGGGCGAAGGTATCCTCCCCAAGGAACAGGTTCATGGGTCTGGACGGATTGCAGCGCGCACCTTGGGAGGCCGAGGGCGCGGCGAAGAGGAGGGTTGTGCGCGAGTTGTTCGCGTCGATCGCCCCCCGTTATGACCTGATGAACACGGTGATGAGCCTCGCCCGCCACCGGCGGTGGCGCTCCGAGGCGGTCGCTCGCCTCGGACTGCGAGGAGGGGAGACAGTCCTGGACGTGTGCTGCGGGACGGGCGACTTCATGGTGCCGCTCCGCCAAGCCGTGGGCGATGCCGGGAGGGTGCTCGGGGCCGACTTCTGCCCGCCGATGCTGGAGCGCGCGAGGGCCAAGGGCCTCTCGAACCTGGCCGTAGCCGACGCGTGCCGACTCCCCTACCGGGACGCGTCCTTCGACGCGGCCACCGTCGGATGGGGCCTCCGCAACGTGCCCGACCTGGCCGCGGCGCTGGCCGAGATCGTCCGGGTGCTGAAGCCCGGCGGACGGTTCGTCTCGGTGGACACGGCCCAGCCCCGCTCGGCGCTGGGGCGATGGGTCTCGGCGGTGGCGTTCCACCGGCTGGTCCCTTGGCTCGGAGCGTTGCTCGGTCATGGACGGGAGTACGCCTACCTGCCGCAGAGCACCGAGCGGTTCCTGAGTCCGGAGGCTCTGGCGGAGGAGTTCCGCCGGGCAGGCCTGCGCGACGTGTGGGTGGAGCGTCGGATGCTGGGGCACGTGGCCCTGGTGGGAGGTGCCAAGCCGTGAGCGCTTTTCTAAGGGGTCCCCTGCCGCAACATCTGGTCGACGAGATCGGCCAGGAGCTCCGGCACGTGGAGGAGGCGCTGGCTCAGGAGGTCCGCTCCCAAGTCCCGCTGGTCAGCGAGGTGGGCCTGCACACGCTGCGGGCCGGGGGCAAGCGGATGCGCCCGGCGTTCGTGGCGCTGGCGGCCAGGGGCACAGGGCTGCCCTACGACGTGGGACGGGCACGCAAGATCGGCGCCGCGGTGGAGCTGATACACATGGCCACGCTGATCCACGACGACGTGGTCGACCACGCCGGCCTGCGGCGCGGAGTTCAGACCGCCAACGCGCTGTTCGGGAACACGGCGAGCATCCTGGCGGGCGACGTGCTGCTGGCCAAGGCGATGCGCATCTTCGCGGAGGACGGCGACCCGAAGATCATCCACACGATGTCCGTCGCGGTGGCGGAACTCGCCGAGGGCGAGGTCGCCGAGCTCTCAGCCCGAAATGTGTTCGACCTGAGCCTGCCGGAGTACCTGGAGATCGTCCGGCTGAAGACCGCCTCGTTCATCCGAGGTTGCTGCACGGCGGGCGCGCTGATCGCGGGCGCTCCGGACGACATCGTCTACGCGCTGGCCAGCTACGGGGAGGCCGTCGGCATCGCGTTCCAGATCGTGGACGACCTGTTGGACTACCGCGGCGACAAGGCCAAGACCGGAAAGCCCGTTGCGACGGACTTCCGCGAGGGGTGCGCCACCCTGCCGCTGATCCTGCTGCGCGACCGCCTTTCGGACGGGGAGCGCGACGTAGCTCGGCGCAAGTTCGGCAACGGCGTGTCGGACGACGAGGTGCGCATGCTCTGCAACTGGATGGAGTCCCGCGGGTGCTTCGACGAGACCCTCAAGACCGCGGAGCAGTACGTGTGTCAGGCCGCCGCCGCTTTGGACGGCCTTCCCGATTCGGACGGCGTGACCCTTCTGCGGACCTTGGCGCGCATGGTGATGGAGCGCGAGTCTTGAGGCGCTACCCGCTGTACATCTTCGACCTGGACGGCACCCTGTACCGCGGGGACGAGGCGATCCCGCACGCCGCGGAGACGGTCCGCCGCCTGGTCGAGGACGGCAGCGCCGTAAGGTACTTCACGAACAACTCCGGCCAGACCCGGGAGTTCTTCACGCGGAAGCTGAGATCGATGGGCTTCCCCTGCGAACCGGAGATGGTGTACAGCACCGCCACCGGAGTGGCGGCCCTCTGCCGCGAGCGGGACGTCGGCACGGTGTTCTGCGTGGGCGAGCCGGGATTGGTGCAGACGCTGCGCGAGGCCGGCGTGCAGGTGGTCAACGCCGACGCCAAGGGCCGCGTGTGGCCTTGCGGCGAGGCCGGCACCGTGGTGGTGGGCATCTGTCGCTCCTTCACCTACGCGCTGCTCGACGCGGCCCTTCAGTGCCTTTTGAACGGCGCCGCGTTCTGGGCCACCAACACCGACGCGACCTACCCGCTGGAAGGCGGGCGTTTGGAGCCGGGAGCCGGCAGCCTGGTGGCGGCGGTCTCGACCTGCGCGGGCCGGGGACCGGACTTGGTGGTTGGCAAGCCCAGCCCGCGCAGGGTTCGCCAGATCCTGAAGGAGACGGGCACGGCTCCGGAGGACGCCCTGCTGGTGGGAGACCGGGCGGAGACCGATTTGGAGTGCGGCCGCTCGCTCGGTTGCCCGACCTGCCTGGTGCTCACCGGCGTGACGAGCGAGGCCCCGCCCGGCCAACCGTTCTGCGAGGATTTGCGCGGGCTTTTGGACTCCACCACGCGGTAGGGTGGGTCCATGCATCGGGGATTCCAACGCAGGTTCTCATGGTCGGAGCTGGCCGAACGACGGAGCAGGCTCGCCTCCACGCTCGACGGCGGCGTGGCGCTGCTGCAGGGCGCGGGGCCGATCGGGGCCTTCGACCGGTTCCGACAGACCAACGAGATGCTGTACCTGTGCGGCGTCTCGGCGCCATCGGCCTACCTGTGCGTGGGGCCCGACGGACGGTCGGTCCTGTACCTGCCCCAGCGGGAGACCTCCCTTCCGGTGGAGGACCGCGACCTTCTCGCGCAAGACGCCGAGCTGATCCAGAGCACAACGGGACTCGACGAGGTTCGGCCCCTGAGCGCCCTTGCCGGAGACCTAAAGAGCCAGAAGCTGATCTGGACCCCGTTCGCACCGCCTGAAACCGCACGCACCAGCCGCGACGTGCTGCTGATCGCCGAGCGGATGGGCGCCGACGAGCCGTTCGGCCCGCCGGCCTCGCGGCACCGGCAGTTCCTCGCCTCGCTGGCGGCCGCCTGCCCGCTCGCCGAGTTGAGGAACCTCACCCCCGCGCTCGACGCCCTTCGCCGGATCAAGTCCCCTTCGGAGCTGGAGGTCCTGAGCGAAGCCGGGCGGCTCAGCGCGGAGGCAGTCCGGCAGGCGATGCTCGCGTCGCGCCCTGGCATGAGCGAGGCCGAAATGGAAGCGATCGCGCTGGGCGTGTTCCTGCGCGGCGGGGCCCAGGGCGACGGCTACAAGACGATCGCCCCCGGCGGACCGAACATCTGGGACGGGCACTACACCGCCAACGACCAGCGCGTGCCGGCCGGAGAGTGGGTTCTGATGGACTGCGCCCCGGACCTGGACGGCTACACCAGCGACATCGGCCGCATGTGGCCGGTGGACGGTCGGTACAACTCTTGGCAGAGAGAGCTGTACGGTTTCGTGGTGGACGTTCACGAGGCCACGCTCTCGCGCATCCGCCCCGGCGTGACGCCCCAAGAGGTGCTGGACGAGGTGCGCGCGGAGCTGGAGCCACTCCAGCGGCGCACACCGTGGAGCCGGCCGTCGTTCGAGGAGGCCACGCGGGCGTTGCTGAGCTTCCGAGGGACCTTCTCGCATCCCGTCGGGATGGCGGTGCACGACGTCGGCGATTACTGGGGCCGACCGCTGGAACCGGGGCTGGTGTTCACCGTGGATCCCCAGCTCTGGGTCCGGGAGAGCCGACTCTACGTCCGGGTGGAAGACACCGTCGCCGTGACCGAGACGGGAATCCGCGTGCTCACCGAGGGACCGCCCCGCCAGCCGGAGGCGGTGGAGGCGCTGTTGGCGACCCGAGGCTAGCCTTTGGGCTTCAGACGGTCGGCGAACTTCCTCCGAAACTCCAAGACCTTCGGCTCGATGATCGCCGAGCAGTAGCCCGCGTTCATGCGCATCCTCTGGGCGGGGGTGGCCTTCTCAAACTTCACAAAGTAATCCTGGTGGTACTCCTCGGCCCGCGTGTAGTTGCGCAGCGGCTCCAGGGTGGTCACGATGGGGCGCGGCCAGATCTTCGCGCGGGCGATCTCGTCGCGAACCATCTCGGCAAGCCGCTTCTCCTCGTCGTTCGCATAGAACACGACCGAGCGGTACTGGGGACCGTAATCCGGGCCTTGGCGGTTCAGCTGGGTCGGGTCGTGAAGCGTGAAGAACAACCGGAGAAGGTCCTCGCGCGAGACCACGCCCGGGTCGAACTCGATGCGCACCACCTCCGCGTGCCCCGTGCGCCCGCTGCAAACCTCCTCGTAGGTCACCCCCGCTCGATCGCCGCCGGCGTACCCGGACTCGGCCGAGAGCACGCCCTGCAGCTCGTCGAACATCGCCTCCAGGCACCAGAAGCAACCTCCACCCACCACGAGGACTTCCGTCTTCGGCTTCGCCGGCTCCGGCGGTCCGGACAACGCCGCGAGGAACGCGATGCTGGCGAGGAACATAATGCTTGTTACGATGACCGGACCCAAGGGTTCCCGCGTCCCGACGGGGTCCAAGGCGGTGCCGGGCTGGGCGATCGCCCTCGCTGTGTTGCACGTCGCCCTGGCGATGGCGTTCGCTTGGGTCACGCCGTACCGCACCGCGGGATGGGTGGGCGACCGTCGCCTGCCGGACATCGGCGCGCCGGATGAGGACGCGCACGTGCGGTACGTGCAGCACCTGCTGGACGGTCGCGGGGTGCCGAGCCTGACGGACCTGAAGAACCTGCCCACGTACGAGGCCCACCAGCCGCCCACCTACTACGCGCTCGCCGCGACATGGGCCGCGATGGGCCAACGTAGGGATCTCTCCGAACGAGATGCGGGGCTCTGGCTGCGGTTCCTGAACGCTCTGATCGGTGGAGCGGGGGTGCTGGGAACCGCGATGGCGGGCCTCTGGGGGTACCGCGACCGCGCGGCGGCGATCGGTGCGGCTGCGTTCGCCGCTCTGTTGCCCATGAACGCCGCGCTCAGCGGTGCGGTCTCGAACGACCCAATCCTCATCAGCGCGGGTTGTTGGACGCTCGCGACGTGCCTGCTCGCCGTGCGCACCGGCTGGAGCCTGCCGCTCGCCTTCGCGGCGGGTGCGCTCGCGGGGCTGGGGATCGCCTGCAAGACGTCCGGCCTGTCGCTTCTCGCTCCGATGGTGGCGGCGCTCATCCTGCGCCGGCCGCCGGCCCGCGTGTGGGTCGCGAGTCTGGCGACGGCTTTGGCGCTGCCCACTCCGTTCTGGATCCGCAACGCGGTTCTCTACGGCGATCCGTTTCTCATCCGCACCTTCGCGGCGCTCTCGGCGCAGGACGCACTGGACCCCGCCACGTTCTCCAGCCTCGGCTCCGTTCTGCGTTGGTTGACGGTGGTGACGCAGTACACCGTGCGCAGCTTCTTCGGGCTGTTCGGCTACGCGACCATCGAGCTCCCGTGGCCGCTGGTCGTTGCAGGCGTGCTGATCCTGGGCTGGGCCGTCCTCGGCTTCGCGCGCCTCCGCTCGGAAGGATCGGCCCTGGAAGACGAGCGCTGCGATCGGGTGGTCCTCCTTTTCCTGCTGGCGGCCCTCGTTCTGTACGTGCGATGGAACCTGGGGCACTTCCAGCCACAGGCCCGCTACCTGTTCCCCGCACTCGCCGCCTTCTCCCTAGTCGCCTCCCGAGGCGCCGGGCGCGCCCTCGGCCGATGGGGCTGGGTCCCGCTCGCCGGCGTGCTGCTCGCGATGGACGCCGTCGCCCTAGCGATCCTGCCGGGCGCGTTCGCCCGGATGCTCGCCCAGCCCTAGAACCCGCCGATGTCCGCCCGCAGCCTCTCCTCGGCCTGCTCGTTCGTCAGGCCGAACCGATGCCGGTACACCGCCAGGCCCACCGCAGGCGGGTATTTCTGATCGGCCTTCATCCGCGGCTCGACGTACTCGATGACCTCGAACAGCAGCCTGCAGGCCGACTCGTAGTCCAAGCCCGTCAGGCGGGCGATGTAGCGGGTCGAGCGGTCGATGAGCTTGAGGTTGCTTGGAACCACCCACACCATCGTGTTGCCCATCACGCGGCCCAGCCGAACCATGGTGCAGGTAGAGAGGGCGTTGAGGGTCATCTTGGCGGCGCAGCGCGCCAGCCCGTGCAGCAGCAGGTCCGCGTCCGGCACGGGCACGTGAACCATCAAAGGTTCCGTGGGAGGGTCGGCGTCCCCCACGGCGATCCCCGCCGCCTTCGCGCCCTTGATCTTCGCGCGGGAGAGCTGACTGGCCTGGAAGTCTCCCCTATCCAGGGCGCCGAAGATGCCGACGGCGCCGTCCCCCTCGCGGTAAGGCCGGTCGGGCAGGCCGTCGATCCCGATCCGGAAGCGCATCAGGTCGTCCACCCCGATTCGTCGGACGATCCCGATCGTTCGCTCCGCCTTGTCCGGGGGCACCATCGCGCGGATGTCGTCGTCCGACCAGGCCACGCACCGCGGCTCCCGCTGGAGGATGTGCCTCCAAGCCTGCGGGGAGTGCGGCTCGGGCACGTAGAGGAACGACCAGGATTCGGCGGCCTGCGGATCGTCGTAGCGGCGGTAGGGCGGGGTGCAGAACGTCGGCGAGCGCTCCGTGGTGTCCGTCAGCACGTCGATGCCCAGGCAGTCGGCCAGGTAGTTCACGCGCCCTCCAGCGCGGTAGATGCCCTCCTCCAGCTCCACCAGCTCGGCCAGCGGCTCGCGCACGTCCGCCGAGGCCAGCGTGTCCAAGACGCGCTCCAAGCCCGTGAGGAACCGCTGCGGCACTCCCTCGAAAGGCTTGCCCAGCAGCCGGCGGATCGCCATCTCGAGCACCGTGGACAGCACCGCCAGCTGGATGGTGGTGGCCTGCATGCGCGTCGAGCCGGAGATCGCCATCGGACCGGTGGTGAGGTTGAGCTTCTCGATCCTCGGCTCCTCGATCACCTCCCGGCTCCGCGTCACATGCGCGCACAGGATGTCGTCCGGGTTGTTGTACACGAACACCGTGTCCGCGCCGGCCTCGAGCGCCTGCCAGGCCGTGCCGATCACGAAGGAGGTCTCTCCGCCCTCGGTGATGGCGAACGTCATGTCTCCCGGACCGACGCCAAGGTCCGCGATCTGCCTCCGCCCGAACTGCGTGAAGTCCTCGAAGCCCTCCACGGCCTTGATCAGCGCGAAGTCGCCGCCGGCCATCACGCTGAACGTGCGATCCTCGAGGTCGGCGCGCCCGACGGACCGCCAGAACGACCGCCACATGGCGTCCAGCAGGATGCTGAGCCTTCCGGTCGAGCCGCAACCCGTGAAGAACACCTTGCCGCCGTTCGCCACGCTGCGCGCCACGCGCTCGGACAACCCCAGCGCCCGGCCCGACTCGACGAACCGCCGGTAGCCCTCCAGCACGTCCCGGTCCACTTGGAACAGCAGCCCCAGAGCCTCCTCCGTGCTGCGCTGGGCGACTTCGCTCAGGTTGGCCGTCACGGGGTGGCTGGACTCCGTGACGAGCACCCCCAGTTGGAACTGGTCGGCGATGGCGAGGAACTCCCGTGCGCGCGCGTCGGACGTCTGGGACATGGACGACCCTCCTTCGGTGTGGCCTCAGTATGGCCGAGGCCGAAGCGGCGGGCGCTACGGCCGGAGCTTCACTTGGCGCCCTTCGGTTTGATCTCCTCCGGCTGCCAAGGGAGGGGCACCTGAGGCTGGAACCGCCGGGGGTCCTTCTTGATGCGGTCCTGGATGCGCCGGATGCGCGCGGCGTCGTCGGGGTGCGTGCTGAGGAACTCCGGCGGCTTGACCCCTGCGGTAGCCTTCCGCAGGATCTCGAACACGTCGACCATGCCCTGGGGGTTGTAGCCGGCGGCGGTCATCAGGTCGTACCCGACCATGTCGGCCTCCGTTTCGTGCTTGCGGCTGTACGGGAGCGTGAACAGCAGGTCGTCGGCGACCTCGGCGATGTCGAACGCGGAGCGGTCGGCGCGAAAGATCAGCAGCAGCGCGGTGAGGCCCAGCTTGCGCTTCTGGTTGTCGGCATAGGCGCTCGCCCAATGCTGCTTGGTCGAGTGCACCACCTCGTGAGCGAGCACGGCCGCGACCTGATCCTCCGTGCCCAGCTTGGAGAGAAGGCCGGTGTAGAAGAACACGGGACCGCCGGGAAGGGCGAAGGCGTTGACGTCCTTGCTCTCGATCACGTCGAACGAGAACTTCCAAGTCTTGCGGTCCGCCTCCGGCAGCTGGTCCACGATGCGTCCGGCGATTCGGCGGAGGAGCGCCACACGGGGGTCGTCGTCCGGGAGGACCTTCTCCTTCTTACGCAGCTCCCCGGCGGCCCGCTGGCCGAGCTTGACCTGATCCTCCTTGCTCGGGCGGAACAGGTCGGCGCGAGCAGGCAGCGAACCCGCGGCCCACAGCGCCGCCAGCGCCACACCCAAGATCGCCGGCCTCACCCCATCACCTTCATATACGCGCGAACCTGATGCGGGTGTTTGTGCGGCAGGGACTGGCGGAACGACGCCTCGTCGCGCCAGAAGGCCAGCCCGACCACCTCCTCCCGCAGCGCGGAGTTACGGCCGATGGCGCAGCCCAGAAACCCGGGGAGGAACGACAGCTCGCTGAAGATCCGGTCCAGCTCGTCCACCAGGTCCGACCCGTAGCCCGGGTCGGCGGTGCGGAAGCTCACGGAGACCACGGTCCCATGCGGGAAGAGGCAGGGGGCTGGGCCCCAGAACGACACCAGCCGGGTTCGGCGCACGTCCGGCGGGTCACACACGCGCTTCATCGACTCCACCAGCGGCCCCGCTTCTGTGGTGGCCTTCAGACCCTCGTCCGCCGACCGGTCGTCGTCGAACAGCAGGAGCATCAGGAAGTCCTCCGGATCTTCGGTGCTCTCCCAGACGGTCATCGATCGGTAGCCCCGGACATCCCGCAGCACCATGCAGTTCTTTCGGTGGTACTCGCGGAGGGTCTCGTGGTCCTCGGGGCACACGCAGGCTCGGATGACCAAGGCCGTTCCACAGTCCGGCATGGCTCCATTGTGCATCATCCGGTTCGGGGCCTGGAAGGTATCGTGGAGACCGATGGCCGTCCGCGCCACCGCCCTCTGGAACCCGATCGAGGCCGCGCTCACGTTCGTGGGCGAGTGCGCGCTGATCCTCTGGGACGCCCTCAGGCGTCTCGGCCGCCAGCCCGTCGAGCTGGGGGAGACCGTGCAACAGATGGCGTTCCTCGGGGTGGCGAGCGTGCCGATCGTCGCCCTGACGACGTTCTTCTCGGGCGCGGTGCTGTCGCTGTACACTTCGGAGCTGCTTCTCCGATACGGGGCGGGGGCGTTCGTGGGCGCGACGGTCGCGCTCTCCGTGTGCCGGGAGATCGGTCCGGTGCTGGCGGGGATCATGGTGGCGGCGCGGTGCGGCTCGGCCATGGCGGCGCAGATCGGCACGATGGCCGTCACCGAGCAGATCGACGCTCTGAGGATGCTGTCGGTCCACCCGACCAACTACCTGGTGATCCCGCGGCTGGCGGCCGCCGTGACCATGCTGCCGGTGCTGGCCCTGGTGGGGATGTACGCGGGGGTGCTGGGCGGATGGCTGGTGGCCGTGGCCGGCGGTGTGCCCAGCGGCCAGTTCCTGCAGTCGGTGCAGAGCTTCGTGGAGCCTTGGGACTTCGTCGGCGGGTTGCTGAAGACGCCGGTCTTTGGGCTGATCGTGGCGCTGGTGGCCTGCCAGCAGGGCCTGCGCACCCAGGGAGGGGCGGTCGGCGTCGGCCGGGCCACCACCAACACCGTCGTGATCTCGATGGTGCTGGTGTACGTCGCGAACTACTTTCTTGCTGAGCTTCTGTTTTGAACGGAGTTGGCATCGGGCCCGAGACCCCCGCAAAAATACCTGTTTTTCACGGGGTTTAATCGGCTTGTCAGCCCATTTCCAAGCAAGCTTGATAGACTAGAGTACAGAGCCCTTTGCTCCCTCGGCGCATGGGAGGCGGCAGTCGGCTCTTGAAGGAGGAATCCATGCAGAAACTCGTTCGCTTGAGCTCTCTGGCGCTCTTCGCCGCTTTCGCCTCGGTCTCGTCCGCAGTTGTCCTCGTGGACCGCGGTCTGCCGAACCAAAGCCTGAACAACGCCGCAGGCGCCAACCGCAGCAACGTGGCCTGGGGTGATTCCGACGGATGGTTCACGGGAGACGACTTCACGCTTCCCGGTGCCGCCCCGGCCTACTCGATCACCGGCATCCGAACGTGGCTCGTGACTTTGGACGACTACAACGCATCGCCGCAGAAGGGCTTCAGCGAGCTGGTCTCGAGCCTGACGCTCTGGCTCGGCCCCTCAGGCGCATCCAACGACGTCGCGGCGACCGGCTACTCGTTCACGGCGACCCGAGTGACCTATGACGGCTCCACGACCTACCAGGGAAGCGGCGGCGCCCTGCGAAGCCTCTGGCAGATCGACTGGAACACCACCGGCCTCGTGCTCGCGGGAGGCGCGAAGTACAACTTCGGCGTCAGCGGCCTCCGGACCGACGGTTCCACGACCATCTTCAACCACGCTTCGAACGCGGCCCTCGGGGGCGTTCCGGCGGACGGAGCCGACAACCTGTTCAAAGGCTGGAAGCCGGACGGGACCTTCGACTACTCGTGGGACAGCGGCGCGCCCGGCGGGGGCTGGGACAAGTCCTCCGACATCAACGTCGTCGTGACCGGCGTTCCGGTGCCCGAGCCTGCGACGATCGCCCTCGGGCTGGGCGGCTTGGCCACGGCGGCGCTGCGGCGGCGCAACCGGCGCTGAGCCGAACCTCTCCTGACCAGCGAGGGGCCTCCGTCCGCGCGGCAGGGGCCCCTCCGGTTCGATCGATCGGCCCTCAGGCCGGGGGGACGGCCATCCCGGCCCGCTCCAGCTCCTCCAGCAGGCCCTTGCGCACCACGCCCACGATCCAGCCGGCCTCGCCGTCCTCCTCCGGCTCGTGCCAGTCGTAAAGGTAGCCCTGCACCCACTCCCGGCCGCTCAGCATCTCGTCCAGACGGTGGACCGGGACGTACGTCTCCATCAGCACTGGGTAGCAGTCGCTGGGCAGAGGGGGCTGCATCAGGCGGTAGTCGTCCGACACGTCCACCACCTTCACCCGGGCGAAATTGAACCTCCACAGCTCGCCGTCGATGACCGCCATCGCTCCTCCGTAAGCTTCCGACGGTAAGGACGAAGCGGACTACGCGAAAGCCTCGTTCACGGGCGCACGTCCGGCGCGATGTCGATCGGCCTGCGGAACAGGCCCTGGATGCGGCTCTGGAGGTCTTGGCTCGGCGTGCCGACCTTCTCCTCCTCAACGTGCTCGAACGACAGCAGCACCGTCACGCGGCGGTTGGTGTAGTCGAAGGGCCTGTCGGGCCTGCGCAGGCGCGTGGCGGCGAAACCGCGCACCTCGATGACTCTGCTCTCGGGCACGCCGCAGGCCATCAGCAGGCGCCGCATCGACTGGGCGCGGTCGTTGCTGAGGTCCCAGTTGTCGTAGTTGTGTCCGGACGGGTAGGGGCGGGCGTCCGTGTGCCCCTCGATGACGAGCTTCCTGCCGGACTTGGCGATCAGCGGTGCCACGCGCTGGATCAGCCTGCGGGCCTCTGGGCGGATGGTTGCCGAACCGCTGTCGAAGAACACCGCGCCCGCACCCTCGATGAACTCCATGCGCAGCCCCTCCGGCGTGACGGCCATCTCGATCTGCTCCACCAAGGACTTGAGAAGGCCGTCCTTTTCGGACATCTCCTTCAGCGCCTGCGCGATCTCCCGCCCGATCTGGCGCACCTGGTCCTCGTCCAGCTTCCGCACCGCGTCCACGCCCTTCGCCGAGCCACCGGACTCCTTCCACGGACCGGTGCGGGGCGGCGACGACTTGAAGTTGGCGATTGAGACCCTGGCCCGGGGTTCGTTCTTGACGAAGCCCAGGGGGTCTTGGAAGTAGCCTTGGATCAGCGCCTTGTCCTGGTCCGACAGGCCCATGATCCACATCACCATGAAGAACGCCATCATCGCCGTCACGAAGTCGGCGTAGGCCACCTTCCAGGACCCGCCGTGGTGGCCTCCGTGGGATACCTTCTTTTTCTTGACGATGATCGGGGCGCCTTCGCTCATAGGGTGTTAGGCGGCCTTCTCCTTCACGGCCTGCTCCATCTCGGTGAAGCCGGGCCGGACGCTGGGCTCGATGTTGCGGCGGGCGAACTCCACGCAGGTGATCGGCGACTCGCCGCGCGCGAACGAGAAGAGTGCGTACCGCAGGCAGTTCAGGTACTGCAGCTCGCTGGCGTTCCGCAGCTGGATGGCCCGGGCGAGCGGAAGGAAGACGCCGTAGGCGAGAAGGATGCCGAGGAACGTGCCGACCAGCGCGGCCGCCACCGACTGGCCGATCAGCGCGGCCTCGCCCCCGATCTTGCCCATCGTGATGATGACGCCGAGAACCGCGGCCACGATGCCGAAGCCGGGCATCGAGTCGCCGACGGTCTGGATCGCCTCCGCGGGCACGTTGGCCTCGTGGTGCGCGGTCTCGATGTCGATCTCCATCATCTCGCTGAGATCGTGCGGGCCGACGGCGCCCGTGAGAACCACCTTCATCGTGTCGCAGAAGAACGCCTTGGCGTGGTGGTTGTTCAGGAAGGCTGGGTAGCGCTTGATGATCTCGGATTCCTCGGGCCTCTCGATGTGCGGCTCCAGTCCCAGCAGTCCCTCTTTGCGTGCCACGTTGAACAGCTGGTACATCATCTTGAGGGTCTGCAGGTACGTCTCCTTGGTGTAGGGGTCCGGCTTGAGGAGGCCGAGCACCGCCTGGATCGCGGCGGTGAGGTTCTTCATTCCGTTGGCCGCCAGAAACGAACCGATCGCCGCGCCGCCCAGAATCACGAACTCGTTGATCTGGATGAGCACGGCGATGTTGCCGTGGTGCATCACGTAGCCCACGATGGTCGCCCCAAGCACGACCAAGATTCCGATGATGGTGAACATCGTTCCCCTGCCGAACCCTCGCGGACGCCGGGGCCCGTCCCTCCGCCCGCACTTGAGTTCTTCCACACTGGAGGTTCAAACTTGAGCCGGGATCGCCTGGTCCCCGCTGGTTCGGTCCCCATGGAGCTTGTTCCCGATTCCGACCGCCGCGTCCGGTTGCTGGACCCGCACACGGTGAACCAGATCGCCGCGGGCGAGGTCGTGGAGAGGCCCGCCTCGGTGGTGAAGGAGCTGGTGGAGAACGCTCTGGACGCAGGCGCGCGCCGCATCGAGGTGGACCTGGAGGACAGCGGCCGCACCCTGATCCGGGTTTCGGACGACGGGTGCGGCATGAGCGCGGAAGACGCCGCCGCCGCGCTGCAGCGTCACGCCACCTCCAAGATCCGCTCGGCCGACGACCTTCTCGGTGTGTCCACGCTGGGTTTCCGCGGAGAGGCGCTGCCGTCCATCGCCTCGGTCAGCCGGCTCACCCTGTCGACGGCGCCCCACGACGGCGCGAGGACCGTTCTGCGGGTCGAGGGTGGAAGGATGCTGGAGCCGGGCGCCGCCGCCGGCCCTCGCGGAACCGAGGTCACCGTCCGAGACCTGTTCTTCAACACTCCCGCGCGGCTCAAGTTCCTCAAGACCGACTCGACCGAGCTGGCCGCCTGCCTGGAGGTGCTGTCCCGCCTGGCGATCGGGTACCCCGAGGTGGCGTTCGCCGTGACGCACCGCGGCCAGTCGGCGTTCCGCACCAGCGGCTCCGGCGACCGGCTCCAGTCCATCGCCGACGTGTGGGGGCGGGAGATCGCGCGGGCTTTGGCCGAGGTGGACTGCGAGGTCGCGGGCATCCGAGTGACCGGGTTCGTCAGCCCGCCGCACATGACCCGCCCGACCCGCGCCTACCAGTACCTGTACGTGAACGGCCGGCCAGTGAAGGCCCGCACGCTGATGGCCGCGCTCGACCAGGCGTTCCGAGACCTCACCCCGGAGCGGCGGTACCCCGTGGCCGTCCTGGATGTGCGCATCAACCCGTCCCGCGTGGACGTGAACGTGTCCCCGACCAAGAGCGAGGTGAAGTTCCAGCAGGAGGGTCAGGCGTTCGACGCCGTCCGCTACGCGATCCGGGCCGCGTTGCAGGAGCACGGCATGATGCCGTCCGCGGCCGACATCGCCGTGGCGAACCAGGCCTTGGCGGAGCTCCAGAGGCCGTCGCAGCCGTTCTCCGGCGCGGGTCTCTTCCAGCAGGCCGTGGCCGCCCAGCGTCCGTTGGGAACCGCCGAGGGCAACGAGGCCTTCCAGGCCGCCCTGTCGGAGCTGGTCACCGTCGGCATGGAGGACGGCAAGCGCCCGTTCCTGCATCTTCTGGACGACCTGCGCGTGCTGGGCCAGATCCTGAACACGTTCATCGTCGCCGACACGCGGCGCGGGTTGGCGATCATCGACCAGCACGTCGCCCACGAGCGGATCCTCTACGAGCACCTCTGCGGACTCAAGGGGCCTACCGCGATCGAGCAGCAGCGGCTGCTGGCCCCCGAGACCCTCGAGCTGGACAGGCGCTCCGCGGTGCTCCTCCGGGAGCGGCTGGAGGAGGTCGTCGCCGTCGGCTTCGACGTCGAACCTTTCGGCCCCGACAGCTTCCTCGTGCGCGCGGCGCCCGCCGCCCTTCGGGGCAAAGACCCGCTCAGGGTGCTCCGCGATCTGGTGGACGAGCTCGTCGAAGCCACCGTGGCTCGGCGCCTGACGCCGACCCGAGAGCAAATCTGGATCACCAGCGCCTGCAAGATGGCCGTCAAGGCCGGGGACCCGCTGAGCCTGGCCGAGATGGAGAAGCTGATCGTAGACCTGGCGACCACCGAGAACCCCTACCTCTGCCCCCACGGCCGCCCGATCACCATCCTGCTGACCCGGGAGGAGCTCCTCCGCAAGTTCAAGAGGGCCTGACCGTGGCGAGGGTGGTGCTGGGGATCGACCCGGGATTGGAGCGCATCGGCTTCGGGGTGGTGGCTCGGGAGGGCTCGCGTCTCTCTGCGGTGGAGTTCGGCCTGATCGAGACGCCCCGGATCGCCCTGGCCGACCGGCTGGCGCTGGTGTCCGCCGAGGTGGGAAGGCTGCTGCAGCGGGTCCGGCCCGACGCCGTGGCGACCGAGAAGCTGCTGTTCAGCGTGAACCGGAAGACCGCCATGGACGTGGCCAAGTCTCTGGGCGCGATCCTCGCGGAGATCGGACGCTCCGGCGTGCCGTGGACCGAGTACGCGCCGAATGAGGTGAAGCTGTCGGTGGTTGGCAACGGGGCGGCCGAGAAGCGCCAGGTGCAGTTCATGGTGTGCCGCCTGCTGGGTCTTTCGGAGGCGCCCAAGCCGGACGACGTGGCCGACGCGCTGGCGATCGCGGCGTGCCATGCGCTGCGCACAAGGGGATGACGGAGGCGGCTCCCCGGCTCGCCGACCGGGGAGCCCACGCGATCAGGACCCGAGCAAGCGCTCGAGCGCGGACTGAAGCATCTTCAGACCGTTCGCGCCCGCGGCCCGCGAGCGCATCTTCCCTTCCGCGTCGAAGAGGAAGTAAGCCGGGACGTACTGGTTCTCGAAGTTCTCGGCCACACAGTGGCGGTTGTCCACCGCGCAGGGCTCCACGATGCCGTACTCGGCCACCTGCCGCCGCACCTCCGCCACGTCGGTATCCGCCTCCTGCCGCGGCATGTGCACGGACACGAAGCCCAGCCCCTTGGGGCCGTACTTCTCCCGCCATTCCGCGATCACGGGCAGGTTCTCGTGGCAGATGTGGCAGCTCACGGCCCAGAAGTGCACCAGAAGCGGCCTTCCCTTCAGATCGTCCCAGTTCGGCTCCCCGTTGAGCCACTCGGTCGCGCCTTCGAAGCTCGGTAGTTCGGAGCCGACTCGGAGAGGCATCAGAGCGTCTTCATCCCCGGCTTCCAGTCGGCGCCGCAAAGCCCGCCCGACTGCAGAGCCTCGAGCACGCGCAGGGTCTCGTCGACGCTGCGGCCCACGTTCAGGTTGTTGATCACCGAGTACTGCAGGATGCCGTCGGGATCGATGATGAACAGCCCGCGCAGCGCGATGCCCTTGTCCTCAACGAGCACTCCGTACGACGCGGAGACCTCGTGGGTCATGTCGCTGGCCAGCGGGTACTTGGTGCCCTCGATGCCGTTCTGAGAGCGCGGAGTGCGCAGCCAGGCGCGGTGCGAGTACACCGAGTCGGTCGAGACGCCCAGGATCTCGCAGTTCAGCGCCTGGAACTCCTCGTAGCGGTCGGAGAGCGCGGTGATCTCCGTCGGGCAGACGAACGTGAAGTCCAGAGGATAGAAGAACAGCACGAGCCACTTGCCGCGGTAGTCCGAGAGGCTAACGGTCTTGTCGAGCTTCTCGATGTCCAGCGTGCTCGGCATCGTGAAGTCCGGAGCCGGCTGGCCGACCTTCGCGACCACGCGCTCCTCCAGGCAGATCGTTTCGATGTTGGACATAGTCTTCCTCTTCGATTGGGTCTCAGGAGGGAACGATTCCCTCCGGTCTGGGTATACCCGGAAGCCCGCTCAGCGGGCTGAAGGATCGTCGGCGACCAACGCGCACTCCAACCGCACCTCGTACACCCGGGGCCACGGCAAGCCGGCCTCCACTGGAGAGAGCCGCCACAGCGGCCGCCCCGTCTCCGGATCCTCCTGCTGGAAACGCTCTCGGAAGTACCTCTCGACGTACGAGCGCATCGCCCGCCTGGCGAAGCTGTCTGCCAGCGCGAGCGCCTCGCCCCGGACCTCGAACGGCGGCTGTTTCGGCTGAAGCTCCCTCACGAGGTTGTAGGCGATCGGCCTGACCAGCTTGTGATAGGCGAAGTCGTTCGCGAACCGGTGCAACAGGAACGTTCGGCGAGCCGCCTCTGCGGCTGTGCCGAGCCCATTCCTGCGGGCCAGAACCGCGAGGTTCGCGGCCGGGATGGCGGTGCCGAGGGTGTTGCCGGCCGTGTTCCACCCGGCGTAGGCGAGGAGGTCGGCGGCGTTCGGGCTCTGCCAGATCGCTCGGAACAGGCGCTCATCCGAGACGCCCTCCTCGCCCAAGTTCACGTCGGCCACGGCGCACGGCTCCCCGGTAGCGAGGTCGGCGGCCAGTGCGGTGCAGAACCGTTCGAACGAGTCCCGCGGCGGCTTGGGAGTGTTCACGTACAGGGTGTAGTCCGCGGGTTGGCCTTCCACGGCCGGCCTCGCCCCGCTGGCCAGCAGCTGGTCCTCCAGGCTCTTCACCAAGGGCTTGGACTCGTACGGAGCCGGGCGCCGTGCCGCCGGCGGGTCGGACAGCACGAGGCGGACCCTGGGTTGCCAGCCTGCCGCCCGCAGCGCAGCCCGGCTGACCAGCACGTTCGAATGCTGGTCGATTCCCTCGCAGAAGTAGACCTTTCCACCGATGCCGAGGCGTTCGACGAGCGCCCGCAGACGCCGCCCTTCCGGGACGTGCGGGCCGGTCGGCGCGGCGTCGTCCTGCCCGATGGTCAGGTAGTCGTACACGCCGTCCGCGGTGTCCTGGATCAAACGAACGAGCACCGCCTCGTTCCTTCGCCGCATCCGGTCGTACGCCGCGACCCGGGCGGCGGGGGCTCGCCGCTTGGCCGTCGCCCAAGCCTGCCGGTCCACACTCTGCCCGGCACGGACCTGCTCGCGGAGCGTGACGTAGGTTCCCAGTCGGTCTCGCCACGGGGCAGTTTCCAGGGTAGCAGTCGGCAGCACGCGGGGGATCGTGGCGAAAACGTAGAAGGGGGTGTCGGGGTTGGCCCGCCGGATGTCCCGCAGCCGGTCCAGCCGGGCCATCGCAGCTTCGAGCGGGGTGGCGTCGGTGCGGCTGGCGACCAGACCGCCGAAGCACACCATCTCGGCGCTGACCACCACGGCTTGGGATTCGTTGAGGTTTTGGCGCTCCAACCACGACAGAACGGCGTCCGGATTGCCGGGCGTGGTGAAGCGGCCGAGGAGTTCCTGAGGCGGAGTCTGGACGTCGACTCCCGCGATCGCCCCGATCATCCGGGCGAACTGCCCCGTGGCCGGACGATCGTCGATGGGAGCGAGAACCACACGGGCAGGCTGGGTGGTCGCGGCCAAAAGCGATGCCGCCAGCGCCGCCCAGAGCCCCATGGAGGCCAAGGATACCAGACCGCCGGACAGGCCAACGGCACGCGCCTCCCTCCCAAAGGGTATGGATAGCCCATGGGAGTGATCTCTGCCTTGCTCTGCAGCGCCGTCGCCGCCACGGCCGGACCGGTGGACGAGCCCTTGATGGTGAACCCGAACACGGGGGAGACCGAAGCCGAGTTCGCCGCAAGAACCGCCTGGTGGCGAGACGCCAAGTTCGGCATGTTCATCCACTGGGGCGTGTACGCCGTGCCGGCCGACGGGGAATGGCACCTGTCGACCCACAAGATGCAGGTCGCCGACTACGAGAAGTTCGCCCCGCAGTTCAACCCCGTGAAGTACGACCCCGACCGGTGGGTGCGGCTGGCCAAAGCCGCCGGCATGAAGTACATCGTGATCACCAGCAAGCACCACGACGGCTTCGCGATGTGGGACACGAAGCTGTCGGACTGGAGCATCATCCGCCGCACGCCGTTCCAGCGGGACCCCCTGAAGGAACTGGCCGCGGCGTGCCGCAAGCACGGGATCGTGCTGTGCTTCTACCACTCGATCATGGACTGGCACCACCCCGACTACCTGCCCCGCAGGCCGTGGGAGGCCGAGACGCGGCCCGCGGCGGGCGCCGACCTGAACCGGTACATCGACTTCATGAAGGGCCAGCTGACGGAGCTTCTGACCAACTACGGCAGGATCGGCGGCATCTGGTTCGACGGCGGTTGGGAGCACAGCGCCGAGCAGCTCCGGGCCAAGGAGGTGGTGGCGATGATCCGCAAGCTCCAGCCCTGGGTGCTAATCAACGACCGGATCAACCTCCCGGAGGACTACTCGACCCCCGAGCAGACCATCCCCGCGGGCGCCATGCCGGGCGGCCGCCTCTGGGAGACCTGCATGACCATGAACGACAACTGGGGGTACAGCCGCCGGGATAACAACTGGAAGTCGACGCAGGACCTGGTGCGCAAGCTGTGCGACATCGCCAGCAAGGGCGGCAACTTCCTGCTCAACGTCGGCCCGACGGAGCTCGGCGAGATCCCCCAGCCGTCTGTGGAGAGGCTGGAGCAGGTCGGCCGGTGGATGAAGGTGAACGGACCGGCGATCTACGGCACGAGCAAGAGTCCGCTCGGCAAGCTGCCGTTCGAGGGGCGCGTCACCAGGAAGGGAACGACGCTGTACGTGCACGCCTTCGTCTGGCCTGAGGACGGCAGGTTCCTGCTGCCGGGGGTCCAGACGGCCCCGGTGAAGGCAAGGGTGCTGGGATCGCGCGTGCGCGTCTCCGCCCAGAACGTGGCGACCGAGGCCGGCCCGGCGACGCTCGTCCAAGTGCCCACCAAGCCGAAGCCCGCTGCGGGGCTGGAGGACCTTCCGGTCGTGATCGAGGTGGAGTACGCCGGGCCGATCGCGGTCGAGAGAACCGTGGCGCCCCTGCAGACGGACTCGCAGGGCCGGGCGACGCTGCTGGCGGCGGACGCCGTCATCCGCGGCTCCAGGGCGTTCGTCGAGACGATCGACGGCGTGCCGAACGTGGGCGGATGGCTGGATTTGGGGGACTCGGTCGAGTGGACCGTGCGCGTGCCCAGCACGGAGATCTACCGCGTGCAGCTGGAGTACGCCTGCCCGCCCGACCAGGCCGGGGGAACCTTCGAGGTGACCACCGACGACGGGCAGAGGCTGGGCGGCACCACCGGCGACACCGGTTCGTGGCGCGAATTCGACACCCTGACGCTCTCGGGGACGCTCACGCTGAAGAAGGGCGAGCGGACGCTCCGCGTGAAGCCGATCCGGTTCCAAGGCAACGCTCTCATGAACCTGCGGAAGATCGTGCTCGTCCCGGCCCTCTGAGACAGGGACTCGCGACGCGTGGCGAGCGGCTCGCCCATAATGGCGCGGGGGAGCCGCTCGCTTGACGCCTCAAAGAGAGGAAACGAACCTGGAGGCTGGCCGAACGCAGGCCGGGCCCGTTGTGCTGATCGGTCCGGCGCGGAGCCGGACGGCGGCGCTGGCCGACCGCCTCCGCAAGCAAGGGCGCATGGTGGAGGAGCATGCGGCCGTCCCTCCGACGGCGAGCCTTCGCAACGCCGCGTTGGTCGTGTTCCTCGACTACGGCTGGAGTCCAGCCCGGCTGGCGGAGCGCGCGGCGATCGTGTCGGCGCTGGTGGAGGCCCGAGGCCTGAGGGTTCTGCGGGCGTGCAACGAGCGGGAGGCCCTCCGCATCACGGCCGAAGACGGGCACTGAACGACCGCCTGACGCCGATCCGAACCTGCAGGGTGGCTGGCGGACTAGGATTCGAACCTAGACGTGCGGCACCAAAAACCGCTGTCCTACCATTAGACGATCCGCCAGTCCAACGGCAATTATACTCTCGGCCCGTTGTGCTCCCAAACCCGCGGCGGAATTCGGGTGGGTCGCGAGAAGGAGATTCTTGAGGACCAGAGCTCACCCAGGAGCCCGTCCCAAGAGGACCAACCCATGAATCCGACTCGCACTTCCAACGATCACCTCATCGTCGAGGCACTCCTGCACGAGGAGAACGGCGAAAGGCTCCTGCTTCTGCGCTTCGAGGCGGTGGACCGCTCCGACATCGAAGCCTCGGCCCCCCTGCAACTCGCCCTGGTCATCGACCGCAGCGGATCGATGTCCGGCGAGAAGATCGAGATCGCCAAGCAGTCGGCGCTCGACATGGTCGACACGCTGACCGAGAACGACCGCGTGGGCATCGTGATCTACGACGATCACGTCGACCTGTTGCAGAACCCGGAGGCCCCCAGCGACCAGATGCGGCAGCTCATCAGGGGGATCTACTCCCGCGGGAGCACGAACCTCCACGGCGGGTGGCTGACCGGCGTGCGCCTGCTGCCCTCCGGCGGGCACGTGGTTCTGCTTTCCGACGGACTGGCCAACGTCGGCCAATTCGTCGACGCCGCCAGCCTCGCCTGCGAGGCCGAGACCGCCGCCCGCCTTCATGGAGTCACCACGACCACCATCGGCATCGGCTTGGACTACGACGAGAGGCTGATGACCATGATGGCGGAGTCGGGCCGCGGAGCCCATTACTTCGCCAGGACTCCGGCCTCCATCCGCCAGGCGTTCGCCCACGAGCGGTTCCTGATGCTGTCGACCGCCATCACCGACCTCCAGGTGGAGTGGAGCGGCGGATCGCTGGACATTCCCCGCCTCGTGGACGCCGAGGTCCGGCACAAGGTGATCGTCAACCCGTCCAAGCGCGCTCGAAGCCTCCGCATCCGGTACCGCGACGCCAAGACCGGCGACACGCACAACCTCTCGCTACGGGTTCCGGACGAGTCGACCGTCGAGCCGCAGGCCACCGCGCAGCTGCTGGCGCAGCAGAGCGGCGATCTGATGCGAAGGACGCTCGACCTGAACTCGGAGCAAGCCGCTCGGGCTCTGATGCAAGAGGCGCGGGATCTGCGCGAGAGGGTGGTCACCCACCCGCTGGCAGACGGCGAGCTGCTGAGGGACGTGCTCCGCACGCTCGACCAGCTGATCCAGGAGGCGGAGCAGCTCTCTTGGCGATACAGCGAGGAGATGGCGCACCTGTCGCGCAAGCGGGCGAGAGGACGCCACCTGTTCCTTGAAGCAAGCATGCACAGCTTCAGCGACGAGGAGGTGTGGAGCCCGAGGTCGTCCGAGTACCTCCAGTTCCAGATGAGACCGAACGATTCAGACGACCTGAGGGAGATCGCCAACCGGTTGCCCGAGGAGGAGTGGCGGCGGCTCCAGGCTGCCCCCGTGGGGTTCGAAGGCAGGCTGCTGATCCTGGCCTGCACGGATCCCCGCGACGGCCTCGCCGCAGGCAGGGTGGGACGGATTCTGGGGGTCCGGGCGGTGCCCGACCGCCGTATCTACACTCCGGAAGAGATCGACCGGCTCCTCGACGCCCTGTTCCCGAAGCCCTAAGTCCGTTCGATGCGCACCGCTCGGGCCAGTCGGCGAGCCGCCTCCACGTGCAGCCGGTGGCCCGAGCGCTCCGCGGCCACGTCCAGCAGCGAGGGCGGAACGCCCGCGAGATAGAGGTCGCCGATGAGGTCCAGCAGCTTGTGGCGGGCCGGCTCGTCGGCGAACCTCGGCTCGTTGACGTACCCCTCTTCCCCTAGCAGCAGCGCCTTGTCCAGGTCGAGGCCCTGGGCCAGCCCGAGCTCCCTCAGGCGCGGCAGCTCGCGCTCGAAGCCGAACGTGCGGGCGGGCGCGATCTCGGTTCCGAAGGCCTCCTGCACGCGCAGGAACTCGACCTCCTGAAGGCCGGGGAACGGGGTCTCGGTCTGGAAGGTGTACCGCCAGTGCCCGGTGCCCTCGGCGATCGCCACCTTGGCCGCGCCTTCGCTGGCGAACACGCGGGCGTAGGGACCGCGCACCGTCAGCTGTCCGCACTCCACCGACCCCGCGGCGGCCAGCCCATCCCAGTACTCCCGCGCACAGCCGTCCAAGGCGGGCAGCTCGGGGGCGTCGAGCTCCACCTCGGCGTCGGTGATCCCGTGGGCCGCCAGCGCGGCCATCAGGTGCTCGACGGTCGAGACCCCGCCGACCGCGGTGCAGCGCAACGTCTCGCTCACGTTCTCGGGCGTCGCCTGCCAGCGATCCTCGCCGAGGCGAAAGGCGATCCCGTCCTCTCCCGGATGCACGGTCACGGTCGCCGGCACGCCGGAGTGCAACCCCGAGCCACGAAACGCCACGGGGGTTCGCACGGTTCGGCGCGGGATCGTCCGGATCATTCGTTCTCCAGGTCGCGCACCCGCTCCTCCAGCCGGCGCAGACGGGCGGCCAGCTCCGGAAGCTTGGTGGCCAGCGACAGGGCGCGCATGGCCTCGCCCAGCGGCCTCGCGGGGAATCCGAGGTACTCGCCGGGTTCGCGGATGTTCTGGATGACCGCCGTGCGCCCGCCGAGCACCACGTCGTCGCAGACCTCGACGTGGTCGGAGAAAGCGACCTGCCCGGCGATCGTCACACGGTTGCCGATCGTGGTGCTGCCGCTCACGCCGGTCTGGGCCGCCGCGACCGTATGCTCGCCGATCCTCACGTTGTGGCCGATCTGCACCAGGTTGTCCAGCTTGGTGCCGCTGCCGATGCGCGTCTCGCCGGCCGTTGCCCGGTCGACCGCGGAGTTGGCGCCGATCTCCACGTCGTCGCCGAGCACCACGCGACCCACCTGCGGAATCTTGACCCGCCTCTGACCGTCCCAGACGTAGCCGAAGCCGTCCGCGCCGAGATCGGCCCCGGCGTGGATACGGCACCGCCTACCGGTGGTCACGTCGCGGTAAAGCACCGCGTGGGGATACACGACGGTCCCCTCCCCCAGCTCGCAGCCTTCGCCGATGTAGGCGAATGGATACACCCTAACTCCCGGGCCGATCCGCGCGCCGGCCTCCACCACCGCGAACGCGCCGATCTGGGCGGTCGGGGAAACCTCGGCCTCGGGGGAGACCACCGCGGAGGAATGCACCCCAGGGTTCAGAGGCAACGGCCGGTCGAAGAGGGCCAGCACCACGCCGAACGCGGCCCGAGGGTCGTCGACCACGATGTGCGGCTTGTGCGAAGGGCGAAGATCCTCCGTAACGAGCGCCGCGCCAGCGCCCGAGCGCTCGAAGACCTCGAGGAACCCCTTGCTGGACACAAAGGCGAGGCCCGCCGGGTCGTCCGAGTCGGCCGGAACCGGACGCTCCACGGGGTGGTCCGCCGGTCCCTCCAAGCGGCCCCCCAGCCGCGCGGCGAGCTCTCCTAACGTGGTGCGGAGTTGGATTCCAGCCATCGGGCGAATTCCTCGGTCGCGTCGCGCCCCTTCTTCGGGTCGCTCGTCCACTTGTACCCGTTCCACGCGGCCCACAGCTCCACGTGCGCCGCCAGCGCGCCTCGGTCCTGCTCCCATCGCGACTCTGTGGGCAGCGGCGGCGGGCCGGACACGGCCGGCAGAACGGCCGTGCGCGCCGGCACCCTAGGCGCGATGACCGTCTCGGCGCCGGCGAGCAGGCTCCGCAGGCTCGCACCGTAGCCGCGAGCGACACGGGCCGCCTCTTGGTCGGCCCGCTCGTCGGCCTCCGCCCGCCGGCTCTCCAGCTCCAGGGCGAGCTTGCCGGCCTCCTCGGCATACTGCGAGCCCAGGTCCGCCACGGCGTC
>FWPV01005188.1_pt1 | contig 26353 bp, 25 predicted proteins | sample 2228371 | NCBI WGS metagenome assembly FWPV01 (sample SAMEA103939776, study PRJEB20133) | metagenome
AAACATAGTTGATAAGACCTTTGCCAAACTTTTAAGTCTTTGTAATCCTTAAGCATTTCCCTCGAATCCCTGACTCCTTGACCCCTCGAATCCTCATGATCTTACCAACTTTTTTGGAGATGATCCTCATTTATTAAATAAACTTAAATAATGAGGATATGATCAAATTTTTTTATTTAAAACTCAAAACCTTTGTTAAGTTTATCTCCTGACCCAAAAGCATGTCATCAGATGTTTTTTAAGATAATCTGCGATGTATATTTTCCTTTTTCTAATGTTTGAGATTTATATTGAAATTATACCAATTTTTCGTTACAAAGAGAAGGTTCTTAATTAAATCAGGATGATTCGATAGTTCTTATTTTTTCCTTGACATACAAAGAATAAAGATGGTATAAGAGTATGCGTAACAATATTGTTCACTTATATATTCTCTAAATTCATGCACTCAATGTTTAAGGAGGTATCTTAATGAAAATAAAACGATTGCGAAAAGAAAAGGGTTACGGTGCTTTTTTGCTTACTCTCTCTATCTTTATTATTATCTTCTTGATATCAGTAACTACTTTCAACCAGAGGGAAGAAATCTTTGCTCAAGAAAAACAAGCAACGGTATCAACAGAGCTTACAACCAACGATTGTATTAAATGCCATTCAGAAGTTGTCAAAACTGTTGACACAAAAGGTGCGAAACATAAGACTGCAATAAATTGCATGAATTGTCATAAAGGGCATCCACCAATGATTCCAAAAGAACAGATCATTCCTGCCTGTAGCGAGTGTCACGCTGGTAAACCACATTACGAGATCGCAAACTGTGAAGGTTGCCATTCTAACCCACACGCACCGCTTGAGATGAAATTGGCTGCTGATATAACAGATCCCTGTTTAAGCTGTCATCCTGCTCAAGGTAAAGAGATGAAAGAAAATCCCACGCTCCATACGAATGTTGCCTGCACAATGTGTCACAGGGCTCATAAGGAGGTTCCATCTTGTATGAGATGTCACAAACCTCATACTGCAGAAATGGTTGATAAAGACTGTCTTGGGTGTCATCCTGCTCACCAGCCTCTTACCATTACATATGGTCAAGACATGCCTTCAAAAAATTGTGCACCTTGTCATCAAAAAATCTCTGATACATTAAAGTCTGTTCAAACCAAACATTCTGCACTTGAATGTGTCTTCTGTCACAAGGAAAGGCATAAGATGATCCCAACATGTGAGACCTGTCATGGTTCACCCCATCCACCAGCAATGTTAGCCCAATTTAAGGATTGTAATGGATGCCATATCAGTGCACATAGTTTAGGAAAGGAGGGAGGACAGTAAATGAATCATAAGAAAAAAACAGTTTTACTAATCGGTTGTTGTTTGTTGTCTGTAATACTCGTTTTAGTAGCATGTGCAACTCAACCTATTGCACCCGATACTGCAAAAACCCCAGCACAGGTAACAAAGGGGGAGGAGGCGCAGGTAGCACAGGCTGAAGTTGTTACTAAGGAAGAACCACCAAAACCAGCATCACCATATGAACTCGAAATTAAACCGTTAAGCACTGCTGAATGTGGGCGGTGCCACTCATCTATCTACAATCAGATAAGGAATGAGGGCGGAAAACACAAGATTGAATGCACCCAATGTCATGTTAAATTTCATGCCTATAATCCCATAAGACAGAATTGGAAAGAGATTATGCCTAAATGCGAAACATGTCACGGACTCATTCACGGGGAAAAGTTTGCAGTCTGTCTTCAATGCCATTCCAATCCACACGCACCTAAAACTCAAATGGCAATGACACCTGAATTTGCAAAGGTATGTGGCGATTGTCATGCTAAAGTGGCACAGGAACTTCAAAAAAATCTGAGTAAGCATACCAAGGTAGCATGTGCCATGTGTCACCATGATAAGCATGGATATATTCCTTCCTGCATGGAATGTCACAGGCCACACGTAGCCAATCAAAAGGTAGAAGAATGCCTGACTTGCCATCCTGTACACTCACCGCTCAATATTGCGTATGCACAGACAGTTGCAAATGAAGTCTGTGGTTCATGTCATGGTGCCGTTTATAAAAAGTTATCAGCAAGTCAGAGCAAGCACAGACAGGTTACTTGTGCACAATGTCATTCAAAGCACAAATACATTCCTAAATGTGAAGAATGCCATGGCAAACCACATGGAGAAGTAGTTCTTAAAAAGTTTCCTAATTGCTTACAATGCCACGTAGATGTTCATGATTTACCATCGAAATCATCAGGTAAATAAAAAAATTTTATTTTAAATAGAAAAATATAATAAACCCCGGTGCGAAAATTTATTCCATCGGGGTTTATTTTTTTGAAATGAGTTATTTATCAAAATCAAAATAATGTCCATTATCAGGCTAACCTAGGGTTGCATTTTCCCTTGAAAAGACATGATATATAGTATTATTTTTTGTAAACTATAGTTTTAATAATTCTTGAACCTCAAGTAGTTATTGACATTTATTTTGTATATTATTAAAGTAAATTAGATTTTTCTTATTTTCTTGACCCTTAAGGTTCTGAAAGAGGTGGAAATAAAATGAAAATTTGTAAACTTTGTATAATGTGCTTAGCTATAATTTTTCTATATATAAACATAGCTTATGCAGAAGATAACCCTTGCTTAAGTTGCCACTCGAAATTAAAGGAACGTGCAAAAAGTGTTCATGCAGCAATCGCTTTAGGGTGTCAAACTTGTCACGAAACGGTCGAGGGAAAGAATCATCCTCAAGAGAAAAACAGCATAAAACTTACCCAGAATATGCCACAATTATGTTATTCCTGCCATGATAAATCTAATTTTTCTGGAAATTCTATTCATCAACCTGTATCATCAGGGATATGTATAGGATGTCATGACGCTCATCAATCTAATAATCCCAAGATTTTACTCAAAGAAATTCCTTCATTATGTTACACGTGTCATGATGAAACAAAATTTAAAAAAGGCAAATCAGGCCATACATTAGTGGGCATGTGTAACGGATGTCATACTCCTCATGCTTCTGAGGCAAACAAAATTCTTATAAAAAATCAACCTGAACTGTGTTATACTTGCCACGAGAAATCCAAGTTTACTAAAAAAAATGTACACAAGATAATAAATATGCCAGAAGGATGCACGGCATGTCATTCTCCCCATGTTTCTGACAATCCATCATTAATCTACAAATCCCATATTAATGATTTATGCGTAACATGTCATTCACCCCAGGCAACAGGAGGACATGTAACCGTTGCAATAACAAGAGGACCTAAAAGGAAATATCACCCTGTCAGAGGCGTAACTGACCCAAACTTTCCGGGAAAACCAAAAAAAATACCTGACCCTAACAATCCGGAAAGAATGATCGAAGTATTCGATCCAGAAAATCCGGGAAAGGAATTAACATGTATTAGCTGTCATGAACCACATAGTTCAGATTTTAGAAAATTATTCGTAAAAGAGAATATATGTCAACATTGCCATAAATACTACTAACCTGATTTTAATTTAATTATTGAGGGAAAAATGCTAAAAAAAATAATTCTATTTGTCGTGGGAATATTCTGTTTAACTTTTTTTTGTTGTACCACCTCACCTGTAAAGACTCAGCAACTCACTGAGGGAGAATATGTCTGGCCCAAACCGCCAGAACAGCCTCGGATTAAATGGCTAAGTCAATGGTCAAATAAGAAAGATTTTGGTGGACTTGGAGAATTTATGACATTTCTGATAGGGCAAGAAAGAGTTGAACATCTCAGGAGACCAAATGGTGTTGTGGCTGATAAAGCAGGGAATATATACGTTGCAGACTCAGAGTTGAGAATAATATTTGTATTTGATTTCGAGAAGAAAAACCTGAGGTTTCTCGGATTTGGCTCACTTGCAGGACCAGTTGGTTTAGCAATAGACAACAAAAGAGGAATTATATTTGTGTCAGACTCAAGACTGAAACAGGTCTTCGGTATTGATAAGGATAGAGATAATATTGTTATTACAATAGGAGCACCAGGCGAATTTGTTAGCCCAACAGGTCTTGCTTACGATGAAAAAGCAGATAGACTTTATGTTTCTGATACAAGAGCACATATTATAAAGGTATATGATAGAAACGGTAAATTTCTCTTTAATATCGGCAAACGTGGTGGAAAAGATGGTGAATTTAATTTTCCAAGTTATCTTGCAGTCGACAAAAATTCGAGACTTTTTGTAGTTGATGGTTTTAATTTCAGAATACAAATTTTTGATTCGAATGGAAATTTTCTTAAGAAATTTGGGAAATTAGGTGATGCATCAGGATATTTTTCCAGACCACATGGCATTGGTGTAGATTCAGAAGGCCATATTTATGTTGTTGATGCCGCCTTCAATAATTTTCAAATATTTAGTGAGGACGGGCAATTACTCCTTTGGGTTGGACGTGCAGGAAGAAAGCCTGGTGAATTTTATTTGCCCTCAGGGCTATATATAGATGAAAGAGATAGAATTTACGTGTCGGATACCTTTAATAGAAGAGTACAGGTCTTTCAATATATGAAGCAAACATCATAATTTTAATATATTTTTTATCTTTGAGAATGTTTGAGGAGAGGAAACTTTATCAAAAGATATCTGATTTTTAAAAATGAACCGGTAATTTTTTTAAAAAATTGATGCATTGCTTACTTAAAAAAAAAATATATTATTTTTAATAATTATTTTATTTTTTTTTGAACTATTCTCTTTTAAAAAAGATACGTTCGCACAAATGCGAACTGTTTATCCTCGTAGATTTAGCCTTGAAGCTAGTATCGAACTCACATATAAAGATTACAATATCACTGTAGAGAATAGGAGAAAATATAAAAATAGTTATTCTACTTTTAAACATCAGTACAGCCTCGGTGCAAAAGGATTTGTTTACCATCCAAAACTTTTGGTTTTTTCCACCCGTTTAACATTCACAGATGATAGAACTTTGAAAACAACAGCAGGCTTAAAGCCAAACTCTCAAAGTTATATTTACGAGCTCTCAACAGTTTTTTTACCGTACAGGCCAATTAATTTAACAACTTATACTACACTTGCCGACTATAAGTTTGGTGGTCTGAATGGTGACAGTATTTACGATATGAGGATAACCAATTATGGTGCAATACTTGGAATGAAATTAAAAAATCTCCCTTTAATTAGATTTGAATATTACCACCTGAATATCGAACCTACAGGCCGCCGAAAAATCCATGAAACCACAAATGACTCATTTTATTTAAACATCCGAGGTTTATTTAGAAAGATTAGAACTCAATATTCCTTTAATCTTGGCTACTCCAATATAGAAACCTTAAATAATAATAGAAAATACAAATTTATTAATGTCTATACGAATACTAATCTAAAAAAATTGGCATTGATAAATTTTTTTAGATATTATGAACAGGAAATCACGAAAACTCTTGGTTTTCACACTAACATACAACCGCAAAAATGGAAACGTTTTACACATGAATACTTTTATAGCTATGAAAAGTTTGAGGATAAATTAGATACAGATACAGATGACATTACAAGAGAAAGAGAAACAAATAGACAGGAAATCAAAGGATTTTTTTCGTACAGATTCACTAAAAGTCTATATTCTTCCCTCTCTTTGAATTATGGAACTTTCAAGGAAAAGATTAAAAGTGTCTATTTTGATATCGATAATGAAAGAGAAAAAGAATATAAATTTCATGGAATATATGCATCGCTGAATTATTCAAAACCGTTTAAAAAATATTACCTTCTCACATTTTATCGATTTCTTCAAAGAGATGATGAATTTAAAGGAAAGTATACCCAACATTCTTTTAATTTTGAGCTCAAAACGAGAAGATTCCGATGGGGAACAATCTATACATCATATTCATTTAATATCCTTGACGGAATATTTAAAATTTATGAAGAAGAAAATCCATATGAATTTATTTTTGAAGAAGAAGTATCAGAAGGTAAATATAAAACTACTACCCATACCTTTACATTGGGGATAAGGGGCAAGATTTTCAAAAAAGCGCCGTGGTCTTTAGAAGCTGAATACTATAATGCACAATCGAGCAAGTCCCGCCCGAAAAAGTATTTTGGATTTAATGACGAGTTTTACGAATCTCCAATACTTAAGACAGAAATCAAAAAAAATTTTTATGTTTTTCTTGGTGAAATTATGTATCCCATCGGAAGAAAAGGGTCAAATTTAAACTTCAGGACGGGTTATAGTTTTGGAGAAATAGACTCTATACAAACAAGCAAAATTTTTTATGAACTGAAATTTACTTTTCCTTATTCAAAAAATTTACGCTTTTTATCGTGGTGGAGAGAAATATGGTATAACTATGATATAGCTACTGATAGAAAAGTAAAAGAATTCGATTTAAATGTCATATACAGAATTGGAAAGATTTACCTCAATGCTGAATATTGGATCCAGAATCAAGAAGATAATGGGCGTAAGCGAAACTATAGACGATTTATAATAAAGGTAAGGAGGTCATTCTGATAATTAGTTATCATAATCTTAACCGTAGTGATAAATATCTCAGACGTTTTACACACTTGTTATTGCGAGGACTTCATAGTTACGTAACAATCTCCTTAACAACAAGGAGACTGCTTCCCTCGAATCGAGTTCGAGATCGCAATGACACTCCTTATAGCTGGAATTTGTCTTTCTTGAGCAAATTAAAATATATTTATTTATTATTTTGCGTTCTAATACTGCTTGAGGGATGTGCTACCACTGAACCGCAAATAAAAGAAAGTAAAAACTTTCAAAATGAAAGTGAAATGGTATGGCCACCTCCTCCCTATCCAGCAAAGATTAGATTTGTTCGAAGTATTTCAAGTTTTTTTGATTTTGGTGCAAAGAAAAATTGGCTAGAAAAAGTAATTGACTCTCTCGCTGGTAAAGAAGAAACAGAAAATTTAATGTTGAGACCCCATGGTATATATGTCCAGGAGGATAAAATATATGTAACAGATCCAGGGCTTTTTCTTGTCCACGTCTTTGATCAAAGGAAAAAAAAGTATTTTAAGATAACAGAAGCAAAGAACCAACATCTTATATCACCAATTGGTATAGCTGTTGATACAACAGGAAAAATATATGTATCAGATTCTTATCTTAGAAAAATTTTTATATTTAACACAGAAGGTAACTACTTGGGAGAAATAGGTTCTAATAATTTATTTAAAAGACCAACAGGCCTTGCGATTTATAAAAATAGAATATATGTTGTGGATACTTTGGAAAGCCAAATAAAGGTGTTTTCTAAAGATAGCGGGAAACTTCTTTTTAGTTTTGGAGAGAATGGTACAGAATTTGGAAAGTTTCATTTCCCCACTCATATCTTTATAGATGATGTTGAGGATTACATTTACATTACAGATTCGCTTAACTTTCGCATCCAGATCTTTGATACAGCCGGAAATTTTATTTCGTCCTTTGGACAGCTCGGAGACGCGTTAGGTAATTTCTCAAAACCTAAAGGGATAGCTGTAGACTCCGATGGACATATTTATGTTACAGATTCGGATTTTGACGTCGTCCAAATATTTGATAGAAATGGAACCTTACTACTTGTATTTGGCGGAACGGGTGTTAAAGAAGGACATTTTTTGGTTCCAGGGGGCATCTTCATTGATAAGAAAGATTATATTTATGTTGCAGACTCATACAACAGGAGAATACAAATATTTAAATACATTAAAACTTAAAGTTATACTTTAATTAAATATTATGAAGATATTTTAAAATAATATAATCTATTATAAGGAGAACTGAATGAAATTAAAAAAACTATTTTATTTATTTACATTGTTGTTTTTTGCTGTTCTCATTTATTCGACTGAATCTAAAGGAATAATAAATACAAAACATAATCTTTCGGTTTCGGGTCCGGGCACAATAAAATCCACAGTTGAAACAGAAGTTTGTAAATTCTGCCATACACCACATAATGCCTATCCGGAATATCCATTGTGGGGGCATGAACTCACATCGGTCACTTATTACACCCACTATACAAGTAATACTCTTAAATCATATTCTTCAGAGGCCGATGCTCCACCTATTGATGGTGTCTCTCGTTTATGCCTGAGCTGTCATGATGGAACAGTCGCAATTGGAGCAATTATTACTAAAGATAATAAAATTGAAATGGTAGATCTTGATGATAATATTTTTGACATGGGAAGGCTTAGACCGGGGGCATCAGGATATTTAGGAACGGATCTATCAGGAGGTCACCCGATATCAATAAAATTTGATGCCATGTTAGCAAATATACGGAATTCGGATCCATACCTTATGCATCTAAATTGGCCCATTTTAGATCTGGATGTAAAACTTTATCCAACACAGGATGGATATGGTGTTCAATGCTCATCATGTCATGACCCTCACGGAGGAAAAGGTGGAATAGATGCACCTCCATTGTGGAGAAAAAATACATATGATGAAGTATGTCTTGTTTGTCATACATTATCGACAATAATAGGACATTAATTTAATGTTTATTAAAAGATTTTTAATAAGTATATTCTTTTTTATTATATGTTCTGCTTTAACCATTTACGCTCAAGGTGAAGGGAATTACCCACATCTCGATAAAAATAATCTCCCCAAGGGATGTGGAAGTTGCCACGAAGGACATGGCATTTACAACACACCTATGCTTCCTGATCAAAAAGACAAATTTTGTTTCAGATGCCATGGATACGATGACATTCGAAACATTATAAAACAATTGGGATATCTTTCAAGTGATGTTAATCTAACAAATATAGAAAAAGAATTCGAAAAACCTTATCATCATCCAATAGAAAACATCGGAATTCATTATTACGGTGAAATCCTTCCCGAATTAGACCCTTCTACCCCGAGACATTCAGAATGTGTTGATTGTCATCATTATCATTATGTTAAAAATGATGATAAAACCTTCGGAATACGTGGAGTGAATATTCAAGGCGCAATAATACAACAAATCAACAATGAATACGAATTATGCTTTAAATGTCATTCTTATAGTGCAAATTTACCTGCTGAACAAACTAATAAAGCAACAATATTTAATCCCTCAAATCCCTCATATCATCCTATTGTTGAAATTGGAAAAAATAGGGATGATGTTCCAAGTCTTCTTTTTCCAATGACTCCTGCAAGTAAAATAAAATGTGGTGACTGCCATGGCAACAACGATTTAACAGGACCAAAAGGTCCACATGGTTCTGATTATGAGCATATCCTCAGAATGAATTTTAATCAGGATGACGGGCCTGAGAGCGAATTTGCCTATCAACTTTGTTATCAATGCCATAATAGAGCCAGTATATTGAGTAATGAGAGTTTTTTTTATCATAATCTTCATATTTCATTAGTTGGAACCTCCTGCAGGACATGCCATAATCCACACGGAAGTATTCAATATACTCATCTTATAGATTTAGATTCTCCTTCCATAATGCGTTCTAATACAGGAAATTTGGATTTTATTGACCTAGGGAGTAAAGCTGGACAGTGTTTTTTAAACTGTCATGGCAAAGACCATGATCCAGCTACCTATCCTTAACATTATTGATTTCTTGAAACACCATCTTGACCAATTCGGGGATCTTTTCTTCTATTTCAGGGGTTAACTTCATGCTCTCAGTAGTAATATCCTTCGGCACAACTCCTATAAAGATAGTCTCAGGACATTTATTAATAATTGTAAGTTGCTCCAATGTCTCCATAAGATGAAATTTGGGGACATCTGTCAATCCATTTACAGTCACAGGAACTTCAGACGGCTTTAAACGAACCAAAGTTCCAGGCGCATCCTTTGTCTGAAACACGTCTATAACAACCAACTTTTCTGCATCTGCAATAAATGCTGGTATCATACAGGCTGATTCTCCTACTTCTAATAAATCTACGTTATCTGGTAGTTTCATTTTTTCAAGAACCTTGTATACGTGATACCCAAACCCTTTGTCTGTTTGAAAAGGATATCCGCAACATAAGATCAAGATATTCTTTTCCATACCTACACTCCTTTATAAGCCTTTATTATCAGATCTTTCATCTCTCTTACAGCCCTTTCCATTCCAATTAGAACTGCACGTGATATTATGCTATGACCTATATAAAGCCCTCTGATGCCCTTAATAGCAGCTATTTTTGAAACATTAAAGTAATTAAGACCATGCCCAGCATTTACAAGCAGGCCTAAATTTAGTGCCTCCTTCACTGCACTAACAACCCGTAAAAATTCTTTGTCCTGTTCCCTACCTTCTGCATTTGCGTACATCCCTGTATGTATTTCTACCATATCAGCTTTTATTTCCCTCGATATTTTAACATCCTCCCCATCTGGATTTATGAACAGACTTACAGGTATACCCACACCCTGGATTCTTTTTATTGATTCCTGAATAATCCTCTTTTGTGATTTAAGATTCAGCCCGCCTTCTGTTGTAATCTCCTGCCTCTTTTCAGGCACGAGTGTCACCATATCAGGTTTAATGTTTGTAGCAATATCAATCATTTCCTTAGTAGCTGCCATCTCAAGGTTAAGCTCGACAGGAACTACTTCCTTTAAAATTCTCAGATCTCTATCCTGTATATGTCGTCTGTCTTCTCTTAAATGGACGGTTATCCCATCTGCTCCACCCAAAATGGCAAGGGTAGCAGCCATTACAGGATCAGGTTCTATACCCATTCGCGCCTGACGTATAGTTGCTACATGATCAACATTTACACCAAGAATCATTCTAACTCATTAAGGAATTGATGTTATATCCTTTATAGAAGAGCCTACAACGAATATTTTTATGTTATTTGTTTCTTCATCAACTGGAACAAGGAAGAACCCTTTATTTTCAGCTTCAGATTTTGAAAGGAAAAACCCCTTTTTCCAAGGCAATTCACCTTCGACAAAGCCAACCAGGGATTCACCATCATTAAATCTAATAAAAACCTTGCGACCAGCGCTCTTTCGCAATCCGTAAGCCTTTTTCTCTCTATAGCTGCTGTCGCCCTCAAAACTCTTAACGAAAAATAATGCCTTAAGCTCCTCAACAGGAATCTTATGTTCTTTCTTTTTCTCTATCTTCTTCTCTATGCCCTCGATTATTATAAAGTCCTTATCGAGAGAAAAATCTTTGAGATATCCCTTAATTACTCTACCATCATTGAACCTTGCTACAACCTTATCTGACATAATTTAACAAATCCTCGGTAATTGATCTCCTGAAAGCATTTCTACTATTCTTGTGCCACCTATAGAAGTCTTTAGTAAAACCATCCCTGCAGGCGAATCCTTTACCTCGCCAATCAAACATGCTTCTTTGCCAAAGACATGGTTCTTCATCGTTTTTAAAACTAGGTCTGAAACATTTGATGGCACAATAGCAACAAGTATGCCTTCATTCGCAACATATAGTGGATCAAGTCCAAGAAGTTCACAAGCGCCTTTTACCCCGGGAGGAACAGGTATGGAATCTTCTTCAATAACTATACAGAGCCCTGATTCAACTGCCATCTCCTTAAGAGTAGTTGCAAGCCCTCCCCTTGTGGGGTCGCGCATAGCATGTATTTTTTTGGTTTTACCTAACATTTCTCGAACCAGACTATTCAAGGGCGCTGTATCACTAAGCACAGGGGGATTGAAACTAATGCCATTCCTTTTAGCCATAATAGAGATTCCATGGTTGCCGATAGGTCCACTTAATATTACTTTATCACCTGCCTTTATCTTTCGAGGTGAGATGTCTATACCTTTTTCTATGATTCCTACACCCGATGTATTTATAAATATTCCATCAGCTTTGCCTTTATTTACAACCTTTGTATCTCCTGCCACTATTTTTACCTCTGCCTTCTGAGCAGCGTTTGCCATCGAAAAAAGGATTTTCTTAAGGTCATCTAACGGAAATCCCTCTTCAATTATAAGGCCGGCTGTCATATAAAGAGGGATAGCACCTACCATAGAAAGGTCATTCACCGTTCCGTAAACAGCGAGTTCCCCGATATCTCCACCCGGGAAAAATATTGGGGACACCACATAAGAATCTGTAGTAAAAGCGATTTTTCCTTTATTTAACCCGTCGAGCACAGCAGAGTCATTAAGTGATTTCATTTCAAACTGAGGGGCAAAGTGTTCACGAATCAGTTGATGCATTAATTTGCCACCACTGCCGTGACCAAGAAGAATTCTCTCCATGTATTTCCTCCTATATTGTTTTGTATTTTAGCATACTTTTGAGTATATAAAAATAAATTTTTAAGGAGGTATCCATATCTCAGATAAAAATAAAGGTAACTCCGCCACACATTTCGGACCCACTCTAACCTTCCATCCCGTTATTTTTTCTATATCTTCCCTTATTGGAAAAGCAAGTCCTGGAATGATTAGCTCTCTTCTATCTACACTCTTTTCCAAACCTGAGTCTTTCAAAGCCTTTTTAATGCGTTGTGGGGTGAATGTGTTAAAAATCATGGACATATCAATTGTATTACCATCGGTATCAATAAATAGAATAAAAAATGGGCTTAAAGTAGTACTCATCACAGTCATAAAAACCTGCTGAGTGTATTCATTGTTTCCTGTGATAAGAACCAGAGAATTTGGGGTTGGATTGTTCAATTCTAAAAGTCCTGTTTTGGCAGGCCGGGGATGTAAAAGTAAAGGCACATCAGGCCATAAATCCTTAATCTTTTGTAATACTTCTATTGCATATGCCTTATTTTTTGTAATGAAAGGACAATCTTCAGGCTTTTTTTTGCCATTTAAAATGTACTTTACAAATTCCTCACAAGATGAAAAGCCACACTCAAGGCACTCTGTTTTGTCAATATATTTAAGAAGGTTTATTTCATCTATGTATAAATCCGCAGAGGCCAATTTATTAAACTAATGTGCAAGTCCAGAATACTTATAATATGCCGCACAACTCCCTTCTGTACTAACCATGCATGCACCAACAGGATGTTCGGGTGTACATGCTTTTCCGAAAAGACGACAATCAGTAGGTAATTTTATACCCCTGAGAACCTGACCACACTGGCAACCCTTAGGTTCTGGAGCATCAGGAATTTCAAAATTAAAGATCTGTGTAACATCTCTATGTCTGAATTTATCTTTCAATTTAAGCCCGCTTTGGGGAATTACACCAATACCTCTCCAATTCGCATCGCTTAATTCGAAGTATTCATTGATCATAGCCATCGCTTTCTGGTTGCCTTCCTCTCTAACTACTCTTTTATATTGTATCTCAACATCTGCCCTATTTTCTGCAATCTGTTTTAACAACATCATTATACCTTGAATTATATCTTCTGCTTCAAATCCTGTTATAACAGAGGGTATTTTATAGTCTCTTGCAATAAAATCATAAGGTCTGCTCCCTATAATCGTGCTCACATGACCGGGTAATATAAAGCCGTCTATTTTCAAATCAGGCGAATCAAGAAGGGCTTTCAAAGCAGGGGGAACGATTTTATGTGCCGAATAAATATAGAAATTTTTTATATTTACCCTTTCTGCCTCAAATAGTGTCCCTGCGACCGAAGGTGATGTTGTCTCAAAACCTGTAGCAAAAAAGACTATATTTTTGTCTTTATTTTCGATCGCAAATTGCAATGCATCCATTGGCGAATAAACAATCATTATATTAGCACCTTCTGCTTGAGCATCAAAAAGGGATTGCTTACTACCCGGCACACGCATCATATCACCAAATGTTGTAAGTATGTTTCCATCGAGTCTGGATAGCATTATAGCTGCATCAACGTCCTTAATTGGAGTTACACACACAGGACAGCCCGGTCCACTCAATAAACTAATTTCTTTAGGAATAATATCCCTGATACCATGTCTAAAGATTGCAACAGTATGAGTGCCACAAACCTCCATTAGTTTTACAGGTCTACCTATGGCTCTGGTAAGCTTCTTTATACCTTCAATTATCTCTTTCATTTTCCCTTCTCCTTTTTTCGCTTATTATAAAATATGTTAACTAAAACTTTAATTATTAACAAATAACTACATTAATAATTTATATTTTTATTCTATTCCTTCTTTAATCCTCTCTCGAATTATATATGCCTGGCCAAGAGATATTCCAGCATCATTAGTTGGAACTTTTTCATGTATGTAAACGTTCATTCCTTTTGATAAAAGTCTTTCAACGCTTCGTTCTAATAAATACATATTTTGAAAAACTCCACCACATAAAACAACCTCATTAATCTGGTAAAGTAACGACAACCTTTTTACAACCCTTTCAATAACTGAAACGACTGTATTATGAAATTTTGACGAGATAACCCCTCTATCCTCGCCTTTTATTATGTCCTTAATTATCCTTAGTATGGTATGAGTAAAGTCGATTTCTAATATTTCTTTAAATCTTATATCTACGGGATATTCTTCAAATATATTCGGGATGGTCACTGCTTCAAGCGCAATAGCTGCTTCTCCTTCGAAGGTATTCCTATCGCATACACCAATCATAGCTGATACAGCATCGAATAATCTTCCTGCTCCTGAGGTTAAAGGAGAAAATTGCCTTATATCTCTTATCTTTAGAATATCATTAATCCTGTCTTCACCATATCGTTTTAAGAAGTCAATATATTCAAGATAATAAATTACTTCGTCTCCTGCCACGTCTTTTATATAACTTATAGCTATACGCCAGGGTTCTTTTACGGCAACCTCACCACCCGGCAGGGGTATATACTTAAAATGCCCTACCCTCTTAAATTCCCTAATGTTTGCGATAAGAAACTCTCCACCCCATAAATTTCCATCCAGCCCATATCCTGTTCCATCAAAAGATACCCCTATCACATTCTCCTTTAGCCCCTTTTCAGCCATAACAGAAGCAACATGTGCATAATGATGTTGAATTCCTATCTTTTTTATTCCTTCTTGTTTTAAGGCCCATTGAGTGGAAAGATACATTGGATGTAGATCATATGCAAGTGCAATCGGATTCACCCTGTAAACACTCTTCAGATTTCTAAGACTTTCCTCGAAAAACATCAATGTTTCATAGTTCTCCATATCTCCGATATGCTGACTTGGGATTGCAAAACTCCCTTTTGTGAGCGTAAATATATTTTTAATATCAGCTCCGCACCCGAGCACATCAGGCCCCTCATCATGCAGGGGGATAGGGTCTGGAACGTAACCTCTTGAACGACGAATGAAATAAATCAGAAAGCCGGGACCATACAGGGCATCTTCTGGATCTTGACTATGAATTATTGACTGATTTGTTAATACTCTTAGGACAGAGTCATCAACCCTCATAAATATATCCCTATTATGAATAAGAAAAGCATCAGCTATATTTGAAAGCTTTGAGATAGCTTCTTCATTGTCAATAACAATGGGTTCCTCTGATATATTCCCACTTGTCATCACCAGAGCATCGAAGTTAGGCAGTACAGGGGACAATGGATAATAAAAAAGCAGATAATGTAAGGGTGTGTAAGGTAACATAAAGCCTATGTATGGATTATTTGGGGAAATAGCTTCTGGCAAAATATTACCAGCTTTCTTGAGTAATACTATTGGCCTTTTATTTGAGATAAGCACGGTCTCTTCTTGTTTGTTTACAATACAAAATTTCTTTATGGTCTCAATGTCAGGAGCCATTAGTGCAAAGGGCTTATTGCTTTTTCTCTTTTTCAGCCTCAGTCTTTCTACTGCCTCTTTATTCGTTGCATCGCAAGCCAAATGGAATCCGCCAAGGCCTTTAATTGCGACTATTTTGCCTTCCCTAAGTAATTCTATCGTTTTTTCTATCGCCTTATGAATTTCAACCCTGGTGGACTTTCCTATGATTAAACTTACATGTGGTCCACATACAGGACAGGCATTTGGCTGGGCGTGAAATCTTCTATTTTCAGGATCATGATATTCTCTCTCACAATCTTCGCACATCTTAAAAACTGCCATTGTAGTATTGGGTCTGTCGTAAGGAACCGATTTTGTTATGGTATAACGGGGACCACAATTAGTGCAATTTATAAAAGGATATAAGTATCTCCGGTCCTTGCTGTCTAATAGTTCCTTGAAACAATCATCACATATTGATACATCCGGTGAGATTAAGGTAAAACTTCCTTCATCCTTGCTCTCCATTATACGAAAATCAGGATAGCCATAATAAGGGAGAGAATCTATATCTAAACTTATTATTCGAGAAAGTGGGGGAGCATCTTTTTTGAGCCTTTCTATAAAAATAGAACTATTTTCGCCTTCTATCTCGATCGTAACTCCATTGGAAGAATTGAGGACATATCCTCTTAAGTCTAATGATTTGGCGAGGCTGTAAACGAATGGCCTGAATCCAACGCCCTGGACTATGCCTTTAACTGTTATTTTTAATCTTTCGTCCACTCCTTCACTTTACAAGGGACTGTAACCAATCTGTCCATCCATTAATTCCTTCACCCGTTTTACATGATACCTCGAATATCTTCAATCTAGGATTAAGGGATAAGGAATCCTTTTTTATCTTTTCGACGTTCGCATTTGTATATGGCAAAAGGTCAATTTTATTGAGCACCAACGCAGAAGATTCCTGAAACATCAAAGGGTATTTCAACGGTTTATCATCCCCTTCTGCTATACTCAACAACATGACCTTAATATCCTCCCCAATCTTAAACTCTGCAGGACAGACAAGATTCCCTACATTCTCAATAATAACAAGGTCAAGCTCTCGAAGGGGTAAATCTTCGATTACATCGTTGATCATATTTGCATCAAGATGGCACGCTCCACCCGTATTAATTTGAACAACGGGAACACCTAATGATTCGATCCTTAGGGCATCATCAGTACCAACAATATCTCCCTCTATAACACCTATCTTGATTTTTCCTTTTAATTCTTTTATGGTCCTCTCTAAAAGGGAGGTCTTTCCAGCCCCTGGCGCGCTCATCAAATTTATTACATAAACATTAGCATCCTTAAATTTTTTACTGTTTTCAGCGGCAATCCTATCATTAGCCTCGAGTATTTGAGTAACCAGCTTGACTTTCATCAATTTACCTCCATCTCATATATATTTAATTCACGCCCTGACTCTTCACGGAAATTTCTCTCGCCACAAATAGGACAAGATATTATGTATGCTTCTTCGACTGTGAAATGATTTTTACAATTTTCACAAAATCCCGTGACAGGAACTTCATCTATCAATAGGTTAGCATTTTCAGCTATCGTTCCTATCTTCATTGTATCAAATGCAAAAAGCAGTGACTCAGGCACGACACCTGAAGCTTTACCAACTTTAATTTTTATTAAATCAACTCTTTTAAACCCTTCTTTTTTACAATGTTCTATCACTATATCAAGCAAACCCTGAACAATAGAAACTTCATGCATTTGTCTCTTTAGACAACCTCTCTTTCTCCTTTTCGTAAGCCTCCTTGCCCGCCTCTATTGAAGACTTGATAATAGATTTTTTCTCCTCCAAAAATTCTTTCCCTTTACCTATGCCGGTTGAAACTTTTTCTTTAACTTCTTCTACATATTCCTTTGCTTTTTCTTTCACATCCTCAGTTAATTCTTTAATCCTGTGTCTCGTTTCACGACCTGATTGTGGGGCAAAAAGTAATGCAATCCCTGCTCCTACAATCCCTCCCAGCAGAAAAGAAAGAAGTATAGTGCCTGCACCATAACCGTGGTCTTCTTTCATAATTATCATCTCCTTTCCTTAGAAATAAGATTTTTTAATAAAACCTCGAGGCCAGCCTTTATCCCGGCCATAATACCTGAAGCTCTTACTGCAGAAAAAGACACTAAATGTTCCAATGCATCACTAACATTTTTAACTTTTATCCCTGCATCTTTTAGAGCACCTGATAGAGTCTTTATATCAGATGTTACATCATTGACATCATTTGTTACATTTCTTAAGCTTTTTAGTGTCTGTTGTAATTCTTCTAATGCAGGTCTCAGGGATTCCTCTGTATTTTTCAAAAAATCGTTTAATGATCTGACCGCCCTCCTTAATTCCATTATTAAGGAAATGATAAAAGCCGCTGTAATTACTACAGCTATTACGATTAGTATTATCCAAATTTGCTCCATAGCTTATTATAACAGATTGAATATATGGTTAAAAGTAAGAACTTCAAATAATTTTTATCTTACAACTATCGTTTACAAATATAGTATCAATTTGAGCGAGAATATTTCCTTATGTTATTCTAACTATCCATGAACGAAAAATTTTATATGAAACGGACTCTAAAACTTGCCCTAAAAGCAGAAGGCTTGACAAGCCCTAACCCCTTAGTTGGTGCTGTCATAGTAAAAAATGGCGAGGTGATAGCAGAAGACTTTCACAAGAAACCTGGTACTCCCCATGCCGAAGCACTCGCCATAGAAAAAGCAGGGGATAAGGCAAGAGGTTCTACCCTATTTGTAAATCTTGAGCCTTGTTGTCATACGGAAAAAAGAACACCACCATGTACAAAGGCTATCATCAACGCAGGGATTAAGGAAGTGGTTATTGCCATGAAAGATCCCAATCCCATGGTGTCAGGCAAAGGAATTATGGAACTCCAAAAGGCGGGCATCATAGTTAAATTTGGGATTCTTGAAGAAGAGGCTAAAAGATTAAATGAATTCTATGTGAAATACATTACCACTGGGAAACCCTTTGTAATTCTTAAAACTGCTATGACCCTTGACGGAAAGATTGCAACTCCACAAGGTGAATCAAGATGGATAACCGGAGAAAAATCCAGAAAGTTAGTTCACCAACTTAGAAGTAAAGTTGACGCAGTAATGACCGCAATAGGCACAGTTAAGACTGATGACCCTTTATTAACGACGCGGTTAACAAAGGGGAAAAATCCAATGAGGATCATCATCGATCCAGAACTTGATATACCTCTGAATTCAAAAATATTACACACACCACCCGAAACCATGATTGTAACAAAGGAATCATCCAAATTAGTTTTAGATAATTTTAATATAGATAATAAGATGCTGGATAAAATTTCAAAAGCAGAAAAGAAAAAAATACTATTAGATAGAAATATTCAGTTGATCGAATATAAAGGCGAAAAAATTGATCTTGATATGTTAATGGAGATCATTGGTAAGATGGGTGTAACTTCTTTACTTATTGAGGGTGGATCTTCTTTAAATGCTTATGCTCTCGAAGATAATATTGTTGATAAGGTAATGTTTTTTATCGCACCCATTATAATCGGTGGAAAAGAATCATTTCCTGCAGTAGGTGGACAACGATTCAAGAAACTTAGTGAGGCATATAAGATAAAAAACACAAAAGTGAGACGTATAGGAGAAGATTTTCTCATAACAGGATATCTCGATTATCAATAAAATAATTTACCTGAAAAATGCGAGATTGCTCAAAAAGAAATTTGTTTTCGGTGTCCATTATCGGTGTGCATAAAAATTTTTTTATAGATTAAGGATAACGAAAATTCGGTACACTAAGAAATAGAAAAGTAAATTTTTTTGCAACATCTGCATTTTTCTGATTGCATTTTTTCGGGTTTACTAATTCTCGTTTGTCAGGAGGTTTTAATGGCAAAAAATTTCAAAGATGCTTCCTCATGCTGGAAGGCAATTCTTTCTGATGTTTCAAAAAGTAAAGGTTTATTATTAATAATAGAAAAATTTGCAAGGGAAAATAAAAATCCATCAAAGATTGTTTTTGGTACCTCAGGGTGGAGGGGTGAAATAGGAACTGACTTTACATTTAATAACGTTCGCATAGTAACATCAGCCATTATCAATATGTTTAAAGAAAATGATCCTATTATTATGAATGCAATTGGTGTATCAAGCTTTGATGATCTAAAAAAAAGAGGTGTTATTGTTGGACATGATAACCGATTCCTTGGAGCAGAATTTTCTATGGAAGTTATCGGTCTTCTCCAGAAAGAAGGAATAAAGACATGGTACGCTGGAGAAGCACCCACACCTGAATTCTCAGCTGGCATAGAAATGCTCAATGCTGCATGCTCAATAAATCTCACGCCTTCTCACAATCCCGCCAATTATGCAGGGTTTAAGTTTAATCCTGCTGACGGAGGTCCTGCAGGACCCGAAATTACACAAAGGATAGAAAAGATCGCCAATAAAATGATGGAAGATTCTATTTTTATTGAACCTGTATTACCACGGAGCATAGAAAAGATAGACTTAACCGACTTATATATTAGATTTATCAAAAAAAGGAAAACACTCGATATCGATAAAGTCAAAAATTTCGTGAGAAAAGAAGATTGCACGATATGCATAGATAATGTACACGGCTCTACGCGAGGAAGAATAGAAAGGATTCTTGGGAAAAGCGAGAAAATAAAATTTCTTCGAACCGAAGATGATTTTCTTTTTGGAGGTATTGCACCTGAACCTTCAGAAGAAAATATGACGGGAGTAGAAAAAATATTGAAGGAAACTAATAGCAGGTTTAAGCTGGGTGTTGTAATGGATCCAGATGGTGATCGTATAAGACACGCAGATGGACAGATGCAAATACCGATGAATTATTTCGGTGCATTGGCATTCCATTTTTTGCATGTCTATAAAAAAATTAATGGTGTGGTGGTAAAATCAGTTGGGACGAGCAATTTTGTGAATGCCATAGCTAAAGAATTTGGCGTTAAGGTAATAGAAACTAAAGTCGGTTTTAAAAATTTCAGGCCATATTTACTCAAAACTGCCCCGGAGAAAGCAATAGTAGCTTTCGAGGAGTCGGACGGTATCTCTGCTTATAATCATACACTTGAAAAGGATGCTATCTTCGGACTGCTCCTTGCAATAGAAATGATGTCAGTAACGGAAAAAAATCTTAGTGAATATCTAAAAGAGCTTATGGATAAATTTGGATATTATTACCCCGAACGCTCAGGTATAATAGTTGATTCAAATCTGATCGGCGAACAATTAAAGAAAAGACTTTCTAACATATTAGAAAAATATGGGAAAGGAAGCAAAATAAAAATTGGTGGAAAAGACAAGACTATAAAAGATGTTATAACTGTGGATGGCATAAAATTTATTTTTGACAATGACTCATGGCTCATGATTAGACCTTCGGGCACTGAACCTAAGGTAAGATTTTACATTGAGGCAAGGACAGCAGAAGAAAAAAAAGAGGTATTCGAATTGGCAGAAAGTTTAACAAGAGAAGCTATAAATTATTGAATTTAGAAGAATCGTTGTCCGTTATCCGTATAAGAACATAATTTACGGATACATAAAACAGATATGAATCTCGGGTATTTTTTGATTAATATCTATATTATTTTAATTCACTTTTAAATTTATAAAAGGAGGAATTAATGATTGAAAAATGGATATCTGAAATAAAAAAGGACTCTGATTTTAAAAATCTCGGTATGTTTCTTATACATAATGGGGTTGTAAGATCTACTTCAAAGAATGGTAAAGTTGTTAAAGGTATGGATCTTTCTTATGATAAGGAAAAATTAAAATCATTGATAGATACTTTTAAAAAAAGGGAGGGGATAGTTGATGTAAGAGTTTGGATCAATGAAGGTTCGCTCAAAGTAGGAGATGATATTATGTATGTTCTTGTTGCTGGTAAATTAAGGACATATGTCCTGCCAGCTTTACAGGAACTTGTATCAAAAATTAAAGAAGAGATTGTTTTCGAGGTGGAATACAATTAGTTTATTTTATTCATAAAAAATATGGCAGATGCAGTATTTGAGCGGTTTTAAATTCTTTCGAAGATCTCTAATTGAAAAAAAGCACTTCTATTCAGACAAAGCAATATGTATCGATTTTAAAAAGTTATCTAACAGAAAAGGGTTAAACATTTTACCCGATTCTCTCGCCATTATAGATAATATTTCTTTTACCTCTAATTCCCTTCTATAAGGTCTTCTACTCCTGAGTGCATCAAAAAAATCCGCTATTGCAACGGTCTGACTGCAAATATGCTGTTTCTTTTCGCCTGCAATTAACGATGGATAGCCTTTTCCGTCAAAACGGAGGTGATGCTCATAAGCCACTATTGGAGCGAGGCTTGGGATATCTTCCAATTTCGCAAGATATCTTGCTCCATATAGAGGATGCATCTTTATTTCTTCCCATTCTCCTTTATCAAGTGAAGCACTCTTTTCGAGAATATCCTTTGATATAAATAATTTACCCACATCGTGAAGAAGAGCAGATATACCTATATCACGTAACAGTGTATCTTTTATACCGAGTGTCTCCGCCTGAAACATTGAAAGCACCGCTACATTAGTAGCATGTGTATAAGTATATTCGCTATATGATTTTACAGGACTTATCAACCTTAATATATTCACCTCTTTTCTGAATGTGATTATAAAATTAACAACGATTTCTTCAAGCCCTGCGACATTAAGTCGCTTGAAAGGGCTAATGTTAAAGTATATTTCTTTAAACTTTTGAACCTGTTCCGAAGTAAAGCTTAAAATATTGTCTTTATCAATATCCCCTTCGAACTTTATACCTCCTATCTTTACATCTACAATTCCCTTTCTTATATAAGGGGAGGTCTTTATTTCTTCTTCACTTGATAATTCAACAACCAATTGTTTTAATTCTGAAAATGATACGCCTTTTAAAAAATCTATCCTCGAAATTCCTTTTCTTTTCAGTCTCTTTATTAAATTTAACCCTTGAACTCCTATATCCCTAATCGGAGTTTTATTAACTATAAGTTCATCATCTAATATCATTATCTCAAGACTTTCTGAATTCACAAAAAAATCATTTATTATAGATAAAGCTCTGTTGCTTAATTCGCTAACAGAATCATGATCTTTTGAATAAAGTGCGCAATTCGATACGGCTGACATAAATGATGATATAAATCCCTTAATTATATCCATCTTGTTCAATTCTTTTTCTTAAACGTAAGGATTCTTCTCTTATGTATTTATTTTTTGATTTTAAGCCCTTCTCTATAAAATCCTTAATGTCACTTAATGGATAGTTCCTAAGGGATTTATATATTTCTTCTTTAAGTTTCTCGGATGCTCCTTTAAAGATTATGCTTTTTTCAGAAAGTAATTCTCTTAATATATCAAGGGCTTTGCTGTCGCCTATCTCCCCAAGTGCTTTGACAATCGGAATTTTTTCATATAAATCAGACCCACCTATTCCCCTCTTTTTAAGCATAGACATTAGTTCATCAACTACATTTCTTATCCTGAAGGTACCTGCTAAAGCCACTGCATGATCAACCAATTCCTTTGAACCTGAATTTAGAAAATCTTTGACTACTTCCACACCGTAAGTGTCTTCAGCTTCAAGAAGGCATTTTATGGCTTCAATACTAACTTTATGATTCTCATGACGACAGTATGGTCTTATATGTGGAAGAACTTTTGATTTTGTACATCGACCAAGAATATATATCATATTTCTTTTGATAAACCATCTGCTATCCCCAAGACGTTTTAAAGCTTCTGGAATAACTTTATCTCCAAAATTTTTCAGAAGACTTAAAAGAAATTTTCTTACTGTCTGAGAACTCTCTTCAATTAAGGCGTCCATCAGACTTGGGATAATTTTATCGTCGTAATATTCACAGATAAGCCATGCCTCTTCCCTGTTCTGTCTACCCTGCACCCTGAAGGAATCAATAAGTTTCGCAATAAACTCTTTAGAATGATAATATTGAAGGACTTCAGATGTTATAGAGTAAAACTTATTGTCTCTAATGTTTGACTCTAAAACTTTGAACGTCTTAAGAATCTCTTTAAATTGACCTGTCCACAAAAATTCATCCACATGTCCTTTAATGGCGTCTATAAAGTGTTGATATTCTTCCTCTGACAAGATCTTAGATGAAATTATTTCGAGAATTATGTGATTAAAATCTCTATCAACATAAACATCATCATACTCTCTTATATTGTCCTTTAATTTCGAGGTAATAATTTTAGAGGTATCATAATTTAATAATTTTTGAATCTCTTTTCTATATGTATCAGATACAAAGGCTTCAAAATTACCGCTGAAAAGCGTGATAATATCATGAGAAAGAAAAATATCATCAACAATTAAACACCCTTCTTCAGTCACAATCTTTTCAGAGCCATCCTGAGGAAGTTTAGAAAGTTTATCAAGAATATTCTTAAGGGCATCAGGAATCACCATTTTCTGCTCATTTATAATGTTCAGTAATTCAATAACCTCATCAACTGATATGCCACCGATTATTTTATTTAATGTATCGTAATCTGTTGATATAGTCTTTACTGCTGAGGATAGAAACTGTTTTTTTAATTCTGGCTTCAAATTATTTATGAATTCTATCAATCTCTTCAAATCTGCGCTCGAAAAATAGGACTCTGAAGACCTCCGTATATAAGTAGTTATGACTCTGTCATATGCTTCCTCTTTAATACTATTTGGTATGTCTTTATTTAATAACTGAGCAAGAAGATGTGGTGGGATCTCTCTCATCTCCGTGGATATATCTTCGGTTTGCAAAGTTCCTTCAAGTAGTCCATAAACATAGCGTTCCCATAAGGATATATCTGTTTTTTCCTTTGAAGTCTTTCCTTCTTCAAATACAAAAACATCATAATCAATGAATCCGATTTTGATATGAAAAAGCTGGCTCCCTTTAAATCTCTCTTGAAAACTCTCGCATGTGTTACTAACAAACTTTTCAGAGATCAGCTTATGAAACTCGTAAAGTTCATCTATTGTTAGACCTGTTATAAATGTCACATACGCGATATTCAATCTGCTGAGATGGGCTGCAAATTCCTTATAAACGGGATTTTTCCTATCAAAATAATAATCATCTATTATGAGGACATCCTTCGCTACTGCAAGTGTAATCTCGGGTCTCAATTCAAAAAGCTTTTGTAAAAAACTATACGCACGATTTAATGATTTTTCTACGGAGGGATGATCCTTTGGATAAATTGTTACATTTCGGCGAGAAATATTTAATTCGATAATTGCATCACTCAATAATCGAGCATCAAGTGGTATTTTTTCTGTTTCGTCAGGCATTCAAATAACCGCCTAAACTTTACTTAAAAAGTATATCTTAACAGAAAAATTTATACAACTGTTTCACTTCCCCTGATCTCTTCAAGCTTTGTAGAAATGTAATAAAGCACTGGCTCAATGCCTTTTTTTGTTAGAGATGAAATAGGGAAAAACTCGATATCGTTAATTTTACAATAGTCTTCTAATCTATAAAGTCTTTTTTTCTCTATTGCTATGTCAAGTTTTGTACCGATTACTATTTGTGGCTTCTCAACTAATTCTTTATTATATAGTTCAAGCTCTCTGTTGATCTTTTCTAAACTTTCCACAGGGTCTCCTATTCCCATATCAGAAATATCTATAAGATGTAGTAAGAGAGAAGTTCGCTCAACATGTCTCAGAAACTGATGACCAAGCCCAGCCCCTTTATGAGCACCTTCTATAAGACCAGGTATATCTGCTACAACAAAGCTTTTATAATCCTTTAGCTTTACAACGCCTAATACAGGGGTCAATGTTGTGAAAGGATACTCAGCTATTTTTGGTTTTGCGGAGGAAATTACTGATAAAAATGTAGACTTACCAGCATTGGGCAGTCCGATTAAACCGACATCTGCAAGAAGTTTTAACTCAAGAATAAGCGACTTTTCTTCACCCTTCTCCCCAGGCTGAGCAAATTTTGGAGCCTGTCTTACTGGAGTTACAAAGTGGGCATTGCCAAGTCCACCTTTTCCGCCTCTCGCGACTATAATCTCCATGCCATCTTTATCGAGGTCAGCGATTAGTTCATTGGTCAACGCATCTTTTATGACGGTACCAACTGGAACATTTACAATGAGGTCTTTCCCATTACTTCCATGCATATTTTTGCCTTTGCCATGATGTCCTCTTTCAGCCTTATAGGTACGCTTGTATTTCAAATCGAGAAGTGTATTTAACCGCTCAGTAGCCTTAATTATGACATGTCCGCCTCTACCGCCATCACCACCGTCAGGACCACCTTTTGGCACATATCTTTCTCTTCTGAAGCTTACACAGCCTCTTCCTCCATCTCCTGCCTTAACATTTATTTTTACATAATCAACAAAGTGCATCTTATTAAACCACTCAAACCTATGGTCAAAGGGGATTATTAGTCCATCTCTAATGTCTTTGTCCGTAAAGATTATTTTTTAGGTTCTTCTCCAATTTAGTTGCTAAAAGAGATTCCAGGATTCTAGGGTTCAAGTGCTTATTTCCCTTTTGTTAATTTATAAATATCTAAACATAGTTGATAAGACCTTTGCCAAACTTTTAAGTCTTTGTAATTCTTA
>FWPV01005189.1_pt1 | contig 26351 bp, 25 predicted proteins | sample 2228371 | NCBI WGS metagenome assembly FWPV01 (sample SAMEA103939776, study PRJEB20133) | metagenome
TTTTGTTTGAACTGCGCGTTGGTCAGAGTAGTGGACTCATTTCAATATGTTTTCCCATACAAGCCATTCAGGAAATGCTAAAGATCTTAACCGATAGCTCCAAGCCTAACGATGCGTTTGTAAATAAGCAAGACCCTATAGTTGCGCAAATACGCAAATCAACCGAAGACGCAACGCTTCCGGTGAAAATTATACTTGGCAAGGCATTAATATCCTTAAAAGATATTCTGCATTTGGATGTAGGAGACGTTATAAGGCTCGATACAAAGTCTGAATCGGAACTCGATATATGCATTGGAGACTCGCCCAAATTCAAAGGGCGTCCCGGCACGATCGGAAAGCGAATGGCGGTTCAAATAACATCGCTTCATGAGGAAGCTATTAAAAAATCACAAATAGGAATAATCCCGCAAAACTTGAAAGCGGCTTAATTTACCTTAATGGAAGGATTAAACGATATGAGCGAAACTGCACTCAATATGGAACCTGAAAACGATGGCGCCATCGAAGAGCAGACTGTATCTGATAATAGTGCTAATAGCCAGGAACAACGCGATGTTGAACTCTATCCTACGGCTGAAAATGCCCAATTTACGGATTTTAGCCAGCAGCCACCGGCTCAAAGTATCCAGAGAAACTCGATGGACCTCCTTTTGGACGTTGAAATGAATCTGACTGTTGAATTGGGCCGCACCAATTTGACGCTCAAGGAGGTTCTGGATTTGACTACCGACTCCGTAATCGAACTGCAGAAACAGGCTGGTGAACCTCTTGATATCTTGGTCAATAATAAACTTATCGCCCGAGGCGAAGTGGTGGTAATAGACGAAAACTTTGGCATCAAAATTACCGAAATAGTCAGCCCAAGCAACCGTATGGAGAAAACACAATGATAAATCGCAAGGCATCCCTTTCCAAGGACGGAATGCTTGCCTTCGCAGCCGTTCTGTTCATTATGGCACTTATTCAGCGGGCATATTCTGAGCCGCACAATTTCACTAAAGCCAACCCCGCTGTTGGCCAGTTGCTTACGCCCAAGCTCAGTCCGCTGAAGCCAAACTTCAAGTATGTTCCAGTTTATACAGCTAATACCACCGCTAACAAGAAGCCTAAAAAAAGTCAAGAGGCGGCAAAAACAATCCAGTCGACGCCAAAAACTGTTGACAAACCTGTTCAAAAGCCGGTTCCAAATCCATCGCAGCCGCCGCAGCATATCAATAGTCCTGAAAAACCCTTGTTTGCTGCATCGAATCCCAATAACGCTTATGCCTATTTCAAACACAAAAAAGAAATTCCTCAAAAAGAGGCACCCAAAAAACCTTCGCCACCGAGTGTTACTTGGAAATCTGCGTTCGGATTAATTATCAGGTTAGCTATCGTAGCTGCACTAGCTTACGGCTGTTTGTTGGGATTGAAGTGGATCCTTACCAAACAAAAGATTTGTTCAGTGGCTGAGAACCGAAATCTCGCCGTGTCAGGCACCATTTCGCTCGGAGCAAACAAGTCCATTCACGTAGTCCGCGCAGGCAATAAAGAGTTCTTAATCGGAACAGCTGGCGACAATATAAACCTTTTGGCGGATCTTGGAGATGCTAAAGAAGAGCTGGAACAACCAGAACAAGAGTCATTTAACTCTATTTTGGCTTCATTTTCGGCTGATGGCGGCGCCGGGATCGTTTCTGCCGTTGCCGGTCGAATAAACGATGCCGCCTCGATCCTTCGCCAGAAAGCCGATCGCCTTTATAAAGCCAATATTTCTGGGAGGTCACAGTGAACTGCCGTTTAAGGCTGATGGGTGTTTTAGCAATACTCATGCTAGCCGTTACGACTGAAGTATCGGCTCAGAGTAGCGCTCTTGTTCCCATTCCCAAACTGAATATTGGCATTGAGCAGGCAAAGTCGCCGCAAGATGTTTCGATGAGCTTGCAGATATTGTTTTTGCTCACGATACTTTCTCTCGCGCCGGCGCTTTTGATTATGCTAACTTCCTTTACTCGAATCATAATAATTCTTTCATTCACGAGAAGTGCAATCGGCACACAACAAGTTCCGCCAAACTCTGTTTTGGTAGGTCTTGCATTGTTCTTGACGTTTTATACGATGGCGCCAGTATTCAATACAGTAAACACCACGGCAGTTCAACCTTATCTACGCAATCAAATTAGTTTCGATCAGGGCCTGAAATTGGCTATGGATCCTATAAGGGATTTCATGTTTAGCCAAACTCGTGAAAAAGATCTAGCGCTTTTCATTAAGCTAGGCGGGCTTGCCAGGCCAAAAAATCCAGCAGAAGTCCCTACGCATATTTTGGTGCCCGCTTTTTTGATAAGCGAGCTTAAGACAGCATTCACAATCGGGTTCGTTATCTTTGTGCCGTTCTTAGTCATAGATATGATTGTTTCTATGACTTTGATGTCGATGGGAATGATGATGCTTCCTCCAGTGTTAATAAGCATGCCTTTCAAGGTGTTGCTTTTCGTCCTGGTAGACGGCTGGCATCTTATTGCACAGTCCATAGCTCTAAGCTTTAAGTGAGGATCGATATGAATGACGCTGTAGCAGTGCATCTGGCTCAACAGGCTTTATCGATAGCATTATTAGTTGCTGCACCTATGCTTGGTTGCGGGCTTCTCGTGGGTGTGATAGTCGGCATCTTGCAAGCGGCTACGCAGATTCAAGAAATGACACTTACTTTCGTTCCTAAAATAATTGCCGCAGTAGCCGCACTGGTAATTTTTGGACCTTGGATGCTTAACTTAATGATTCAATTCAGCCAGAATCTTTTGGAAAACTTGCCCAATTTCGTTAGATAGAAGGTAACGGCATTGCCACTGGAATCCATAGCCGTAAAACATTTTGTTGTATTCTTGATGGTATTCGCAAGGGTAGGAGGCATTTTTACGTCTGCTCCCGTTTTTGGAAACAAGCACGTCTCCATTCCCATAAAAGCGGCCATGTCTTTGGCAATATCATTTGTGCTGTTACCTTTCGCAGTTGCAGGGACCAACGAATTGCCCGCCGATCTTTTACCTTTGGCAGCGGCAGTCATAAAGGAAGCTATAGTGGGAATCCTTATCGGATTTGTAGTCTTGCTTTTGTTCACAGCAATTCAAGTCGCTGCGGAAATTGTTGATATGCAAATGGGCTTTGGATTCGCTAATATTCTAGATCCAATGATGAATGTCAATGCATCGGTCATTGCGCAGTTCCAGGGCCTGCTTGCAACACTGATTTTTCTGCTTTCGAATGCTCACCACCTTATGATAAAGGGTCTTGCTGACAGCTTCAATATTTTGCCGTGCGGAGAGATGTCAATCGGCAATGTGGTGATAGGCGGTTTCTTGGCGCTATTTTCTCAGCTTTTCATTACTGCGCTTAAAATCGGCGGCCCAATTGTGGGTGTTATTCTCCTTACAGAAATCGCTCTGGGCATTTTGGCGCGGACGGTACCGCAACTCAATATATTGGTTCTGGGTTTCCCGGTTAAGATTTTGGTAGGAATGATCACCGTTATGTTGGTTGTTCCTATTGTTTATGTGGTAATTCAAAGCCTTTTTACAGGCATTTACAATGACATAATGGCGCTAGTTCGCGGACTGGGAGGAGCGTAAAGATGGCTCTGCAGGAAAGGACAGAACCCGCAACTCCCAGGCGAAGGGATGAAGCTAGAAAAAAAGGCCAGGTAGCAAGAAGTGTAGAGGTTAATTCCGCGCTTGTATTCATTGCAGCGCTACTGATACTACGCTCGTGGGGCAATCGCATGTCGGAAAGCATCCGGAGTATAGCTTTTCAATGTTTTACATCTTTCCCTACAGGAGATATGCAAATAGCCCACATAGCGCGCGCATTTATGGACATTATTTACTACATTGCTGTTGCGGTTTTGCCTGTAATGGTCTGCGTTGCCGTCGTTGGTTTCATTTCTAATGCAGGACAGGTTGGGCTTAAGTTTTCTTGGGAAGCCTTAGTCCCGGATTTCAACAGAATAAATCCGCTCACCGGAATTGTGCGAATGTTCACTATGCGTTCTGCGGTTGAAATTATTAAGTCAATCGCTAAAGTAACCATAGTTGGTTGGATTATATACTCGTTTCTTGTGCGGGAATACACAACGATTCTCGGTCTGGTTGGCGGGGACCATATTCAGGTCAGACTCGTATTGGGTTCATTGTGTTTGAAGTTGCTATGGAGGGCGGCTTTCACATTGGTCATAATAGGAGTTCTCGACTACGGTTTTCAAAGATATCAACACGAAATGAGCTTGCGGATGACACGCGAGGAAGTGAAAGAGGAATATAAGAGGCTGGAAGGCGACCCTAGCATCAAAGCGAAAATTCGCGGTAAACAGCGAGCGATAGCACGACAGCGAATGATGTCGGCAGTGCCTACCGCCGATGCAGTCATTACTAACCCAACACATTATGCCGTAGCTATTAAATATGATCCGGACAAAATGTCCGCCCCTACTGTAGTGGCAAAAGGCGCGCAACTAGTTGCCCAACGGATTAAAGAAATCGCCCGTTTGCACAATGTTCCTGTGGTGGAGAACAAGCCTCTTGCTCAAGCTTTATACAAGTCTGTTGAAATAGGGGACGAAGTTCCGGCAGCTTTGTATAAATCTGTTGCGGAAATACTTGCATTCATATACAGAATGAACAATAAATACGGCTTTGGCAAAAGCTGATACATAGATAATCGATTTAGCCATGAGGATAGATACTAAACAAAAATATATAGGCTTTGAAAGTTTGGCGATGCATAGCGATCTTCTTATCGCCCTTGTAGCAGTTGTCGTCGTCGGAATGATCATCCTGCCAATTCCACAGTGGCTAATGGATGTTTTTCTTAGCGTCAATATTACGCTTGCTTTGACGATTTTATTGGTTACTATCTACACCGTCCAACCGTTGCAATTTTCGTCTTTTCCATCATTGCTTCTTCTTACAACAGTATTCCGGCTTGCTCTTAATATCGCGGCTACAAGGCTGATTTTATTGAATGCGGATGCGGGTAGGGTTATCGAGGCGTTTGGAACTGTAGTGGTAGGAGGCAACTATGTCGTAGGCATAGTGGTATTTGCAATCTTGGTTATCATTCAATTTTTGGTCATCACTAATGGCGCTGGGCGAGTCGCAGAAGTCGCTGCGCGTTTTACCTTGGATGCTATGCCTGGCAAACAAATGGCAATCGATGCGGATCTCAATGCTGGAATTATTGATGAAAGCGAGGCGCAGCAGCGGCGCAAAAACATACAGCGAGAAGCTGACTTTTATGGTGCAATGGATGGCGCCAGCAAGTTCGTTCGTGGAGACGCAATTGCCGCCGTAATTATGATAATCGTAAACATTCTCGGCGGTTTCGTAGTGGGTATTGTCCAGAAGCATATGAACGCCATTGAAGCAATGCAAACATACGCATTGTTAACAGTTGGTATGGGTCTTGTCACACAGATTCCGGCGTTGTTGGTATCCACAGCCACGGGCTTGATGGTCACAAAATCTGCGTCCGAAAACAACCTTGGCTGGGATATAGCGGGTCAAATGCTGGCACAGCCAAAAGCACTGGGCGTATCGGCAATCATTTTCGCCAGCATTGCCATCATTCCGGGTCTTCCAAAACTTCCGTTCCTGTTGGTAGCGGCTGGATCTGGCAGCCTTGCTTATTTGATTTCCCAAGCAAGAAAAACTCCAGTTCCAGTTGAACCTGCTGAAACAGTCACCAAACCTCCTGAGCCATCAGTCGAGCTGCTTTCGGTAGACCCAATTGAACTAGAAATCGGGTATGGGCTCATACCGTTGGCTGACCCTAAACAGGGTGGCGATCTGCTCGAGCGGATAACTATGATTAGACGCCAAATAGCAGCCGATTTAGGATTCCTTGTGCCTGCTGTTCGCGTGCGAGACAATGTCCAACTTGGATCGAACAAATATGCAATAAAACTACGCGGCGTGGAAGTCGTCAGGGGAGAAATATATCCGGGGCAGCTAATGGCTATGGATGCCGGTGCGGCTTCAGACAAGTTGCAGGGCGTGGAAACACGAGAGCCGGCTTTTGGGTTGACTGCATTTTGGATCTCAGAGCAGCAGCGCCCAGAGGCTGAATCTAAAGGATATGCTGTTGTAGATGCTGTTACGGTTTTAATCACCCATTTGTCTGAGATTATCAAGCTTCACGCGCCGGAAATATTGAGTAGGCAAGATGCACAGGCCATAATTGATAATACAAGACAAACAGCTCAAGCGGTTGTAGAAGAATTGATACCTAACGTCCTTACCGTAGGAGAAGTCCAAAAGATACTACAAAATCTTTTAGCAGAACGGGTTTCCATTCGGGATATGGTATCGATTTTAGAAACTCTCGCCGATTATGCGCAAGTCACTAGGGATACAGACTTGCTTACGGGTTTCGTAAGAGAGCGGCTGGCGCGGCAGATTTCACTGCAATATGCTTCAGATGGTGAGCCGCTAAAAGTTTTTACTGTGCATCCGGCCGTGGAGCAGTTGATTGCCGAGTCGGTTAGGCAAACTGAACGAGGCAACAGACCAATATTGGATCCGAATGTTTACCAAGAGCTTCTAGTCAGCATAAGGACTCAAATGGAAAATATGTTGGAAGCGGGTTTGCAGCCGATTGCTCTGGTATCTCCACGGATAAGAATTCATTTTAGAAGATTAGTTGAGCACGCATTCCCAACACTCGCAGTGCTATCTCATAATGAAATAATCCCGGAATTGGAAATTGAAACTGTTGGGCTCGTCACTATCGAAATGGCAACTGAATCGTCAATTGCTATGACTGCAAATTGAAAATAGAAGCGTTTTATGGAAGCAAAACCTGAAGAACTTAATAACTCCGCTGAGACTGAAGAGGAACCGGATTACGAAAAGCTGGCTTTGGAAGAACTCCGGCAACAAGGTCTGCTGCCGGAAGAAAATATCGAGCCAGACGAAGACGATGATGAATCGGATTCTGTAGCCGATACCTCGAGTGATCAAGACGACGATGGTTCCGAACAGATTTCTGACGAGCAAATGGATTCCGAACAGGAAGATGAGCAGCCGTTAGTTCGGATTGTCGCGGGTGAGCGCGTTCGGATAGTCATAGGCGACAAATGGATTGATTGCTTGGTATTAATGGCGAATCCGGAAAAGGCGATGATTTTGCCGCTTTCTGCTGATGGAACCGGCGCCATCAATATTGGGCAGCGAATCGCTGTTGTCGGTGCGTCGGAAAATCACGCAAAAGTTATTTACGGATCAGTGAAAGATACAGCGCTAGTTCCTACAATAACATTAACCGATTTTGGCGGTCCAACATTCGCGGAACGGCGGAAATCTATTCGCATAAGAGCTTTAATAAAAGCTGAAGTCTGGCGATCGGATGAGAGATCATCTGAAAATACGATACGAATAGGCGTCACACGGGAAATCAGCACAACGGGCTTTTCGCTTAGAATTAACGATGGTGAAGACCTTAGGCAAGGGATGCAAATGAAAATAAAGATGTATCCGGCAGAGGGCGGGATCATAAATGCTTCCGGGATCATAAAGCAAATATATACTCACGAAGCCGGCCCTTTCAAAAGTTACGAAATTGCTATCGAATTCGATGAAATTGAACAATCATCTAAAGAACAAATCGCCAAGATGATATTGAAAAGGTATCCTCACTGTAAGAGAGAGGAGTTGCTGTGAGTCCAGTGGGTATCTGCCAATTAATAATATCATTAGCCGCTTTAGCAGCATTTTTGATAAATGGAATCGTTTGTTTCATCCGCGGCGATGAGTTTGCTAATGCCGTGATCAAGGCAAGTATTTCAATGTTTGGCATTGTTATTGTTCTAAGGTTCTTTTCAGGACTTCTTCAAGGAGTCTGGGTTAATTCTTCAGATGTTGGGAATCATAACAGCCAACAGGATCATTCTGATACAGCTTTGTAAATAATCTGGCCATTGGAGGATATGGTAGTTGTCGACTAACGCAACGCAAATTGCAGAAAGGGATGCCCTATGGCGGATGTTTGCCCGCGATAGAAGCGAAGCAGTTCGCGAGCGTTTGATAGCCGAATACGCCTACCTCGCTAAATACGTGGTAGACCGCCTTAACCTCCATCCGTCAGGCGCAATGTGCAACGAAGACCTTATTGGGCACGCGATTATCGGCCTTTTAGAAGCAATAGACCGCTACGATGAATCTAGGGGCATTCGTTTTGAGACTTTTGCTATCCCGCGTATTCGTGGGGCAGTCATCGATGCGATGCGAGCAATGGATTGGGTGCCTAGATCTCTCAGGCAGGATGAGCAACTGCTGAAATCAACTATGGTTAGCCTCGAAGCACAACTGAAAAGGCCGCCAACCGATTTAGAGGTAGCCGAAAAACTCGGCATATCTTTGGAAGATTTGGAGAAAATGTATTCGATGACTGCGCAATCGGCACTCTTGTCGCTAGATGAGGCGCTTGCATCGTGCGGAGACACGCAAGACCTTATATTGTGCGAATCAGAAGGCATAGAACCTTCAACTTTTGAGGATCCATTTACTGCCGCAGCCATTAATGAAACTAAGGAAGCATTGGCCAAGGCCATATCGGAATTGCCCGATAAAGAACGCTTGGTTATAACTTGTTATTATTTCGAAGGATTAACTGTTAAGGAGATTGCTGAAGTATTGGGTGTAACAATTTCACGCGTATCACAGCTTCACACCAAAGGGGTTTTGAGGCTGGCTGGCAAGCTTGAAAGGATGGATTTGTCGGCTATGGCCGCATAGGATTTCACTGAAAGGTGTGAGGCGGCTTGGAGGCTTAAAAATGGCCATTCAACCAACGGATTTCAGTGCTTCAATCGCAAAAGTTACTGACAAGGACACAATTCAACAGGCGAGGCACGGAGCTACAGCAGCTAATGATGAGGCCACACTTCGCCAGTTGGCGGAAGCAAGACGAAAACAGGTCCGACAAGTTGACGATTCCCGACGAGTAGAACCGAGGCGTGACGCCAACCAGGAACGAGAGCGCAGTAGTCGCGGCTCTGCAAATAATCATTTAGACGAAAACGATGATGGAGAACACCATTTCGACGCTTTAGCGTGAGCCTTTTAATTTTACGCGATATGAAAGAAATATTGGTCACTTTAGGAATTTTTAGCCTCTTTGTAGTCGGTATAATTGCATTGGCAATAAAATGGGTTTTTGGTTTAACTTTAAATAAGATTAAATCAGATTCTTTAACGCCAGAAGACATTCTGGAACTACGTGCAGCGGCAGATGAATTAGTCAAAAGAATTAATGAGGCTGCTGATAATGCAATTAGCCGAATAGAGAATAGGGAAGCTAGATTAAGAGAACTGCTAAGTTTCACCGATTCGGTAATATTATCGCCGGAAGCAGTAAATGCAATGGATGCTAACAAAGGAATAAATGAAAATCTCGAGAATACGTGAAATAATTATTCCTTGAAAATGCGAGGCACCCTGCATCCCAAGGCACAAGTAATTTCGTAGGGAATAGTTAATGCCTTTTCGGCTACAGTTTCTATCGAAATAGTCTCGTTGCCTTGTGAACCATATAAAACTACCTCGTCACCGCACTCAACCCCAGGCACGTCAGTTACATCCAGCATCGTTTGATCCATACAAATCCTGCCAATAACAGAAACTTTTCGTCCCCTGACTAAAGCTTCGCCTTTATTTGATAACATTCTGCTGAATCCGTCAGCATATCCAATTGGAATCGTGGCAATTTTTGAGCGTTTTTTTGCTGTGAAGGTTCGGCCGTAACTTATGCTATTGCCAGGTTGCACTTCTTTCAAAAAAATGATCCGTGTTTTAAGAGTCATTGCCTGCTTTAAATCCAATTCTCTTGAAACACAATTGGAAGGATATAGGCCGTAAATCATTATTCCCGGACGAACGGCGTCCAGTTTGCATTCGGGGAGATCTAATATTGCAGCGCTGTTCGATATATGCATCAAGGGTATTTTTATGCCTTTCACGCTTATAGATTCGCACAACTTGGAGAAAACGTTGAACTGCACCTTTGAATAACATTTATCGGCTTCATCAGCGCAAGCAAAATGTGTGAAAATGCCTTGAATCGTTATTCCGGGTTTTTTCGAGATGTTCTCCACAAAAGCCAATGCCTCGAGTGCATTTACTCCTATTCTGCCCATTCCCGTATCCACTTTTATGTGCACTGGCACCTTTATGCCAAGAGCGGTCGCTTTTATTGAGAGAGCCTCGGCAAACTTTTCGTCGCAAACTGTCATCACAGTTCTAGCATCTATCGCAGCCTCGATGCAATCTTCACTGAGAATGCTCAAAATAAGGATAGGGCTTTCTATTCCAGCATCACGCAATTCAAGCGCCTCTTCTAATGTTGCTACTCCAAGAATCTCAACTCCAGCGGATATAGCCGCTTTGCTCACAGGCACTGCACCGTGGCCATAGGCATTCGCTTTAACGGTTGCAATAATCTTGGTCTCTGCTCCGACTTTCTTTCGAATTTCAGATATATTGTGACGGATTGCGCCTAAATCGATTTCCGCAAATGTCGGCCGATAAAAATAGCTTTGGTTCAATTGCTTGCTTCTCCAATCACAGGATTTTTCAGAGTACCAATTTTTTCTATGCACACTTCCATAAAATCTCCAGGATTGACTGGTTTTATGCCTTCAGGAGTGCCTGTAGAAATAATGTCACCAGGCATAAGGGTTATATATTTAGAAATGAACGAAATGATCGTGGGTATGGAAAACACCATACTCCTTGTATTGTCTATTTGGCGGATTTCACCGTTGACTCTCATCTCGATGTCTAATTCGACTGGCCAGCCGGCGTCATCTGGGGTTAATATCCATGGACCCATAGGGCAAAACGTGTCGATGCTTTTCGATCTAAACCATGGTTGGGATTTGCTTAAGTCGAAAGACTGGATGTCTCTCGCAGTAACGTCATTAATGCACGTGTATCCCGCTATGTATTGGAAAGCTTGTTCTTCGGGAATTTTTGAACCACTTTTCATAATAATTACGCCCAATTCGGCTTCAGGGTCAACCCGAGTTATCCAGGATGGATAAATTACCGGTTCCTCCGGACCGATGACTGACGTGGAGGCTTTTCCGAATATGATTGGCTCTTCGGATATTTCTTTTCCCATTTCTTTAGCGTGTGATGCATAGTTTCTTCCGAGGGCATATATCGCTGGAGGTCGCTTGATTGGCGCGCAAAGACGATATTCTGATTCAACCAAAAGTTCACTTTCTAAGTTATGGTTTTTTACGAAATCTATAACATTGTTAAATAACTCCAAATCCCATAGGCCGCTCTCTATGAGTTCAAACGGGGATCTTTTTAAAATGGGTTCTTTGCCATTTGCCGTTAGAAATATCGCAAGCGCACTTGTAAAATTAAGCATTCCATCGTCAACTGGCAATCCGACCATTTTCTGGCCATTAAAAATCTCAATCGCTGCGATCTTCATCCGTTCCTCCATCGACTGGCAAGCAATATAAGTCTTTAATTAGACACATTGCCGTGAAAAAACTGCACAATTTATTCAAGGACATATTGGCTTGGGTGCTTAAATGCAATTTATGTTAGGAGCTAATCGAATATCCTAGAAAGGAAATTGTTTTGAATATTTGCGTATTCTGTTCATCCAGCGATGCAGTAAGCAGGTCATATTTTGATGCGGCAGAGGAGTTGGGCAGAGAACTCGCTGTTCGCAAACATACCTTGATATTCGGCGGTGGCAAAGTTGGCCTTATGGGCGCCCTGGCAAAAGCTGTCCATTCGGCGGGAGGGAAAGTCTTCGGAGTAATGCCAAGAAAGATGGCTGAATGGAATGTCGGCTATGAAGCCTCAGATGAAATGATTCTAACAAAAACAATGCGTGAACGAAAGGCTGTTATGGAAGAAATGGCAGACGCATTCATCGCGCTTCCAGGAGGTTTAGGCACGTTTGAGGAACTGCTTGAAATTACGACTCTTAAGCAGCTTCACTTTCACAGCAAACCCATAGTTATTCTCAATATTCACGGCTACTACGATCCACTGTTGGCTTTGATGGGTCACGCTGTACAAGGTCGATTTATGAAACCTGAAACCCTGTCCCTCTATAAAGTCTGTAATTTTGCTGCTGAGGCAATTAATTACATTGAAACTTATGAAGCTCCTAAATCCATTCCAAAGTTTTTCGTGGAGTTGCTTCCTGAAAATGATGCAGACGCAGCTTTAGAATAGATTTTTTGATTAAAGGCTGCCGCCACGTAAAATAGAGATCAATAACCACATTCCAAAAACAGCGGCTATCACGTATCCTATCACACCTAAAAGCGGATAACCAAAAATTGCTGTCGGTCCAGTTGCAGAGACTACAATGATAGAAGATCCGATGAGCAAACCAGAAACAATTAGGGCGAAGGATAAACGATTGCCAGATTTGGTCAAGCTATTCTTTAAATCTTCGAGCCCCTCATGTTTGAACTCCACTCTAAATGAACCGTCGATTGCTTTTCTTAGGAGGCCATTTATGTGGGCAGGTAGCGAGGTGAGCAAATCTCTTAGGTCCAAAGCAACTCGCAATAAGTCGCTTCTAACTCTGTCAGTTCCTAGTTCCATTCTTACCGCGCGTGAAATGAAGGGCCTTGCTGCCTCAGTCATATTAAAGTCAGGATCAAGTATCCTTGTTATTCCATCGAGGTTTGACAAGATTTTGGCAAGTGTTGCAAAACTCGCCGGTATGCGTATTCGATGCCGCACAGCAATAGACATAGTCCTTTTAAGAATTTCTCCAAAGTTGGTCGCTCGCGCAGGTAAATCATAGTAATGGCGCATCAGCCGGCTAATGTCCTGCACCAATTCCTGCATATTGAGTCCTGTAGGAGCGATGCCGGCTTCTACTATATCATCCGCGAATCGTCGACTGTCTTTCTCGGCAAACGACATTAAAAGCCTTATTACTGCTGTTTTCGTGGGAACATCCAATAAAGCCGTTTGCCCACAATCAAGTAGGCCAATCCTTCCGTCTTTTTCTACGATTATATTGCCGGGGTGGGGGTCCGAATGGCAGAAACCGTCTTCAAAGACCTGTTTCAGAAACACCGCGGCAATTCTTTCGGCGAGTGACTGAGTATCTAGTCCTTGTTTGCGCAATTCGTCGATGTCGCTAATTTTTATACCTTGAATTAGCTCTTGAACAAGCACGCGCCGCGTAGTCAATTCCCAGTGAACTTTGGGGATGTGCACGTCCTTGACATCTTGCAGGTTTTTTCTTAATCGGTCAGCATTCTGAGCTTCACGCGTATAATCCAGTTCCTCGCGCAACATCGTGGAAAACTCATCCACCAAATCTGAGACACCGTAAACGCGCGCAGGCTCCCATCTCTGTTCTGCAAACCTTGCCACAGAACGAACGATCTCCAGGTCAAGTGAAATGGATTCTTCGACACCGGGTTTCTGGACCTTGATTATTACTTCCTCTCCACTTTTTAACCGGGCTTTGTGCACTTGCCCGATAGAGGCTGAAGCCAGCGGTCGTTCATCGAAAAGCTCAAACAATTCATAAATTTCTTGGCCGAACTCAGTTTTAATAACAGTGATTATGTCTTCAGTAGGGACTGGCGGGACCGTATCCTGGAGCTTTGAAAGTTCTTGTATGTAATCTTCCGGAATGATATCCGAACGCGAACTAAGGATTTGGCCTAATTTAATAAAAGACGGCCCCAATTCCTCAATTGCAAGGCGCAATCCAATCGGACCTGGAGCGCCTTCGTCTGAAAAATCAGAACCGTCTTTTACGTGTTGACCAAGGCCGACTCTTTCCAAAAGCCGACCCCATCCGTATTTTGCAAATACGCCGGCTATTTCTCTAAACCGGATTAAATGGCGTTTTCGTGTTTGGAAAATCAATCGCAGCTACCTGACTCGAAGTCGGCTGAGGATTCTTGGGTTGCAATCTCACCGGGATTCATAAGTGATTCGAGTTTAGCTATTCTTTCCTCAAGTTCGGCTACTTTTTTGGAGTCGGCTGCTCCAGCCTCGATAAGAGCCTTGCCAACTTGCTCTTTTATCCAAGATTGAATAGATTGCTTCTCCCGATCTGCGTGAGAAATCACATCTTCAACGAACTTTTTTGCTTCTTCTCCGGTTATTTCACCGCGTTCCACTGCTTCGTCAGCAAGTTCTTTGAGTTTATCAGTTGTGAGGGCAGCAATTCCAATAGTTAAAGCCAAAGCTTTTTTTACAAAGTCCATCATCTTATTCGCCTCGTTATTTTTTAATGGTTAGTCGTTTGTATTTTTAGAACTTATACGAAAAGAAAGCTATATTAGTTTCATCAACGATGCCAAAATACCCTTGCCAATTTAGTATCTTCAGACCAGCGATAGGTAACTTCTCCATCATAGGCTTTGAATAGCGCTCGCCCAATCCGTTGGGCTAGCTTTTCATTCGTTGTAGTTATTTCCAGCCTGCCGTCGGACCTTTCAATATTTATTATCCTTTCCATAGGGTTTGTTTCAATGGCGCGGTCGTTCTCATTTTGAATGAGGTTCATAATTTCATCGCAGTGGTTTTGCGCAAACTCACCTGTGATGGTTAGCACTCCGCCGGGCGCTTTATCGAGGGTTTTTCTGCACGCTGTGCATATTGCTCCCGATTTCATTTTGTTGTCAACCTTGATTCCCGCTTTTTTTGCTTGGTCCGGCGTATACCAGCGATGGCCCCAGTAAACCATCCCACAATGCATACACGTTCGAACACTGTCGTTGGAATCATCTCGGTATGGGTCGCCAAAGTTGTCAACGTGGTTTCTAATGTTCACTGGTTTCACTTCACACACCGTCCTTTTCAATGTATTAAAAGGCGATCACGGAGAATCCGATAGCTCAAATGCTTCAGGCTAAAAAGAATAGGGGATATTTTTGATCTCAGCTTTTTCATTTAAAAATCCAACTGAGCTTTATTGATTTATTACCCCTGGCAAAATCAAATCAAACAACGATTGCCCTTAATTCTTATTGAAAGCCAAAGCCCATAAAAGTACGCTGATGGCTATGATTGGCGCAAATATTTTTGCATAAAGGGAATTGAAGCTTAATGCGATAATCAATGAAGCTATTATTGCCATTGAGACAGCCCAAAACTTAATAATAATTCGAAAACCGCTTTTCAGCAGCCAATCGGCAATTTTATCAGTCAAATGGAGCCATCTTTCGCATTTTCTGCAAACCTTTGAGTGTTTTGGGTTTTCGGTTTTGCAATGTCGGCAAATAATTATTCCAGAACGTTTTTGTTCATCAAGCTCGGTTTCCCATTCATCCAATAATCCTCGATCGATACCGAGGCAGGATACGCCTCCAAGTTCAACAGCAGCTTTGAGTTGTCTGATTGCCTGTTCCAACTTACCCATTTTGTAAAGTGACTTCGCTAGGGCTATTCGGCTACCGGCATTCAATGGATCTACTTCAGCGGCCTCCAATGCTGTGTTGTATTCTTCCAGAATCATCTGCTTCAGAATTATTAAACCTTGAACGTGGCTTCCCCAAGCCAATAATGCAAAACCTGAGCACAAATGCCCGGATGCGATATGCCTTGAAATCTTTTGTGGAACAGTTAATGCACAAAAAATCAGGAGGGCATTAATAAAAGCAGCCGCTGACATTTCCAAGAGGCTCAATTCGCATTCAGACCATTTTTTGAGCAGTAAAAAAAACAATGCTATGCCAACAGAAATACTCAGGACCTGAATAATGTCCATTATCCCATAAGCATAATTTATGTTGTTCGCACAACAATTGAATCTGCCGCTTTGTCGTAAAGAGTCTGATTCCTAGGATCCCAGCACATCCATAGAAAACCAATTAGGCCAATAACGAATACTGTCAAAAAGCCAAAAATTTGTGCAACGATAAATCTCAACAACGCTCGGGGTATTCCAATTAATTCTCCATCGGGCCTTATACACTTTATTCCAACAGCTCTCATTCCCAGGGTTTGTCCCGTTAATCCAATTAGCAAGACCACATACAATGCATTTAAAAGTAAAGATAGCCCTTGGGCCTTGTTCAAGGAATTTTGCATCTGTTCAAATCCTGGTGGCAAAAACGGGTTTTGTGATGTTTGCGGGTTGCCTGGAATGCCAGGGGGCGTTTGATATTGAACTTTTTCAATGTTCATCATCGGAGCTGCGCTTCGTCGAAACGATGGCTGAGTTTGATGCTGCATTTGGATGTTTAACGGCTGTGTATATTTCAACATCGGAGAAAAAACTAATGGCCACAGAAATATCAGAGAAACAACCCCTACTATAAGCCCGTCAATGATTAATCCGGCAAATCTTCTCCAAAAACCGGCATATTCCCAGTCCTGAAAACCGTTCGAACTCTTGTAAGTGTGGTTGCCTATCAGTGATCCAGTCATCTGTTGCGTTACTGGGGTATTGCGAATGCCTGTTTTAAAATTAAGCCCGCAATTTATGCAAGATTCATTTCCTGGGTCGTTCACGAGCGCTTTGCACGCCGAGCAAGTTAAAACTGTCCCGCCAGATATATCGGTTTCCTTTAAAATATGGCGCTTGACGAATGGAAGCATATCAAGCCCGCAAGAAGGGCACCGAACGGCATCTCGGGCTAGTTGTGTTCTACACTTGGGACATTCTTCAACGGTAAAATCCTGCTTTTGATGAGACGGGGTTTGAGCGCCTTCGAGCTGTTCTAGGGCTTGTCTCGCTTTCTGATAGCTGGGGTCGAGTTGGATGGCTGCTTGGTAACTAGCTCGCGCTTGGTCGTTATTACCTAATGACTGATGAGCCACGCCAAGATTGAAAGCGATAATGGGATTGTTAGGATCTATCTGTTGCGCATTCGATAAAAAACGCACTGCTGTTTGAAAATCCTTCTTTTGGCAATAGGCCACGCCCAATAGCATATTCGCATGGGGATTGTTGGGTTCCGAAGATATGGCATTTTCTAGGTCGCTTATTGCTTCATCAATTAATCCTTCTTTAAGCCGTTCTCGCCCAGTTTCCAAAAAATTATTCGAATCCATTTATTTTCTCCTTGCTCCTCGCCCACATGCAATGCGATATTGCGTTGTAAAAATTGGGAAGCTTTTTATACCAACACTCAATTATCGGTTTCCGTTGTCTTTTGCTCGATAGCGCTTATAATGTCGTGCCAATCAAAAATAAAAAACCAATGCTTTACTTTGAATCCAGTTTAGTAAAGTTTTCTCTTCGTTCGTGTAATTATCCTTTATCCGTTTGAATAAATTGAGGTATTTATTGATGATTTTACAAATTACAGTAAAAAAGCTGAGAAGAATAAACTCTTCTCAGCTTGGCTAATAATCCTTTTTCTACCGCGTGATAATTAGCCGGAAATATGATATTCAGGCTATTAGATAGTGTCAATAAATTGAGAAACTTCCTAGATTTGCTCTAAATCTTGATGTCAATCAGACCGCTTACACCGACTCCCTCAACCCGGTTTATTTTGGTAACATTCTTTGAATCATTAGGAATGAGCGCACGAATCCTCATGCCTAAAACTTTGCCTTCAATTTGAACAACAGCTTGAACTTTACGCACTTCTTCAGGCGAACCAGTGACCTGAACCGCGCCAATACTTTTACCTTGTCCGACCGATAAAACCGGTACTACTTTTGTAGAAACGGTTTGGGAATGCTTTATGCCCGTTAATTTATTGAAGCTCTCGTCGATTTCAGGCCCGAACTTCGAGACCAACAAACCGATGCCCCCAACTTTCAACACGCTTCCCAACAGGTCGGCGGATGCTACACCGGAAACGTATACCAAAATTACTACTGCCGCAATCAACGCTTTTTTTCGATGCTTTGAGATTTTAATCATTTAATTCCTCCTCTTCAGCCACGCTATTTTTATTAGGGATATTATTTAAATTGCTAATCCAAATTAATTTGACTATCGCGTTAAGTATTCCCTTCAACTAAAGTTTTAAACCTGAGACCATAAACGCGCATCCAAATTAAACGACAATTTATGTATAATATCGCCGACAATGCTTAATTCAAGGAAATAAAATGATCAAAGAAGTCAGTTCCGCTTTATCAGATCCCAAATTGGTTCAATCGTTTTCCGGGGTTAGGACGGTGTTTGGACTTGGGCCGGATATTTTGCCCGAACATCAGGCACTAGCAACGGCTTATGGGTACTGTTATGTGAAAACGCTTTTATCAAAAAATCATTCAAAAATCATTCTTGGTAGAGATCCTCGCCCAACTGGATATGCAATTACAAGGTCTCTTGCCAAAGGTTTTCTCGCAGGGGCAAAAGAGAAAGGAATAGATCTCGAATTATTCGATTTAGGCATAATCACTACGCCCCTTGCCCAAACTGCAGTAAGAGCCTTGCAGGCGGATGGTGGTGTTATGGTCACCGCGAGTCATAATCCTTTAGACAATAACGGATTCAAGTTTCTTACGGGATTTGGCTGGGCTATTCCTCATTCAGCTCCTGCAGGGGCGTTGCTTTCGGCTAAGTCTATGACTAATGTCATACAATACGTCAAAAACTTAAACAAAGATATACCTAATGTATCAGATATTGATATCTTATCCGCCCTTGATCATCCAGACAGAGAAGTTCTAAGGGTAAAAGCAGAGAGAGCTTATCTAGATGCTGTTGGCGATGACTGGGGAATCGCGCCACATTGTCTTAAGCCGCTTACCTTAGGCCCTGTGCTTCTTGACCCAAACGGCGGAGCTGGCTGTGGAATCGATGCAAGGGTCTTAGAACATTTTGGCGTAAGAGTGATAGAAGTAAACGCGGAACTCGGCTACCCGGAACACGGAATAGACACCGATGGCATAGATCCTGCAAGCGGGCGGCATATGTTGCTGCGAGTAGCAAAAGCGGCAGCCCGAAATCGAGCGCATTTTGGCGTTGCATTCGACTACGATGCAGACCGTGGTAACCTTGTATTGCCGGGACACGACGAATCGGCTATAATTCCGCCTCAACGAGTGGCAACTTTTAATATCGCACTTGCTTTGGCCAGAAGGCGCCTTTATGGGGACAAAGGCAAGCCTCTGGCAATTGTAGCATCGGATGCCACCTCCTTGGCAAGCCATCGTGTTGCCAAGGCTTTTGGCGCAGAAATATTTCAAGTGGAAACAGGTGAAATCAACGTTGTCACAAGGATTGCTGAATTGCGTAATGAGGGCTACGACGTTCCCGTCGGCGTAGAGGGCGCCAATGGAGGCACTATTTTCGAGAGCGGGACGTGTCGCGATGGACTACATCTAGCTCTTGCAGCCGCGCAAGCCGAGTCCTCACCAGAAATTGCTTGTGAATGGATAAAAGTTGTCAATCGCATTAACGGATGCCCTTTCAACCCAGAGCAGCGCTTGTCATTAGCAGATTTAGTAAATAGTATACCTATGAACCCAAATGTTATGCTCAAATTGTCATCTCCTCCGATACCGCCTTCTGAAATCAAATCAAACTTGGAAAGATTGTTTATTGACTCATATTGGCCTGCATTGAAATCACGATTTGCTACGTTTAGGTTTGAAAACTTTGAGGAGACGCGAATGGTCGACTCTCGCAGCGGCGATGAAAGCGGCGCTTGGAGGCTGATGCTCGAGTCGCCCAAAGGTTCTGCATTCGTTTTCATCCGTGGTTCGCGCACCGAATCAGGAGTATGGCGTATGATAGTTGACGCCGAAAATCCAGAAGACTTTCAAGTCGTCTTTTCTATTGCAAAAGATCTATTTTCGGAATCAATAGCGGCAAAATAACCTTTATGAAGCCGTAAACTTCCAAAACTGATGAGCATTTATTTTGAGTTATACTTGACTCAATTTTCTCTGTAACGTATCCTTACGGATGTTGATTTTTGAACTAACGCAAATGGAGAAATGATTTAATGACTAACGTCACTTTAACAGCCTCAATTGATGACTTAGCTGTCAATACAATAAAGTTCTTGGCCGTCGATGCCATAGAAAAAGCGAAATCGGGCCATCCCGGACTGCCACTCGGAGCCGCCGACTATGCTTACGTCTTGTGGATTAAGCACCTGCGCCACAATCCAGACGATCCTAAGTGGCCCAATCGCGATAGGTTTATACTCTCCGCCGGCCACGGTTCAATGTTGCTTTATTCACTATTGCATCTGAGCGGTTATGACTTGCCTTTGGAAGAATTGAAAAATTTCCGCCAATGGGGAAGCCTAACTCCCGGCCATCCAGAAACCGGGCATACACCAGGTGTTGAGACGACAACAGGGCCTTTGGGACAAGGCTTCGCTAACGGCGTAGGAATGGCCATTGCAGCGAAAATGACGGCTGCAAGGTTCAACAAGCCTGATAACAAAATAATTGATCATTTCATTTACGCTATAGTAAGCGATGGCGACCTTATGGAAGGCGTATCACACGAGGCTGCATCATTGGCCGGGCACCTCGGTTTGGGGAACCTGATATATCTTTATGATGATAACTGCATAACAATTGAAGGCAGGACTTGCCTTTCTTACTCTGATGAAGTTGAAGCGCGTTTCAAAGGCTATAACTGGCACGTCCAAACGATTGACGGCCACGACAGAATCGCAGCGGACAGAGCAATTGAAGCCGCTAAAGCCGTGACTGACAAGCCAAGCCTGATTATTTGCAAAACGCGTATCGCAAATGGCGCACCAAGCAAAGCCAATACAGCAGAAGCCCACGGCGAACCACTGGGCGCCCAAGAAACAGCGGCCATGAAAGAGTCTCTTGGCTGGCCACAAGAACCGACTTTCTTCATTCCCGAAGAGGTAAAAAACCTTTGGGCCGAACGGAAGTCCGAGCTTATTGAAGAATATAAAGCTTGGCAAAAGCAGTTAAGCGAATACAAATCCGCATATCCGGAAGATGCGGCTCTTTGGGCGGATATGCTCGCATTAAAAACGCCGGATAATTTAACGGAACAGCTACTGGAATCCGTTAACGGCATTGAAGACGAAGCGACACGAAATTCTTCGGGAATTGTGATGCAAACTTTAGCTAAGCTCGTTCCAAGTTTGGTCGGAGGATCTGCAGACTTGGCGCCCTCAACCAAGACCTTGATCAAATGTGAAGGTTCTTTCAAAAAAGAAGAGTGTCAAGGTCGAAACCTGCATTTTGGCATTAGGGAACACGCTATGGGTGCCGCGATGAACGGAATGGCGCTTTACGGTGGCTTCATTCCCTATGGAAGCACATTTTTGGTGTTTTCAGATTATTGCCGTCCAGCTATACGAATTTCCGCCCTTTCAAAAATACCGGCTGTCTATGTCTTTACTCACGACAGTATTTTCGTTGGAGAAGACGGTCCCACACACGAACCAGTCGAACACTTGGCGGCTTTGCGGGCAATTCCAAATCTTACTGTGATTCGTCCTGCAGATGCGGCAGAAACCGCAGTCGCTTGGGCTGCAGCCGTTGAGAATAAGTCTGGTCCTACTGCAATCATTCTATCGAGGCAAAAAATTAAAGCTTTGAGCCAATGCGCCCAAGATGGAGCATTGAATTTGAAAAAAGGCGCGTATGTTGTTACAGATGTGGAAGGCAAACCTGATGCGCTTATTATTGCTTCCGGTTCTGAAGTGCGTCTCGCCCAAGACGCGGCGGCGATCCTTGCTAATAAAGGAATGAAATGCCGCGTTGTTAGTATGCCAAGTTTCGAACTTTTTGAAAAACAAGATTGCAGTTATAAAAACGAAATTATTCCGAGCGATGGAACGCCGATTATAAGCATAGAAGCAGGAGCTTCGTTCGGTTGGCATAAATATGTCGGTAAAGACGGTCTCGTTATCGGCATTGACCGTTTTGGCGCCTCAGCGCCTTATCAAAGATTGGCAGAAGAGTTCGGTTTTACACCTGAGAAAGTTACCAAGAGGATAGAGGAATATTTAAAATCTTCAAATTAGTTCGCGCCAAATTAGGTTTTTCAAGCCTATTGTCTTGGGTAGATAAGTAGGTGATCAAGCTGTGCTGCTTGATTAAAATTGCCTTTGGTGGTGAATAGTATGGAAACGGTTGATCCAGTCTGTGGGATGGAGATGTCTGAGCACGAATCAGATTTCTGCTTGGATTACGATGGGAAACACTACTGTTTTTGCTCAGAAGAGTGCTTGGAAGAGTTTCAGGATAATCCCGAAATGTATATAAGCGAATCATTGAAATCCGAGTAAAATCAAAATAAATAATGGTAGTTAAGCTCACAGCTTTACTCAATTGCTGTGAGCTTTTTATTTTTCAGTTAACAGGTACAGTTAAACCCGTATACACACTAGGTTATCTCCAGTTTCTTTATTTGTCTTTATAAGTAGAAGGCAGAAGACCCGTCTTTGAGAATTAATCCCTCCTCGCAAAAACCGTCTTGCTGCAAAACCGCGCAGGATGCGGGTAGACGCTTGAGCCCCACGGCTGGGCTTTGGCCGCCCCCAACCAGGGCGGCCAAAGCTGTTTAAATAATAAAATTAAAGAACGGCAGCTTAAGCTGCCGTTCTTTAGATTCACTTGAATATTGATTTCTACCCGCGGTATTTCGATTCAGGCTCCATAGTTATTGCTTGAACCTTCGTTGGACACTCCCTAGCGCAAATACCACAACCTTTGCAATGATCATAATCTATGCCTATTACTTTGCCATCTTCAACTTTTATTGAACTGTCAGGGCAAAACATCCAGCAGGTCAAGCAGTGGATGCATTTTTCCGAACTCCATATAGGTCTTTCCGTCCGCCAGTCGCCGGTAAGATATTGCTCAGCGCTTCCTGCCCAGTCCATCACGCCGCCAATTGGCAGTTCTTCCCAAGTAGGTTCCTTGGTACTGGTTGGACCAGGCTTCCAATCGTGTTTCTTTGCCATTTAATCGATCTCCTGTAACATCAGGGTCAACCAATTCCAGTGGTGGTTGTCCTGATGATAGTTTCCATAAACATTATAACATTATACCGATTCGTTTACCAGTAGCGTTTTTGGCCGATTGGTTTAAGTGTTCTGATGAGCGAATTAAAGGATTATAGTTCACTGATCGGTTCCGCCTAAAAAATCATAACTCAAACGCTTTTGGATAAGTGATATTCGACTGAAAGCCTGATTTAAAAGAACTTGATCAGTCTCGCTGAGCCCCTTTTGCGATACCAGGTTGTCGGGAGACTGATTCATTAGTATCAAGGATGCTTGATGCCGCAGCCTTAATTTAGTTAGGAAATCATAAGAATGCGTGAGTTCTTCAATGCTGGAACCAGGCAATATTCCTTTCGCTGATAAGGCTTCAAGCCTGCGTATTGTATTGGTTTGGGTAATTTCCGTTTCCAGTGCGTAAAGCCTTGCAAAACTGATAATTGGCAGTTGCGCCGATTTGATGTCAATAGTTCCCGGTTGTTCTCTGTGTGTTCCGCCAGCGAATATTTTGCCAAAAAGCCTTGCGGGAGGTCTGAACTGTAGCGCGCTTTGTGCAAAATGCGGGTAAAATCCCGGATTAGTTTTCAATGAACTGAAAATATATTTGCGTAGCTCTTCAGCTATTATTTTGTTGCCAGCAACTGGACGAAAATCAAAAAATATGGAAAACTCCAACAATTGCTGAGGCTCGGGCAATTCAATCCATTCGTTAAAATATCGTTTCCAATCTGAAAGTGGTTTACACCACCTTGCATTGGAAGCCATATTATTGCCGGGGCACCGAGGATATCCTGCTTTTTCCAACCATTCACAAACGTAAGATCCTAAATTAAGCAAGTATTTTTCGGCTTCTGCATTGACAGTGGGGTTTGTATTTTCCAAAAAAACTATCGCATTGTCCTGATCACTGCCCAGAGTCATTTCCTGACGCCCTTGGCTTCCTAGCGCTAAAAACGCATATTCCACGGGTGGTGGTCCCAACTCGGCTTCAGCCAATTGAATGAGTCGTGTGCAAGCAGCGTCACAAACCGAAGATATCATCAAAGTTATATATTCCGATTGCGCCCCACTATCTAGCAAAACTTTTACAAGGCCAGGTACTTTTTTGCACAGGTTTGCAACATTATCAGCGGATGAAGCCCGTTCTATTTCTCTGGATAAAACCAATGGTCCATAGCTTTGGAACAGCATTAAGTCTTTGTTGCGTATGATACCGGATATGCGCCCTTCATCATCGGTCACAGCAAGATGGCGGACTCCTTTTTTTTCCATAAGTAGTAGCGCTTCATATGTTTCCGCTCGTTCCGGTATCGTTAAAATAGGAGCACTCATTATTCGACATACGGGTTCGCTTGCATCTATGCCAGCGGCCACAGCGCGTTCTCTAACATCGGCATCGGTGACAATTCCAATGGCTGTCTCGTCGGATTGCACCAAAATCGCGCTCGTGTGATGCTCGGACATAACTTCAGCCGCATTTTTTATGGGAGTGTTTATTTTACAAAAAATAGGGCTGCGTGTAAGGTGGCTTACCGGTTCGTGCAGGAAAAGCAAAGAAGCCTGCAAGCGCGCCAGTTCAGTTTCCAAATCGCTTATTTTTTTATCCTGAACGGTAGTGTCTTGCAGCGCCCCTACGATAAACTCTGCGTCCCTTTCTCCAAAAAGTTTTGCTAAAACTGTCAGCGTGTTTCCAATGGATGGCAACTTTACTTTCGCAAAAGCTTCGCGGTTTTTCTTGAGCGAATGTTTGAAAGATTCGAACTCGCCAGAATCAGGAAATAGATCAAAAAGCGTTTTTGGTGCACTTTCTTTTTTAAAAGCATTTTTTACAACATCCTCAAACGTATAGTTACTTTCGACTATCGTTCCCATAGAAGTAGCTTTTGCCATAAATAAACCAACCGGGATGCTGTCTATAGCTTGCCGAAAATACTGCCATTTTTTTTCGCTGGCTGTGCGTTCTGACGCTGCCGATACATCACGGAAAAGTAGGATGAAACCGCTTTTTTCTGCAAAAGAAATCCTGCTTGCAGTCGTTACGCAGTCAAAAAGCGTTCCGTCACGCCGCCTGACTACGGCATCGAATGAACCGGAAACGTCTTCTCCTTCGAGTAGGCTTCTCAATTTTTGCCAAACAGTCTCATTTTCATCAGATTCAGGGAATAAATCATACAGATCCAGCAATCCTAATTCTGTTCTGTTCGAACGGATCATATCCAGAAAAGTCGGGTTCGCATATCTGAAATGCCCTTCCAAAACAAGTAAAACACCTTCAGTGGTTGCTTCTACAAGTGACCGATAGCGTTCCCTAGATTCGTATAAACTTTCTTCTGCCAATGCCCGCTGGCGTTCCAAGCTGAGACCTTGACGCATTACATAAAGAAGCAACAAGACAACAGTTACCGTAATGCCCAAAGATATCTGTCTAAGACTGCGTTCGATGTCGGCGATCTCCTTTTTGACATCTTCAATATAAATCCCCGTGCCGATGATCCAACCCCACGGCTGAAATCCTTTAATATATGATTCCTTCGCTGCTAACCTTGTTGGGTCATCTTTCCACTGCCAAACGTATTTGACGTAACCTTCGCGCCCTCGTTTGGCAAGCTCAGCGAACTCTTTGAAGATCCTCACTCCTCTAGCGTCGCGAAAATCAGAAACATCTTTGCCGTTCAAGTCTGGCCTGTATGGGTGCATTATCATTCTTGGATGGGTGTCCTGCAGCCAAAAATAGTCTTTGCCTTGCCGTCCATAACGCAACATCTCAATTCGCGATATAGCCATTTTTTGGGCTTCTGCCCGGCTTATTTTTCCTTCCTGGGCGTCTTTTTCGTATCCGTTCAAAATGCTCCACGCAGAATTAGTTAGCTCTTTTATCATCTCCCGCTTCCGGTAGAGTAGGGATTTTTCAAACTTCGGCAGAAATATTGCGTAAATTGCTGTGATGAAAAGGCTTATAGCTAAAAGTGTTGGAAACAAGAAATGAAATAGAAAATACCTCAAGTCAAAACTACCTGCGCTACGCCGCATATTTACTGGCATTGTCTTATGTTGGTTTCTTTTCGAAGATATTAAAACAATATCACGGAACTCTTTCCATAAGTGGATTGGCATCTCAATGCCTAGCGGCGTATTGCCTGGACCCGGGAAATTGTGCGAATCTGTACCGGCGCTTATTAATAGCCCATGCTTTTTAGCCAATTCGCATAGCTTATCTCTTTCCTCTTGAGAGTAAGGTTCATATATCGCTTCGATGCCGTCAAGTCCCTTTTTTTTCAGGTCTTCAAGAACATTATCGAGTTTTTCGTAATTTGTCTCCAAAATTAACGGATGTGCAAGAAAAGCACGCCCTCCTGATTGGTGAATAATCGAAATTGCGTCAAAAATGTCTGGCTGCCCATTGATATTTCGCTTTTGCAGTTCCGGAGTTTCTGTTCCCTTT
>FWPV01005190.1_pt1 | contig 26346 bp, 19 predicted proteins | sample 2228371 | NCBI WGS metagenome assembly FWPV01 (sample SAMEA103939776, study PRJEB20133) | metagenome
TGGCCTTGGGTTCATCCAGGATGCAACCATAGATGACAGATGTTCATCATCTAGCAAATTTAGAAATGCCTTTGGCTCAAAGTACCCGTTATCCCTATAGAAACTTGTCACCTTTCCAGCCAAATCTGCCAATACCGGGTTTTCAATATCTTTAAGCACTCCGGAGGCCACGATTGGTTCTATGACGCCTTCAAGTAGTATCATACCCTTTACTACGTTTCTCTCATCAGCGGGAAGGTCATGGAGGTTTTTCTGCCATGTCTCACCCCGGGCCTTGCCCACCGATCGCGATGTCATAGACCGTATAAGCTGACGAAACCTCTCTTCTTTTATATTGAATCTGGAGCATACCTTTTCTATGATATAATCGCGCTCCATCGAATCGGCAACCTCTACAATAATAGGCATCATCTCTTCAATCGCCAAGTTTTTGCCTCTTACGGTGTGAACGTCGTAGCTAGATTGAATGTGATCTAAGAGAAAAGATACCGCCGGCCTGGCCTCCTCTAACATTTTTTTGAAGACATCTGCACCGGTTTTTAGTATTGCTTCATCAGGATCTTTGGCGTCACGTAATACGATACAAGCAGGATCCATCCCCTGGCTAAGAAATAAAGGAATGGTCCTCTTCAGCGCTCGTATGCCCGCTTCATCAGAATCAAACACAATGCGCACATCTGAGGTGAAGCGTTTAATCAAACGGGCCTGCTCCAACGTCAGGGATGTGCCTAGAGGGGCTACTACATGATCAATTCCGTGGACACGCAACGATATTTGGTCAAAATATCCCTCTACTAAAATTACAAAACCTTCCCGTCGGATTGCCTCGCGCGCTGTATCCAAACCGAAGAGGGTGTTCTTCTTGATGAATACTTCCGATTCTGGAGAATTAAGATATTTAGGATTCCCCTCACCTAGGATGCGACCACCAAAGGCAATGATTTGTCCATTGATGTTTTTTATGGGAATCATAATTCTTTTACGAAAGTAATCATAATGGCTTCCATCTGGACGTAATCTTACGAGACCGGCCGCTCTGGCATGCTTGTCAGAAACACCCCGTGACCGTAGAAAAGAGACCATCCCTTCCCACTTGTCAGGCGCAAATCCCAACTGCAATTCTCTTATCCACTTCTTTGAAATCCGTCTTTCCGCAAGATATGCTAGCGCATCAGTGGTTAAATTATTGACGAAATAATCAGCTCCTAGAGACAAGACACGTAAAATAGCTTTCCTGTCTTTCTGCTGGTCCCATCCCCCTTTTTCTAAATCGAGATGAATTCCATGCTTCCGTGCTAGATACTCAACTGCCTCCACAAACGTCCAATTCTCCATTTTCATGAGAAAATTGAATACGCTTCCTCCGACAGAGCATCCGAAACAGTGAAATATCCCCTTCTGAGGGGAAACGTAGAAAGACGGGTCTTTGTCACCGTGAAAAGGACAAACCCCCTTGTAGTCTTTTCCAGCTCTCTTAAGGGTTACGTATTGGGATATAACCTGCACAATGTCTGCCGCAGCGGCTATTTCAGATATTTTTGATTGAGGAATTTTCATGACATCATTTTCGAAGGTATATTTTGTACGTAAATAGAGTTGGAATTTTCTTTCAATGGCTGGCGAGTTGCAAGATCGTCACGGCGTCGCCGCCTAAAGCGTGGTCCGCGGCCTTGAACCCTTTTACAAGTGCATGCCGGGAAGCGTACTCACGCACAGCCTTTTTGAGGGCGCCTGTGCCTCTACCATGAATTATAGTGAGTTCGGATAGACCCCCGAGAAATGCATCGTTGATGGCTTTTTCCACCACCGAGATGGCGTCATCAACCCGCAAGCCAATAACCTTGACCTCCCACCGGGCCGACACACGGGGGATTTCTACTCCAGTACCCTCTTTTTTTGAAGCTTTTTTTTCAGGCTGTTTTGCGGTAAGTTCAACCAAATCACTTGTCTTGATCTTGAGCTTTAGATTCCCTATCTCAACTGTTGCAATCCCTCCCTCCGACACATCTGTTACCGTCCCTTGCTTGCCCAAAGAGGCCACCTTTACGATAGCTCCTGGTGACAGTTTTGATCTTTTCCTTATCACCGCTATGCCAAGATCGTTCTCTATTCGTTCTGCTATTTGCTTGATCTTTTGCCTGGGATTTTCGCCTTTGCTCCCCAAGTGCTTTTTGAGAGACTTTTGAAGATCGAAGATCTGTTTTTCAGCATCTCGAAATAATACCTGGCACTGTTCTCTGAATGACTCTAAAATGTGTTGTTTTTCCATTTGTATTTTTGCAAGCTGATCATCAAGGTCCTTATGTTTTTGCCGCAAGTCCTTCAGGAGTAGCTCGTATTCATTCATTTTTTGTCTCAAATCACTGAGAAGCTTTGCACTGCCACCTGCGAATTTGTCCGCGTACTCCTTTGCGCGTTCCAATACCTTGCTTTGAAGCCCTATTCTCTGGGCCATGGCTATCGCGTGGGACTCGCCTGGCATGTCATAAATTAACCTAAAAGTCGGTTGATGTGTGGTAGGATGAAATTCCACACTCACGTTTTTTGCGTAGTCGTGGGCAAAAGCATAAGCTTTAAGCTGAGACAAGTGGGTGGTGACCACGCAGTGCACTCCCTTTTCCACGATACAATCCAGCAGCGCCATGCCAATGGCAGCACCCTCCTCGGGGTCCGTTGCCGCTCCAAGCTCATCTATGAGCACTAAATCCCCTTCCGAAGCGGTATCTATAATCTCTTTCATACGAAGGATGTGCCCGGCAAACGTGGAAATACGACCCCTTAAATCCTGCTCATCTCCCACATCGGCCATTACCTTCGTAAACGGCTGAATTCTGCTCCCCTCTCTAGCCGGGATCATTAGGAAACACCGAATCATTATTGGAAAAAGGCCGGCCATCTTAAGGGCTACGGTTTTCCCCCCCATGTTTGCTCCACTGATGATAGTAATCTTGGTTTTACCCTCCTGGATAACGTCCATTGGTACGACTTCGCTTTCTGATGAAGCCAACAGTAGCGGATGCCGCCCTCCAATGATCCGGAAACCGTCCTCACTGAACTCAGGCACGACCGATGTTGTAGCCAAAGCGTAAAGGGCTCTAGCCTGTAACGCATCGAGCCGAACAAGCTGCTCATAATTTTTTTGCAACTGATCTTTGTGCTGCCTCACGCGAGCCGATAAATCAATCAACACGCGTCTCAACGCGGCCCTTTGTTCGTCAGTGTATTCTGCTACCCTGTTGTTTGCTTCCACTACCACGAAGGGCTCGACGTATACCGATGAACCACTACGAGAATGATCGTGAATTATGCCGTCAAGCTTTCCCCTAAAACTCGGCTTAAGCAACAATACATACCGATCGTTTCTCAAGGTCACATAGTCTTCTTGCAAGACGTCAGTCAGGTTTCTGTCTCGAATAAATCCATCAAGACGTCTTTTAATAGTTTCTCTGACCTCTCTCAGGCGATTCGCTATGGAAATGAGCTCAGGGCTAGCGTCCATGCGTATCTGACCGTTTTCGTCAATGCTGCGGTCGATCTTTACCGTGAGATGACCTAAGATTTGCAAAGGCTCCCCGAAAGCCTTGAGCCTCTCGAACCGATCGTCCAACCGGCCCAGATAATCGAATACCATGCCTGTAAGCCGTAGAAGGTCTCGAACTGCAAGCAGTTCTTCGGGCTCTAAGATTGAAACAGGATTCTCGAGGTTCTGAAGAAGACCTTCTAGGGGTATTAGTGAGTGTAGCTCTAACGGACCGTCGATGGTTACGGCTTCCTTGAGCTCCTGGACAAGAGCCAGATTGTATTGCACCTCGTCAAAATCATCCAACGGCCTGCTAGTAAAAATGCTTTCCCGTCCCGGCTTTGAATGAGCATGGCGAGAGACTTCAGCCAATACGGCGTCTAAGTCCAGAGCCCGTAAACTTTCCTCTCTTATATTCATAATGAGTCAGCTTCCTCAAATTCAACAAGTTCCGCGTGCAAACTATTGACCGGATCATTTTGGCTCCCCTCTAACCGGGGTGAACTTGCTATTATCTTCCTATCACTCCTTGTTACGCCAGGAGCTCAGCTACATGTTTTATGAATAGTCTGTAACTCAAGAAGTGCTTTGCGCGCCCTCCGCCCGATGCCCTTTCGCCGACCTTCGGCGTTTCAAATAGGTTCTTTACACAAAAAAATCCTGGTGTCAGCCAGCCAATGATGAGAGATGTAAGTGTCAAGATCTTTACCAAAACCGTTTGCCGCTACTGAACTATCTCACGCCGTATCCGCTATCCCCATGGAACAATATTCGCACAATAATTTAGAATGTTCCCGAGTATCTCATTTTCGGATAAGCTTTGAAAATGGCGCAATGCCCGTAGCCAACACCTCCCCACTCCAAAGCGGTTCGCATTTTTTCCCCGATATTATATCTGCCGATGTTACTTTTGCCTGCTCTAATCGAGCTGATCGGTCGCAATACTTTGTCCGGCCCAAAACACAACAAAAGTCAAAGTCTCACCGGAATACCCTGCTGAGCCAGATATTGCTTCACTTCTTTGATAGGTATCTCACGGTAATGAAAGATCGATGCCGCCAAAACGGCATCGGCGTTCGCCAGTATTATGGCATCCCTTAGATGTTCCTTAGCTCCTGCTCCCCCTGATGCAATCACGGGAATACCAACTATTGACGTCACTGCGGTGGTCATGGGTATATCATAACCATTCTTGGTTCCATCGGCATCCATGCTAGTTAGCAGTATTTCCCCCGCCCCGAGCCTCTCCACTTTTCTAGCCCATTCTAGACAATCTATACCAGTCATGGTTCGACCTCCATGTATAGAAATCTCGAAACCTGACGGCGTTTTCTCAGATCTTTTCGCGTCTATAGCCACTACAATGCATTGGCTGCCAAACATTCGTGAAGCGTCGCTAATTAGCTCTGGCTCCATGACCGCTGCGGTATTTAGCGACACCTTGTCGGCGCCGGCATTGAGAAGTTCCCTGATGTCAGATGTATCCCGAATGCCCCCTCCGACGGTCAGCGGCATAAATACCTCCTCTGCCGTCCGTGCGACCACATCCAGTATGATTTTTCGCTTCTGATGCGACGCTGTTATGTCTAAAAATACGAGTTCGTCCGCCCCTTCCGCGTCGTAGTACTTGGCGTTCTCCACAGGGTCCCCCGCATCTGTGAGGTTCACGAAGTTGACGCCCTTAACGACTCGCCCGTCCTTAACATCTAAACAAGGAATGATTCTCTTCGCTAACATTTCTCTTTCGTTCGGCAAGTTTTATTGCTTCTTTTAGATTTATCTTGCCGTCGTACAGTGCCCTTCCTATGATCATTCCACTCACACCACAGCCTTCGAGTTGCCCGACGGCCTCTACATCTGCCATTGTGGAAACTCCGCCGGACAATATAACGGGTATGGGTGTGCTAAGTGCGAATTCCCGTGTGCTATGGAAATTCGGCCCCTGCATCATGCCATCTCGCCTTATATCGGTATAGACAAAGTACGCGGGCCTCAGGTCGGCGTAATATTTTGCAAGATCTGTAGCGCGAATTTCCGTGACATGCGTCCATCCATTGACAGCAACCATGCCGTCCTGCGCGTCCACTCCTATAATAATTCTTTCGGGGTAGCTTGCCAAAAGCTTCGATGTCAATTTTCTGTCACTAGCAGCCAAAGTTCCCAAGACCACCATGTTAACGCCCATGCTTAGATAGGTTTCTACTGTGGCGCGGTCTCTAATACCCCCTCCAAGCTGTATGGGAACGCGCACGGCATCGAGGATGCTCTTTATGGCTTCTCGATTCCTTGGCGACCCGGCTGTAGATCCATCAAGGTCAACCACATGGATACGCGCTGCACCTGCATTTTGCCATTTTAGCGCTTGCGCTGCTGGATCGCGTTCAAAGACCGTGACGTCGTCGAAGCGCCCTTGTCTCAGTCGGACGCATTCTCCATTTTTTAAGTCTATGGCGGGAATGACTATCATAGTGAGTTTGCGACTCTTGGGAACAAAAAAGCCCCCGTTTCAGGGGGCTTTTTTCGATGCTCGGTACCCTTTTTAGTCAACGGGCAGGTAATACACATATGGCGGCCAAGGTACGATGAATCTCCACATTGGTACGGCCACCGGGATAGGAGGAGGCGCGCACGACGGGCCACACCACGTCATTGGTGGGGGAGTCGGCTCGGGATAAGACATCTTTACCTGAATCGACGTCCTTAGCTTTTTGGGAGCCGCTTTTACCTTTGGTGGCGGTGGTGGCGCGCATGTTGGTCCAACGCATGCTGGTGCTGCTGCTGGAGCCACCATCGGCTGAGGTGCTGGGATCGACCCCGTATATGTCTCGGCCCATACCATGCCCGCCGCAGCAACGACGACCAGGACGAATCCGAGAATTCCTATCTTTTTAACCATACCCTAATCCTCCTTTCGAAAATCATTATATCTTTAGGAACTCTTCTTTTCTCTGTATTGGCCTCTCGCAGCAACCTTTACTTCGTCACTTTGACCGGCATTGGGGCCGGAGGCGCCATTGGAACGGGACCACATGCGGGTGCACACTGCTGTTTGATGTAGTTTGCCTTTACCCACACGCAACGAGGCACTTTGTGGCTCTTGCAGCAGGGATCCATGACTGTGTCATAGTGCTCGTTCTTGATCTCTGACACAATCGGAACCAACCACTCATAACGGCCAAGGGGAATAGCCTGTGGGAAAGTCTGCGGATTCGTAAAGAATGCCAAAGGCTTACGCGGCCAGGCAACACCGGCCAGATACGGAGCAACTACCCTCACCCTTCTCAATTGCGCGGGTATCGGGGTAATAACCTCCTTCTTCATCTCATACTTTGTCTGGGCCGGTCCACACAGCGGCGGAATCATCGGTGGAGGTGGCATATATGCTTGTCCACCGCCGCCAGGTCCGCCAGCGGAAGTAATAACCACGCTAGCGCCGCACAACGCGAGAACCAGTAGGCTCAGAAGTATTAAACGTTTAACCATACCCTCAATCCTCCTTTCAACAGTTCCTCCCAACCATCGCTTGGGAGACCCGTAAAAAACATTCCCGGATAATAAATCCGATATAGCCCGGAATGTATTTTTGGTATCAAATCAACCACCGAATGTCAAGCTATTTTTTTGCTCGGCACCGGTTTATCCGCTTTTAATATCCCACATAAGGCGCCCTGTTTCAAGGGAATAACTACGCCTCTTTCTTGGAATATTCTTATGGGCGACTTCCGCTTTTTTCGCCCAAGCCGCCTTTTGTGGCCTTTTTATGCGCATACTTATACGATGTTTGTCTTTTAACAGATGCGAGATGTCAAGTCAAGATTTTTCGGTCGTGAAAAGTCTTGCAATTTATATCATTCCATAGCCGCCATCTACGCATAACACCTGACCCGTTATGTAATCTGACTCACTTGAAGCCAAAAACACAAAGGCAGGACTTATGTCCCGCGCCGTACCGAATCGTTTCATTAATATCCGGTTCATGTAAATTTCCCTAAGTTTCTCATCACTCCTGATTTTTTCCGTCATGTCTGTCTCTACTACGCCTAGGGATATAACGTTTGCGGTTACGTTATATCGAGCAAGCTCCCGAGCAACACTCTTTGTAAAACTTAGAATTCCTCCCTTTGCAGCAGAATAATTGACTTGACCAACTGTTCCTACTAACCCTGCAACAGAACTCACATTAATTATTTTCCCATAATTCTGCTCCTGGAAATATTTTGCCGCTGCCTGGGTACAAAGAAAGGCTCCCTTTAGGTGGGCATCAACCACAAGATCCCATTGCTCTTCTGTCATCTTTAGCAACATGGCTGGTCTAGTAAACCCCGCGTTATTGACTAAGATCTCCAAATGCCCGAAAGTATCTTTGGCAGTGCGCATCATCTCTTCTACATCGGTCTTGGATGCTACGTCAGCACGCACGGCAACAGATTTTCTCCCCATTGCAACAATCTGATCAACAACCTCTCTGGCTGCGGACTCGTTAGAGGTGTAATTTACCAAAACGTCAGCTCCTTCTGCAGCCAAAGCCAAAGCAACATTTCTGCCTACTCCACGGCTGCTGCCAGTCACTACCGCAGCTCTTCCAGTCAGTCTCATGTTCCCTCCTACCTTTCATCGTTCTCTGCACAACGTGTTTTTTGATTAGGGAAATCGGTATTCCTTTAGTTTTGGGGCACCCCTCAAAGTAGTACTCGGATATTCGTCAACTTATGTATTTCGAGTGGTGAGCCTCTCGTCACAACATTGCTGGGGCCTTCGCTTCACATTACCAAACACGTTCGCAAAAAAAAAGCCCCGAGAGGGGGCTCGGGGCGTGAAAGGAGGTATGGATATGGGTTACTGCGTTCACTAGGCGCCCTCTAACCCTTAGCAGGGACTCTCCTGTGTCCTGACTTGCTATGGTGAGCTTGCGTCCTTAATGACCTAACCCTAATGTGATAGACAAACAATTCCTCTGAAAGTTCCAGTTTCACCAATCTCTGGGATTTGTCAGAAACATAGTGGTATAAATTTCTGTTTCAATGGCGCGCTTTTTGGATCTGCTTTTTCCGATTAGTTCTTTTTTACCATGTGAAAACTTAGATTGCCGACTCAGCTTAAGCCTCGTCGTAATCATAGAAGCCGCTAAACTCATTCCAGACCTGATTGGGCGTCCTTCATCCTAAGTTCCTATTTACTTGGGCATAACAGACCAACCTATCCTCTGTGTTCGCGTTTAATTCTGCCCAGCCTTATATTCTTGACTTCCCAGCCTGAATCCCGGCCGCGAGACCAATTCCACTAGACGTAAAAAATTTGTATTACCTTACACTCCGATTTCACCATCATTTTTTTGGAAAATGGATTTTATTATCCTTTTTTGTCCAACATGAAATCGTCTGCAATTAATTGCCCTCTACTTCTTCAAGGAGTGTAAACTACTACGATGAGCTGGGATTTCTTTGCACTGAGATTTTTCAAGTTGTGAGGAATGCTCGAGTTAAAGTGTAGCGCACCCCCTTTTTTTAACTGGTTGACTTTGTCACCGACCTGAATTTCAACTTTTCCATCCAGAACATATACAAATTCTTCGCCTGGGTGCTTGTATTCAACCATTTCATGAGCTTTGCCCGGGTCTAGGGTCACCAGATAGGCCCATAGATGCTTGTCTTCTGCGTCAGGAGTCAGGTTTTTATACGAGTAAGACTTTGTACGTTTGCGGTAGCTGCGACGTCGCTCCTCTTTTTTTTCTTCGGCCAAAAGTGTAGCCGAATCAACTGCCAGCGCCCTTGAAATTTGTATGAGGGCACCAACGGGTGGAGCAACGGCGCCAGCTTCTATTTCTTCAAGGTATCCCGCGCTAAATCCGGTCTTCTCGGCAAGTTGATTTAGGTCGAGGTTGAGCTTTTTTCTCATCTCTCGAATCCGATCTCCAGCACTCTGGCTTTTCTCAGCTTTCCTAGCCATAAAGTCTCTCCTGCGTCAAATGCTATATTCTGCCGGTCGGTAACACTGTCAGGCAAAAAACCCTGGACATTTCGCGTCGGAAATTAAGCTTTTTGACTGACTTAACTGAATTCCTTCATCTATCTGTGTCAGTATGCGTCAGGTCTTTTGCCTCCCTTGTACTTGGCCAGCTCCCTGGCTATGACAATTCGCTGAATTTGGTTAGTCCCTTCAAATATCTGTGCAATTTTAGCAAAGCGCATATACATTTCCACTGGGTACGATTTCATGTAGCCGTATCCGCCAAGAAGTTGGACAGCCTCGGTTGTTACCCTCATGGCAGTGTCCGTTGCGAACCGTTTACCCATGGCCGCCTCCATAACACTCGGTTCGCCCTGATCCATGAGCCAGGCTGCACGGTAAATCATCAGACGCGCTGCCTCGATCTCCGTCGCCAGATCAGCTACAAGAAACTGGATACCCTGAAAAGAGATGATAGATTTTCCAAACTGTTGCCTCTTGTGCGCGTAAGCCATAGCGTAATCCAGCGCTTGTTGAGCTAAACCGGTCGCACATGCTCCTATGCTTATCCTGCCTCCATTAAGAGCCGTTAATGCCATGTTTAGTCCACGGCCCTCTTCTCCTAGCAGGTTTTCTGCTGGTACAAAGCAGTCCTGGAAGTGTAGTTCTGTGGTTGGACTTGCATTAAGTCCCATTTTCGGTTCATGAGGCCCAAACGTGAAGCCCGGTGTCCCCTTTTCCACTATGATTGCGCTTATGCCTTTTTGTTTCTGCGTTTCGTCTGTGCGCACCATGACAGCATAGACATCAGCTACCTCTCCGCTAGTCACGTATAGCTTCGTCCCATTTACGACGTAGCCACTGTCTGTTTTTACTGCAGAGGTTGTCAACGCTGCAGCATCAGAACCGGCCTCTGCTTCTGTCAAAGAATACGCTCCCAGTTTCTCACCACGCGCAAGAGGAGCAACCCACTTTTTTCGTTGAGATTCGTTACCATACTGATAGATGAGATTGGCAACCATGTTGTGGACGCTCAAGTAAACGGCCGTAGCAAAGCATCCTTTTGCCAGCTCTTCAAAAATGATGGCCGCGGTTAGTCGTCCTACACCGGTACCGCCATACTCCTCTGGTACATACAAACCAGTAAAGTCTAGCTCCCCCATCTTTTCGAAGGTCTTGCGACTGAACGTCGCAGTCTCTTCCCATTCCCTCACATTCGGCATTAGTTCTTTGGTGGCGAAATCACGGGCTGCCTTCCTAATCAATCGCTGTTCGTCAGTGAGCCTGAAATCCATTCATAATCTCCGTTAATTTGGATTATCGGTTATTGGCTTTGTGCTCGCGAAGGTTTTTGGGCCTTGCATGAATGGGCAACTATTCGGATTTGAGTCAGAGTTATTCCATTCGATATGATTACTTGTTAAAAGATACAGGAGTCAATCAAAAATAACCAGACGCGTTGACTTTATGACCTGAGTCATGATCGAAGTGAGTACAAGGAAGCTGAGCTGTTCTACTAGTTTGCTCAGGGGCTAGCACTGCTATTGGACCGCCTCAATATTGGTACGGAGGGATAGAAACTTGAAGTCTAGCACTAGCTTTATCGAATACCTTTTCGAAATATTCGGCATCGAGCCCACATACAGGGATACGGAAGGCAAAATCCATTATGCAGACTTGCCAATCCTTCTGCGCGTTTTGAAACAAAAAGGGATAACCATAAGAGAAGACCTGTTTCACGAATCACCGGATGTTATGGTTACATCAAGTAAAAATCACCCTGATGAGCTTTCAATAGACCTGATTGGTAAACTAAACACTTCCAGCGAGGGGATTGGCGGGGGAGTCTTAACATTGCAAGAGCAGTCTCAGTCCATTGAGCCTTTGCGTTACATTATCGACGAAGGGCGCGTTTCAAAAAACCGATATTTTGCTAACAAAGAGAAGATTACGATTAGGATTCCGTATCCGAAGGAGCTCAAAATGGGTCGCTATAGATTTAATGTGACTGCAGAGTTCCCAGAGGGTAGTCTTTACAGAGAGTTGCATTGGCTGGTCTGTCCAGAGACCTGTTATCAGCCTTCCGAGATAACCAACGGGCAGAAACTAGCAGGTATAGGGCTGGCTCTATATGGAATTCGATCTCAATCAAACTGGGGGATTGGTGATATTTCGGATCTTAAACGCGTGCTTGATTGGGCAGCAGACGACGTAGGTGTTGATTTTGTGGGATTGCAGCCGCTGCATGCAATTTTCAATAAGAGTCCGTTTAACACCAGTCCGTACCTACCATCGAGTCGTTTGTATCCTAATTACGTTTACTTGGATGTTCAAGCTGTAGATGACTTTCATGAGTCTGAAAAAGCCAGAATTTATGCTAACCTTCCATCAAATCAGGTCCTGATACACGAACTGAGAGATGCTGAATACGTAGATTACGAAAAAGTTGCGGCTCTTAAGATATCCGTATTGAAAGAGTCTTTTCGCACGTTTCTTGCCAACAACGCTAAGGGCCATCGATGCAATGAAAGGTGGGAACAGTTCGAGAAATTTCGTTTATCGCAAGGGGAATATCTGCGCCGATTTGCTCTATTCTGCGCTCTGCAGGAGCATTTCCTTGAGCAGTCTCAGAAAATGTCAACCTGGCGCAATTGGCCTCTGCCTTATCATGATCCCGTTGGAGGTGCTGTCAAATCTTTTGAAAGGGAAAATCAAGAAAAAGTTTTATTCTGGATGTACGTTCAATGGCAATTGCATCTTCAGCTCAAAAGCGTCCAGGAATACGCTCGAGCCAAGGGCATGCTCATAGGATTGTATAACGATATGGCCTTGGCAGTGGATTCCAACGGTGCTGATTTTTGGGCTTGGCGAGATTTGTTTCACGATGGCTTCACCATTGGAGCCCCTCCTGATTCTTTTGCTCCCCACGGTCAGAATTGGGGAGTGCCAGCGCCCAATGGAGAGGCCATGAGGCGCTCTGGATATGAACTATTCATTAAAAATATTGAGGCGAATTGTTGTTATGGGGGAGCCCTGCGTATCGACCACGTCATGCAATTCAATCATCTGTTCTGGATAGCAGCTGGTAGCCCCCCTGGAGAAGGTGTTTACGTCAAAGAGCGCGAAGATGAGTTGCTTAGTATAGTGGCTTTAGGCAGCCATCAAAACCGGGTTATCATCGTAGGAGAAGATTTGGGGACTCTGCCGGAAGGGTTTAGAGAGCGACTCATGAAAAGAGGTATATTCTCATACAGGCTGTTTTATTTTGAACAGGACCCCCGAGGAAAATACATCCCATTCAGAGACTATCCCATTAGAGCCCTGGTTTCTATCAGTACACACGACTTACCCCCCTTAGCAAGTTTTTGGTCCTATAAAGATATCGGGATGCGAAAAGATATGGGGCTGATAGATGGGACTCAAGCAGAAGCACAGTGGCAACAGAGAACTTCCCAGAAAGCCCTTATTGTGGAAAGGCTTTTTCAGGACGGCTTTCTGACAGATCAAAATGCACACCCTGCATGGGAATCGCCTTTGCCCACGGATGATCTCCACACCGCTGTATTGCGTTTCGTCTTGCATACGCCCTCACTGCTTGCTCTGATCAGCCAAGAGGACCTCTTCTTAGATGAGAGGCAACAGAATTTTCCAGGCACTACTTCAGAGCATAATAACTGGGTCACAAAGATGCGATACTCCTTAGAGCAGCTCAGAGCTGACAAGGATGCCACCCACATGACTCAGAAGCTCAGACGACTGCTTGAAGAGTCAGGCAGGCTAAAGAATCCCGCAAGGCGGTAAGATAATTTATAGCAGACCATCCTTTTCCAATTCGCGTAAGAACGGCAATGTTATCCTGCGGCCCCTATTAAGCGATAAGAAATCTATACGATCGATGATGCGGGCTAAGTCATTCAGATCCCGTGATTTATGGTTAACCAAATATCTGTTCACCTCAGGAGGAAGCCTTATGTTCCTGTCTCGCGCCATCTTGTCCAGTATCAGGACTCGGGCTGGATCATCAGGATTCTCTAGTCTCAGAACTAAGCCAGATGTAACGCGTGAGCGTAAGTGAAGGTTTAGCTCGAAAAGTTCTTGGGGAGACAAAAGAGAACTCATAATAAACGGAAGTCCTGCAGTAGTCAATTTATTGGATATATTCCACAAGGCGGACGCGGCCTCAGCCGCTATCTCGTGAACGTCGTCAATAATTATTGCTGAACTTGGTTGATCATTCTGGATGATTATTTTGGTCTCATCATTTGGGATATCTGATTTTGTTTTTAAGTCTCGCTGATTCATCTTATGGGCAGAGATGAATGTGACCGATATATTTTGTCGTAGCGCCTCCGCAAGCGCCTGGAGAATATGAGTCTTTCCGGTTCCGCCTGGTCCATATAAGAAAAGATTAGGGAGGACTTTATCCCTCTTTAAATAGACAGAGGTAATCGTAGAGACAGCTGTCTCATTTCCTTGGTGAACCACTAGATTATCGAATCGGAACAGGGGTTTGGTATAAAGCGGAAGAATGAGTTGTTCCATAGCTGTTATTGTACGTGAGTCCCAGGGTAGGGTCAACTGGGTGAACACATGGCAAAAGCAATCAGTTAGCCAGATATTTGGCGCTTAAGGACGAGCTTAAAACAAGCCATTTTGTAAAGGCCGTACTGTGCACAACGGACTTTAAGTGATCGCAGCCATGGCCAATGATCAGTATTCAGTCGTTAACCTGAACTCTGAATCCAAATATTAATTACGATTGTCACTATGATTTTTGGGACAGCTTCGTTCTAGAACCCTTGAGCGTTGACATTCTTCATTTATAAAAATACATGAGATTGTTCGTATTTGACCGGATCAATCACAATCCGCTCAGGCGCTTCGATTGGCGAAGCGCCCGAACATATTGTAATATACCCTACTTGGGCTGCCGTTCACATTTTGATGCGCAATATGGGGCTTCCTCTGGATCCTCGACATCGCACACAGGACAGGTACATACTTCGGGGCCATCAACAGGTTTCTTGAATTCCTTACCTTTTTGTTTGGCTCGGTAATCTTCGATGGCCCTATGCAAGGCGTCTGCACCTAGATTTGAGCAATGATGTTTTTTCTTGGGCAAGCCATTTAGGGCCTCGATCACGGATTTATTTGTGATTTTCATGGCTTCGTCCAGGGTTTTTCCCTTGGCCATTTCGCTGACCATGCTGGAAACAGCTATGGCTGCCCCACAACCAAATGTCTTGAATTTGACGTCTTCTAGGATATTGTCTTTGACTTTGATATAGAAGGCCATGATATCACCACAGGCAGGATTGCCGACTTCACCTATTCCATCAGCGTCTGGGATCTCGCCTACGTTACGCGGATTAGTGAAATGATCCATCACTATTTCGTTATACATACGGACTTACACCCCCTTTTATATTTGTTAAAGGATCAGCATCTTCCTGACCCCATAGATTCGTTTTTCTAACTTTGCCGTACATTTACTTCTTGCCTCTGACGTCGTTTGGTCAGCCCGCTGTTTTGAGTCGTGAAGTCTTCTTGTAGAGTGGTGACATGTCTCGCAATCTCTGGACTATGGGCGGCAATATTCTCAATACATCATCGATGTCAGCGTTGCTATTATCTTTACCCAAAGTGAACAGAAGAGAGCCTTGTGCACTTCCCGCATCGATGCCCATGGCTAGCATGACATGCGACACTTTTAATGACCTAGATATGCATGCGGAACCACTGGCAATTTCTACTCCCTCCATGTCTAAGAAAAGCAGCATAGATTCTCCCTCTACGTATCGCACCAATACGCTCACGTTGCCCGGCAGACGATTTGTGGGATGACCGACCAGCACGACGTCTTCAATCGTTGTAGGAAGCTCTTTCATAAGTCTATTCCGTAAAGGGATAAGATGATTGATACGGGCGTCCATCTCCTTCAAGGCTATTTCAGCTGCTTTGCCCATACCCACTATCCCCAAGACATTCTCCGTCCCTGCACGCATCCCGCCTTCCTGAATACCGCCATCTATCAGAGGGACTATTTTTGTGCCCTTGCGGACATATAATGCGCCGACTCCTAGGGGACCATAAAAAGGATTTGCGGCCAGGGAGAGGAGATCAACGTTGAGCTCTTCAACGTTAACAGGGATAACTCCAGCCGTTGCCACAGCATCTGTATGAAAGGTTATACCTTTTGATTTTGCGATACGACCTATCTCTGCTATTGGCTCAATGGTGCCTACCTCATTATTGGCATGCATTACCGAGATTAGTATGGTCTTGGCAGTTATGGATTTCTCTACGTCATCAGGATCTACCATGCCGTATCTGTCAACGGGCAGCCGCGTAACATCTATGCCTTGCGTCTCCAAGGCCTTGGCCGCGTGCATTATAGAAAAATGTTCAACTGACGAGATGATAACGTGGTTGCCTCTTGCACGATTAGCTTGTGCCACTCCTTTGAGGGCCCAATTGTTGGATTCAGTGCCGCCCGACGTGAACACTATTTCAGATTCTCTGGCGTTAATCAGTTTAGCCACGTGACCTCGCGCCTCATCCAGAGCATCTGTTACCTTTTCTCCCAGGCTGTGCATGCTTGACGGATTTCCGTAGTGTTCCGTTAAAAAAGGCATTATAGCTTCTACCACTTCTGGTAGGATAGGGGATGCCCCAACATGATCCATATTTATGATACGCATTTAATCACCTCGTAACCGAAAGGTAAAGGGTAGGTTTCCCGGTGCTAACTTGCTAGTTTAACTTAGTGATTCCGAGTAACGATGTCAATGATGTTAGGCTCGAAGGCCTAGAGGTTAACAGGTGTTGACAACACGTGGTATATTTATTTCGCTTACGACAATAGATTATCAGCAGTCATTTTTTTTCTTGATTATCTGCTGAGATCTGCTCATTGTGGCCGTACACCTCGCTGGCCACACCCTTGCGTAAGGAGCGTTTCCCATGATTTTAAAACAATGGTCACTCGTTTCAGTCCTTATATTGATGATGCTATTAAGTTTGGCTGGGTGTGATCGAAAGTCCAAGCAGGTTGAACCGCAGCCGCCAGAGGTTATTGTCAGCCGTCCTTTAGAGCAAGAGGTGACGCAATACCTTGAATTTACAGGGACGACGGCGGCCTTGGAATTCGTGGAGGTACGAGCCAGGGTGGAAGGTTGGCTGGAGAGTATGCATTTCAAACCCGGGAGCCAAGTCAAAGCAGGCGATTTGTTGTTTCTTATAGACCAGCGGCCATTTCAAGCGCAGGTAGATCTGGCAGAAGCGTCGTTAAAGGGTCGGGAGGCAGAGCTAGCGCTTAAGCAAGTAAACCTGAAAAGGGCTGAACAACTCCTGGCTACCGCGTCTATTAGTCAATTGCAATACGATATACAGCATGCTGACGAGGCAGTCGGTGCAGCTCAGGTGGGCATTGCCCAAGCACAGTTGGAGAAGGCGAGACTTGACCTTGCATATACCACCGTGACTGCTCCCATAAGCGGAAGGGTTAGTAGAAATTACGTAGATATCGGGAATCTCGTGGGGGCTAGGGAAAAGACACTATTGACTGAAATAGTCAACGATAGTTCAGTGTATGTCTATTTTGACGTCAGTGAACGTGATGTGCTTATGCTGCTTCGTAAATTTCCCAGAGTACAAGACGATGTGTCATCAGATAAAGATAACGTTCCTATTTATCTACAACTTGCCGACGAAAAGGATTTTTCCCATGAAGGGAAGGTTGACTTTGCAGAATCCAAGATTGATTCGAACACAGGCACGCTGAGGGTACGAGGAATCTTTCCCAATGAGAAAGGTTTGTTGGTAGCCGGTATGTTCGGGCGGGTTCGTGTACCCATAGACAGAAAGAAGGCGTTTCTTTTACCGGAGCTGGCCGTTGGTATCAGCCAAGCGGGACGCTATGTACTAATTGTGAACAAAGACCATGTCGTAGAACAGAGACTTGTGAAGACCGGCCAGCTTCAGGGGGGTCTTCGTGTAATTGAAGAGGGGCTTTCAAAAGACGATTGGGTGGTAGTGAATGGTATTCAGAGGGCGCGTCCTGGGATCAAAGTCACGCCGAAGGAGTCGTCAACCTCTCCTCAACTTGGTGAACCCAATCGGTCGGATTCTCGATCAGGGAATGGATAAAGGAACATCATGTTTAGTCGCTTTTTCATTGAGAGGCCTGTCTTAGCTTCAGTCGTTTCCTTGCTAATCGTCTTTGCAGGCGGGGTATCCATCTTCGCTCTTCCCATTTCCCAATATCCTGACATCGTACCACCTGTGGTGCAAGTGGTGGCCTCATATCCAGGGGCTGACCCTCGTGTCATAGCTGACACGGTAGCAGCTCCAATTGAACAGCAGGTTAACGGCGTAGATGGCATGCTCTACATGTCGAGTCAAAGTGCTGCTGATGGATCATACACTCTCAACGTCACATTCGACCTTGGCACCAATATCGACATGAATACTGTTTTGACACAAAATCGGGTCTCCGCAGCTTTGGCCCAGTTGCCGGAAGATGTTCAAAGACTGGGAGTCACAACTCAAAAAGTATCGTCCGCCCTTATTCTCATTTTGAGTGTTTTTTCCCCCGACGGCAGGTACGACGATCTGTTCCTAACTAACTATGTCAACATAAATATGAAGGATGCCTTAAGCAGGATACCTGGTGTGGGAAGTATTTCTGTATTTCCCACGAAAGACTACGCCATGAGATTGTGGCTTAATCCTGAGAAACTGAAGGCCAGGAATCTGACTGTGGACGATGTTGTCAATGCACTCCGTCAGCAAAACGTTCAGGTCGCCGCCGGACAGCTCGGACAGCCGCCAGTGCCTAAGGATCAGGTGTATCAGCTAAATGTGAATACCTTAGGACGCTTAACAACAGTCGAAGAATTTGAGGATATCATAATAAAGACCGGTGAAGGTACAAAGGCAATCAAAGTCAAAGATATGGGAAGGGTTGAACTCGGGGGAAAAGCATACGACTTTGCCTCTCTCTTCAATGGTAAGCCAGCCTCCACCTTAGTTGTTTATCAGACCCCGGGCTCCAATGCCATGCAGGTGTCTGCCCAATTTCTTAAGACCTTGGAGGAGATGGAGAAGGAATTCCCCGAAGGAATGGAGTGCCGGGTAATCTACAAAATTGCAGACTTCGTCAACGCTTCCATTAATGAGGTTGTCAAAACACTGTTTGAAGCCTTTGTGCTGGTTGTGATTGTTGTTTTTGTTTTTCTTCAAAATTGGCGTGCGACGTTGATTCCCATGATCACGATCCCAGTTTCTTTGATTGGGACCTTCGCTGTAATGGCCTTGCTGGGATTCTCGATAAATATGGTTACATTGTTTGGTCTCGTTCTTGCCATTGGTCTGGTGGTGGATGATGCCATAGTTGTCGTTGAAAATGTAGAAAGGGTGATGGAAGAGTTTGGAATTAGTCCTAAAGAAGCTGCAATTAAGTCAATGGAAGAAGTTAGTGGAGCGATCATAGGGATCACGCTGGTCCTAATGGCCGTGTTCGTACCACCAGCCTTTATGGGTGGAATTACTGGGCAAATTTTCCGGCAGTTTTCGCTTACCATAGCTATTACCATGTTTTTTAGTGCTTTAAATGCCCTGACCTTGAGTCCCGCCCTCTGTGCTTTATTGTTGAGACCTGCTCATGGCTCTAAGAACAGGTTTTTTAAGGCCTTTAACACTTCATTCACTAAAGTGACGAACATTTATTCTCGTATTGTATCTTTGGGGGTTCGTCGCATTGCGATTATGATGATAATTTTTGTTGGTTTACTCGGACTTACTGGCATCGTTTACAAGAGAGTTCCCACGGGATTCTTGCCTTTGGAAGATGACGGACTGATCATGGTTAATATCCAGATGCCAGACGGCACTACTTTGAACAGAACATACGACACCATTTTGCAGGCGGGCAAACTTATCGAAAGTACTGAGGGAGTACTGGCTTGGGGTTCTATAGCTGGATATTCCATGATAGACGCGGCGAGATCGAACCTCGGCTTAATCTTTGTGCCATTAAAACCTTGGGAAGAGCGATTGGCTAAGGGACGGAGTCGAGACGTTATTATGGCCGAACTAGCAGGCAAGTTTCATAAGATTTATGATGGGGTAATATTTCCTTTCACTCTGCCTCCAATCATTGGCCTCGGGACTGGCGGAGGTTTCGAGATGCAACTGCTGGATAAAGGTAATTTGGGCTTTGCAGCATTAGAGCAGGCGGGGACAGAAATATCCTTGGCCGCCAGAAAGCGACCCGAATTAGAGTCAGTGGTGTCCACGTTCAGAGCTTCGTACCCTAATATCTTTCTTGACATCGACCGTGCCAAGGTTCTCGCCCTGAAGGTACCGTTACAGAGTGTCTTCAATACCTTGCAAGCCTATCTCGGCTCCACTTATGTCAATGACTTCAATAAATTTAGTAGAACGTGGCAGGTTAGGGTTCAGGCGGAGAGTGAATTCAGGCGCTCTCCTGAGGATATTTCCCAGCTGTTCGTCCGTAGTATAACCGGCCAAATGATACCTTTGGGAACCTTATTAAGCATGAGTTACGAAGTTGGCCCTATGCGAGTCGATAGGTACAACTTATTCCCTACTGTGAAAATTCTCGGACAAAACGCCCACGGTTATAGCTCGGGCCAAGCTATATCCATAATGGAGCAGTTGGCTGAAAAGCTACTGCCTAGGGGAATTTCTTTTGAATGGACCAACATGGCTTTTCAGGAAAAAAAGGCAGCCGGGAAAGGCGCTATCACTTTTCTTGCAGCAGTTATCGTAATCGTACTTATACTAGCTGGCTTGTACGAAAGCTGGGCTGATCCTCTTGCCGTAGTTATGGTAGTACCTTTAGCTGCCTTCGGGGCTGCCATTGGCCTCATCCTGACAAGTATGGACAACAACATATATACGCAGGTAGGGTTGGTGCTTTTGGCAGGACTGGCTGCAAAAAACTCTATTCTAATAGTGGAGTTTGCCCGTGATTCGCGCAAAAAAGGCGTAGGTGTCTTAGAGGCTGCAGTTGAGGGTGCAAGGCTTCGTTTTAGACCCATTGTTATGACCTCATTGGCTTTCATCTTAGGTGTACTCCCCTTAGTAACTGCTTCTGGGGCAGGTGCGGTGAGTCGTCAGTCTGTGGGTATAGTGGTTTTTGCGGGTATGATTGGCGTGACAAGTCTCGGAATTTTTTTCACACCATCTTTGTATGTATTAATGCAAAAACTTCACAAAGGAGGATCGTCAAAAACGACCTTACCGGGAAAAGTCGAAGGACAGGAGAATCCTTGACACCTGTAAGAGCATTTTCTATCTTCCTTTCAAGCTTGTTGACAAATTAGTGTGGCAAACCTGGAGTCTCATCATGAGTATACTCGTTTCTGGGTCATTGGCGTACGACCGAATCATGAATTTTCCTGAAAACTTCTCAGACCATATCTTGCCCGACAAGATACACATTTTAAATGTTTGCTTCATGGTAAACGGCGTAAAAGAACGGTTTGGAGGAACCGCTGGCAACATAGCCTATAATCTTACCCTATTGGGCGAAAAGCCTCTTATACTTGCGTGCGCTGGAAAAGACTTTGCTGAGTATGCCAGGTGGCTTGAAAGTCTTGGTCTGTCTCTTGAGGGCATACGCATCATAGAGGATGAACTCACAGCAGGGGCTTACATCACCACGGATAAGTCTGACAACCAGATAACCGGCTTCAATCCTGGCGCTATGCGATACCAGTGTGGCTACACAATAGATGGGATGGATCCGAACGGATCGCTTGCCATAATTGCACCAGGGAATCTGCAAGACATGGTAGATTTAGCTACACTTTATAAGCAGAAAAACATTCCTTACATCTGCGATCCAGGCCAATCTATTCCCGCCCTCTCCAAAGAGAAACTCTTACACATGATCACAGGTTCACTCGTATTCATTTCTAATGATTATGAACTCGAAATGGTCATGCGCATGACTGGGGAGAATAAACAGCAGCTTTTAGGACGAACCAACGCCGTGGTCACCACCCTAGGGGAAAGGGGTTGCTTAATCACAACTAGAGAGGATGAAGTGACGATACCAGCGGTGAGCGGCCTCAAGGCCGTTGATCCAACCGGAGCAGGCGATGCTTTTCGGGCTGGTTTCATCAAAGGATTGAGAACAGGTCGTGATTTCATAGAGTCTAGCAAAATGGGGATTGTCAGCGCTAGTTTTGGAGTGGAATGTCAGGGAACACAGTGCCATTACTTTACTTTGGACGATTTTTGGCATCGGTATAATGTTCAGTTTGGGTCCCCTGAGGGAGAATGACATGCACTAACAATATTAGCCCTTATCGGAGCGAATCGCCTGGTAACGTTAATATGGGGCCCCGAAACATAACAAGCGTATTGTGTCCTCACATTCGGTAATACAACGTCTTTGGTGTGGAAGTACATGTTCAGCTCAAAGTGCGAGAGGTGAACCGACCGCGTACAAGGAGTCGCCAGCGGTTTTTTGAAGAGTAGATTAATACCGATTTGGCAGGCCGGAGGGGTGTAAAATGGAAAATGGAAATGAAATCTCATCTTTGGGAAATGTGACTATAAGTTTGGGCAACACTCCTCACGAAATGTTCGATACGATCAAGCGTTTCTTTTGCGACCGCAGCATATTTGGTCAGGTAATGTCTTTGGAATTCCGAGGCATCTCCTATCGAGTCTGGTGCGACGACCAATGTTTTATGGTTTATCGAGCCAATGATGGCTTCGGGTCGTTTCACCATGTCCCGGGATGGCCGGTCTGCCTGGTAACCTCCCACACCGTATTTGAAGAATGCAAAGCAGCTTCGTTGGCGGATGATCACCACTCGTGCGAACTGGATTTAATGCAATGGCTGGAGATGATAGCTAACCATCTCTCAAGGCGTGAAGTGGAGACTCAGTGTCGTTTGGAGTTTTGATCACACCCCTAATAATTTGATCTTGTTCGGTATTTATAACAAGCTTTGCCACAAGTATTTAGTAAGGCCTTGCTACGCACATAATAACCCGATTGGAGTTCCACATTGGATTTACACCAAATACAGGCTCTTATTAAGATCATCACGACCTTCGGTGTTATCCTCCTTCTAGAAAAATTTTTGCCTTTGTACGTTGGACTTGTCGTGGGAGGTATTATGGTAGGGCTGTGGATGGGCATGAACTTTTGGACGGTGGGATCCGTAATGCTCTATTCTTCCAGCTCATCCTCGTCTCTCTGGCTTGCCTTAATACTGGCCCTTATTTTGATGCTGAGCGATCTGCTGAGTAAAAGCGGTCGCTTGGAGCGTATTGTGGACGTTTTCAGTCAAATATCGCCCAGCGCTAAGTTTACACTCATAGCTCTACCCGCCCTCATAGGCCTGTTACCTATGCCTGGGGGGGCAGCTTTTTCAGCACCCATGGTGGGAGCTATTTTGAATAAAAACCCGGCCCCTTTAGAACTCAAGGCTGCCATCAATTACTGGTTCAGGCATATTGTGGAATTCTGGTGGCCTCTCTATCCTGGAGTCGTGCTCGCTGTGTCTTTGTTTGGAGTTGAGCTTTGGAAATTCACCCTCCTTCAGTCTCCCCTCTCAATAGGAGCCGTAGTTGGAGGCGTGGCTTTTATTTTGCGGGGTCTGTCAACGTCTAAAACGTCTAGTGGCAATGTGCCTCTGAAATCTATTGGCCGTTTCTTGCTTGAAATTTCGCCCATTATCGTCGTAATGGGCGGCATATTTGTCTTTCACTGGGTGCGATTAATAGTGGGATCATGGTTGTACGTAGATAATTTTTGGCCCAGCCATATCAATTTCGTGCTTGCCCTGGCATGCGCCATTTCTACCGTCATTGTGAGCAACAAGATTTCGGCTGCTAACGTTTGGTCGGCTTTTTTCAATCATCACGTGCTTTACATGTTTCTTCTAATCCTAAGCATAATGTTTTTCAAAGAAATGCTCACGGAATCAAGAGTCATCGATGTTCTAAAAGAAGATTTGGTCGCCTACAATATCCCCACCTTAGCAATTGTGGCGATATTGCCTTTTGTGGCGGGAATGGTGACAGGCATTTCAATGGCATTTGTAGGGACAGCATTCCCTTTAGTGATAAGTCTGATACCGCTGGGGGAGTCCCCGTATCCTTATTCATTGCTGGCCTATGGTTTTGGTTTTGTTGGGATGATGCTGTCGCCTGTACATCTCTGTATGTTGGTTAATAGAGAGTATTTTCATTCCGATTTGGTGGGGGGATACCGGTATCTTTGGAAGCCTTCGCTTGTCTGCTTGGTTTTTACTATCTTTCTTTTTGTCTTGTATAAGGAATTATTTTGACACACCCGAATCAGATATGCCGCAGCGCTACGACGGATCATTTCAAAGCTCGCACAACACTCCTCCCAAACGTCAGCACGGAAATAGCTGAGCCCGCAATGAAAATGCCCCAGGCAAAGGAATGGGGAGCACCCCCATTCACAATGTTTTCGACGTCCCAACAGAAAGAAACAATAACAATAAGACCTCCAGCAGTAATACATACCCACTCAAACCAACTTAAAACCAGAGGGCGATCTGCATGCTCAAACCACAAGACGATCAAACCTGAACCAATTAGGAGGACTGAAATTATCACGGGAGCAACTACAGGAGCCACCCACGGCACCGGAACCAAAAATAAGAGGTCCCACGTCATCAGACTTTGAGGCCAGTCCAAAAAAACCTTGAGCCAAACATAGTAAAATATGTCCCAAATCCCAAACGAAAGCATGAAATAGGCCCACGCCTCGCGCTTATTCCTGCCACCTATAATCCCAACAGTCGCTAGCATGACGAGTGTAGCGCATTCGCGGCCCATTTCTATGAATAGTCTCCTGACATGCTCCGTACCCATCATTCTAAGCTGATCTAAAGTCTGGAGAGGGAACTGAAAGCCACCCTCACTCAGCGGATAATAGAGCGCTCTTAAATAATCCACCACCGCCGCTTCTACAAACGCAAAGGCTATCGCCCATACAGCAACTGCCACAATCTTTTTCACTTTGATCCTACCGCTGTAACCATGCTCTCAACTTTTTATGAAATCCCTTCAAGTTAATATCACTGACGCACCGAGGCCGCCTTAATCACCATGTGAAGCGCAGAGCTTGGGAATGATTTCGCTTTATATTAACGTATTCGAACTGGAGGCTGATTCTGGGAGTCCATGCAAAACTCTCTTTTCAACACGGTTCCAGAGCCTCACAAATACGGCATTCAAGATTAAATCTTGCATCTTAGCAGTCTATGGACAAGAATCGACACTCACTATGTGAGCAAAGCAAGACGTATTTTCCGTGGTAAGATAGGCACCTCAATTTCACGTATCTCCGACAGTTGTTGATAGCGACATCTTTACTCCGTCAACTATGTGTAGTCTGGTCTCGAAGCAGTCAAACACAATTCGCATAATTCCTCGATATACGCAGTTCCGACGCATAATACAGTATCAGCAGCTCCCCAGTATATCTTTAGCGTCCCATCATCTTCCGGAACGGCTCCGCAGGTGAATACTACATTATGGACGTACCCGGTTATCTCCCACGAATCTTCAGGTTGCAATATCCAGTCATCCGCAACACCTACTATCTTATCCGGTCGTTCCAAGTTATGGAGTGCGCAACCGAGTCTGTATATCGCACCGTCCATGGTTTTAAAAACGCCATGATAGATACTCAGCCACCCTTTTTCGGTCTCTACAGGAGGAGCGCCCGGACCGATTTTCATCTCGTCCCAGTGGTACGGTGCAGGTTCAATGACTAACTTTGAATCACCCCAGTGTACCAGGTCAGGCGAGTATGAAATCCAGATGGACCAGGGCGCTATTTGGGTATGAGGCCTATCTAATCGGGCGTATCTGCCGTTGAATTTTTTTGGGAACAGGCACACATTCCGACAATCGGCCTGGGTGATAAAAGCAATCCGTTCAACAGATCTGAAGTCGCTTGTCCTGGCCAGCCCTATTCTTACGCCGTGTCGTGAATACGCACTGTAAGTTATGTAAAAATTGTCGTCCAACCTCGTCACACGTGGGTCCTCGACACCAAACTCTTCATAACGACCAAAATCACCTTCACGGCTCGGCAACATGAAGGGTTTATCATCTACCGTGAAACGAAAACCATCCTGACTGCGAGCTACCCCGAGTATGGATCTACCATTTCTTTGGTGGGCCCGGAAAACCAGGACATATTCGTCACTTGTTTTTACGGCTCCTGCATTATGCACAGTTTCCACCGGATACGGTACTTGGTCTTTGGTGAGAATAGGATTAGCTGGTGACCTTCTGACCGGCCAATTCTTTGTCTCCCGAAACATTGCTCCTAAGCCCTTCCGTAGTCGTCATCAAACCTCTGGATGTCGTCTTCTCCGAAATAATCGCCTGTCTGAACCTCGATGAAAACCACATCCTCGTCACCCACGTTGGAGATTCTATGTCGCGCCCCCACTGGGATATCTATGGCATCTCCAGCCTTTACAGGGACTTGTTCATTGTCCAGGGTTACTATCGCAGTTCCACTCACGATCATCCAATGCTCTGACCTTCTCCGATGAGCCTGCAGGCTGAGGCGCTTGCCCTGAAACACTACTATTCGTTTGACCTTGTGGGTAGCAGCATCTGATAACACTTGATAATAACCCCAAGGCCGATGATCCTCTCTTTTCGTCTCTGCCAATACTTTATTATATATCCGTAAATAGTCTTCAACCATTCGCTCTGATGAAAACCGCTCTTCAGCCACCCGCCGACACTCAAAGCGAGACAGTTGCCCCACCTCTCCCACAGCATCCACTGCCTCACTCACATCTTTGACCAGATATCCGTTTAGTCCGTGGGTT